>Ga0316217_10002848_pt1 | contig 20436 bp, 28 predicted proteins | sample 1anoAmetaG_FD_203633 | JGI IMG/M metagenome (GOLD analysis project Ga0316217, IMG submission 203633) | Freshwater microbial communities from Trout Bog Lake, Wisconsin, USA - 1anoA | ecosystem: Environmental > Aquatic > Freshwater > Lake > Hypolimnion/Profundal zone | place: USA: Wisconsin...
GTCATATCCATTTAAGGTAGCTTGTTCCTTAAAAAGATTTACTTCTTGATTGGCATGTTCTGCTGATGTAGAAACAGAAACTAAATGCCATTTGCTTTTGGGCTTACTTTTAAGATAAATTCCAAGAATCATGGTGCCTTTGCTAGATTTTCTTTGAGAATATTGCAAAATAGTTTACCTTGCTCAATTGCATCATCTACAGCAACATGAGTATGTTTGTCTTCAGGAAACCAACGTTTCGGCATATTCTTTTTAGTTGACTTACGATAATCCGTTTTTAGAACGGCCATTACATATGTCTTAATATCGAGTGCAGAAAATGAAAAAGGACTTTCTCCAGTAAAATGAATTAAATACCAGTATATAAATAAAAAGTCAAATCCAGCTGGATAGCCTACAAAAACTGGAGAACCCGGCTGCTCCTTAATCCAAGATACATATTGTTCCATAGCAAGTTTAGGATCAACCATATCTTTACGAGTTGCATCATAGGCTTCTTGATTAGTTGCCCACCAAGCCATCGTGTCAGGGTCCGCCTTAGCTCCAGATAAATCTTTTAAATTGACTGTGAATGTAGAAAGAAGCTCACCATTTTGACTAAAAGATGCGGCACCCAAACTTAACATAGAATAGTCTCCAGGTATTGGGCCATTTGATTCTATATCTACACTGATAAATACTTCTTTATTCATTTGATTTTCCATATTATTCTCTTTCTAGTGACATTTCAGTTAATTGAATGCAAAGCTTATCAAGAAAATTAATATTTGGTTGATTTGGTAGTTTTGAATTCTTATATGCTTCTTTTACTTCTTCTTCAACCTTATCAGCATAATCAACTAATTTCTCAAAACTCCATGAACCAGTCTTAATTTCCATTAATTCTTCACGATCAATATCGGTTCTATCAACTTGTAGCTTTCCGGTTTCAAGACCTTCTTTACCAAGCCGTAGAAGTCTTACTAATTGAGTTCCGTGTTTTAAATCGAAACCAAACTTAGCTTCCATTGCAGCTCTCTTTGGATTCCTATTCTTTTTCCATTTAATATAATTTTCCCAATCTTCAACCTTATTCTCAAACTCTTTCTCTCTCTTGATAATATGTACAATATTATCATCTAAACCAATAGTCCTGGCAGCAGATGCCCAAGTTTCAGATTTGGTAATCTCCATTTCAGTTAAGATATCAGAAACTTTACTTTGAAGATAAATCTTCTGGCTATCAGAGAATGGTTCAAAATCTGGAATCCATTCATCAATTTTGCTCCTAATCAATGCTTTGATGGCATCATATTGATTTTTCTCAATCTGAGGCTTCTCTGGTAATCCCATTTCTTTTCTAGTCGGCTTTGATTCAACCGGATTAAGTAGCCACCTGCGATGATTTTTAATCCTATGAGCTTGAGCTTTGCTATACCCAATATATCTTTCTTTAATTAACTTAGAGAGAAAAGCATCTCTATTATCTATAAGAATTCTACCAATATCACTAACATAGATATGATGTTTTGGATTTACAAATAAAAGTTCTAATGTATTAGGATTATTAGCAGAAATAAGGCTAAAAAACTTCTTAAGACTAAAAATTGTACAATCAGGATTTGGAGCTTCTAAAATTGCCTGGTCGAAAGATTTATTGAATCCGTGTAGATATTCTTTTGGAGGAATACAAACGCCTCGAACATCAATATCTGATTCTGGTGTATTCAATCCGTAAGCAACGGAGCCGTGAATGGTTAAGAAGATAGTGTTCTTATCTATCCAAGAAAGATGCGGGCCATTTTTTATAATGGTATCTATTACTTCATGCTTGCTCATATTGACTTCTTTCTAAATTTCCTAATTAGATGTAGTAAGTTTTCGCGCTGTAATCTGATTTGATCTTTTTGAGTTTAGTAATAGCAGTCCCAGTAAGATGAATCATTTTTCATACCACTTCCTAATATCATTTTCGCCAACACCAGAAGAAACATATTCTACTGGAAGGTCAACATAATCTTCAATTAAATCTATAAAATGACTAATTTGTCGGTGGTCAGAGGCGTCTTGCCAACCTCGGATATTTTTATAAATTGGTTTGGCAGTAGCTAAATTGGCACCACATATAAGGTCTCCATCTTCATAAGAAGTGCAAACTTTAATGTCACCAAAACCATTAAAAATATCAAGCTTACATAAAATTAAACCTGTCATTCCAGATTTAAAAGCGGCATATTTAAGAGCAGGCAAATCTAACCAACCTACTCTTCTGGTTCTACCAGTTGTAGCTCCTACTTCTTTCCCAAGTGATTGTATTTTTTCCGCTTCAGATTCAAATAATTCTGTTGGGAAAGGGCCGGCTCCAACTTTAGTGCCATATGCTTTCATTGCGCCATAAATTTTATTAGGCATTAAAGAGGCAAATCCACTATTAATAATTCCTGAAATACCACATTCACCAGAAGTACAATAAGGATAACACCCATATGAAATGTCTAAAAGAATAGATTGGCTACCTTCAAATATAAGTTTAGAACTTTCAAACTCATTAAACATTTCTAAACAATATTTGAATTGTACTCCTATTTTTTTAAGCTCAATAATAACTTCATTATTCTCAATGATAAGTTGTCTTAATCTTGTTCCTGAGCGAGCAATTTTATCTCGATAGGCTGGTCCCACTCCTTTACCAGTGGATCCAATATGAGCATTATTTTTCTTATCATCTGCAATATGTTCTGCAGTAATAATAAAAGCATCTGGATCAACAATAATTTTTGAAGCTGCACCTGGAAACATAGCTTCTGTTTCTTTTACTTCTGATAAAAGAGCATTAATATCTATTACCATTCCAGAGCCAAGAAAAGCTTTATTCTTAGCAATAGAAAAATCAGCTGCCGGAATTAAATGGCGAACAATTTTAGTTCCATTATGATAAATAGTATGACCACAATTATTAGCGCCTGAATAACGAATAATATAATCGTAATCTTTGGCAAACCAATGAACTGCTCTGGCTTTTGCCTCATCACCGAAGAATGTGCCAAGAACTGCAATATTGCTCATTTATAAACCTCGTGGGAAAAGTCTTGGATATTCCTTCCAAGACTTTTCTAATAATTAGTACTGAATCTCGTCATCATACGGATAGGTATCTTCACACTCTCCGTAACAGGTTGCTTCGCCACAAACTTCGCAGCAATCTTCTTCTGCCAGCTCTTTTTCCTCTTCACATTCTCTGCAATCATCAGTATCACAATCACAGTCACAATGCGGTTCACAGAAACAAAGGCCCTGCACACAGCAGGCATTCTCTTTTTCTGATTCCTCATCAACATTGCGCCTCAAAGACTCACTTGGCTCAAAAGGAGTAGTTACAACGCCAAGTACAACATACTTGCAGACACGCATCTTAGCATTAGAATAATCTACAGGCACAGCTACAACATCTGCTGGATTGACTTCTACTTCCAACATAACATCAGTCTGAGAGTCAGACGAAGCAAATTGCGTGTGAGCGTAATCCCAGTTAGCTACGTGCAGACCATAGGAGCAGGTTCTAGTTGCATCCTCATCTACTTGATTTCGAGGAATCTCTAAAGTCTTACCGACAGAGTTATCCATCGTTCCACTATGAATGTCCTTGAAATTGCCACGGACACGCTTGTAAGCAATGAAATTACCAGCTTCGGTAATAGGATGATCATTCTTCTCAAGGAAGGAGAAGAGTTCATTAACCGCTCTAAACGAAGGGTTCGCCTGTAGGTTAGCCGCGAACTTCAATAAAGGCTGGAAAGGTAAGCCATCATTGGAGAATCGAATGATCTTATCGCTTAAGACTTGAGGAGCAGCAACTCCATTAATCTCAACTCGACCATTCTTGACAAGAAAGTTTCCGTCGGAAAAAGTCTCAATGCGCTTGGCAGTCGAAACTAAAGTTGGAATCTCTTCCAATTTTCCTTCTTTGACCGCTTTGATAAGACGATCTGCTAATGCATCGGAGCGACTAACAATATGAGTCTCTCCATCATAATTAACGACAACATTCTGACTTGTAATATTCCAACTAACTCTTTTAGCCATTTTGATTCTCCTAGTTTCTCTTAATTAATTTTTATCAATCATGTTTACATATTTTGCAATATGATCCGTTACCGTATGGAAATTATATGATCCGATTACTTTTAGTAAAGGATATTTTTTATCAAACTCTTGATTGGCTTTTTCCAAATTCCAATCTGGATTTTTCTTCATAAAATCTTTCACATCCGCATCTGAAATTACACCCTTAACAGATTCATAGATTTCTAACAAGGGTTGATCTTCTAGGCTCATTGCGCTGATTTTCTTATGAATATGGAGTTTTGATAGAAAGACGCTCTTCTCATCAAGAATTTCTTTTTCGAAGAAATCGAAACTCGCTAGCAATCTCTCATCTACATGATAAGCATGCGTCTTGGCGACCTTTATCTCGACATAATTAATTGCTTTATTATTGAAAACCTTCTCATCAAGAAAGGTGTCTAGGCTCTTAAAATCAGAGAACTCTTTTTGAATTCTGACTGGATCTGTTTCCTGCCCCAAACCATAAATAGAAACCTTATTGTTTCTGCTTAATAAGGTTCTCAATGCGTGCTCTGGGACACGCTTATTGCTAGAGCTAATGGCCCAACGATTGTTAGGCGGATATTTGTCTCTAGAAAGGGTGGCGAGCACTTTGTCGTTGGTATCTTCCTCCATCGAATCATAACTCACCTGACGAAATCCGCCAGCCGCCGAATCAAACTTAAATACTAAAAGTCGGGAAGCTGCGGGAGTATAAGCACGAGCGGGGGCTTTGGTAATGGAAGAAAGTCTCTTCGGCTGCATTTGATCTAAAAAGATATCTTTGTTTAGATCCTTCTCTGATTGAGAATCACTTGGACAAATAACCTGAATCTGCTTTAGAGCCGGGTCATCGTCAAACGCCTTCTTGACATGCTTGGGGGTAAGATCTTTGATCGGCAAATCATTAATCCAAAGCTGAGTATTCTCAGAAAACTCTAAGCTAGTCGAAAGAGACCGAGATAACTTATTGGGATCGTCTCCTGTTTTGCGAGACCATTTGCCACGAGTAAAACGATAATTGCTGCACTTAAGCTGCACATAACCATTATTTAGTTCGTGAGTCTTCCAAACTAATTTGCCCAGAAAGGCCAAATTATTGAAGGAGCTGCTTAATTCTTTGCGATAGTAAACGTTAGCATCCCATAGATTAGGGAAAGCGTTAATCTTATCTTCTACTCGCTGCTTAATTTCTTTGGTAATTATTCCGAGGCGAGCTTTGATTTTATCTTGGGTTGGTTTGTCCCAGAAAATCTGTTCTCTGTTAGCAGAGAGAGTTAATTCTCCGACACCAAAATACATAATAAAAGTGCCGCGAGCAGAATCAATTAGCTTGGTATCAGCGTATTTCCTAAGAGTATCTAACTCTAAAGGATACTCGATACCATCAATAACTAGTTTGGCAGTCTTATTGTAATAGGAGTTGCTTTGATCATTAACGACAGCCCAACGATCTCCTTCGATGATTTTGGTTAAATCTGTCCAAACAATGGAGCCACCAGTAATAATTGGTTTGGTTTCCCAATGACGGCAAGCTTGTTCGGTCCATTGACGGAAGAAATTGAAATCTTGCGGCTTGACACGAATAGCGATCTCTGTGCTATTAGGTTCATCGGAAATGACCTTATCTAGCAAGATAAGCTTACCAACTTTGGTATCGTCAATACTGCAAGCATAGCTATACTTATAGCCATCTACCACCGTAGTTACAGTGAAGGTATCGCTATAAGAGAAAGGAGTCTTAGCGCCCAATCCGAAGCCACCAGTCTGTGTGTTATCATTGCGTTTGGTAGAGGCGGTATATTTAATAAAAATGTTGAGCATTCGGTCGGAGCTGATGCCTGGACCAAAATCTTTGACCTTATATTCCGGTTCCAAACCAACTGGCAAATGAATTTGAATTGGTAGGTCAGGTCTGCCAATTTCACGATGAGCGTCACGGGCGTTACTAGTAATCTCACGACAAATAGCAAGAATAGGATTTGAATACATCTTGCTACGCAAGATATCGAAAATCATACCCTGGTCCTGGATAGAGAAGAAATGCTCCTCCATGTCTCCAGACGACTCATAATATGGCTTAACATCATTCAACTTCATTGAAAATAACCTCTCCGGTTTATATTTAAGTTTTTATGCCGTGGGCACACCTCGCCCCCAGCAAAGACAATGTATTCCTATAAATTGGCGTGTCAAGGGCCGCCGAAATTTTTTAGAATAATTTTATGTGCTTCATAATCATCCAGGCAATTGGGATGAGAAATGTAATGTGAATAATTTGGTCAATGGCAATCATGAGAATCTTGCCAAGGGTTCCTTGAATGAACTCAACGAATCCGGCTTTTGGATCTGGAGGAAGGATGGTCACATATCCATCTACTTCTTTTCTCTGGCGTGGCTCAGTCATCTCCGGTGGTCTTCTAATATATTTGGCCCAGAGGAAAACTGAAAAATATGTATCTTCTGCGAAGTGAGACCAGAAAAGAATATTGATAGCGATCAACCATTCTACTAAAGAAAAATTACAAAACGAAAATAATGGAACGAAACCTGCCGTATAAATTAAACAATGTTTAGCTCTAATTTTTGGATTGTTATGTTTTACCATGGCTTCTGCATGGCTTTGAAAAATCCAGTCTGTTGCAAAATGTATGAAAGTTAGTATGGAGAGAATGCCGCCCATTAAAGCTAAATATAGAATCATATTCATGATAACTCCTTAAGATCATCCATTTATTGAGCTAAGCAGAACGGTTTCAATTGCCATGGTCCACATTCTCTGATTAGAGTTGCACCTACAAAATGCAATCCATTTTTGGCTGAAATCTCCTGGATCATGAACTTCCCAATTTAAAGTAGCAAAGCAATCAGCACAATAAGCAGATCGACTAATATTTGGGCAAGGATAACATTTCTTGCCCTCATATACTTTACGCTTTTCCTCACTCATCTGCTTTTCTCCAGAATCTGGTCTTATCTAATTTTCCTTGATAAGAGTCAATTATTCCACGATACATATCTTGTATATCGTTAATGCTACATTCCACATCTATTTTAAAACGAAAAATTACATTATTTTTTTGATTGACGCGCTTAATAACTAAGAATGTGGCTCCGGGATATTCTATTCCAAGAGATATAGCTTTTTTTATAGCATTTTTTCTTTGATTGAAAATGTCAAAATGATCACCTCTCTCGTTTTCAATTAGATAACGAGGGGTCTTTATTGTTAATGGTCTGCGCATTATATCACCAATTATTTAATTTTGAATAGAGAGCTAGATAGCTTATTAGTTTCTTTTCTAATGAATTTTAAATTTTTATATGTTTGATTGCCTGTCATTTTAGATGAATCTTCTAATTTAATTAGAGGCATTATATCTCCACCGTGACATGTTTCAAGTCCAAGCCACCAATAATTATTATTGAAATCTTTATATTTAGATGGTAGGCGACCAACACTAGATATGCCGCCATATACTGAAAAATATATCTCCATCGCCACCGGAATCTTTAGAAGTTCTTCTAATGTCTTACCATAGAAAGGATGACTCTCTTCTATTCCGACAAATCCCTTCCAAATGCCCATGCTCATATCCCTGAGAGCTAAACATGGTAGCTTATATTCCCATGAACATAAATCTGGCTCACTTAACCAAATACCTTTTGGAAAACTTTGCTTACTATAAAACTCAATAAAAATTACGTTATTCACATAACTCAATATAACGTCCCCAATCCATATCTAAATATAAGGTGAAAAATACGCCCGTCAAGGCTCAGGAAAATAAATTATATAACTTTAGTTTGGGTATTCTCTTAGTTATATGTGGGTATTTATCAGAAGTTTTGATTATTCCCAGTTTAATATTGTGAGAACCAAATATCATAATAGACTCTATAAGAGATATATTTCCCATTTTGAATGGTTTATTTAAAGCTTCTTGCGTAAAAAATGGAGAGATCTGTCCCAAAAAATCTAAATACCTACAAAATGCTTCCGCAATATAATTATTATCACCCGGAACATCAAAAAATAAATGTTCATAATAATAAATGTGAAGTCGTCCAAGCCTATCAGAAAAAACAAAATCTTGGAAAAGATCCGTATCATCTTCATTATCGGAAGAGATATTTGGATCTAATACAAATTTGGTAATGAATTCGACGAAATTATAGATAGATAAAGTGTGAAAGGCACTCAGATAAATCTGGTGCCTTTCATGTCCGCAACTTTCACTTTTTTTAAATTCCTCATAACAAGGCATCAACTTAACCCAATCAGCTAAATAATAAAAGAATGTTCAATCTTTCTTCGGTTAATTTAAAAGGTAACATGAACTCTATTTTTACAAAGCCGTCCTTTTTCCTTCTATATTCACAGGGTCCAATATTGCTCCACCAAACTTCTGTCCCCTTATCTAAATACTTCTTTAAATAATAGGCAGAAGGTATAATCAAACTAGTTATTAATGTCATGCGACATTTCTTATAATTGGGGCAAGTGTAATGTTGATCGTGTGTGGAGTCATAACTTTGACTCCACACGCCGCCACAACAGGGGCACTTGTCTGGTTTCTCTGTTAATGGCATCAGCTAGATCTTAAATCGAAAGCTCTTCCAAAAGGAGGGGTAAAAGAGCTTGCACTAGTTACCAGCCAAATAACATCTATTCCCGGATGCTTCATCTCGGCAATATCAGAGTCAAGCAAGAATCCATCGGTAACTACAATGAGGAAGTCGCATTTGCCAATATTCTTCTCATACTCCGAAAAGAATGGGGCAAAAGCAGTGCCCCCACGACCAACAACCTTAACTTTGGATAATTCTTCGATATTGCACTTTTTAATCTTCGTTGCTTTGTCAAAGTAAACTTCTGCATCGGCAGGAACAATAGTCCCTTCCGAACGGTCATCTAATGAGCAAAGTTGTGATAAACCAAAAGCCATATCGTCTTTGCTCATAGAGCCGGAAGTATCTAACAAACATCCGAAGTGAGCATAGTAACTTTTCCTCTTAGGAACTAAGAGTCCTGAGAACATTGGTCGAGTTCTAAATCGAGTCCAATCATTACGACCATTTCCGGCTCGCGCCTTTAATAATCTACTTCTAATGATATCTTGCCAAGTTATTTTGGGGGCAGTTAATTTCCCAAGCTCATCTTCCAATGAAGCTGGAATGTGTCCCGCTAACTTACGGGCAGCCTCCATAGCATCAGAAATTCTCTTAGCCATGTTCTCTTCAGTTTCTTCAGAGTCCATGTGATCATCGACAGTCCCACCTAATCCGAAAATGTCAACTCCTCCGCCACATTCTGGGCAAGACCCGTGTTCACAATTTCCTTGACCCTGAGCGCCTTGACCTTGGCCCTGTCCTTGATTTTGTCCGGGGCAATCGCAATCCTCTCCATCGCCATGATCATGACTCTCTTGCTTTTCTTTGTCGCCTTGACCATCTTGATCTTGTTCTTTGCTCTCTCCTTTTTCGCCTTGCTCTTTTTTCTTGCCAGGCTGCTTGCTTGGAGATGGTTTTTTATAAACACCAAGTCTTCCACATTTTTCACACTTTGGAAGTAATTGGTAAAGAAGGTCGTAGATTTTCTCTGGCCGCTTCATTTCCTCTTCCAAATTAGGATCGGCATAAAAGAATCTTACGCCTTTCTCTCGCTTCTCTAACTCTTTCATTTCTTTAGGAGTTAATTCACGATCTTCATTTGGCCCAGGCATATCTTTAGCTGGAGCATTTGGGTCTGCGACAGTTGGGTTAATATCTTCAAAACCCGGAATTTTAGCAAAAGGATCTTTGACTAACTCCATGAAATTGGGAAGTGGCATATAACGACCCAAGTTTTTAGTAAACTCAGATGCTGGATCCTTGCCACGAGAACGGAAATCTTCCATACAAGTACCATTAACAATATAGTCAACAGCGATGTTCCATAGCTTTGGATTTCTCGATCCCCTTCGAGATGGATGAAGATACATGGCATGCCAAGCCTCATGGGAACAAACAATTCTCAGACCTTTGATGGATGTCTTAAGAATAAACTTAGGGTTCCAATAGTATCTCTTACCATCTGTTGCCGCAGTAGGCATGTTCAAAGTACAAACATGTTCTACTGGAAACATCAAACTAAAGATAAGGGGGTCTCCACCCATTCCAGACCCAATATGTTCATTGTCATATCGGACGCCCAACTCTAGGAAGACCTTGGACATTTTGGCTTCGGCCTTGGCAACTAAGTTGGGATCAATTTTACCTATTACTCTGCTAAATTTCATTTGGGCTCCATTATATCATATAACCTTAGAGGGCTAAAGATATTATTGATCTACTTCTTTGTTGATTCTGCTAAGAACGATAGACCAATCGGGGTGCTCATCAAGATTGAATCTAACCAAACGATCAATTTGAACCTGGCTTCGAACGGCAACCAAAACATTCTCGTAGGTTACGTTGGCTAAGAATTTACCAACATGATTAATGGACGATGGTAGATTTTTAATCTCTTTTACTTCATCAAGCTGAGACGCTAATCTGGCGCAAGTAATCATGCAAGCCACGATTTGCTTGGAGGGCTGCAACTTATTGTATTGTGCAGAAACGTCCTTGCCAAGATAAATATTATGGACCATAGGCAGAAGTTCCATATAATGTTCATAGTAGTTGGAGTATTTAATGCCGGCATCTTTGCCTACACAGCCTGCAACTTTTTTATTGAGCATATAGGTGTTCCAACCCATCTCTTCTCCCTTGAAAAGAATCTGAGAGGCCCTATCCCAACCACGAGGTGATGGATCGGCATATCTCTCTTCTGGATCAACGGCTCCGAATAAATCTTTGGGATGATCATTGATATAAGCAGAAATTGCCGGGTGAATGCGGCCGGAACGTCCTGCCCAATCTTGCCAAGATTGAACGTCAGCTTCTACCAAATACTTCTCAGCCCTATCTAAAAGAGGTAGGCTTGGTCTAGCTCCACCCTCTGAGATCAAGTTGCCCGTCATAATGATGGCTTTTAGATTTGGCAAAACTTTACCGTTAATGCTTCTGAATTGGGTAAACTCAAGAAGTGGGGCTTGCAAACTTTGGTCAGCCTTATCTACTTCGTCAAGAAGAGCCACAACAGGCTTATTACCTTCCATCATGTGCTCATAGAATTGTGGTAATAAGAAATTAACAAATCTCTGTTGCTGTTGGGCCGCTAAGATATTAGGATAGCCTCCCATATCTACTCTTTCTAGAACAGAAAGGTTCATATAGACTTCACGATAATCGTGCTTGGCAATTTGCTGTTTAGCAATTTCTGTCTTACCAGTACCTCGTCTTCCGAAGACGGCAATATTGCCGCCCATCTTAATGGAGCATCCGACGTGCTCGGAAAGGTCTTTGGTGTTAAGTTTCTCCAAATTGAAATCTGAAGAGGTCATAGTTGAGGGTTGCGTTGGCATACTAAAAATTCCTTCGATTGAGGGTCAAGGTGTATCGCTACACCCACAATATAGATCGCATTGATGTTTTGTCAATATGTTGCAAATTATTTTAATTTAGGTCGCTATCTTTTTCAAATTCTAATGTTCCGTTAATAAATCCATTTAAAATATCTTGATGAATTGCCCAGGTATCTTCCCGGCCAAAAGATAATTGTCCGGCAGTATACATTAGCCTAGCAATGATTTCATCGGGACAATCTATCTCTGAAAGCTTCTCTGCCAGATATTGTCCAGCATAACAAACCTCTCTGAGAGTGGGGTTATTTGCTAATTGCTTATCGAGAAGAGGATCGTTGTCAATGGACTCTGACCACCGAACAATATCTTCATCAGTTATAGATTTTGGTCTTGACATAAGGTTTCTTTCATTTAAAGGCGATGAGCCTGGCTTTTCGCATAGCATCGGCTATTTTATATGCTGTAATAGCAAATCTTTCAACTTCTTTATCAAAGCGTTCGCCTTCTTCACGATTATCAATAAACCACATTGAATTGACTTTAGCGCTAGAAATTAAAGAGTGCATAACGGCAATAGCAATTTTATCTCTTAATTTGAAATCATCATCTTCAGCGGACATAATTAATGCTCCATAAATAAAAATAGCCCCTTTCGGAGCTTCTTGGTATCCCCAGAGAGATTCGCACTCTCATCAATCGTTTCGAAGACGATTATGATATCTGTTTCACTATAGGGATATATGGTGCCTCCGCTTGGAGTTGAACCAAGGCTAAGAGTTTCGTAGGCTCTTGTGTAGTTCCGCTACAACGGAGGCATAATTTAGTATATGAATTGAACCTGTGTTATATACTAAGTTGGTATTCCCGACCCGATTCGAACGGGTATCGATCCAATTACGGTGCTCGGAGGTAGAAACTCCGTCCGGTACGGGAACATATTATTATAGGAGATTATTGATATGAAACATCACACAAAAGAAAAGGGCGATATTGCCGTTACGAAAGTTATTGCTGATTTAACTGAAAAGGGATACGATATTTTATTACCAATAAGTGAAAATTTACCATTTGATTTAATTGCTTATAAAGATTTTATTTCATATCGCATTCAGTGTAAATATGCATCTGAAGGTATTGCTAAATCTAAAACATCTTGGGCTGATAAAAACGGAAATCATACTAAAAAATATTCTTCAACTGATTTTGATTATTATGGATTATATCTTCCAAATCTTAAACTTTGTGTTTATCCATCTATAAAATATATGGGATGTACAATTACTACAGAGTTGCCTAATTCTGGTAATCAATTTTATTGGTATGAAGATTTCCTTTCATTTACAGATAATGCTACACATAAAACATATAAAAATTTTAATATTGATTTATCGAAAACAATGACTACTAAAACTATTCAATCACACATTAACTCTCGAAAAGCCATTCGACCTACAAAAGAAGAATTAAATTCTCTTTTATGGACAATGCCCACAACTCAAATAGCCAAACAATTTGGAGTATCAGATGTTGCTATAACAAAATGGGCGAAAAGTTATGATTTAATAAAGCCCCCACGAGGTTATTGGACTAAATTAAAAAATAAATGATTTGGTGATCCCAAGCGGTTATGCTCCGCTCTTCGCAGATTGAGAATCTGCTGTCCTACTAATAGACGATGGGACCGTGAACTTTATATATCAAATTATTCAGTGTTATAAATAACAATAATTAAACCCTTTGTCCTAACCGTTAGACGAAGGGACCATGCTATTTATATATCAGATTATTACTTGAAAGGTTTAATTATAAGGCACTCTTCACAGCGTTCTCTGCATTCACCTTCGGGATTATCATATACTTCATCCCAACCTTCAGGATATGAATAGCTTAATACTTGTTTGCTGCAATCATCACAAGTCCAACGATAAACACGAATTTCTTCTCTCATTAACGCCTACAAACTGCGTAGCTATCAACTTCTACGAAACCACAGAAGGTTCCTCGTGGGCAATCCCAACTGGTATTACATGTTTTATAACCGGCCGGAACGTGATAGTTAGCATAATTAATATGACATGCTGCTACTAAGAAAATAAAACTTGCAACTATTAACTTCTTCATAACTTCCTTGTGGTGACCCCAACGGGTTTCGATCCCGTTTCTCTAGGTTGAAAGCCTAATGACTTAGCCAGTGGTCGATGGGGCCATATAAATTAATTATACGTGGCAATATTATTGCCTAATTATTAGTAGTATCTTTTTATATATCGCTTCAAAAAGAGGTTTTAATGTCCAAGACACCCGAACAATTATTAAAATTAATGATAAAGTATGCCGCAATGGCGTCTCAAGAGGACAATTTAGTTCTTGAGGGCGATGCTGTCAAGACGGCCGCTAAAAAAGAAAAAAAGAAGCCGGACCCTAAAGCTAAAGTAAGAAATCGTGGAACTGTCTGTGTTCCTGCCGAAAGCGCCAAGGATAAGAAGGATCATTTTCCCATTAATGATGCCGACCAAGCTAGAAATGCTTTGGCCCGCGTTCATCAATATAGTTCTGCTCCTCCATGGTATAATGGAAGCTTAACAAGTTTGCAAAATGCTGTTTCTAGAAAAATTCATTCCAAATATCCTAGTATTGGAAAAGATAAGAAAAGTGCCGAATTATATGTAATCGATGAATTGCTAAATAAATATGGGCAAAATCAAACACCAATAAATTATATTAATAGCTTATTAAATAAGTATGCTCAGGCAGCAAATCAGCAACAAATTGAAATTGATGATTATATTGAGATTGATCCGCCTAAACCATTAGCTCCAGTTAAGCCAACTCCAACAAAACCGGCCACACCTCCAGTTAAACCATCTGTAACTAAACCTGCGGCTCCACCACAAACAATTGAAAAAACCAATATTGATCCATGGACAGGTAAAAGATGGGACCCAAATATGCGCCCACCAAATCTTAAGACGCCTACAAAGTCGTCTTCTTCAAGAGAAATTTTTGATCGAATGATTGCTAAGTATGCGGCTAATTCGACTCCCATAGCTGGTTATCAGGTTAGCGAAATACAATCCGCTTTACAAAAAGATCCTGATCTTGCCGCTAGATTGTCAAGAGATAGCTGGGGAGAAAATCCAGTAGATAATGATTGGGGACATAGAACTGAAGATGCTTTCTCAACCTGGGCACGCAATATGAATTTACCAATTGGCAATCAAGAACAAAAAGAGCATGCAGTTCGCGTTCTAATGAGTGGAGGCCAAACTACACCAGGAAATACGCCAGCAGTTCCATCGGGACAAACCCCAGCAATAACTCCCCCTGCTGCGCCTGTTGCACCTCCAGTTCCAAGTAGTGATACCCCTTCTGGAGTAACCCCGCCTCTTCCGCCAGAAGTTACACCTCCGGCAATAAATCCGCCAGCAGCCAAGAAACATCATAAGCAGCACCAAAGAGGACAAGTCCCGCCACCTCCTCCAAATGCTCCACCAGGAAGCGTGCCTGACTACTATCCACCAAACCAGCCACCTCCTCCGCCTTATGGGGCTCCGCCAGGACAACCAGCATACGGGCCACAAGGACAGCCTGAAGTAATTTATGAACAAGGCCCAGGTGGCGTAGTGCCTGGTTATGCAGGCGGCGTCTATCCAGGCTTCGGAGGAAGAAGAGTTTATCAAGGAGGATACGGCGGACCAGGATATGGTAGAGGCCCAGGTTATGCAAGAGGCCCAGGTAGACCTGGAGGCGGAAGGCGCCGTTAAGATTTGATGTTTTTGGCGCCATAATTAGCGGTCTGTGAATGACAAATGGGACATAGGAATCTTAGATTTTCTTGTTGCCATGAATATTAATTGGTAGTCAGAAAGGGAGTCGAACCCTCAAAACCTACTTTCTTAGAGTAGTATGTATACCAGTTCCATCACCTGACCATAAATTTTTACTTGGTGCTAACGACAGGACTTGAACCTGCACGGGATTTCTCCCAAAAGCTTCTAAGACTTTCATGGCTACCATTACATCACGTTAGCGTGTATCGTATATATCTACTTATTGCTATCTTTTTATTAATTTTCATTTAAATCGGTAGACTTATCGATATATAATATGCATGAGTCTCCCTAAAAATAATTACAAAATAAATGATGAAGATTTAACTAAAACCGTCAAAGAAAGCATTTCAATTGCCGAAGTATTTCGAAAATTAAATCTATGCTGCACTGGTTCCGCCTACAAAACATTACACAGAAGAATTGAAGATTTAAAAATTGATATAACACATTTTAAAGGGCAAGGATATTTAAAAGATAGAACTCACGGTTGGTCAATTAAAAGACCACTAAAAGATGTGCTTGTTATAAACAGCACTTATGTTTCCGTTCCAAGTTTAAAGAAACGATTACTAAAAGAAAATTTTCTTGAGAATAAATGTTATTTATGTCCAGTAAAAGAGGTATGGAATGGTCAACCATTAACGCTACAACTAGATCATATCAATGGTGTAGGCACTGATAATCGAATAGAAAATCTAAGACTACTCTGCCCTAATTGTCATTCACAAACGCCAACTTTTGCAGGAAAAAATAAAAAATACAAAGTTGGTGCCAATGGTGGGACTTGAACCCACACCCCATTGCTGGGACTTGTTTTTGAGACAAGCGCGGCTGCCATTACGCCACATTGGCATGTGTAGGAATATATCACATTATTCCTACATTTCAATTTTTGGATTTAAATTTGGAGTGATATAAATAATTTCTTTTCCAATACTTTTAGCATATTCAATACAATTAAAAGTACCGCCCGACTTATCACCATTATAAACTGCAATTAGTTTATCACAATGCTTTTTTTTCTCTGCTGTTGCAAGATCGGAAGCAGAAAACGTATAACTATGATTTTCTCTACCTTCAGAGATAAGGACTAACCATTTCATTTCATTCTCCCAAGTAACCAAATAAATGCCAAGAGTATTGCCATATTAATAAGCGGTTCTATTTGTTCCCAAATAGATTGGCGATTCATTTCATGGAACCTAAAATATCTTTATAAGATTTGCATAATAATCTAGATAGTTCATCAAGAGTATTATTGAGGCTTTTTAGTTCTGCCGCATCAAAATTTTTAATCTTCTTTTTAAGAGATTTTATTTTATCATTTTTTCGTTTCATGGCAGCTTTATGTGCGTCTTTATCGATCACTTCAACAAAAATAGTAAGGTTACTTCCTCGTCGAGTATATGAGTTTTTTATCATAATTTTAGTCCCGTGCCGTAAACGACTGCGCAGTCTTTTTTCAATGGAAGGCGCAAACATACCAGGTTTAATATCTTTCTCAGAAAAGAAACGAGGCAAAGATTGTAAAGCAGGATTCAAATAGCTTTTGAGAGTTTTAAATGATTTCGGGCCGAATCCATAGCCATAAAATTTAAATTGTTTCATTGTGACTCACACTTTCCATTATCCCATTCGCAACCGCAAGTACAATGGTACAATCCTTTTTGATGAAGCATCATTAATTCATCACAGTCGAGACAAAGATTGTGTTGTTCTTCCGGTTCTCTCCTTGTCTCCTCCGCATCCAAAAATGCTTGACCTGCCATTTCTTCTTGTTCAATTAAACGGATGAACTCATCATGAATTTCTTGAGATTCATGATCTCTTTTTATGTAAAAAAGTCCCACATATTGCCCGTTAAGCAATCCAAGGTGTTCGCACTTAATCTTACTTTTACCGGAAAGTATTGTATTGATGGCAGCGGCTAAAGCCGGGATTTCATCTTCCGTAGCAAAAAGGTGGGCAGCCGGAAGATTAACCATTATTTCTTTGGGTTTGACTCTAGAGTGTATAGTCATCGTAAGCCTCTTCCTTTGCACTCTTCTTGCTCCAGTTTTTTAAGCGCGTCATTGGCTTCTTTTTTTATGAGCTTGTAGTCTTTATCTTTTTTCAGATAAAAAATAGCCATATATCCACCATCGCAAAATCCTAGTTCTTCACTCTTGATTTTGTTTTTGCCAGCAATAAGTTCATTAAAATTATCTTCCATATGTCCAATCTCATGGTAATCTTCAAAATAAAGAAGAGAAGGAAGTTTTAGGAGAACTGATTTGGGTTTGATTTTCATAATTCAATTACAATCGGAGGGTTAATGGGAGAATACGATTCCGTGCAACAAGAAGCATTAACAAAATAAGTTTGATCAATTAAAATTGGTTCCTTAGTATACCCCGAATGAATATGGCCAAACACATGGAGTTTTAGATGAGACAGTTCACTAATCTTATTAAGTAAATCGACACAGCCAACATTCTCATGAGACACAACTCCTCGTGGAGCCTCATCTCTAATCATATAAGCTGGTCCATGCGTAATAAGGACGTTGGTATTATCGGGTATTTTTGCCCAAGCCGCAGCAATATCCTTGCCTCTTTGCAAATTGAACTCCCAATCATGAAACCACGGCTGCCAAGGAGAGCCATAGAAATTGATGCCATCAATTTCGACTCCGCTATCTTCTAGATAAACAGAGCCACTATTATTAATCATATCAATAGCTATTTGTCTCTTTGGCCCAGCTCTCATACCAAGCTCATGATTGCCAAAAACAATTAGCTTATGCTTGACGGGAAGCTCTTTTAACCAATTGGAGAAATCTTCAATGATTGAAAGCTCTCCCTTCCAAGAGATATCTCCAGCATGAAGGAGCACATCACATTCTGGAATATTAATTTTGCGGTGGTGCGAGTGAGTATCGCTTATGCAACAAATTTTCATTTCTGATCCACCTCAATTTTAATTGATATACCATCAATAACAGGAGCAATTATTTTCCGGATTTTATTATCCAAATGTGTAATGGAGACAACGATAGCAAAGCCATCATCATCGGAAACAATATGGCTAGAATTATACCACCCATATTGGCTAAGTTTCATTTTTAGGGCTAAACGAACTTGATTGGCTTCACTAAAGGTTGACATAATTTCCTCAACTAAATAAAATTAGAGTTTTGATTTTTAGCACGGTTTTGGCTTGATTAGTCAAATCCAAATTAAATATTGGCAATTCTATTTCTTTATCTTCTTCAAAAGTTTCTGCATTATATTTAGAAACTCTCATAACATTAGAGCTATGAGCCAATGTTACGTGAAACTTATCTTTCTCTTGCAAAAGGAAGAACTTTTCGCGATCTAATTGCATATTGGTAATAATGCCAGCTTGCATATCTAATTCTAGATCTGAGGTGGCTGCCGCCGAACATTCGCAATCTGGGCAAACTCCATCTATATAAAAATAGAAATATGCTTCTTTTGCTTTTTCGAGCGTTCCCTCTTTGAGATCTGCGTTATCAGATTCAAGCAAAAAAGTATTATCAATACAATTAAAACTATAATTCAGGAAATATCGATTTTGCTTATACCTATATGTGCAGGTAGTTAAGAGAATATCTTTTGACTTCTCAAAAGACATGAGATTCCAAAATCTATCTGGGCCTACCGAAACGGATATTTCTCGAATATTCTTTTGGCAAACAGGACAAAAAGTGCAGTAGTCCCATACTTCTTGTAGATTGCCAAAAGATTTCATTGAAAGAGCTTACTTGGTTGGGAACAGAGATGGCTGAGTGCTAAAAAGATTATCCCACATATTTTTAGCGGCTGTAAAGGTAACGGGAGCTGAGACTGTAACAGTTGCAGTTACAGGTGCCGAGACAGGAGCAGGAGCGACTGGTGCAGGAACAGTAGCTTGAGCTACAGTTGGTCTCATGGCGGTTTGTGCTCGCTGTTGAGCCGAATACTTATTGTCCAAATCCCAAGAATCAGCTAAGGGATGATACAACAGAGCATCAGCAGTAGTGCCATCAGCCAAAGTAACTAGGATAGGAGTTCTAGCCCAATTGGCAGACTCAATATCGGAGGTGAAGAGTTGTCTTACCTTATCCCGAACATTTCGGTGTCTCTCAAGGGGCAAGCTCTTTTTAACTTCATTGCTTACATCCAAGGCGGTAAACAAAACGTCTCGTCTAATAAAATCTTGCACAACGGCCCTAACGGCATCTTCTAAATCACACATATCATTTCTCCTTTAAAGTTTTGGGCGTAAAACGCCTCACATCAAACATAATAAATCTCATAAATTGGATGTCAAGCTCGACCCCAATTTTTATAAATCAAACTTTCGGTTTGTCGGGCAAAATCAATTTAATTCCAGGTTTCGTTCCTTTGCGAATGAAATAAAAATCGCCCTCAACAATATTATCAACCATTTTCTTTTCCACTAATAATTCGTGGAAATGAGACATAAACATCCAATAATGTCTTCCAGACATAAGAGACTTAAACTTAATATGTTTTCCAGAATAAGTAACATACTCTAAACGATCCGGAAAAATATGATTATCTTCTTCGTAGACTCTATAATAATCCCAGAATGTCATATCTCCATTTTTATCAAATGGTATTTTGAATTGTTTTATTGGTTTCAATTTATTCTCCTCTCAGTTCTCGCCTAACCCTCATAAGAGCTTTGCCCAATAGATTTTTACCAGTACCGTCTTTACCACAACCCCAGGTCCAATCTATAGGTGAGTCTTCAATTATTTCTTCATCACCGGTCGCAATTAATTGGTCTCGTAAATCTTTGTGTTGCACAAACTTAGCAAGAACACATTCGTACATAACGATATCTTTAATCTGTTCCCAATTTTCTCTTAACTGACATTTTTGTCCTAGATTACGAGCTTCCATTGGTTTGGTAGCATTCTGAATGGCTAAGACCTCTGCTTCGATTGGGGTCTTCTGTGCTTGGAAAGCCGCCTCTACATTGTCCCACCAGCGGCCATAAACAAAGAATCTGGCTTTCCAGAAATTTCCCATATAGCCGTGCGGATCTTTAATCTTATA
>Ga0316217_10002850_pt1 | contig 20425 bp, 15 predicted proteins | sample 1anoAmetaG_FD_203633 | JGI IMG/M metagenome (GOLD analysis project Ga0316217, IMG submission 203633) | Freshwater microbial communities from Trout Bog Lake, Wisconsin, USA - 1anoA | ecosystem: Environmental > Aquatic > Freshwater > Lake > Hypolimnion/Profundal zone | place: USA: Wisconsin...
CCAACCCCAACCCCAACCCCAAATGATTTTTTTGATTTATTATCTTATATGTATTTCCTATTTAGAATTAAATAAGCAGATTTTAATATTTAAAATTATCATGGACCTAAATTCTGATGTAACTAGTCTATATTGTGTTTGAATTTTCCATTTCAAATGAATTTTAAAATTTAAAAGTCACATAAAATTACATATTTGAGGGTCGTGTCCATTTAAAAACTCTTTTCGGATTTCACCTTTACGTTGGTTAGCCTGTCTTTCAAGGTATCAACTGCCCTTTACGAGATGCAGCTCCCAGACAGTAGCTTAAGAATCATAAATTAATTCATCAATTTATTCTACAACTAGCTATATTTTTCCTTTAACAACGTGTTTAATTCAAACCGCACTGAAGTGACGATCAATCCTGGCAGTATAAAAGAACAAATAATCATTTATTTTTGGAAACTCTCTCAATAGCTATTAGTATGTAGCAAGGTTTACTATCACTATTGTTTTTAATTTCTACTCGCTAGTTTTTTTCTATGTAGGTCTTTTCTTATAGGTTTTTTTCCGGGAAATTATCAATCTTAATCTTGACCTATCTGGTTGAATTTTTAGCATAATTTACCCACATTACATGAAAATTTGCCAAAGGCTTCAAATATTAACTCAGCATTTACTAGTTCACGCCCAAGCTAAAAAGTTTTTGTTGCGGTCTCAAATTAATTTTATATCTGAGTGAGTTTGAACCATAACTAACTGAACCTCCTTCTATCAAATCGGAACGATCATAGCCAAGAATTTCCATAAACTTCTGAACCGAAACTGTTGTGCTGACTACCTATTGTCTGCTATTATAGGCAATTTTCTAATTCAGGTAAAACTTTAAAGGCCTTGTTCTTATTCTTTGAGGTCGAGCCAGATTGGAGCTGACAGAATTTTAATTATACTAAACTTTTCGAATTTTTCTTCTCCCTTAACCCATCTCAGAGGGATGAGACTTTAATTAATTGTCTTTGTAGGAGTCGGCTATAGATTTTTTTTATTAATTTCGGTTCATTTGCTTTAAGCCATTTGCTCTTTTAGTGCCTAGCTACTTGGGGTTTGAACTTTTGGAGATTTTGCTGCGTTTGACCAAAGAATTTTATTTTCTAGGCTGATCCTTAGCTTATGTGGATAATTTAGTGTTTGATTTGCGTTTTTTCTTTTATTCTGGTTATTTTTCGGGTGGTTGCTGAGTCTATTGCTTCAATTGTTGTTAGTTCAATAACTTTTACTCTTCTTCTTACTACTCCTCAATAACTTAGGGTCTTTTGCGTTTTAGAGTACTCTATCTAATATCCTGGCTTTCTTACTATCTTTTCTATTACTGGGGAGGGCAGGTGGCGAACTCAGGCGCAAGAATATGCTAGATTTAAACTGAAAAACTATCAGTCGGAAGTTTGATTTTGCCCCGATCATTTATGGTAACCCGTTTGGATTTCGGTTTTTACTCCACTTCCATAGGCTTTGTTGATCCTCGCTGGATGATCTGGCTTTGACGTTTCCCTTTTTGGTCTTTTACTTTGTCTGAATTTTTTAATGGCTTTGCTTCCTTATGATGCTTTTAATCTGTAGAGTTGGGATTATTTTATTCAACTTCCTATATTTTTAGAACTGGTTCGTTCGAGGCAGCATTTTCAGCTTATTTTCGCTTCTATTATAAGACTTAATTGCTAGCCTTTTATGATCTTAGTAACTCAAGGAGGAACTATTATGATTTCCTTCCTCCCAACGAGTTTCTGTGTTTCACGCTCGAAATGTTACCCACAGCAAAAGGACTGCTTTCTACCACGCTAAACTTACTCTCTGGTTCTTCTTTAACACGATTGCTTTAGCTCTCACTTGCTCTGTTGTTGAGAATGCTGGCCGGCATGTGGGCTAGTGGTGGGGGTTAGTTGTTGCTAGTTGCTGGTTCAGTTGGGGGCTGTTTGGCTGATTTAGCGGTTGTGTTGAGTTTGGGCAATTTGTACGAAGATGCAGTTATTTAGCCTAAATCGTGCTCTCTTGAAATCTCCGCGAAGGAGGATGATTATTCGGTGCGAACGATGAGTTCATCCTCATTGGAGTGGGAATCTGACCATCGCAGGTAGGCGCTGCTGGAGATAGCCGGTTTTATCTCTTTGCCGGTACGTCTAAATTACCATGGCGTTACTTCCCTATGTGTCGCACGTTCTGCATATTGAAGGAGAACTTTTCAGACTAGCGGGAATTGGCTCGGCCCAATTAATTTTGCTATTCCATTCTATTCAAATTAAAATTTATAGTGCGCAATCATTAGCACTATTAATTTTGTGATACACCTTTAGTTTCTGATAGATTAAGGAGTTTACCTTACCTAATTCAACATAATTCCATTCTCTACACTTTTAATATTAACAACTCTAAGGCCTAAGGCTCATTATTCAATACTTAGGAATCTAGGTATATACATTTTTTTCGATCAATCGACTTAGTCAACACTTGGTCCTGATGATCCTCCTTGCCCAGGTGCTCCAGGGAAGCCTGCACCTCCGGGGAAACCAGCACCTCCTGGGAATCCTGCACCTCCAGGGAAACCAGCACCTCCAGCTCCAGGGGGAACTCCACCTTGTGCATATATCTTTTGCATGATGGGATTGAAAGCGTTTTCGAGAGCCTTAAGTTTTCCTTCATATTCGGCAGTGTCAGCTTCTGGGTTGCTTGAGAGCCAGCTTTCGGTCTATCTGACTTTCTCTGCGACAGTGCTCTTTTCGGAAGCATCGAATTTATCCTTTAGCTTCTCATCATCAAGAGTATGCTTAACTGAGACGCAATAGCTTTCAAGGGCATTCTTGGCTTCAACTCTCTTCCTGATTTTTTCATCAGCATCTTTGTATTTCTCAGCATCCTTGATGAGCCTTTCAATTTAGTCTTTGGACAATCTGCCCTTATTGTTGGTGATGGTAATTTTGGCGTTCTTAGATGTGCCTTTATCAGTAGCAGTAACGTTCATGATACCGTTCTCATCAATTTCGAATGTGACTTCGATTTGAGGAACTCCTCGAGGAGCTGGTGGAATACCGTCTAAATTGAATTTTCCCAAAAGATTATTGTCTTTAGTCATTTGACGCTCACCCTCAAACACTTGAATCAATACACCAGGCTGGTTGTCAGCGTAAGTGGTGAATGTTTGTGATTTTTTTGTGGGAATAGTTGTGTTTCTGGGGATTAGAACAGTCATGACTCCTCCTGCAGTTTCAATGCCAAGAGAAAGAGGAGTGACGTCGATCAAAAGTAAGCTATCAGTAGCTTCTGACCCAGTACCGGTAAGAATAGCAGCTTGAACAGCAGCTCCATAGGCAACAGCCTCATCGGGGTTGATTGATCTGTTTGGCTCTTTTCCGTTGAAGAATTCCTTCAAAAGATCAATAACTTTGGGAATTCTGGTTGATCCTCCAACCAAAACAACATCGTGAATTTGGTTCTTTGCCATTCCTGAGTCTCTTAAGACTTTCTCAACTGGAGGAATAGTTTCTTTGAACATAGACATGCAAAGTTCCTAGAATTTAGCTCTAGTAATGGTGAGGGAAAAGTCTTCAGATTCTGCTAGTGAGTCCACTTCGATAGTAGTTTGAGCTGAAGATGAGAGAATTCTCTTAGCTTTTTCAGCTTGAGTTCTCAATCTTCTCATGGCTCTTGGGTTGGATCTAATGTCAATTGACTTTTTCTTGAGGAAATCAGCAGCGCAGTATTCAACGAGCTTGTTATCGAAATCTTCACCTCCTAAGTGAGTATCTCCAGCAGTGGCTTTAACCTCAAAGACACCATCGTCAATTGTCAAAAGTGAAACATCGAATGTTCCTCCTCCCAAGTCGAAGATAAGGACGTGTCTTTATCCAGCTCCCTTTTTGTCAAGGCCATAGGCAATGGCAGCAGCGGTAGGCTCATTGATAATTCTCAACACGTTTAAGCCAGCAATGCTTCCAGCGTCTTTTGTGGCTTGTCTTTGGTTGTCATTAAAATAGGCAGGGACGGTGATAACTGCGTTTTTGATTGACTCTCCCAAAAAGGCCTCAGCAGTCTCTTTCATTTTGGTCAAAACCATAGATGAGATTTCTTCAGGATGGAACTTTTTAGTCTCATTTTTATATTTGACAACTATGAGGGGTTTCTCATCAGGTCCTGATTCAAGTTTGAATGGCCATAATTTCATATCTTTTTGGACGATGGGGTCACTAAACTTTCTGCCGATGAGTCGCTTGGCATCGAAGACAGTATTGATGGGGTTTTTGGCAGTTTGGTTTTTGGCAGCATCTCCGATGAGTCTTTCAGTTTCTGTGAATGCAACGTATGAGGGAGTGGTCCTGTTGCCCTGATCGTTGGCGATGATCTAGACTCTTTCGTTTTGCCAGATGCCTACGCAGGAGTAGGTGGTTCCGAGGTCAATTCCGATGGCTTTGCCTTGGGGCTTTTTTGTTTCGCTCATGAAGATTTCAATTGCTAATTGCCGGAATCAACTCGGACTTAAATAAAAAAATGTTCTAGAAAATTCCAACCCGCTCCATAATATCTCTAATATTAAATACTCTTGTAATTATATAATTAGACTTCATATCCTCATCACTATTATTTGCAGCCCTTTGTAGCCTTTACATTCCGCTGATGTTTTGCCAGCATCTCCAGCTTTTTTACATCATTTAGTGTAGATTTTCAGTTCTCATTCATGATATATAATCGGCAGTCACTAAACTACATATTTACCATATTCATTCATATCTAAACGTCAAAACGTTGATCAAAGATTCATCTAGCATTTTCTTGGAGCAACTCCAATATTTTTGATAGAGTTTTGAGGTATTTTTTGAGGACTAGAAGTAGAGTTATTTGATTGCAAATTTAATCAACAAAAATAGAAGAATTTGCTAGCTTATCGAAGATTTGCTGAATACTTTAAATAAAGACAGTTATTTTAACAAGATATATCTTGAAAATAAGTTCTTTTTATCTTATAACTACCTTTATTTTTATTTAATGACACAAAGTGTTGCTTCAAGAGCTTCTAATGCTTCTTCCAAAATGCTGTAGGAAATAGCTAACCGCTCACAGACCAAGTAACCATATTTTCATTCTTAGGATCTACAAAGTGTAGGGTACCTTCAATGACGAATAAATGAGAGTTATCTGGAACGCATTCGGACTTTATATAAGTCGCAATCTTCGAATGGGGAGGGGAGTTAATATCCCCAGATTCGGTATTTTCACTTTCACGCCTCCCGAAGTTCGTTTGAAGGTATATTTGATTGGATGTAGGGAGTTACAAATGAGGGATAGAGAGACCAGCAACCACGAACTCCTGTTTTTTTAATCCAGAAAGATTTCGTAAAGGGCATAAACCTTCGGACTGCAATATTTTACCACCAAGAGTTCGGGTTGGGGTTAAGACCGTATAGTGCGATAGGTTCTACGGGAGAGATTCCTGTTGCGAAGATGAACTTGATAGAAGTGAGCTCCTACGCAAACATGACAAAAGACCAGACCGAGCTGGGAATAAACAGGATAATAAAGTACATTCAAGACAAACTCATAAATGTAAGGCTTTTTCGATTTAGGGGGAAAGCATATCGCTGTAGCTGCCCAACCTCGGACAACTCATCTGCAGGAACAAACTCGTAGCCGTCAAGTTTAACGAGTACATTCTCAGAGACACCCGCCACGTCCTTGCCAAAAGCGTTGATTAACGAAAAATGAGAGGCAATATGAGTCTCACCACAGATAATCTCAGAAAATTCGCCAACATCTCTGAAATGTCGCAGAAGCTTTCGGGAAAAACCAACTAATTTTTCTAGATCGATGAGAACGCTAAGAAATTTCTCTCTAGCAACTTCAATCTCCATATAGACGAGAGTAATATGAAGAGGTCAGTGACTAACTTCGATAGAACCGTTGCCACTAAGCTTTTTGATAGGACTAACAAATCTTTGAAGGAAAGTCAAAGCTATCGTCTGACCCAATCAGGATTCTTCCCCAATCATTCAAACACGAGCAAGGAGTTTAACATGGCTCTCAAAATTATCAGAGAATGGATCCGCGATAACGGCTATAATTCGATTGAGAGCTATAACGCAGTGTGTGAGTTGGCAGGCAAGAAGACTCAGGTTTTGAATTCGGATGACTTATGGAATGCTTGCAAGCAGATTTCAATTGACATAACTGAACAGCAAGGACATTAGTTATTCAGGGTCCTGGACAATAACAAAGATGGGTTTATAACTGCTGAGGATTGGAAAAGCAACATGCATTTTGACCATAACAATTCAAAGTTTAAGCAGTTGCTTTAGGCCATAAAACAAAAAAAGTACTCCCTGCCCAAAATACTGACCCTGTTGGGCTTAGAAGGAATCAGGAAAACCACAGTATTCACTTTGAAAACGGGTTTAATAAAACTATGGCCTGAACTTTCAGAAGAAGATGCCCTCCTCTTGAGCAAATTCATCACCAAGGGGAAAGAGTAAATAGAGGTATAGCGAATCATTGATGCATTAAATATAAAGTAAGACAATAAAGTATAGGCCGATAGCTAGTGGTAGGTCAAATTCTTCAACCGCCTAAAACGTAAGCTACAATAGCACAGTATTTCGGAAGAATAGCTTGAAAGCAAATTTAGACTCTACGATAAAAGCAACTCTGGGTATATCGAGCAAACTGACTTTAAAACAATACTAGGGGATATCGGAATAAGTCTGAACCTGAATTAGCTCATAAAGCTTGTCAAGTTTGTACCCCTCAACCAGAAGAACCATCTTTAGTACGGCTATGTTATCGCCAAACTCAACTAGTCTGAGTCCCTGCATCACCAATAACTCACAGTAGCCTAGTTCACCAACGTCATGAAGAAAAATGTGCTCTCTGGCGATAAGCTTCCTTTCGCCATCCCCATATCAGTGGGCAAACTAACGAGTTGGCTTCAGTCGAAGTATTTCAAAAATTTCCCAGAGAAATAAGTGCTGTAATTGGTGCGTTCGGTTGATCTGAACGAAGATGACTCAGTGGGAGAGTAGGACATCCGAAGATACAGAGAGTTGGTGAAAGACAAAACATTCAAGCAGCTCTCGACTCTTGAGATAGAGGAATTGCTGATCCGTTTGAGATAGAAGTCGATAAAGAAGAAGATTAGTTTTTACGACTTGTTCCGCAAGATAGATAAGGTCAACAGCGGCTTCATCACCTAGGAGGCATGGCTTAAAAATATCAACGAAATCATCCCCTTCAATGAAGATGAAAAGATCAGTCTCTTCAACTACATGGATAAAAATAACACTCACGTCATCGACTACAAAACCTTCCTGGCCATAATAAGTGGCTCCAACAGCCTACAATCATCATAAAAGTTTGATTGGGTTGATGAGGTAGTTTAGAAAATTAAGAATTGGTATTATGGCTCACAACTTACAGTTGAGGACGCCTTCAAGGTTGTAGATCAGGACGCTGACTCCTACCTAAGCGAAAAAGACATCCACACATTCTTGGTAGAAAAGTTGAAATACAAATAGCGCGAGCTGAGCACAGTGCGCATCCAGAAGCTGATCAAGGTGATGGATAGTTACAAGCACGGCAGAATAACCTACATTGATTGGTACAAACTGATAAATGAGAACAAAGACTGGTTAAGCGATGTGAAGCAGCAGATCGGCATCGTCTTATCCAAGCAGTACTCTTCCTTGGGCGATGCATTCATCACAATAACAAATGGCGACAAAAAGCTGCTCTTCAATGCCTTTTAGCAGTGGGTCAGAGCCAACCACATTCTCTCAGGGTTCATGATCAATTAGGACATGCTCAAGTACATCTTTGTATCTCTCGATCAACACAAAAAAGGATACCTGTTGGAAAATGATTTTGTAGCACTCTTCGGCTCTTACAACTGGAAGTCAGAACACTGTAAGGAGTTTATTGATTTCCTGGCCCATAAGTTTGGTTCTGCCCAAGAAGCATTCTAGTTCATGACGGGTTTCTCTTCCAAAGCGATTGACTTGACAAGATTTAAGGAGATTGTAGTTGAGTTTTTCGGAAATAGATTCCAGAATAGTGACGTGATCAATATATGGAAGACTGTTAGTGGAGGGAAAGATAAGCTTGAGCTAGGACAGTTCAAAAAACTTCATGGACATGTTTGGAAAACCGATGAGTTGTCGATCGAAAAATAGTACCCAAAGGACGGATGGAGATATCAAGACTTTAGTATCATCAAAGGAACCACAGTACGAAGTAGCTAGCACCAGTATTAAGAGCGAGAAAAGATGGAATAGCAGTGCCAAAAGTTTGTATTTATTCATTTATTTAGATCAACAACCTCAAGTAGCTTATTGCTTCAAGCCCTAAAACACTAGAACAAGCTTTTAATTAAGTAGACGCTCAAAAGACTGGAAAAGTCACCAACTTGATGTTCAAGAAGGCATTCCGACTGCTAAACATAGCTTTGACTTCCAAGTAGATTGATTTGCTGCTCAATTATTGCGAATACCAGTCTGAAAATCTGATCGACTGGAAGCAGTTCATAAAGCAGTTAGCACTTCAGTAGGATAAGCAAAAGATCAAGGCACGTTTACAGCCCAAGCTGCAGCATATCAGCGATTTGTTGCACTATTACATGATTTCCCCTAAAGACTCTTTCCGCAAGGTAAACCTAACAATATTCAGTGGAACAACCCTAGGAGCGGATACATGAACTTCGAGTAGTTTTATAAAATGATCAAACAGCTTTACAGCCAGGCTGCTGAAAATTTGCCAGAGTACCAGCAGCTTGAAGACATATTCAAGTTCATCGATATTAGAAAAGATGGACAACTAGACTTCCAAGAGTTTACACAGGTTTTCAGGACCTGCAACCCTCCTAATCTTCTCATGGGAACCACTCCCGCACCTGCAGACCAAATTATCTCGAAAAAACCTGTCGACAAATAGGCAAACCTACCTATCAGAGAAAAAACTATTCCACTCTTTAGACACTCTCCAATTTATGAAGAATTTGTACAGGTGATCGGTCGAAACAGAAAATACATACAATAGTAAATTGAAAAATCGAACACACAAAGAGCAGCCTTTATTCCTTTCGGGGAGGTGGAGAAGGTGATTCGGTAGATATCTGAGAAGCAGAGAGTGAAAGTTGACCAAAACATGATCCGCAATCTGATCGCGTTTGCCATGACTGGTGAAAAGGTAGATTACCAGTTGCTGGTGGCCAAGTTCAAGGATATGAGCATAGAGATTAGTGAGTTCCCGAGACAGAAAGTGTTCTGATTGATGCATCATTAATAAATATACTAGTAGAGTTTAGTTAATGTTACAGGTACACAGACAGCCTTGTTTCAAAGGTTTTTATATTGATAAGAGCAGTCCTGTAGGATCGCACAATATAATCAATGGAGGGCCTCAGTAATCTGCTCCCGAACGAAGTTGCTCTCTTGTAAGATTTTGTTGCTTATGCGTGCCAGCTTTTTCAGCTTCTCAGTGTTTCCCTCAAAATCTTTGAACCAACTTGAACTGATGTTTTATTTGCAGAGGCCCAAGCTCACCGGAGGTAGCTTTGTCTGGCTCTTCTTTTCTACTGCTCCCGTTCTCAGCTTTGGCAGCTAGAGCGGGTATCTCAATTTTCTGATTTTGAGCTTATCTTCGCTGCTCGAGCGGTGGAAAGTGAAGAGCAGATTATCTTTCCTGTGGGGAACGTCGGAAACGTAATGTTTTTCAGCGTCTTAATGACGGTGGCACCACAGTGAGCTTTCTCGGCCCTCTTTTTCTCGGGAGGGGAGAAAGAAATCGGAAGGAAGTTTGCTGGAGACCATGATGCGGGCAGCGGCTGTATTAAACCTTCTTTCGCTACTATTCTTCTTTATCATTTCTATATAATTGGAATTATAGTGAACAGGTCAATCATTCCACGAACATTTTAGCGATTGCGAGCTGCTAGAAAATGACATTTGGAGGTCTTCATAAAAAATACAAATCCCTACATATTCCCTATAATTTATGAACAATACTCAAGAGCAAAGCTAGTGATTATATTTACTGCTTCTAGAGCATTCAGCCTCAAGCTATGTTTGAACACACACTGAGATAGAAGCTCAGTCAGCAGCAACATAGCAAATGAGGTGGTACGCTTCTGGTAATTGTTTGGGTTATTCCAGCTATTTTAATTTCCGATTAATCAAATATAATATATGCCTAAGCTGAGCAAATTCAAAGTGGTGCTGGTGGGCGACCAGAACGTCGGTAAAACCTCAATCATCTCGCGCTTCATTCACGACTCCTTCGAGTTCACATCTAACGTACTTTCGCACTGATTCAGCCCACTGTGGGGATCGACTTCGTGACCAAAACTATGCAAGTGGAGGGGGAGACCCTACGACTACAGCTTTGGGACACGGCGGGGCAATAACGTTTTCGAGCGCTAATCCCCTCATACGTGCGCGATGCGGATACTTGCTTGATAGTGATAGATGTAAGTGTTCGATCTTCTCTGTAGGGGGTGGACAAATGGCTGGATTTCGTGAGGTAGTCGAGAGGGCAGGATGCGCTGATCTTTTTGGTGGGAAACAAATCTGACATCGCAGAGCGAGAAGTATCCAAGAAGTAGATATAAGAATACGCCGAGAAGAACAGGTACCCTTACATCGAAGTGTCGGCCAAAAACGGCAACAATATCCATCTCCTATTCAGAAAAATAGCAGAAAAGCTAATCGAGTCCAAAAACGGGCCGAAGTAGGCTGAGACCGAAACCACCTCCAAAGCCTAGGGATCCAAAAACGGCAACATCGAACTCAAGGCTCACAACGTTCAGGCTCAAACTGCCAAAAAGCAATGTTCGTGCTGAAACTGTTCTGCAGTTTTATTGTATTTTATAGAATTAGAATTTCTAATCGTGGACTTAATTATAGCAATAAATACTACAAATGCCACCGAAGATCACCTGCATCCTCAACTACCCCTCGCATTCTCGTTCTCAAGTACCCGCATCCTGAACTATCCATATCCTCCAACAAATAGATTAGCCCTTATCATTGTTTAGCAAGATATTTTCTTTGATAGAGCATCCAAATATTTTTTATCGATATTGGTTTCTCAGCCGCTGCAGCGAATAAGAATTTATCGTTTAATTTTTTCAGGAATGGTGTGCGAGTCACTAAGTTTTTCCATACTTACTAATTGATCCAGTTCGCAATCTCTGAGATATTTTTCTTTTTATAGGTTCGAGTAAGCCTTATAAATAATATTTCGATGAAGTATGAAACATAATCCGCGAAATGCCTACCAGGCGAGGACAGAGTTCTTTTGTTGGCTTGCTCTCGAAAGGCTATTTTATCTAATTATTTGGATAGCTCATGATTAGTCTTAGAACTTATATGCTGATAAGCTTCTTAGCAAACTTCTGTTAATATATACTTTCGAGGGAGAATACGTAAGGGAGATAAGATATTTAACTAATAGAGTCAGTTCAATCGTGGAGCTAATAAGCATCTATCAATCTATTTGCAAAGACCTGTAAAGATACAGACCTATGCTCCTTAGCTTCTGAAAGTCATAGATGTTATTTATAGCTGACGACTTCAGTCTATTGTTTGAGAAAAACACAATATTTGATCATCAGAGTAGAATATTAAATCTGGGCTAATAATATTTTTGGCAGCCGTTAGTTTCCAAAACATATTTTTTCTTCTTTTTTCAAAATAATTCAGCTACTATCAGAACAACCTTTTTTTGTCTGTCAAAGTCCTGTTTCCCCAATTTTCGCTTTTGGCCTACAATCTTTGGAAGAAGGATGTGAAGAAAAAAAAGTAAACATGCAAAATTATTATGATGCTACTGCCCTGATTAGCTTTTTTCCTCAAGAAGCAATACTTTTTAGCAGCTTTCTGATAAAAAGTAGAGGAAAATTAGAGAAAGTTCTTCTCAAGAATGGTGAGTCAGGAGATGAAAAAACTTCAAATTCGGATCGCTGGGACAAAATAGAAGTTAGTTTACTGAAAACTGAGTTGAGCAAAAATAGAAAAAGAATTAACCTGCCGAGAGTATACATTAATTAGATGTTTTATGAATTATATTTTATTTTTATTTCAAAAGATATTTTGCACAATGGACAAGTATCATGATCTCTAACTTAGGCGAAACTCAAACACATCTGCTAGCAAAATCAACTTTGAACCGAAAGCTCCGGTAGTAAACGCCTTCGAATACGAGTACATTATCCTTAATTTAGATAAGTTTACAAAACCAATCCCAAGGACGCTACCGTGAAATATGATGAACTCATCCACCGTTCCCTACTCTGGTATGAAAGACAAGTCGCCTTCTTAAAGGGACAGATTAGGCTCATCCAATACCAACAAACCAAAGAGCTCAAACTTAAGGTTTTCGAAAAGATACAACTCTATTCTAAAAACATTCCAATTCCCTCAGAACCACTAACAGAATAGTAGGCCCAGCATTTCAAAATAATTGCTGCTAACCCGCAATAATGCAGAGAACTTGTTGAACTCATCGAAGATAAAATAGAAAACTAGCGTCGGGAACAGGAAGAATTCCTGTAAAGTGTGAGAGCACAAATCTACGAAGATCAAATCGCAGAAATCTCAGGTGCTACATAGATTGCTAGAATTCTGCAACGAAAACTCATCGGAAAATATATCCCCGGATTTAATGCAATCACTGGCTCCAATGTTCAGGGTCCCAAGTAAAAAATAAACCCCTTTATTTTGAAAAACCTGATGCTAGGTATTTCTGTGCTCCTTAACAGTAAAATAAAAGAGAGAAAAGAAAGTGTTTTTAGGACTTTGGTTTCCCAACATGGAAGTAATACTTCTAATTTATCAGCTGACCTCAAGTTCAAAGGAAAAATGCTAATGGGCTTAAAAGAATATCCTAGACTTAACCTGAAAAGAGCGTTTTGGAAATGGTATCTAACATCAACTGGAACAGGAGAAAATCTCTTCCAAAGAGCTGCCGATAACCTGGTTTTATACACCAATATCAATAAAACAAGCTCATTCTATAGACTTTTCAACAAAATCAAAGGAAGAAAGAAAAAAGTTCACCCTAAAGTCAAAAGAATGACAGTTATGCTTTATCTATACTCCAGAATATTTGTAGAAAGGAACATGAGAGACTTTTTCGAAAAGGTGAAAGTTAAAGGAGGATCGGTTAAAGTTAAAGCAACAGAAAAATTGATAGAATGTGCCAAAAAAAGGAGAATATAGTGTTTCAAACTATGGGCTAAAAGAACTAAAGAGCTAAAACTGGAAGGGTAACAAGAAGCAAGAGTAAAGAAGATACAAGAAAACTTTTTGAGAAAATTAATGATGACTAAAGTAGGAAAAGTATTACATGGGTGGAATTTATGGAAGAATTTGCCTGAAAAGAAAGACATGTCTGCTTTCATTAAAGCCTCTAAATTCGAAAAAGGATTGTCTAACTTTGTTGATCGTACTCTCAAGAGATCATTTGGTGCTTTCAAGAATGAATTCGATTAAGGTCAAGCCTTTAAGAAGAGAGCTGTTATTCAACTTATCAATGTTACTATGGGAGGACAAAAGAAATTCTATAACAGATGGCTCAGCATTACTGAAAAAACAAAATTACTTAACGAATGCAAACTTGTATCTTCAGTCTTTGCTTCATTGAACTTTGCTATTAAATCAGTAAGTGACATTGCCTTTGTTGATAACAAAGATATTCAAATCAAAGAAAAAGCCTTGATTCAACTATTCAAAAACTTAAGTGCTAATGTTGGAGACTGTTTGAAGAGATGGAGAGAATTGAACAACATTGAAAAACTTAGAGAAAGAATGTCAAATGCTCAAAAAGAATCAGTTCTTAAAGTATTAGCAAATCTTCTTAACAATGGAAAAACAGCCCAAATCCGCTAAGCCATTAACAAATTCAGACTTAACAGAAGAATTACTTAAATACAAAGAAACTTCCTTAAGAGACTTTTGTTGTCAAAGGCAGGATTAGTTGTAATTGGATTCAAGAAATGGCAAGGACTTCCTGAAAAGAAAGACATGTCTGCTTTCATTAAAGCCTCTAAATTCGAAAAAGGATTGTCTAACTTTGTTGATCGTACTCTCAAGAGATCATTTGGTGCTTTCAAGAATGAATTCGATTAAGGTCAAGCCTTTAAGAAGAGAGCTGTTATTCAACTTATCAATGTTACTATGGGAGGACAAAAGAAATTCTATAACAGATGGCTTGGTATTGTTAACAACGATAATCTTTACAAACGTTGCCGCGCAGTAGCCTTATTATTCTAGCACTGCCAGAAATCTGTTTCCGCCGTTAACACACCTATCTTAGTGAAGAAACAATACGCTCTTGAACAAATGCAATCTCTCCACAATCTATTCCACAAAATGATCCACACATCTAACCACAATATGAAGGCTACCCTTAATCATCTCAAATAATATGCTCAGTAATAACGCATTAATCCTTGGTATAAAAAATCTGCTACTATTCTAGCGTTGAATACTAAGATCAACATTCAAAAATCATTCTGGAGGCTCAAATTCAACATGGACTCTTCTGGTGTTCAATACAACGCAGCTGTAATTGTCAAACTCAAAAAGCTTTACAATAACATCAGAAAGCAATATGAACTTAATTTATTCAGAGCATTCCTCATGATAGATAAATACGGAAGAAATGTGGATAGAGGAGAAAAGACTAGACAGAAATCTGTTGAACCAACCAAACAGCCGGCTCCTCAGCCTGCACCGGCAGCCCAACCTGCTCAATAGTCAAATGGAAAATTAGAAGTTATTGCAAATAACAGTAAACGGGCTTCATTGAGCATTATTGACAGAGTTTTCAGAAGAAACTTCATCAAACAAATAAAGACATGGCAATATAATGCGCTTCCCGAGCGTAAGCTGGAGTATATCCATACAGAAGTTACTAAAAAATCTAAAGAATAGTATGATTATCTTGCCAAATTCGGAGCAATATAGACTGTGAATAAGATCAGCGCAAATAACAATTATAAGATCAAAGCAAAAGCATTCAGAACTATTCTTGAAGTGATGCTTAAGAAGAAGATTGATACCGATTACGATGCAAGTCTAGAAGAAAGACTCGAGCTGATTAACCGTCAAAATGCTTTAATGGAAGAAATTCGCTCCTACAAATAAGAAAACGAAACACTTAACCGTGATCTTTAGTAAAAAGAAAAAGTGCTCAAAGAATCGAAATAGACGGTTTCTCTTCTCAGTCTCAGAATCAACTATATGATAACTCAGAAGTTCCTCATAATGATGGAAAAGGTTTGGTAGTCAGTGTAATATAAGCATCTCAACGATGCCTTCGATGCCTTGATTGATGCAGCCAATGAGAATTACGAAAAACAGGAAGGACTACTTGACTAAGAAGAAGAATGATCATTCAAATCAATTATCCTTTTAATTATCTTTATTTCATAATCATTAATCAAAGTTGAAATCTTTACTGATTTTTGGAACGTGCTCATCACTGATTACTGAATAGGCTCACTCCCTTAAGACTTAATTTTTCATGCCTATTATATTTTATTTAATAGTCTACTGTTAACAGATTGTTTAGGTCTAAGCACGAGCTGGTATCAAATGATTAAAGTCAAATTTGTTGATCATTCAGAGGATCTCTATATTTGTGATGTAACTATCTGGAGTAAGAGTGATCTCCTGAAAGAGTTCTCAAACTACCAACTTATTACTTGCAATATTGCGAAGAACCCAACTCCTCAGAATCAAAGGTGAGTTTAAGGATAAGCCTAATACTTTGCCCTAAGCCCTCGTGTTTGAACTGATACTGTCTTTATTAATCCCTTTAAACTAAACCTATAGTTTATAATATCTATTAGATCATAAATACTGAGAATTGGTATGGATAACTAATTTCACAAAATACTGGCGGAATCGCGGATTCTTTATACATTTACGTAGTTCATGTTGTTTGAGTTTTCATAAAGGAATAAACGGCAAGCGGCTTAGGGTACCTAGTATGTAAGATAGGTAATTGCATCCTTCTGTAATATAAGGACAGGGAAACTAATTAAGACGTAGTCTATCTCAAAATGAATAATTACTAATACCTAAAAAAAATCAATTCTAGCTTGTTTGTGCGGTACAAGTACGACAAGTCCACTGCCTATTTCTTTTTCCACGAGACCAACAATACTGTTTTTGCTCTCACTACCCTCAACAAATCGTAGTACATTCCCATGCTCGAGTAGCTGCTCACGTAAATTTGGCATCATTTAGGCAAAAAGCCACTCTCATTGATTACTACTCCAAACATTAAATCAAACTTAAAATAGACTATCATTGCGATAACATTGAAGAAAACTAGGTCATTATTCACCACAACACCGCTGCCAAGATTGGCAAAAGCCTTGGCAACTTCTTCGGAACAATCAGCCAAAAATTATCAAGCCCTGTCAAGACAGCTGAAACAAAAGTTTAAAAAGTTGGTCGTGAATCTTTCAGTGAGAACACCCGTTCAAAGTGGGAGAGTTTTAAGGAAAAAGCGTCAAGCCTAAATGATAAAATAACTGAATTTGTGAAGCCTGTGACTCTGAAAGCAGGAGAGATCGCAACCAAAGTCAGTGAATCCTACAACAAGTCCTAAAACTCCGTGATCAAATCTGTCAGGCGTTAGTTTTATCTTACATAGGATTCACAAAGTAAGCTCAGAATTCAATCAATGAGGGATATATCGCAGAGGCGAAGTAAGCTTAAGAAAAAGAAAAAGCCCCAGAAAACTTTCAGCCCTTTCCAACCGAGAAGAAATAACTAAGATAGGGCATGATTAATGGCTAATACCCTGCTGTTTGATCCCGATACAAATAATCTTTGATTCATACTCGATCTAATATTGGTCTCTAGCATTTGAAAGTTAATCCAAAAAACAGTATCACGCATACTCGGTTTGTTCGAAAATAAAACGCAAAACAATAAGGGCAGTATTTGCGTAGTGTTGGCTGGCACTCAAAGTTAGCATAAAAATGTAAATGGAAGAATTATGTTTGGGCATGCAAAGGATGGATTTCTTTGATCTTCTACAGTCTATGAAGCTAGGCCCTGCCCGTATCCTTTTTTTGAGCTAGCAGATAAAGTTCTCACCCTTCAAAATACCTCCTTCTCACCATTCATACTAGATTATTGATAGATTGACTTTCAAATTAACACATTAATCTGGATAAGTTTATTGCGCTCCTCTTGACTTTTAGCTTCCTCGCCTTAACTTAATTTACAATAGTTGATAGTTTTTAGTTTGGCTAAAACGCATCTGCTTCATCCTTAGACCCCTATGTCAGAAAGTCGGGGTTGATAATTGGAGGTTTAACAGTGAAGAAGCTGCTCGTGTAGGTCAGCCGGTATAGCAGTAGCTGCCAATCGAAAGATCGTTGGTTCAAACCCTCTTATAAGGGATATTTTTAATCCTGTTGATTTGCCTCCAATTTGAGTTGGCCTAATGAGGAGATCAAATAATGTGATGGTGTTTGAATCTGCGGTGTGTTAGGATAGGAGGCGATGAGGAGAGGATGAACAGATAAAGGTTGGCTGGGGAGGTAGGCGTTAAGATTTAATAAGTGGGTGTGATGGTTTAGTAGGTTAAAAATGGATCATTGGATCATGTCAGTTCAGGCTGATTTATAAAAATTGAGGCAGGAATGATAAGGAGAATAAAAATAAAATATTTTTATGCAACACCTGCACCTGACTGAGGACATCTAGCTTTGTCCCCTGAGGTGGTGGCTTGCCTTCCCAGCAGTTTATTCTCGATCTTCTTTGTTTTTGTTAGAGCTCGCCGAAGAGTTTATCGTTTGGGTAGTTATACTACTTTGTTAAAAAAATCATCAGCCAACAGTCAAACTTATCGAAAGCAGCGTGATTCCAAGCCTGTGATGTGCGGATGCGATGAGGGTGAGGGAAGATGGCGACTGGAAATTTGCTTAGAAATATATAATATTGCCGTATTGATTGCCAAACTCTAGGCAGAACACTTCTAATACCTATCATGCCGAATTTCTTTCATTCTTCTCTCAAGTCTTGCCATCTCTGCCGATAAATCCTTTCGTTATATAACAACATCTTTTCAAAATTATCAGAGGCCGCAAATTTTAAGTCCAGATAGCATTAATATAATCTCTTCATGAGTTGAGGACTCGTGGTGTGCCTGGCAGGTCATATTTTACCCATTATTTTTTAGTAACTGGAAACTCAGCTCCTGACTAACAAAAGTATTTTTGCATTTCCTGAGGGACAGGGCCTTGATATATGAGAAAAACATCCAGTCTGGACCCAGTTAGCCTAAAAAAAATAAATATCTTCATATTTTGTTTTGGAGGGGATTTTGGTGAAAATCTTCAAAAACTGAGGAACTACGCCAAAAAAAGATCAAACTATGGCTTCTTTCATACTTAAACTCACCCAAACTCCACTCTGCGAATCGATATATATTAGAATGCCAATTATTGTTTTAAAACAAATGATTAGGAAGGGTGACGACTTAAAAATTATTATTTTCAATCAAGTTCAGCCAGGCTTTTGAAGTCTGTCTCATAAATACTTGCTGAACACTCGGTCCTAACTTCATCCATGTAATCAATTTAGGACTAAGCTAAAAACTATAATTTTGGTAAGGGCTCTGTTGCAGGTTTCAAAATGGTCTTATGTGGCGATTTTGAGGGCATATTTGGACGTTTTTTGCACAGGTAGACTTTGGAGTAGGAGTAGAGAGCTTTTTAAAGCGTAATATCACTATACTTCCTTGATCTGAGAGCAAGTTCCGACATATTCTAGGTTTGATGTCTGAAGAATTAATTATAAATTGGGAAAAATTTAAAATGAAGAAGTAGGGGAATTCTTGACCTGCCTCTGCTGGGTTTCAGCCCTCGGATGGCCAGCTTGTGATGCCTCAAGCCCAGGGTCATTCTTTGCCATCATCACCAGACCAATTTATATGCTTTAATACTTCATCACTCAAAGTAAAGCTTCAAATAATATTAAGTCCTATTTCAACGATATAGCGTAACTTATTGTCGTAAGCTGTTCTCCCCGACCTGCTGCTATGGTTATGGATTAAGAAAGCCTAATATTCTTGAACCTTGTGACTGTTAAACATAGACTAGAAAACAGTTCTCTACCAATTCTCGCTCCAAATCACAAACCAAATCTTATTATGGGTTTTCTGTAATAAGCTATGCTTATCATTCATTTCTCGAGGTTCTCAACCAACCAACTGAGTCCCTCTTTGAGACCCTCCTGCGCCTTGGCAGAACAGGGTGTAATAGTCCACTTCCTGCCTTCCAAATCCTATTCTCTCAGCTATTTCAGAATCTGAGTTATGCGATTGTTGCCTCATCGGGTTACAGCGCCGATACAAGATCTTCTTTGTTTGCGAAAATAAGAACTGGAACCGTCGATAATTATTTTTACTGCTTTAAAGAAGAAATACCTGCAGCAGTTTCTCCAGATAGCTTGCTGCCTCCCTGACTCTTTGGGTGTCTGAGGCGTCAATAACGTAGGCCAAAGCAGCCGTGTCTGTAAGATAGTTGCTCCAATACTCGCGTAGGGCTTTCTGACCGCCGATATCCCAGGCGTTGAGTTTGAACTTGTCATGGGTTAGGTTTTTGATGCTGAAGCCCTGCGTGGGAGTGATGGTGGAGATCTCCTGGATGGGGGGATGCATACTTAGTTAGAGAGGAACTTGAGGATGGTGGTTTTGCCTGCGTTGTCGAGTCCAAGGACAAGGATCCTCAGTTATTATTATTTGTTTTTGCACATAATCCCGATCAGTCCTTCTGCCTAATTTGACATATGATATTTCAAATACTTTTAAAGCCCAATAAAAATCTTAAAGACAACTTCTCCGTCTTACCATAGGCCAAATCAGATTGAGCCTATTTTGAATGGTGAAGATGAATAGCAGCTGTATTATTTATTAGATGGATGAGAAAGGCAAGTTATATTTAAAATTAAATTGGGCTGATTGTTTTCTGCTAAACTGGTAGCAGGCTTTAGTGAACTTTATATCCTTCCCGGAATACCTGCTTTGAATTATGATTTCGAATGAGAATGACCATTTTTGATTATATTTTTATCTTAGCTCAAAATCCCACATAATCGAACTTCACCCAAACCCACTCATTTTCAAGCTCTAAATATAGGCTTGTTAAATGGCAATAATGTTAATAGCTGTAGCACCATCTGAAGCTGTAAAATAATCGCAATAAACAATTGGCGGCTCATCAAGTGAAATAAAATATCATCGAGCACCGTATGACGATCGGTAATGCCTTGAGAAGCAAGAGTTTAAAATTATTCCAAGGCTTCTTTAAGAAACAAATTTTGGAATGATCAAGTTGAGATCTCTAAAATAGGATGGCACTGAATATCCGAATTAGTCAATTTCTTCA
>Ga0316217_10002851_pt1 | contig 20425 bp, 26 predicted proteins | sample 1anoAmetaG_FD_203633 | JGI IMG/M metagenome (GOLD analysis project Ga0316217, IMG submission 203633) | Freshwater microbial communities from Trout Bog Lake, Wisconsin, USA - 1anoA | ecosystem: Environmental > Aquatic > Freshwater > Lake > Hypolimnion/Profundal zone | place: USA: Wisconsin...
CAAGTATTACATTTCTGATTGAAGAATCCCTAGTAGAAATATTTTGCACAAGCTACAGTTTTCCCACCCAACGCTTTTAAAGCTAATTTCTCACAATAGGCCTGCTTGTTATACTCGTTAAGTTTTATGGTCTTTCCTTCGCCCGTCATTGGTTCTTCTCTATAGCCAAAGTCTAGCTCCTTATCGACCATCTATCTAGCAAACAAATTACTGAAAGATCAGCCAGTATCGATTTAACATAGTGAAATTGTTCTGGTCGAACTGGTTTGATTATTTGCCAGCCCAGCTTCTGCCTCTTCAGTAGTTCGCGTAGCAGCTGCGGCAGGCTCCCTTCTACTTCCCGCAAAGCTGCCAAACATCCCAGCCTGTAAAAGCTATCCAGCACCTACTGCTGGTCAGTGATGTTTTAGTAATCCAGCTCCCAGGCTGCATCAGCTGTGCAAGTCCCCAGTGTTTCAGCTGTGCCCTGTGCCTCTGCTTAGCAAGTGCAGTGATGGGTTGCTAAAAAAGCTAATGTTTGTGAGTAGGCTGCTTAAATATCCCCTGCCTGTATCTGGTTGCGGCTAACCACTGCCTGTTGTTGGTAGGAGATTTGCTCAAGTGCCACTTGTGGCAAGCCTTTAGGGTGATAGAAAACCTCAGAAGGGTGTTTGTTGATGGCCACGTAATACAGCTATAAGAATAATCCCACTTCTATCTTATATTTGTTAAGTGCTAGTTCCGTAGTGAGGCCATAGCCGTATGAGAAATCTGGCATGATGACCCTCCCTCTCACATAATCGTTGATAGTGTTGTTTAAATCAGTGGTGGATTGCACCCAACTATGCTCATAGCAGATGCTTCTTTAGCTCATCTCTCTGTGCAGTCCGCCCAGCTTCACTAGCAGCTACCTAAGCTGAAGTGACACTCCGACCACATTCAGAGACGAAAACTAGTGAGCCCACTTCAGCTCCAGCTCCTACTCCAGCACGCACTCACCGCTGATCTCTTGCAGCTTCAGCTTGAAGACCCTCACATACTTGCTGAAGAGTGTGGCCTGGGTGCGGATGACAGATTCGTACTGCTAGTTGGTCTTGGAAGTTATGCTGAGGTACTCTCGGTATTGGAGAAGGAGGGATGGGAGGTTGAGGCTGGAGAACTGCTTGTTGAAGCCTTCGATGAGGATGCGCCAATTGGAGGTGTTCAGAGTGGCCAAGTACTCGATTCCTTAGATGTGCTGGATGTACTCCGCTAAAAACGACCACTACAGGTAGAAGCTTTCTGCGATTCTTTTGCGTTCTTTTGCCGACAAATGCAAACTCATCTCCCTGACCACATCCACCTGTTGCTCTGCCTGCAGCCTGAGGAGACTACTTATACTTGGGCTGAGGCGGGCAATCAGCCTGTTCTGACAGATGAACTGCAGGTCATTCTTCTCAATACCGCTCCTCACTGCCCGCACCAAGTTTTAGCTGTTCAGAATCACCAGTTGTAAAGCTCGGTTGACTCTCCCACGCTAGCTGCCTTCGTAGACTTTAGTCAGGAGTTATTGGGGTATGATGGGCACTTGCAAGTTGTTGAGCTCTTAAATAAAGCCTGAATTTTAGCTTTGAACCATCCTCACTAACTCATCCTAGTTGAAGCGGGAGAGCTTATCAAAGAGTGACCAGAATAGCACCCTTCTTTACTACTTCCTTTACTACTCACTCATCAGGGGAAGTTGTTCTCCCTTTGGCTTGGTGCGGGAGGATGTGCCAGCCAGCCCAGCCTCAACATCGCTCAGAAAATAGACACAGCTCCTCTGAGGTTTCAGCATTTTCTTGCGACTAACCCTTTGGAAATCAAATCTGTCCTCTATCCTCTTTAGGAAGAGTAGTGCCAGCCAGGTTGGCAGCTTCTCTCCAAAGGTCAGCACTGCTAGTCTGGCTATGTCCGAAACGATCAGTATCAGCTGCTGCTCGTTAGTGTTTTTCTAAAGAAGGTAGAGATAGATGGCGAGCAGGTCTCTGGACATAGCGTCCTTTTAGTGCATTTGTTCCAGAACCCACAGCAGCAGTGCCAGAAAGGCATACAGCTGGGTGGATTCCTCAGTTTCGTTGATCTTCTTGCAGATATGCTCGCACACATTCGGGTAGCTCAAGGTCTGGATTAGATCCTCCCCGGACTAGCTCAACACTGAGCCTCTCGAAGACACCAGGATATCTTTCAGAAGCTAGTGGTATTCTTAGTGCTCCAGCAAATAGCTGGCCAGCGAGCAAATTTTACCCTTTTGGTTGACTGGGAAGTACAGCACGCAGAATGATATCCAAGGGTTCTTCGTCACCAGCTACTTGGTGAGTTGCACCACAGAGTGTTTGCTAGTCTGCTCTTACTGGCTACTAAACTGAAGCATACAGCCTTTGCTAGTCTCAAGTATAGAGTGTTTGGTAGTGCTGCCTTCAGGGTGGGGCAGGTTTCTTTTGATTGCATGCGTTTAGGTGATTCCATGCGGTTGGGTGATTGCATGGGGTTAGGTGTTTGTTATTGCAGTGACTAGCACACTGAGGATGCAGTGCAGCTCGTAGGAAGGGTTGACTAGGTAATTTTTGACTATGAGTTCCTACTCAAAGGTGCGAACTTTGATCAAGCTGGGGTTGCTGGTGAGGAAGGTCTGGGAAAGGAGGTCTACCAGTTGATGGCTACACTAGGGCTAGTGATAGGGCAGTATCTGCAGGAGGTAGGCTAGGCACTTCTTGGGCTCATAATTATTCATGTACAGCTTTATTATCTGCTCAAAACGCTCTTTGGGAGGGAACTTCATATGCAAGGCCACAATACTCTACTTGATGAAGGCATACTCCTTTTTCACTGCCTTTCCAAGCAGCCCGTTCACCTTCCTCACGCAGTTCTCGATCACTCTCTCGACCAAGGGCCTCGGCTGCACGCTGACCTGCAGCAGGCTGGAAATAACGAAGTTGAGGCTGTACTCGTTGAGCTCGTCGGCGATCACGAACAAGTTGAGGATGCGTACCAGGCTGAAGAGCTGGTCCTCAGTCTCGACGCCCCTCTCGAGCTGGCAGATGCTATTCTTGATCATGTGGGTGTCGATCTTGCCCTGACTTATGGTCCTGAGCTCGTGCTCGAGGTGGTCCTCGGCTGACCCCAGGTAGTCGTAGAGATGGGGGTTGTGCTCGATGTTGAGGAGCATGCTGGAGACCAGGCTGGAGACGACCCTGCTGCCGATCTGCTGCAGCTCAATGGTCTTCCAGATCTGCACCTCGCCGCTGCTGAAGCCCACCTTCACTGCCGAAATGAAGAACTCCTTGGCGTCCTTCCACTCGTCCTCGAGGGTGCCGAAGATCCACTCAGTGTCCACCCTCCCCAGCAGGGCCGCCTTCCTCGCCGCCCTCTCGAAGACCTCCATTATCTACTCATACTCCAGGATGCGGAACTTCAGGTTGATCGCTATGCCCGAAATGATCACGTTGAGGTAGGGCAGCCACACCTCGCTGCTGGCCTCCTCGATGAACTGCAAGAAGCACTCCCGGTGCCTCAGGATCCCGAACAGCAGCGGAGTCAGGATGTTCGTCCTCACGCACTTCTCCACGATCTCCTTCATGTGCCAGAACACCGGCTCCAGGGCGTCCTCGAGGGGCAGCAAAAGCGTGTAGAAGTGGACATAGTTGAAGCTCTGGTGGAAGTGGCACAGGCAGTTGTTGAGCTCTGCCAGCTAGTGCAGCAGCTTGAGCTTGCCCCTGCCCTTCAGGACCGGCAGCAGTTCGCTGTAGAGGTTGCTGATGCCGGTGAACAGGATCTGCCGCTCCTTCTTCAGGAAAGACTTGCCCCCCGCCCGCACGTACTCCTGCAGCATATACACGTTGAGTGAGATCTTCCACTCCTCCACATACCCCATGTATACCTCCCACCCCCTCTCCAGCGCAGCCTCGCAGCTACCCACGCTCTCCAGCGACAGCTTGCTCTCGAGCACTCTCTTCTTACTTACATCCAGCCTGGAAAGTATCTGCAGAACTGCCTACAAGGGCTCCACCTATGTGCTGGCAATAGTACATAAATGTCGAAGCCGTAGAGCGACAGCTTGGTCAGTTCGTAGCGGTTGATGCGCAGGAGGGGCAGGAAGTCAGACTGCAGCACTCGCTGGAAGCTGTCTCGCAGGTTCAACTCGTAGCTCAGCTTCTGCTCGACCAGCTGCTGAGTCAGCGTGGCCACCATCTGGTTGAGTTTGTCATTGACTTCGGAGACGTGGTTGATGTAGAAGGTGAGGTAGACCTGCATAGGGTAGAGCGAACCTCTTGGAAGGGCTGCTGCTTATGCAACAAGTGGGTGTGCACGGTGGAGATGAAGTTGTCCTGGAACAGTAGCAGCGCCGACAGATCTTGGTTGGAGTTGATGGCTTATTAACTCATATTTTTGCCTGCTTTCAATTATATTATTCAAACAGTCCACCCTAAATCCACAACAAATCCACAACCAACACCCGCTCCAATACGACTATTCCCAACCCAGCCTGCCATGGCACACATCGCTGAAATGGAGACTGGGTGGGAGTGGCGCAGGAAGTGCAAAGGGTGGTCGTAGGGATTGGAGTGGGTAGGGGTTGTGATAGGTTGATAGTATTTAAATATGGGTGTTATGAAGTAGTAGTTGGTTGATGATTTGATGTGTTCCTAGTAGTATTTGATTAGCATACTCATTCATGAATATAGCTTTTTGATGGAAGTGCTAACAGTTCCTTTCTTGATACTTCTCAAAAGTGGCTTTACATCATTCCAACTCATGGTATTCAATTGATGATATCACTTCTTGATGGTCACTTGAAGTGGCAGTCCTCAGATAGGCAAGTAGCCTTGGCGATGGATGGTGACGGATGGTGACGGATGGTGATGGATGGTGATGGACGGTGATGGACGGTGATGGGTGGTGATGTATGGTGATAATATTGCTATGCTGATCACTGCTGGTCATTTCTCCAGGCCGCAGAAGAAGGCCGCTCCCCGCTTGACCCACACTGACTACTAGATGTCCGATTTGCAGACCACCGAGATGATGTAGTTGGTCGAGTGGCCAGTCGTGGACAGGGTGCCTGCCCTCTTCTTGGTCTTGTACACGGGGCACTCGTAGTGAGTGAAGGTGATCTCGTGCTTGGCCATCTGCACCGGCTTGAAGTGGATCACCGGGACCTCGGCCTCAAGCACACTCGGAGGCGACTCCCTGATGGTCGAGCTCTTGAAGTCGATGCAGCAGGCCTCGGAGTAGAGTCCGTAGATGAGGCAGCCGTCGGTAGGAGTGGACTAGCTGAACTCCTTCTCAGCCTGCTGCTTGAACACGAACGAGAAGCCCAGGGAGTCCACGGGCAGCTTGGTCTTCCTCGCGAAGATCTGCAGCACCGAGGTCAGGAACCCCTGCGGGAAGAAGAACGCCGATATCCAGTACAGCCTGGGCTTTTCCAGCACTCCCTGCCTGATGAACTTGACTCGCTAGAGCAGGTCCTCGAACCAGGAGGAGAGCGGCTTGAGCGAGGGGTACGCCCTCTTCTCCCACTCCTTGGGCACCTGGTTCAGGCTGAGGCTGGCCAGTATCTTCTAGAGCAGTTCGGTCATGATGGCCTAGCCCTTGATGGCCTGGAGCAACTACTTTAGGGTCTTCTCGATGTAGGTGATGAGTTTGTTGAACCTGACTGACTCCTGCAGCAGGCAGATGTCGATGGCGTCCGCAGTCTTCCTGTCCTCGTTTTTCTTGATAACTGGAGGCAGTCGGGCCAGCACTTCGTTGATGAGAGTGGTAGCCTTGTTGGAGCCAGAGGAGGCGGCAGTGGCTTCCTGCGGCTCTAGCAGCAAAATGCTCTCCAGGCTCTCCTTGGTTATCTTCATCATGTATGTTTTCTGAGCGTTGTCGTTGAGCCCGAACATGTTGGGGTCGTCGTTCTCCGATAACGAGTTTATGTAGTTTTGATAGCTGTCCATGTTGCCCGGCCTCACTCGTGGCTTCTCAATGCTCTAGAACGAAATGTAGTCCAAAAGCTGAGTCTTGAGCAGTCTCCTGTCGAACTCATCAGTCACTCTGCCCCCGTAGATGATTTCTCCCACAAAGTACTCAATCGCATCGTAGGGGATGTCCTCGTAGGAGGTGATGAGGTTAGATACGACGGTGAGTGAAGTTTCCAGATCACTTTAGTTGAAGTCGTAGAGGATGTTCCAGCCCAGTGAGCCGAACTTCCTTCTCTCGAGCACAATAGCATGGAACAGGCAGAGGTTGAAGGCAAAGGTCCTCTGCTCTTCGGACTACTCGAAAGTCAAGTTGTTGACGAGTTTTTTGAGGTTGGATTTGATGCCTCTGGGCGGCTAGCTCGTAACCTTCAGTGAGTTCTGCAGTATGGACACGGGGAAATAGTCACAGGGCATCACAGTTAGGAACAGTCTGAACTATGCGTTAATCTACTCGCTCTCATTGATCTCTTCGATTTTCTTTTAGAGGGCCGGCAGGAAGGATTTGCCGAGGTGGCAGTTTTGAAGGATCACCCACTTCCCTTACTTTGTTGAAGATTAGATAGCTCTCAAAGCAGGGGGACCTTGGCCCTGACCCAAGGAAATGATGCTGACGTCTTCAGTCTTCTTGCCTTCTTCCTTCGACAGTCTCAGCAAGTTTTGGAGAGGGTCTGCTCCTACTGAGAGTACAAAAATGAGGGGGATTTTGTTAATGGTGTCGTTATAGATATTTTGCATGGTGGGAGAAGATGTGTTGACAAAGGGCTCCCCAAGGCTGGCCTTGATGAAATGGCTTATGGCTTCCACAGTGAGTTCAGGCTTGATAATCTTGACGATGAGCAATGATTGAAAAGGGGTTATAGGCTAGTGTTCCTTCAGAAAAGCCTCAGATTCAGTAAATGCCAAGGGGTTTTCATGGAGTGTGTTGAGCTTGTCTTTGTCCTTAGAAAACAGATCATAGATGGAGTTGGGGAAGACTCTTTTCAGGTTGGACAGAGATTGGGAGGCCTATGCGTTGAGGTTGGTTATAGGCTTGACGTGTTCCTTTTGCTCTTTGGGCAGTTTGGGCAAAGAGAAATCTCCCTTGTTGAAGTAGTCGAACTCAGCTTTGGGGATGCCACTGGTCCTGCAGGCAATCACAAAGGAAAAGATCTTCTTGTGCTGGTTGAAGAGGGCTCTGGAGATGTTGGAATAGACGGTTTGAGTGAGGACTGTAATCAAGTTGGCTACCCTTTGCTGCACTTGCGGAGACTGCTAGCAGCTGCTCAGCACGTTCTTGAATATCCTGTTGAAGTACTCCAAAGAAAATTGATACATCGACTCTATGGCCGAAAGGTCAGTCACGATTAAGTACAGCAGGGCTCCCCTCACCGCAACAGGCTTGTAGACTGCACGCGCCAACTCTATCTACTGGCTCTTCACTACGCTTTCCTCAAGACTGACATTGACCTCCGCACTGACCCTCTTGGACTATTTCAGGTTTTTGATGAGCTAGACGTCGTCCAAGATGAACCCTTTAGAGTTGTTGAGCAAGGCCAGAATCTTATCCTCGTTCTTGGCCAGCAGCAGTCTGCCCTTCGAGATGGTGAGCACTAACTCTCTCTTCTTGTTTTCCACTTCAGGGATCTCGTTTTCGACCACATCCCCCAGCAGCTGATCCTCTAGACCTTCTGGGGTCACTGTGAAGTTGATTACGCACAGCTTTATGAACACTTCAGGGTTGAACGAAGGATTTGAGATCTTAGTGTAGACGAAGATCTTCATGTCTTTTTAAACTTCTAGCTTGTTTTAGCCGATTTTGGTGAAGTACCTATTATTGACGACTTCGTATTCCTTGGACAGAAGAGGGTCCAAAGCAGGGTCTATGTTTCTGTCGGGCATCTACAGCAGGATGGGGTACTTCATCCTAATCACAGTCTCTAGCCTCTTCAGCAAGCCATCTGAGCCAACTTTGAGCTGGACTATCTCGTTTTTCTTCTCCATGTTTCTTATCCACTTGCTGGCCTGGAGCTGAGGGTCGATCATGATTGGGTTTTGCAGGGTTTTTTTGACTAAGATGGCGTTGTTGATGGAGATTTCGTCCTTGGGAAGGCTGAAGTTGATCCAGTCAGCGATTTCCAGGTTGTCTCCCAGGATGTTCCTGAGTTCAAACCTTTCATGAGTCTTGATGCTGCTTTAATTGACCTTCTCCATGATTTGCTGATTGTAGTTGGTCCTATATGTGCCGGAAAAGGGTCCGGAGTAAACCACGCAGCAGGTTGACAAGAAGGTGTTGCCAACAATGCAGTTCTTCTCTTCGCCCAAGGTGATAAGGTACTAGTTCCACCTAACCTTCTAGTTTTTGAGGCCAACAGTGAGTTCCTCTGCGTTGATGAGACGATTCTTGGTGAGCACAATTTCGTTGTCCAGTTTCTCCTTCTCCTCCTTACTGGCCACGAACATAGCCTCCAACTACCTGACCTTGCTGACTATCTTGTTGAGCTAGTCTCTTTTGGCCTGCAGCTGCTTGTTGGAAACCGCCAACTCCTCGTTAAGTTTCTTGACCACTTCCTTCTTGATCACTATCTCCTTGTTGACCTCGTTGAAGCTCACCACTGCCAGCACCCACTCGCAAAACGATTTAGCTGCGAAGTTGACCTGTTTGATTTCGTTAGGCTTGAAGTTGGGATTGGTCTTGAGTTTGGCCTTTATGATGTGCTAGACTTTGGAGGGGATGTGATAGACATCCATGCTTTTGAGGCGACTGATGAAGTTGACGTCTGAGATAGTTTTGCGCACAGACTACCAGTCCTATTTCTACTGCAAAAGGATGCTCACACATTCTAAAGTAAACTTGACCTGGGCATGGGGATTTTGATTCATCTTTATTTCGGAAATGTCGTTTCTGTTGAGGGTGTTGAGTGCTTCGTTGGCAGCGTGAAGGGCAGGCAAGGCCTAGTTCAGAATTCTGTCAGCTTCCTTTTTTTCCTACAAAGCCTTTTCGGTCTTTTCCAGGATGATCTTTTCCTAGTCCTCAACAATCACCTTAACATTGCTTGCTTACAGTCTGTCCACTTCAAGCTTTTTGAGTAGATTTTCTTGCTAGACTGTCTTTATCTCCAAAATAGGCTTCATCTCCGTGAGTTTTATCTTTAGCTTTTCTATGATGTTATTGGCCTCTTCCAGTTTCTGGACCCCATTCGAAAGTTTGCCGATTGAGCCATCTATTTTCATTCTTTGCTCATTGAGCAAGTGGTTGAAGGTTTCAATCAGAGAAATGTAGTTTTTGGCAGTCACAAACACTTTTCGTCTCGTCTCGGCAAAAAACATCTAAGCTAGCTCTTAGATCTTTTTGTGAGCAAAAACACAACATTCCACCACACTCCGGTCTTACAGCTTGATGTTTGCCACCCCTCTTAAAGCCTAGTCAGGCCACTTATCCACCCAATCAATCGAGCAGCAGTTGATTAAACTTGGGAAGTTTCTGAGTCTGGTTCTGAACTGTGCTCCAATAGGTGACAAAGTAAGCGTGACATGCAGATTGGCGATGATCTTTTTGAGGAACTGTTCATAGCCTGCGTTCTGGGTGATCTCTTCGAGGTTGTCCTTGGTGAACATGCAAGGTATTTAACCACTGCTCAGCAAGTTGTTGATGTCCTCCAAGAATGACTACTCAATCATGTGATTTTCGGGGAAGACAAAGCAGACCTGCTTGCTTTCGAAGGCAGCTTCCTTCATGATCTTGAAGATGTCCTATCTGAACTCTACCTTGCTGTAGTTTTTGCGGATCTCAATCTGCATCAGTTTGCACTGACTCACAATGCCTCCCAAACTGATCATTGACTTCTTGCCAGACCCACTCAAGCCCACCAGCAGGATGTGGCCTTGATCGAACTGCAAAGCTCTGGCCACTCTAGTGATGTGCGCAACTGCATCCGAAAACAGCACTAAGTTCATGTTGGTCTAGTCAGTCATGTAGTCTGAGATTATTTTCACAAGTTTGTTGTAATCCTTGGCCTACTAGTAAAGCCAGTCTTTGCGTTCCTGCCCTTTCCGCAGGAAGTTGCAGAAGAATATGGGAGACTAAAAGAGGGTTTCTTGCGTCAGATTCGACTTTAAGGACACTGCTACTTTCTTACTGATTTCCTCCTTGATAAACAGTTTGTCCTTTTCGTTCGTGAGTCTGTCTTCAAAGACCCTTTCGAACTAATGAACCCACAATTTGACCAATACTTCAGGAGAAGTCAAGGTAGACTGTTTGACCAAAGTCAAGCCCTGGAACACTCTCGAAACATCCCTCAAGTTGAACAGGTAATGGGACTTCTAAGGGGTAGGCAGCAGCTAAAGCCTGATCATTGAGTAAAGACTGAGAGTTGAGCTCACAATAGACTTGTTTGTGATGAGTTCCATGATTTCGTTTTTGATCTTGAACCTTTCGAAGAACCCCTTTGTGATTTCGTAGAAAATGAGCATAAGTGACTCTTCCTCAAGCTAGGGGAGGTAAATGGTGTTGAAGAATCTGACAAACCGTGGAGGCAGCTCATTTCTACCATAAGTGCCACTAATGATCATCTACACTCCCTCAACAAGTTTGTAGATGTGCGTCTTTCTGTCCCACACACCGCCATTCCCCAGCATCAGTCTCAACATTTCAATGGGAGGTTGAGCTCCGTACTACTCTACGCTTGGCATGTTGATGTCATCAATGAAATAAATAAACTTCTTGCCAGGTGGAGGCACTAGAGTTATTGAACCATGTTTCCTGAGGTTTTGAAGTTTGCTCTAGAGCTGTATTTGGGCGACGGAGGGGGAAGTTTGTGCTGTGAAGGTGAAGCTGAGGCTGGACTGGCCACTTTTTTTGATGATTTGGTTGATGATGCTGGTCTTGCCTGTGCCGGTGGGAGAAGTGATGAAGATTGGGCACAACTCATCAATGAACCTCTCGATTATTGTGCTATAGCAGTAGGTCTACTTGGTCGGCACAAAGATCTATAGATAGCTGGTGTTTTGTGGAAACTAGAATTCAGGCATCATCATTGTCCAAGATACCCATTCACCTTATGGTTTGTCCCGAAAACTCAGAGTGAAGTTGTTTGCAGGGCTTTTTAGACTTTCAGCGCTGAAGAAGTCAGATAGGCTTTTGTCGAACCTGTTTTTGCTGTCCTCAGTAACCACAGCTCCAATACTCCACACATAACAAAACACGCACACTTTCTAAATGGCTTTTTTCCAAAGATCGGAGTTTAGAGAGTCCTGGGGTATCTTTTTGACCATGATTTTGATGAATTTGCAGTAGGAGTGGGCTAGTGTGGAGGCATTTAGTTTGACTACCTCTTTCATAAACTTTTTGAGCTGTATGTACCCCTTTTTGAAACTATTCCGAACTAAATTCACCAAAAAGCTCATTTTTTACTCTTGCTAGAACACTACGTTCTGTTCAAAGAAGCTCGAAATGAGTTCCTACCAACTAACCACCTCTTCTGAAACCCAGACCATCCCACAACGACTCACCGTAGCTGGGGAAGCTTGATTCAAGTCATTCACTTCAAACAGAATCCTCATTCTGGCGCTCAGCTTGATTCTCTCTCCATTCGAAAGGCACAGCATCATTGAATCATCTAGCACTGTGTTTAGGTTTTAGACCCAAATCGCGTCCACTGGGCCGTCGAAGATCACGTATTAATGGTTTGCTGCACTTTGCCTGAGAAGTTTAGCAGCAAGCCCATCAGTCCAAGTCTGTGTAAGGGTATCAAAGTTGCCGTACAGTTCAGCAAGAGACACAGCTTTAGGGTTGATAACAACTGGGAAGGTGGGAAGAAGGGTTTTGATGATGGTGGTTTTGGACCCCATGGGTGGTCCAACTAGCATTACCCCAAATCTCACTTTGAGGGTCTAGTTGAGCTGCAAGTTCTTCTAGATGAAGGTGTCAGTGGGTGAGATTTTGAAGTCCTTGCATTTTTTCTACAGATACTCAATCATGTCCTGTTGGTTCCTCTTGGGGATTTTGATGCCTGGGAAGAGGTCTTCAATGATGCCGTTGAAGAGAGGAATGTCGTGGGACAGGAATTTGGGGATGTTGGAGTCCTGCATTGCGCGGATCAGGATGATGTCTTCAGGGACATCGGGCTCAGCCCTCTTTAGGCCACCGGCCATCACTAGCACACTCTTCACAGCGCGCATGCCGAAGTCATAGTGGTCTTGTTGCGACAACTGCTAGCTGGAGAGTTTGTAAAGCTTGGTCATCTTCTTGCTGAGCTCCTTGGCGGATGCGAATCCTTCTGAGAAGAGCATGATTTCAGCAATGAGTGTATAGTCGGGCACCATCATTGAGACCGGCCTGAAGAGGGTCTTGAGGTTGTCGGGAAGTTCAGTTCTGCCTGCATAGCCTGGGTTCATGGTAATGAAGATGCCGAGATCATGGTTCAGGTGTATATTTTTGCCCCCCAGCACCAGGTCCTTATTCTGCTTGCCCAAGAGCAGGGCTTCTCGTATGGTGAGCACTTGTTGCGCGATAACCGAGAGTACCTCGATGTCTATTCTGTTGAACTCGTCCAAGCAGGTCCAGCTGCCAGTGTAGGCCAACCCTGAAAACAGCTTCTCCATCATTGAGGCGTTGATTTGGTCACTGCAGTTGAACACGATGCAGTATCTGGCCAAAGATTTGGCAAGGTCTTTGCAAGACTCCGTTTTGCCTGTGCCCGCTGGACCTGCAGGGTTGGCACCCAGCTTGATGTGCAACGCACCCGTTATGGTGATCCAGCATCTGTCCGTCAAGGGAGTTATCACCAGCCTGGTTGTGGCTCCCAGGTACTAATACCCGTAGCTGAGCTCAGATTGCACCTGTCTGGCAAGTACGTTTTCATTGATGTTGTAGAAGCGGAGCTGTTGAAGCCATTTGAAGTCATTGATCGACTCACAAGACTGCAAACTCTCAACGATATCTCTAAAGTGAACGTCCTGGGTGATGAGGGCCACCAAAGTCTTCCTCTCGAGGGGGGTGAGGTCAGTCCTGATGATCTAGACCAATTCGCTGAGCTGGTTGACATTGGTCTCATACCATTCGTTGATGTCGTTTTAGTCCACGTTTTCGAGGTAGCCCTCAGTGATGTTGGTCCACATAATGCAGTCCACTACCAGAATCACCTGGCTGGGAAACATCTTGATCCATTGGGACCTTTTCACTCCTGCCTAGGTGTACTTCAGGATTCCTTGCCGCACAATGCTCTTCAGGGAGGTCTTCATTGACTCCTCGCAACTCTTGAACCACTACTCAACTTCTCCCCGGAAAACGCAGTTTCGCAGTTGGACCTACTCACCTTCCATACTTAGCATATAGGTCGGGATGCTCTTGTCGTCAAATCTGATTCCCACAAAGTTTTAGAACACTTTTCTCAAATAGGGCTCAATCTGCTCAAAGTTTTTGACTGTTGAGAGTATTTCAAGCAGCTAATCGTTGGACAAGAAGTAAAACCTTTGGAAGAGGTCTCTCTTCTTCTAAAGGAAGTTCTAGAGGGTCTTCTGTATGATCTAAAAGGTTTCATTGCTGGTCCTGAGAACCCTCAAAGTGTAGTTGCTAGTGTACTAGTCGGCATATTTCTTGATGTTGATTGAATCTTTGGCCTGCTTCATGATGATCTTCCACTTGGTGTCGATTTGGTTGAACATGGCAGTTTCCTTGGGCAGGTTCTTGAGGGCGAAGGGCGATTTGAGGATGGGCTAGAGGTAGATCCAGTTCTTTTGATGGAGGTACCACTCATCCATCAAATCCTGCACGTACCGTAGCATCTTGCCTTGCAGCTAGACTCTTTGCTTGATTGGCGCCACGTATTTGGAGGCAAGGATATTGTTGACCACCATCAGATTGTCGTCTATTTTGGTGATTAGTTCATCATTGTTGCCCAAAATGTTGCCGTCCTTGCCTTACTTGAATGGAATTGTGTTGATTGCGACGATCCTCCAAACATTCTAAACTTTAGTTATGAGATCAATTAGTTCAGCCTACTTTTAAGCCTGAATAGATATCTGAACGAATTCTTCTCTGAATTTATCTATTTACAGAGCCTTGAAATATTCGAAGTTATAGTAAGAGACAGAAAAGGTTCTAAATAGATTATCCAACTAATCCGGATCTTTGACGAAACTCCTATCTTTCATATTCTACTTCACTAGTTTCCTCATCTAATCCAAATGCTTTTCTTCCAGAAACTTGTTCTGCGCAGCCTAGACTGCATAGAAGAGTGGCTTGAACCCTTAGAAGCTTTGCTTAAAGCTCTGCAGAACTTCATTTGGCTCAATCTATCGCATGAAAACTGTTATTTTCTTAGTCAGCAGCTAAAGGTGTCTCTTGCTTTACTCAAAGTTCACCAAAGTTATCAGCTTCCTCATACTTTTCTAAGTGAACTAAGCCCATTTGCTCTTTTACACATAAAGACTTTCAATGTTTTTGAAGTTGTTTTCATAGTTATCAATGTCTTAGAACTCTGTTACTTAGTGCCCCAACTCTTATTGGTTTCTCCTCAGTTCATTTTTTTAGCCTATAATCAGGCTTAAGCTCTTTGACAAATCTTCCACTTTCTTCATTTTTTTTGATAACTCTTCGTTGTTTTTCAGCAATTCCGCCTCTGAGAGCTTTTAGCTGTGCTGTTTTATCCTTTAGCGAAACGTTGGAATCAACTTTTCAATTTATTTTTTAAACTTATCTGAAAGTTCAGTGGCGTTTTTCTAAATTTCAGACAATCTTCTACTGAGACCAATCATTTGACCGTTGGCTTAGCCAATCAAGGTTCTGATATTCTCATTGATTTTGATAGAGTAGGCCTCTGAGAGAGTGAGAAGCATAGAGTTATCATTGATGAGAGGCTGGCCTTCTTCGAAATAGGCTGCTACTTTGCTGACATTCTTAAGGAAAGTGATGTACTATTTGATGGTCATAGGGTTGTAGGCAATGAGCTAGTAATTAACCTTGATATCTTGTAGTAGCTGCTAAGACCTGGCCTGGAGGATGTTGGGGATGTTGTTGTAGATCCTATTGCTGAGCATATCGTTGATTTTGTCTATCTAGGACTTGTAGAGCTGGCAATTGAGGGAAATGACGCCTATCTCTTTGACATTTTCTATTTAAGACAACTGCTTCATTTCCTCCTTCGACCTGTTCAAGACATCCTTGAAGAACTCCACATTTTGCTCATCAAAATTCACCTTCTCTAGTTCCCTCATGTACTTGAGATAGTTCAAGGAAGACTAGAAGATGCCTGTGTAAGATTTTGTGTGGTTAAAGGAGTTCTTGATGACGCACTTGAACTCAGTGAACTTTTAGTTGAAATCGTTGTTGTTTTCGATGATCTTTTTCAGCTCGATGTACTAGTCAGACAGTTCGCTGTCGATTTTGCACTTCCAGTATTCTTCGAACTAGGGCAGGTGCAGAAACTGGAAATGCTTTGAGCATATCTCTGACATTGTGCCCATGATGACGTCTTCCATTTCCTACAAAAACTGCTGCTAATCAGGGTTGAACAGAAGCACTCCCTCCTCTTAACACAGGTTTATGATCATCCAAGAGTTGCTTGAAAAAGACTTCTTCTCAGCCTAGTAGAACGAAGTGATGTCTTTTATCACGTTGGTCATGAAATCTACCATGTTGATGATAAGCTCAGTTTTGGAGGTGATGACCAAATAGTCAACAAGTTTGAGCTAGTTTCTTATTCGCTACTGGTGAGTCCTTATCGTGGCCTACTTGGTGTAGGGCATTTCCTTGCCAGTCTAGTCGCCAATCAGCAGAGGTATCTTCCTTTCGCTTGTTGCCCCCTTTTCCTTCTCCTTGGCTATCCTCATTTTCTTCATATAGAGGTTCATGCTGATTTCTGCCTTTTCTTTGATGGTGTCAAGCAGAAGTTTCTCTATCTAGTTGATTCGGGTCATAGTCTTGTTCTTTTCGTTCTAGGCGTAGAGGTGGAAGTTGTCGATAGACATAGAGCTGATGGTTTGGCAGTAGAAGGTCTCTATTTTTTAGATCTTCTTGGCTATCCTTCTGCACTAGAGAAGTGACTCCTTGATCTGGAGGTCATTGATGAGGGTCTTCTCTGCGAACTCTTTGCTCCTATCTTTGAAAATGACCATACTGGTGTATTTTTTCCATATCTGGAAGTACTTCTTCCGAGTGTAGAGCCTGAAGTAGGCAATCCTGTTCAGCTCAGTGAACACCTTCTGCTCCTACAGAAACTGTTCAAACTTCATAAACTCTACTTAAGAGTGCACATATTTGGTGAGTCCTCTTTTCGAGATGACCATGTACTCACTTGGATTTTTTTTCTAGAACTCCACGATCTGCCAGTCGTAAGGGTTGGATCTCCTGTTCATGTAGCAAAACTCATCAGACATTTCCCTATCTATTCTGCGTTATTAGACCATTACTTTAAGATTTCCATGAAATCTTGTGGAGTTAGGAAAGGCTTTTCTTCTACCTCTGTTTCCTTCTTCCTCTACTAAAATTGATGCGTCTCGTCGATGATTGAGTAGATCTTGGATCTGACTTTCGAAAGTGCGGGAGACCTGGCTGTGGCCTAAAGGTTAAAGTATGGTTTAGTTTCACTTTTTTACAGGTCCACAGTGAGGTCGTAGTTGGAGAAAATCTTGCTTCTGAGTCTTTTGTCAGGCTCAATCGGCTTAAGTTTGTTCTTGGTGATCTTGGGTACAAGATATGCGCCGGTTTGGAGCTGCCCCTGGGAGTGCTGGATGGCATAGACTGTACTTCGGCTGTGATATTCAGAGAAGGAGTCCTGGACTTGATGTTGTTGGTTTTGAACAGCCTGTTGATCAGGTTGTTGGAACCAAGCTTTTCTTATTTCTCTCTTCCTCTCATAGTTATATAATAGTTATATAAACGCTAATCTCAGTGGGAATGCCCAAACATGGCTAACCACAGGAAGAATTGAGGAATTTAAGGGTAGATTATACTGATAAAGATTACTTAGATAGTAGCTTGTTTAATCAAACTCAACATTCCTGAGATCATTTGATGCCTATATTCCTAAGATTTATCTAAAACAACAATCAAAGTACTTGCACTTATAGCTGACTATTGCTCAAGTTAACCTTCTAATCGAAGCTATCACGAAAACCGTATTCCAGTCTCATTGATTGTAAACAATAGCAGATGTTATAAAGCTAAGTGCAAATACATGAATAGGCGAGACCCAACAAGCCCAGGAAATGGACCAACAACATTCTAGTCTAGCACCAAACAAACAGAGTCACCTACTTCATCCCTTGCTACCTAAGGCTCAAGGTGAAGAGCATCCAATCTGTGGACATCACCAAAATGGAAGGACAAATCAGCTGCGACATACTCTTCACTGTATACTACGGCCCTCTTGCGCGCTTCTTGGTCAGCCAACTCAAATCCAACATAATCCTAGAGTTCAGCCGAAACAGCAGCATTGCGTTATATGACAATGAGTTCATGACTATCACCCACAACTATGAGTAACACACTTTGAGTTTTACCATACGTAACACTTCCAAGACCAGCATATAGGGCGATTTACGCTTTTCTCCTTTCGAGTTGCTCAGAATGAAGCTGATTGTCTCAGTGAGATCGATAGTGGTCTAAAAAGAGGAATCGGAGGATGGGATTTAGATTGTTCTGAGGTTCAACCTCATGGACTCACCTATTGCCTCTCTAAAACTCTCATACGGAACAAATACAACCTTCCAAAGCTATTGCCTTGCTCCCAGCCACACCTACGCCTGTTACACAAACCACATCCTAGAAAAAAACCAGCCGATCCAGCATTCCTACTACCTTGAAGACAGAATCGACAACTACATCTAACACTTGGTTTAGCAAGTCCAGAAAAAGAAGAGAAGTAGCCATGAATGCCGCCATGAAAGGATAAAGCATTTCCAATACGCTCACTTCTACATAGGTATCTACAGGTATCCCTTGGCGTCTGTGGCTACCGTCTACGTGCCCATGTGGAGTATGGCATTCTACAACTTGTTCGTCTTCTTCCAATGTAACGCAGCTGCCATTTAGATCTCAATGACTTGGCCATGAAGATAAACAACAGTTTGGTCATACTACTAGCCCTCTTTGTTTACTTGCCCACAATACGTTCCTAGATCCCTGACAAGCCCTACCTGATAGTCAGCTAGATGCTGCTCTTGATCATCTGTCTCACCTTCATACTCAACTTGATCAGTGGGGTGTATTTCTAGCAGCAGGTCTTTGCACCAGACCCCAACAATCCAAGGTACTACCAGATCGACTTTTGGTTCTATGTTTCGGTTGGCTTGGTCGTCTTCACTTTTGTGGCCGTACTGGGCATAACTATCGTGCACAAACTTTGCTGGTAGCCTTCATACTTGAAGCAAGCTGGGCAGGGCAATGCAAGGTAGAAGTTCAGCCATAAAAAGTGGGGGAACAAGCACGCCGATCTCTACTTCTAGAAATTTGACTGCCTCTCAGTCATTTACTGATTTTAATCAATGACCTCTAAAACCATCATTGGCTTCAAATAGGTATACACTCAAGCATACATATCAGCTCACATAACTGCCTGATGTAGGGTCTAATGTTGAAGCAAGTTTGGTTCAGTTTTGGGGACATAGTTTGAGCAACCTTTGTTGGCTGGCCAATCCTACGAATCCACTACAAACAAATCATTTCCTCCATCTTTCCACTGCCTAAAGGTTTAGTCGATTGAATAAATTGAACCAGAGGGAATCGTGAACTCTGGGCTGTTGTAAGCTGCAAAGAAGGTGTAGCCATGGTAGACACATCCATTTGCCCAAAACCCTTTCTTAGCATCCAACTTCTTTAACTTTTACAGCACGGCAGTTGTATTGCGGTGGTATTGTTCTATGTATTATCGCTACTAGCGCGTACAGGTTTGTAGTGATAGCTTCGACGTTGAACAGTTGATGCCTAAAATGTTCTGGATTGACCAAACGTCATAAAGTGATTGTACTGAGAAAGAATCAACCTAGATGAATTAAAGAATGTTTTAAGCCAACATGCAAAGCTACTTTTGTTTGGGGTATTTTTATACACATCTTTCTACGGGTGGATCTATTTCAGCATTACTGAGGGTAATTAGCTGCCTAAAAGATTACCTATAATCAGGCTTTCCACTTGTAAAGTTATTTGAGTCAAGAAAGATTCCTGAATCCGCTAAAATCCAATATGTTGCATGAACAAGCTTATTCTTCAAGTGATTTGCCCAAAAGTATGTTGCAAGCCCTCCAGCTGAAGCCCCACTCAGTACTACCTAAGTAGTCCCTGAGTATAATTTGTAATAAGTTTACAAATAGTCGAATCTCTACAAAGTGATGTTCGTTCCTCTGAAGTAAAGCTTGCTATTTTTATACATAATGGGCTACTGTCTGTAGCCTTGGTGTCCAGCTCCATCGCAATAGCTAAGAAACACTTTGGTCCAGTTAGTAAAATAGTTGGGCTGACTGTTCGAAAGTATTCCTTGGTTGAATATTGTGATATCGGGTTTGTGCTTGGAGCTGCCCAGAGAAGTAAGACTTCTGTTGTAGCAGCTTTAAAGGGTTTACGATAGAGTGGGCTATCCACACCATCCTCCGCTTTAAAAATGCAGCAGTATTTTATCGGGGATGCCCTTGGAGACATAAATGACAGAGGGAGTGCCGTCGAGGCATAGAGCGGATGTACTGGGGATAACTTCTTTGTTGTAGGCGGTACTACTGAACGATCTTGAAACGAGAAGAGTACTTAAAATAAAGAGCATGATTTACTTTGTATTATCAAAGGCGAAGCTTTTACCTGTTTTGAGGCCTCTAAAACTGGCTTTGCTTTCACTTTTTCGAGATACTTAGCTGATTCAAGTCCTGCCTCTTCGATCTCTGAAAAATGACTATTAGCCTGCGAGTAAATCAATCTTATAATTCGATCCTTGAATATTGGAAATTTACCTCGAAATGATTTTATTCCTCATTATGTTGACCCCGTTGGCGATTGCTCAAATTTGCTCAAACTCTTATACGATCTCAGGATCTTCTTGCGTGTTTAACTTAAACAATGCAACTGGATGCAAATCTATCGATTTCCTGAATTGTAGCTGGCAGGAATGCCAAGGCTGGCTCTACAGCGGCAACTCTGCACTCTGCACGGCCTACGTCACCCGATATAATCCAAACTGGAATGAATGTGTGCGCAATTGCTGCCAAACCGCCCAACAGTACGATCTCAATTGGAATGCTCTTCAGCAGTGCCAAAACAGCATCAATGCCAACAACCAAGCTCAGCGAAATAGTCTCACAATCATTCTAAGTGTGATTGGTGGGGTTACAGCCTTGATAGTTGTTGTCTGCTGCATTTGGCGGTGCCACAAAAACAGAAGAACAGCAGCTGCAATCAAATCCTCTGCAGTTGGAGCTAACAGTCTCAAAGCTTAATCAGAAAGACACATCAAGACTGAAAAAGCTGGTGATTTTTAGGTTTAGATTAGTATGTAGGTATG
>Ga0316217_10002852_pt1 | contig 20419 bp, 17 predicted proteins | sample 1anoAmetaG_FD_203633 | JGI IMG/M metagenome (GOLD analysis project Ga0316217, IMG submission 203633) | Freshwater microbial communities from Trout Bog Lake, Wisconsin, USA - 1anoA | ecosystem: Environmental > Aquatic > Freshwater > Lake > Hypolimnion/Profundal zone | place: USA: Wisconsin...
TCGTCCACGTGAATGGATTTTTTCATCGCAATTCCCTTTCGCTTTTCAGCAATGCGGCCAAAGCCTTGGCCCGCTGGATATCTTTCTTCTGCGTGCGTTTGGAACCGCCCGCAAGCAACACAACGATCTGTGCACCGCACTGTGTGTAGTACAGACGCCAGCCCGCGCCGAAGTCGATGCGCAGCTCAATTACGCCATTGCCAATTGCCTTAAAGTCGCCCGGCAAGCCAAAGGTGAGGCGCTTGATTCGTTCCACCACTGCGCCGCGCACCCTGCTGTCTTTCAATCCATCAAGCCACGTTGTGAATTCGGGAAGTGGTTTGACAGAAAACATACTTGAAGTGTAATTGAACGATTACAGTACGTCAAGAAAGAATTATTTGCCAGCAGGTTTTGCTCATGCGAGCAATTCGAGGTTGGCTTCGGCCTGGCGTATGCGATCAAGGCACGTTTCGCGGCCAAGGACGACCATGGTCTCAAAGAGCGGCGGCGCATTTTTGCGGCCGCAGACGGCGACGCGGATGGGCTGGAACATCGGACCGGCCTTCAAACCAAGTTGCGCGGCAGCGGCACGTAACGCCTGGTCAAGCGAATCGTGGTCGAAGGTGGTTGTGGCGAGGACTTCCTGGGCAAGCTGGAGGACACGGCGGGCCATGGCGGCATCGCCACCCTTGGGCGGAATCAGCTCTGCCGGGTCGTAGGGCGCGAGTTCCTTCAGGAAGAAGAAATCGGCTGCGGAGACGGCGTCTTTGAGGAGCTTGATGCGCTCGCGAATGAGCGGAGTGACGGCGAGGATTTGTTCTGGCGGCGCATCAAAGCCGGCCTCGACAAAAAAGGGCGCGAGTTCCCGGCTGAGTTGCTCGACCGTCAGTGCGCGGATGTGCTCGGCGTTGAGCCAGACGGCCTTGGGGTCGAAGGGGTCTTCCTCCGTGAAGTTGATCACGGCGTTGGCGCGGTGGACGGCTTCGAAGGTAAAGGCGGCGGTAAGCTCGTCAACGGACAAAAACTCGCGGTCGTCTTTGGGAGACCAGCCGAGGAGGCAGAAGAAGTTGATAAATGCCTGGGGCAGGAAGCCGGCGTCGCGATATGTGGTGACGCTGACAACGGGGCCATGTTTCCGTTTTGACAGCTTGGCGCCGTCGGGGGCGACGAGCAAAGGCAGGTGCGCGAACTGCGGCGGCGCGACGCCGAGGGCCTCGAAGATGAGCAGGTGCTTGAAGGTGTTGGTGAGGTGGTCCTGGCCGCGGATAATGTGACTGATGCGCAGATCGGCGTCGTCTACGCAGGAGGCGTGGTGGTAGGTGGGCAGTCCGTCGGAACGCAGCAGGGCAAAGTCTTCTACCTCGTCGGCTGCCTTGGATTGCGCTCCGTAGACGAGGTCGGTGAATTGCAGTGTGCGGCCTTCGCCACGCGGGACGCGATAACGAAGTGCGAAGGGCTCGCCGGCATTGGCACGGCGGTCGGATTCTTCGCGAGAGAGTTCCCTCATGCCGGGGTTGAAGAGCCAGGCGCCTTGTGCTGAGGACTGATTGTCGTCGCCAGAGTGGGCCGGAGTGAAGTCGCGATAGGCAAGGCCACGAGCGAAGATAGCTTCGGCCTGCCGGCGGTGGAGGTCGAGGCGCTCGGATTGCTTGTACTCTTCGTCCCAGGAAAGACCCAGCCAGCGCAGGCCTTCAAAGATGGATTGGACGCTGGCATCGGTGTTGCGCTCGACATCGGTGTCGTCCAGGCGCAGCACCATGGTGCCGTGATTGTGGCGGGCATAGAGCCAATTGAAGATAAAGGTGCGCGCCCCTCCCACGTGCAGGTAGCCGGTGGGCGAGGGGGCAAATCGGACGCGAAGAGCTTTTTGAGACGAGGGAGACAGATCAGGCATCGTGATTCTATGTTACCAACCGCGACGCCGACCGTGCTCCCTCATCGTAGGACCGGGGCCAGCTCAGGCCTGAGGCGGATACTGCGGCGGAGGAGGATAAGGCGGCTGCATGCCATAGCGCGGCGCGGGCACGACCTTCCACTCGGCAAAGGCCAGGAAGTAGTACAAGAACAGGTTGCCAAGTGGAACAATATAAAGCAGCGAAAGCCAGGGCGAGAAGCCGGCCTTCTTGAGAATGAACCAGAACGGCACAATGACGATGATCAGGCACACCAGAATGATGATGGGAATGATCGCAAACATGGCCATCAGGATGCCCTTGACCGCTTCAGGGTCGGGCTGGCTTTGCAGAAAAAGCGCCAGAAAATGCATACGGAACTCTCCAGATTGAGATGTGAACCCGCTGCAAAGGTAAAACTTAAAGGAGAAATCCGCAATACTTATTTATTGCCAGGTAAAAAAGGCCGTCAAATTAGAAAATTGGCGAGCAGATCGGCTGGGTAAAGCGAGTTGCGAAAACCGGAAGGTCCTGGCCAGAATGAACGATATCGTACTTCATGGGCTATCGTCCGTGTTGATTCGGCGCCTTTGCGGCACGACTGAAGCCGTGCCCTTTCAAAACAGCGAAATGCTTAGAGATACCCTACGTAATGTCCTCGGTGTCGTAAACCGGGTCGACACGCTTCTTGGGAACGCCATGAACGCTGGAGAGCAGGTCCTCAACAACATCTTCGAGCTGGCGCTGGCTTTCGATTACCGCGCTCATGCTCTTGAGTTCATCGGGCTCGAGGACACGCTCCACCAGAGCGACAGCGTGGCACTGGGCGACATGATCCAGGTCAAGCCCTTCGGGAGTCTTCGCTTTGATGCTGACCTGGTCGATTCCCAGTTCCAGCAGGTCGGCGACGCGGGAGCGCATTTCGGCAGCGACAGGCCCGATTTTGGGCGCTGCGAGAACCAAAGTGGTGTCGATGTTGACGATGCGAAAGCCGGCGTGTTGCAGGGTTTCCAGTGCAAGATGAACGAAGATGGCAGAATCGGCATCCTTCCAGCGCGGATCGCCGGGAGGGAAAAAACTGCCAATGTCGCCTGCGGCTACGGCGCCCAGCAGCGCATCGGTGACGGCATGCAGCAGCACGTCGCCGTCGGAGTGGCCGGCCAGGCCATTGGGGTGGTCAAGCAAGAGTCCGCCGATGTGCAACGGCACGCCTGGCGTGAAGACGTGCGAGTCATAGCCAAATCCGATCCGTGTTTCCATGGTTATTCTGTCAGTCCTTCAGTTCTGGTGTCTCAACAGGGAAATTTGATTGATCCCCGCCGTCGCGATTGGCGGCAACTGGTTCAGACTAGCATGTAAACGACTTGATTTGAAGTGGTTCATTCCCAAGAGGAGAAAGGAACCAATCTCCACAACATTCTGGCTCAGGACTGTAAAGCACCGGGCGGCTACCGGTTGCGGGTTTCGGCAATTCTGCGCCGGCTCAACATTCTCCAAATAAACCTATCTAAACAGATGCGGCACAAAACAACTGGTGTTGTTGGTTACCAGCCCGGTCGACTCGCGGATTCCCATGCCCGCCGGTTCTCCATCAACCAGCCAGGAGCCAAAAACCGCAGTCTTTCCCCCGCCGGTGGCCATCTGCGCCAGCGCATGATAAACGTAGCCCTGCTCGTTCTCGCTGGTCAGTGAGCCTTCTACGGCGACTCCATCCCGTACTACGGCAATGCCGGAACCCTCCCGCCCAAAAATCGGCTTGCGGACGTAACTGGTCAGCTCGCGCGGGCCGTCCAGATAAGCGGGAAGCAGCAACTCATGACCGGGGTTCAACTCCCAAAGAATCGCCAGCAGGGATTTGTTCGACCACAGCATCTTCCAGATGGGCTCAATCCACAACATGGAACCCCACATGCGGCGATCTTTGCGCGGGCCGTACTCCTGCAAGGCTGCCTCAGGCGGCAACGTTGAGAGCGCCTGCGCAGCGAATGGCTCGTTCAAGAGCCACTCCCATGGATAGAGCTTGAAGAGCGTCTTCATTTCATGGTTGTCGAGATCGACAAAGCGCAAGTGCTTTGCATCCCAGCCGATCTCGTGCATGGCAATGTGGCGGGTACGCAGGCCGCCTTGCTGCGCGGTATCGCGCAGATACTCAACCGTCATCCTGTCTTCTTCGCTGCCGCCATCTGCAAAGTAAGCCGGATTCGAGACGTAGTCCTTGAGGTCTTTCCACTTGGCTATAAGTTTCTCGTGGATCGAGTTGAATTGGTCCGCTTCGGGAAAGCAATCTTGCAGCCAATACCACTGCGCCACAGCTGCTTCAACCAGCCCGGTGGGGGTGTCTGCGTTGTACTCCAGCAGCTTGATCGTGGTTCCGTCATAGGCCAGGTCAAACCGACCGTAGAGCGCAGGTGGTTCGCTATTCCAAGCGGAGCGAATAGCAGGCGCGGCTGCGGCGGGAATACCCATTTGGGCCAACCGGTCTTGATCGATAATCACGTCTCCAGCGGCGAGGGCCAGCCGCTGAATCTCAGCCGTAGCAGCTTCCAAACGGTCAATCTCAGAGGAACGGAACTCCCAGTAAGCGCTTTCGTCCCAGTAGGGCGCGCCATCAGCAAGCGTGTGATATGTCAAGCCGACTCGTTCGACGCGATTCTGCCAATCATTGCGTGGATTCACGACCAGGCGGCGCATTTACTCTCCTCCAGCCCCGCCGTGGCCACCGCCGATTCCGCCAAAGCCGCCGCGAGAGACGCTGCCGCCGACAACCGTATCCCCGACGTGTCCGCCGCTCGATCCGCCGTAAACATAGTGCGAGCCATACATGCCCGTTTGGCAGGTGGAATCAGGCTGCAGACGGCCTTGCGCATCGACGCAATCACGATGCCCGTTGCGGCAGGCGGTCATCGACAACGCGATGGCTGCAAGGAGAGTGAGCTGTACTTCTGTGGATTTACGCATGTTGGCTTCGCGTACCAAGCTACTGAATTCCGCAGAGAAATGCAAGATGGAATTGAAGCCTAATTGCGAATCCCGCCAAGCAATCTTTCAATCTCCTGTTTTTCAGCGCCGGTGACCGGCAACAGCGGCATGCGGGCGCGGCCCCCATAGTAGCCGTTGAAGTCGCAGGCATGCTTGACGCCGGGAATTCCCAACTGTCCCACGATGCGCTGGCTGGGAGCGGCAATGCGTTCCTGTTTCTCTTTCGCCAGCTTGAGATCATGGTCCTTCCAGGCAAGATAAACCTCCTGGCAGGCCTGGGGAGCACACGCGGCAAATCCGAGGATCGCCCCGGAGGCGCCGGCCTCAAGCGACTCAAGCAGGGTTCCAGCCGAGCCGGTAAGCACCTGGAAGCCGATCTCTTTGGTTCGCGTCTTGATGGGCACTGCCGGAGGCGCCGACGCTACTGCAACACCACCGGTAAGGTCTGAAGTGGAGACAAAACTGCTGCCCGAATCAGAGCCGGCCTTGAGCATTCGTCCGGTGACCGCTTCAAAGACTGGGGTGACGGTAACGGCTCGCCGGGGAGCGGTTCGGGTTTGCTCAACCAGCGCGCGAATTCTGTCCACGCTGCCTGTTGAATCCTTGATGCCGAGAATGTTGGGGTGCTGAGCCAGCTCGGCCGCCACTTCGATGGGAATGTTGTAGGGCACGCAACGGGGAATGTTATAGAGGATCACCGGCAGCGGCGAGCGGTCAGCCACGCTTCGGAAATAATTCAACACGGCGGAGGTCGTCATCTGACTTGCGTAATAGGTGGGGGTGCGAACCAGAACCGCGTCATATCGGAACTGGGCCGCAGCCTCAGCTAGCGCGACTGTGGCTTTCACGCTTTCACGGCCAACGCCGGCGATAAGCACTTTATCGGGAGCAGCGGCTTCGGCAGCTACGCGCAATACGTCGCGAGTTTCTTCGTCGTCCAGTTCAGGGGCCTCGCCTGTAGAGCCGAGAAGCAAAACCCCGGAGAGCAATGTGCGCGAGTAGCGGGCAATGTTGGCTTCGAGCTTGCGCAAATAGACGCGCTCGTCGGAATAAAACAAAGTGGGAACGGCGGCAAAAATGCCTTCTAAGAGCATGAGCTTATTGTAGAACCACAGACGGAGGCGGAGTCACTTTAAGCCAGCGCAGCTTTGATCTCTTCAATCTGCTTGATGTGCCGCAGACAGTGCACGGCAATCGAAAGAAGCATCTCGTGGCAGTTCATGGTTCCCATGATGGGATGCGTGGTGATTTTCGAGCGCAGGTCTTCGTGATTCTCGCGGACGAACTGGATGGTTCGCTCGCGATAGACGAGGAATTGCTTGAGCGCCTCCGGTAGAGCCGGGAAACGTCCACTGGGGCAGCCTTCCGGGGGAGATTCCATTCGCCAGGAACGGTCGAGTCCGCGGATAGGCATTACGGCTTCGCGCTTTTCGTTAATGAATGGAGAGGGTGAGTGCTCGGCGGTAAGGATTTGCTGAAAGAGATAATCCTCGGAGATGACCAGGTGCTCGACGCAGCCTAGAATGGACCAGCGCCCCGGCGCCGGAGCACGCGCAGCCAATTCATCCGGGACGCCTTGCGTTGCGAGAAGCAGGGCTGACTTACCTTGCTCAAGCGATGCGAGAATCTGTTTTCTCTCCAGCTCAGTCATGCTGATTCCTGCCTGTGCTCAGGCGACAAATGCCGCATGCAGTTGCTGCAGCGCGTAAACCGTGGTCTGGCGTCGCTGCATGGCGTGGATGCCCTCAGCAGCGGCTTGCGCGGCGGCGATGGTGGTGATGGTAGGAATGCGCGCCATCACGGCCGCGCGACGGATAGCCTTCTCATCAAAGAATGGGTCCTGGCCGCTGGGGGTGTTGATGCTGAGCTGGATGCGGTCTCCCTTGATCAGATCCACGACATTAGGGCGACCCTCTTTAACCTTGAAGACACGCTCCACAGCCATCCCAGCCTTCTCAAGCACATTTGCCGTGCCCTCGGTGGCGACGATTCGGAAGCCGAGGTGAACATAGCGGCGGGCCAGTTCGACTGCTGCCGGCTTATCGGGATCGTTGACGCTGAAGAAGACCGTGCCGCCAGTGGGAAGAACCTGTCCGGCAGCAAGCTGTGCCTTGGCAAACGCCTCGCCGAAGGTTGCTGCAACTCCCATGACCTCGCCGGTAGAGCGCATCTCGGGACCCAGAACCATATCGGCGCCGGCAAACTTGCTCCACGGAAAAACCGGCGACTTCACATAATAATGCGTTCCGGTTTCAAGGTCTTTGCCGCTGGCAAGCTGGGCGGGAAGTATCTCGCGCAGTTTGCGGCCGGTCATCAGCCGCGCGGCAATTTTGGCCAACGGAATTCCTGTCGCTTTTGAAACGTAGGGCACCGTTCGCGAGGCCCGCGGATTCACTTCGATTACATAAACGTGATCGTTGCCCTGGGCGTCGCATTGAATCGCAAATTGCAAATTAACCAGGCCAACTACTTTGAGCGCAAGAGCGAGTTTCCGCGTGTAAGTGCGCAGGGTTTCCAGGGTCTCTTTGCGAATGTCAACCGAGGGCAACACGCAGGAGGAATCGCCAGAGTGAATGCCGGCCTCTTCGATGTGTTGCATGATGCCGGCGATAATCACATCTTCGGAATCGCACAACGCATCTACGTCCACTTCGACGGCGTTCTCGAGGAAGTGATCGACAAGGACCGGCCGCTCTTGAGAGTACTCGACCGCCGTCGCCATGTATTGCCTGACCGCATCCGCATCGTAAGCAATCACCATGGCGCGTCCGCCGAGCACGTAGCTGGGCCGCACCAACACCGGGTAGCCGATGCGCTCGCCGATAGCGAGAGCTTCATCCACGCTGGTTGCCGTGCCGCCGGCGGGCTGCGGAACCTTCAACTCGTCCAGCAGCTTGCCGAATCGCTTGCGATCTTCAGCCAGATCAATTGACTCGGGCGAAGTGCCGATAATAGGCACCCCCGCAGCGCGCAGACGCTGGGCGAGATTCAGCGGCGTTTGTCCGCCGAACTGCACAATCATGCCGATCTTTGCGCCCGACTGCGCCTCATGGTTGTAGATCGCGAGTACATCCTCCAGCACCAGCGGCTCAAAGTAGAGACGGTCGCTGGTGTCGTAATCCGTGGAGACGGTCTCCGGATTGCAGTTGACCATAATGGTCTCGTAGCCGTCTTCCTTCAGCGCAAAAGCCGCGTGACAACAACAGTAATCGAACTCGATGCCCTGCCCAATGCGATTCGGGCCTGAGCCAAGGATGATGATCTTGGGCGTCGAAGTTGGCGGCGCCTCATCCTCTTCGTCGTAGGTCGAGTAGAGGTAAGGCGTCATCGACTCGAACTCGGCTGCGCATGTGTCTACCAGCTTGAAGACAGGCTTGACGCCTTTGCCTTCGCGCAGTTCCCTCACCTGCTGAATGCCGGCGTGACCTTCGAGCTTCCATTCTGTCGCAATGCGCTCATCGCTCAGCCCGAGGCGCTTGAGCTGTCGAATATGCTCGGTGCTGATTTCGTCTGGGGTAGTTTGTACAACTGCCATCTGCGCAAGCGTAATCTCGCGCAGTTGATGCAGAAACCAGGGATCGATGGTGGTGAGCCGCGCAACATCGCGCACGCTCATGCCGCGCTCAAAGGCAAAGCGGATGTAGCTGAGGCGCTCTGGTTGCGGCGTGACGAGGCGCTGCGTGAGCCGCCGCGGCTCAAGAACCTCCGCGCCGGTTTTCTTGCCGGTTTCAAGTGCGCGCCAGGCCTTCATCAGTGCTTCTTTGAAGGTTCGGCCAATCGCCATCACCTCACCGACCGATTTCATCTGCGGGCCCAGCGTTTCATCGGAGCCGGGGAATTTTTCAAACTGCCACTTGGGAATCTTTACGACGACGTAGTCGATGGTCGGCTCAAAGCAGGCCGGCGTCTTGCGCGTAATGTCGTTGGGGATTTCGTCGAGCGTGTAACCCACGGCGAGCTTGGCGGCAATCTTGGCAATTGGAAAACCGGTTGCCTTCGAGGCAAGCGCCGAGGAGCGCGAGACGCGCGGATTCATCTCGATCACAGTCATGCGGCCATCGACAGGGTTGACGGCAAACTGCACGTTGGAGCCGCCGGTCTCGACGCCGATTTCGCGCATCACGGCGATGGCCGCGTCGCGCATCTTTTGATACTCGCGGTCAGTGAGCGTCTGCGCCGGAGCTACAGTAATCGAATCGCCGGTATGCACGCCCATCGGATCAAAATTTTCAATCGAGCAAATAATAATGACGTTATCCGCTAAGTCGCGCATCACCTCGAGTTCGTACTCCTTCCAGCCGAGTACGCTTTCCTCGATCAAACATTCATGCACAGGCGAAAGGTCCAGCCCGCGGGCGAGAATCTCCATCAACTCTTCACGGTTGTAGGCGATGCCGCCGCCGGAGCCGCCGAGAGTGAAGCTGGGGCGAATGAGCACGGGAAAACCGAGTTTGCCGGCAAACTCAAGGCCGTCGCGCAGATTATTGACAAGCGCGGATTTCGAAACATCGAGACCGATGCGCAGCATGGCGTCTTTGAAAAGCAGACGGTCCTCGGCTTTTTTGATCGCTTCCAGCTTGGCGCCAATCAACTCGACGTTGTAGCGATCGAGGATACCCGCATCGGCCAGATCAACAGCAAGATTGAGCGCCGTCTGCCCGCCGACTGTGGGAAGCAGGGCGAACTTGCCAGGGGCGGCATTGGAGGCAAGCATCTCGGCTTCAAGCTGGATGATTTCTTCGACGTACTCGCGGGTAAGCGGCTCAATATAGGTGCGGTCGGCGAGGTCGGGATCAGTCATGATCGTGGCCGGGTTGGAGTTCACCAGCACCACCTCGTAGCCCTCCTGCTTGAGAGCCTTGCAGGCCTGTGTGCCGGAATAGTCGAACTCCGCCGACTGCCCAATCACAATCGGCCCCGAACCAATCACCAGGATCTTCCGTATGTCATTTCTGCGTGGCATTTTGTTGTTCGGCACCCTTGATATTCTTATTGTTGGCTTCGATCATGCGGTGAAAAACACTTTTGCTGGTGGTAGCTGGAATACAGTTCTCATCCAAATGAAGGCCTAGAATCACCTTCAATGTGCTGGAGTGAAAATCAGCTCTTACATCAGGACCGGCCTTAATCGGAATGATCGTATCCTGAAAGCCGGGTGATTTCACCGTAATGGTATACCAGCCGTAGCCGTGGCGAACATAGAACTTACCCCTGGCATCTGTATGTGTATCGATTGGAGGCGACGTACCCTTTTCCAGGTGGACAACAGCATTGGGGATTGGAAGACCGTGAGGATCGAAGACCTGCCCGCTAATGACCGAAACAAAAATAGTGCCAGGGGCACTGCATTTGGACTGCGCTCTCGCGTAGAAGCATCCGAATCCCCATAGCCCTGCAATCACGAGAAACATGCTCATGAATGGGCAAGGCTTTGATTTGATATTTTTGTATGTCATCGTTTTATTCGACTTCCTTGACAAAGCTTCTACCAGTGTCTTGAAAGGGCACGGCTTCAGCCGTGCCGCTCATGGTTCCGATAAAGTCTTCGGGCTTTAGCCCCTGAGGGATGGGGTCCAGCTTCCAGCCGGGATAGGCTGAGGAGTAACGGTATTCCGACGGGCTTGTGCACAGATGTTTCTTGACGGGATTCAGATGGATGTAATGGAGGTGCTTGTCATAATCCTCGGCGTCCCGAATCCGGTGGTCCGCAAAGCCGCGACGCCAAATTTCCATATTCGATCCGAGTTCTTTCTTGGCTTGATAGGAAAATCCGCCTTTGATGAGCTGCATCGACTTTTCAATCGACTCGATTGGAGTGATAAGCAAATGCAGATGGTCCGGCATAACAACATAGGCATGAAGCTTGTAGCCAGTGCCGTCATAATGATTGATCGTGGAGACCATCAACCGCGCCCAACGCTCAACTTGAAAGAGTGACCTTCGGCCTGCCGTCTGTGTCGAGACGAAGTAGGAGAATTCGTTGCTCCGAATTGCTTCTCGGCTTGGACGCATCCCATTCCCTCAGGGGCTAAAGCCCGCTTCCTTGAGTCTTGTTGATGTACGGGCTAAAGCCCGACCCTTCACTAAAGCCTGCCCGTACCCTTCATCCTTGCGGCACGGTCCAGCCATGCCCTTTCAAAACTTCATTGCAACAACGATTCTGGCAATTTCAGATCACTCCAATGAAGCATTTGAGGAATCAACCCGAATGTCTTTGGAGCATTTTTACTGAGTACTGGCTTTGGCACTGGCTTTTCCGTGTCGTCAACAAACCCCTCAAGTGTGGCTTTGAAGAATTTCTTTTGCTCGACATTCCAGCGCACTTCGTATGCCCACTTCGGATCTGTTGATCCATCATCATATTGATTTTCGGAAGTCCACTGAATCTCTTCTCCCGCTAGCATCTCTCTATTCTGCAAACAAAACAGCGTTCGAGTTTGTTCTCCTGCCTCAGAATTCATCCACCATAATTCAACTACAGCCTTACTTCCGGATCGCCAGACTGCAGCAGTCGAGAAAAAGTCTATTGTCTGATCTCTTCGTGCAGACGGAAATCTCTGAACAGGCTTCCAGACTTCGTCAGGACGTTCCGCAAATCGAACTGTAGCCTGCTTAAGCCTGACCCCGCACTGGTCAGCCATACGCTTAAGAGCCGGCTCAAATCGGTCTGCTCTCGTGATTTCTATGTACCTGTCAAAGGGTGATGTATTATCTGGATTCTGAGCTAAGCAAACAGAACACCCCAGCCCTGCTAGCAACATCAGGACTGGGAGCCAGTGCTTCATCCCTTCCACTCCTCCATCATGCGCCGGAAGTCTCGGAAAAGGTAATTTGAATCGTGCGGGCCGGGCGCGGCTTCGGGGTGGTACTGCACGCTGAAGAGCGGCAGCGTTTTGTGTCGCAGGCCTTCCAGAGTTTGGTCGTTCAGGTCCACGTGGGTCAGTTCCACTTCATTGGCGTTGATCGAATCGGGATCGACGGCGAAGTTGTGGTTGTGGGCGGTTATTTCGACCTTGCCGGTGAGCTTGTTTTGCACCGGGTGGTTGCCGCCGTGATGACCGAACTTGAGCTTATAGGTTTTGCCGCCGAGCGCGATGCCGGTGAGCTGGTGGCCCAGGCAAATTCCAAAAACCGGTACTCGCCCCATGAATTTGCGAATGGCGCGGACTGCATAATCGACCGGCTCAGGGTCGCCGGGGCCATTGGAGAGAAAGACGCCGTCGGGCTTCAGAGCGAAAACATCCTTATCGCTGGTCTCAGCCGGAACCACAGTGACGCGGCAGCCCTCGCGCACCAACATGCGTAAAATGTTGAGCTTGATGCCGAAATCATAAGCCACCACATGAAGGGGGCACCGCACTTCGGCGTTATGGACGAGAGCAGTGGGAAGGAGGGAGTCGCCCGTCTGGCAACGGCTGTCGGCCGAGTCGAAGGTATAAATCGACTTGGCGGAGACGACGCGCGCCAGATCGGTTCCTACCATTTTCTGAATACCGCGCGCTTTTTGAATGAGAACGTCGGGATTGCTTTCGGCGGTTGAAATCACTCCGCGCATTGCGCCATAGGTGCGCAGGTGACGAACCAGGGCGCGGGTGTCTATCTCCGCGAGAACGGGGACGGAGTAACGCTCCATGTATTCGTCGGTGACCAGCTCAGAGCGCCAGTTGGAACTGATGGGCGAGAACTCGCGGACGATCAGGCCCTCGATATAGGGCCGGGCCGACTCGTTGTCCGCTTGATTAGTGCCATAGTTGCCGATCTGAGGGTTAGTAAGAACGACGATTTGGCCGGCATAGGAGGGGTCGGTGGCGATTTCCTGGTAGCCGGTCAGGGATGTATTGAAAACAACCTCTCCCTGGCACTCTCCAGGAGCGCCATAACCGTGGCCACGAAAGATGCGCCCGTCTTCGAGCGCCAGGATTGATTGCATCACTTCTCCCGGGGTTGAATTCAACCGATTCTAACAGGGTTTGCGGTGAAAAGGGGACGGAATTCGGAGCGATATTGGGGGGCTTAACGCACCGTGCCTGCATCGCGCGCCGGCCAATATACAAAGACCGCTTTGCCGTAAATGAGTGAGCGGTCCACAGGGCCAAATTCGCGGCTGTCCGACGAAACGGACCGATGGTCGCCCATCACGAAGAAAGTGTCATCGGGAACCACGATCTCCGCCATGGAGCGCATATCGCGGTATTCTTCCGGGACGTACGGCTCCAGTTGCATCTTGCCATTGAGCCAGACCGAACCCTGATCGATGCGCAGACGGTCGCCGGGCAGAGCGATAACGCGCTTGATATAGCTTTTTTCAGGGTCGCGGGGATAATTGAAGACCACCACGTCGCCACGCCCAATGTCCTCGAAACGATAGACGAATTTGTTGATAAAGAGCCGGTCTTGATCGTCAAGCCGCGGAAGCATACTGGTACCTTCCACGCGCACCGGCTGGTAAAGAAAGGTGATGATAAAAACTGAAGTAGCTGCGGAAATCAGAAGATCGCGCAGCCAGAGACCCATGCCGCCGGCCTTTTGTGCAGGCTCAGGAATCAGGGCGGGAACCGGCGAAGCTGGTTCCGATTCAGACGCAACTGCCGGATTGGGATTGGGAAAGTTCTGGGGAGGTGTTTCCATTGTTTCCTGTGCGATTAGAATGAACCGGCTGCCGGTTCTATACGGCAAGTAATCCACCGGAAAAGAACCAGATAGCCCGCTACTTCGAGTGTAATCGGTTGGGCTAAGGCAAGGCCAGCGGCAAGGAAACAGAAGCAGATCAAAGACATTTGCTGGACGTGCCGGACTGGGCTGCACGCTCTCCGTCCGGGCGCGATACTCTTAATAGCGAACGTGATAAGAGACGAACAACAACCCGGTGCGGCTCCGCAATCCTCTCCTATGGACAAGATACCTGCCGACCTGACGCCATTTATGAGGCAATGGACGGCAGCCAAGCGCGAAAACCCGGATGCGCTGCTCTTTTTCCGCATGGGGGATTTCTACGAGCTGTTTTACGACGACGCGGTGACCGTGAGCCGGGAGTTGCAACTAACACTGACAGCACGGGACCGTGAGCGAAACCAGCCGATGTGCGGGGTGCCATACCATGCGGTGGAGAGCTACCTGGCGCGACTGCTGCGCAAGGGATACCGCATTGCCATCTGCGATCAGATGGAAGACCCGAAGCTTACAAAAAAAATAGTCCGGCGCGCGGTGACGCGAGTACTCTCGCCTGGAACCGCGCTGGACGCAGGACTGGAACAGGAACAGAACAATTTCCTTGCGGCGTACTTTGAGGTTGGCGGCGGTCATGGAGCGAAGTCTCAGGCTGAGGCTGTTTGCGCCGTGGCTTTGCTGGACGTTTCCACGGGCGAGTTTCGAACCGCCGAGTTTTTGGGCGCGACAGCCCGGCAGCAGGCGGCAGACGAGATAGTGAAAGCCGGGTCGAGCGAGGTGCTGGCGGCAGCAAGCGCTGAATTGCCAACACAACTGGAGCGGATTCCGGCGCGCACACGCGTGGAAGACTGGGTTTGGACGCGGGAATTCGCTGTTCCACTGGTGGAGCGGCAATTGAACGTGAGATCGCTGGATGGATTCGGTCTCGCGGGCCACCCGGCAGCAGCGATTGCAGCAGGCGTGGTGCTGCATTATGTGCGAACGACGCAAAAGAATGAGGCGCTGCACATAGACAGCTTGCGTTTTGAGGAACACTCGAACGCGCTGGAACTCGACCAGGTAACAGTGAGAAATCTGGAGCTTGTCGAGCCATTGTTCACGGGCCAGGACGACCGTGCAACGCTTTTCCATACTCTCGATGCCTGCCAGACGCCAATGGGCAAACGGCTGCTGCGGTCAACGATTCTGCGGCCACTGGTGAATGCCGAGACGCTTGAAGCTCGCTATGAAGCGGTGGGCGAGGCGCTTGGCGATTTGGTGAAACGCGAAGAAATTCGGGGAGCGTTCGCGGGAATCCTGGATTTGGAGCGGCTTCTGGCGCGGCTCTCGCTGGATTCGGCTGGTCCGCGCGACGTGCGGGCGCTGGCGGCGAGCCTGAGCCGCTTGCCGGGATTGAATTTTGCGTTGGACGCAATGACGGCGCCGAGGTGGCGAGAACTGGCCCGGGATATGGACACGCTGGAAGGCGTAACGGCGCAAATTTCAACAACGCTGGCCGAAGAACCCCCGCTAACGCTCGCCGATGGTGGTGCGATTGCCGCGGGTGTGGATAAGGAACTCGATGAACTGCGGACGATCTCAAAGACCGGCAAGCAGCAAATAGCGGCGATTGAGGAGCGGGAGCGGGAGCGGACAGGAATCGGTTCTCTGAAGGTCAGGTATAACTCAGTGTTTGGCTATTACATTGAGATCACAAAGTCAAACCTGGCTCTGGCGCCGGCCGATTATGAGCGCAAGCAGACCCTTGTCAATGCAGAGCGATTTACAACGCCTGAGCTGAAAGAATATGAGCGCAAGATACTTTCCGCCCACGAGCGATCCATTGAGATTGAAAAACGAATTTTTTCTGAACTGCGGAGTTTTGTATTGCAAGCGGCAGGAAGAATCAAGCGGACTTCCGCCTCTGTAGCGGAGAGTGACCTGCTGGCAAACTTTGCGCATTTGGCGGCAATGCGCAAATATGTACGGCCCGCAATCGCCGATGAGCCGGTAATCGAGGCGAAGGGAGGCCGTCATCCGGTCATTGAGCAGTGGATGGAGGAGGTGCGCGAGGGAAGGTTCATTGCCAACGACGTCTATTTAAATGCCGCGGGAGACGGGCCGAGCTTGTTGTTGATCACCGGCCCTAACATGGGCGGCAAAAGCACTTATCTGCGCCAATCGGCGATGCTGATTCTGCTGGCGCAGATGGGGTGCTTTGTACCGGCGGAAAGTTTTCGCTTTGGCCTGGTGGACAGAATTTATACGCGCATTGGGGCCAGCGACAACGTAGCACGCGGCCGGTCGACATTCATGGTGGAGATGACCGAAACGGCGACGATTCTGAACACAGCAACCAGCCGGTCTTTGATTCTGCTGGATGAGATGGGGCGCGGAACAGCGACGTTTGACGGGCTTTCGCTGGCCTGGGCTACAGTTGAATATCTTCATGCGGAAACGGGCGCGCGAACGCTTTTTGCCACGCACTATCACGAACTGACGATGCTGGCCGAGAAGCTGCCGCGCGTAAGGAATTTACGTGTGGGAGTGAAAGAGGGCGCGGGCGGAATTGTTTTTTTACATAATATTGAGCCGGGGGCGGCGAGCAAGAGCTATGGCATTGAAGTGGCGCGGCTGGCGGGGTTGCCTGCAGCAGTGATTGAACGCGCGAGGCACGTATTGCGCCAGCATGAGAAGCAGGAGCGGCAGAGCGTTCAGGTGGAGACAGCCGCCGATCCAGTGCAGCTGACGATTTTTACGCCGCTTTCGCAGCGCATCGTGGACCGGATTGAGTCCACCGATGTGAATTCGCTCACGCCATTGCAGGCGCTGAATCTGCTGGAAGAGCTGCAGCAGGAGTTGAAGGACAACAAGGAATAGGAATAGGGAAATGCAATGAGCATGAACGTAAAGACGTTGACTGTAGCCGGCATCATGAGTGGAACCTCCGCCGATGGGATTGATGTGGCAGTAGTGCGGATTACGCCGGGGAAGTTATGGCCTGGGCTGAAACTTCTGGCGCATGAGGGATTTGGCTTTCCTGCCCCTCTGCGTCGCGCTGTACTGGCAGCGATGAACGCGGCTGCAACTTCGACGGCAGAACTTGCGCGGCTCAATTGGCGGCTTGGGCTGGCCTACGCTGAAGCGATCAACGATACGGTGAAAAAACATCCGTCGAGCAAGCTCCAACTGATCGGTTGCCACGGGCAGACGCTTTATCATCAGCCGCGCGCGGAGAGCTACGCGGGACGGCGCTTCAGCTGCACCTGGCAACTGGGTGAGGCGGCCGTACTTGCTTCAGCCACTGGAGTTCCGGTAGTGTCGAACTTTCGTCCGGCCGACATGATGGCCGGAGGACAGGGAGCACCGCTGGTTCCGCTGCTGGACTATGTGCTGTTCGCCGATACAAAGCGTGGCCGCGTGCTGCAAAATATCGGCGGCATTGCCAACCTGACCGCGATTCCAGCCGGCGCGGGAGCGGATGCGGTGGTGGCGTTCGACACAGGCCCGGGAAACATGGTGATCGATGCGCTGGCGCAGGAGCTCTACGGAAAACGATTCGACCGGAACGGCTGGTATGCCGCGCAGGGTAAGGTGTTGACCAAGGTGCTGGCAGCGGCGCTGCGCGACCCTTACTTCCAACAGAAACCTCCGCGCAGCGCCGGTCGTGAGCAATATGGACGCGAGTACGCGGCAAGGTTCCTGTCGAATTGCCTGCGTCACAGCAAGCGGCGTGAAGACGCGCTGGCCACAGCCACCGCGCTGACCGCCGAAACGATTGTGCAGAGCTACAAGACATTTGCCCACCGCGGCATGAGAGGCAATCCCGTGGATTACATTGTCTCCGGGGGCGGGGCGCGCAATGCCACCCTGATGGCGATGCTGGCCGAACGGCTGGAGGCGTTGGGTTGCGAGTTGGCCGCCAGCGAGGAGTTTGGCCTGCCCGTGGAAGCCAAGGAGGCCGCAGCCTTTGCGCTGCTGGCCTGGCAGACCTGGCATAACTTGCCCGGAAATGTGCCCAGGGCTACGGGCGCGGCGCGAACAGCGATTCTAGGCCAGATAACGCGCCCGTAGGAGCCATTGGGCGAATGGAAACCGGCAGCTGGGCGGATCGCCGGATCGTCTCACTTTGTGGAAGCCAATCACGTGAATTCAGCGGGATGCCGGGATCTCTCTATACTGTCAGCCCACCTTCATTCCACTTTACAGGGCGCTCGCGAAATGCGGAACATCACTCAACTTTCCTCCATCATCATTCGTCTATAAAAATGAATGAAATATATCCCCGCGAACACCGCGGGGCGCTGGTTGCTGGAGCTTTGCGAATGACAAGCACGTGGATAATTCGGATTTCACTTTTGCTGTTTATTGGCTGCGCAGGAGTCGGCATTCATGCCGGCGCACAGACGCCGCCGCGTTTTTTGGGCACCATCACAGCCATTAGCGGCAACACGCTCACGGTGACAACAGATGTGGATGGGGTTCACCAGGTGAATGTGCCTGCCGCCACGCCTATCAAGCGGATTGCTCCGGGGCAAAAGGATTTGAATGCTGCCGAGACGATTGCGTTCACCGACCTGGCGGTTGGCGATCGCGCGCTGGTAAAGCTGGACCCGGACGCTCCTGCGGGAACCGAGAGCGCTTTACAGATTATCGCTGTCAAGCAGGCGGATATGGCGCTGAAGCAGAAGAGGGATCTTGAAAGCTGGCAGTTGCATGGGGTAGGCGGGCTGGTGAGGAGTGTAGACGCTAGTACGGGCCTCATTACGCTTTCCAGCGGCTCAGGTGCGACAGCGAAGACGATTATCGTGCACACAACCAGGACAACGATGCTCAAGCGCTATGCGCCTGCTTCGGTCCGTTTTGACGCAGCACAGCCGGAACCTATCGATACGATTCATGCTGGAGATCAGCTGCGCGCGCGTGGCGCGAAGAATGTGGATGGAACAGAAATTGCCGCCGAAGAAATTGTTTCGGGCAGCTTTCGCAATATCTCTGGATCGATAGCATCGCTTGATGCCGCAGCATCCACAATTACGATCAAGGATCTAGCGACAAAAAAGCCGGTCACCATTCACATCACGACAGACGCGCAGATGCGCCAGTTGCCGGAAATGATGGCGCGGATGCTGGCAGCAAGACTTAAAGGTAGTACAAACAGCAGCGCTGCTTCAACACCGAACGGCGGCGCAGGGCATGGGAACGGCAACAGCGGCGGCGATCCGCAACAGATGCTGAATCGCGCGCCGGTCATTCAATTTGCCGACCTGAAGAAGGGCGAGGCTGTGATGCTGGTTTCTACGGAGGGCGCGACCGATGTCACGGCCATCACTTTGCTGGCGGGCGTTGAGCCTTTGCTTGAAGCTCCTGCGGCCAGCCAGAACCTGCTTTCCAACTGGAGCATGAATAGCGGCGCTCCTGAAATTGCCCAGTAATTACGCAGTCCACAAAAGATTAAAAGCGAGGAACACGTGTACTCAAAATTTCAAAATTGGACTCGGTTTTTGATTTGTTTGATTCTGGGCACGGTAGCGGCCCTTGCTGCGCAAGCGCAAACGGCCGCCACCCAAACTGCCCCTTCAACGGCTGCGTCTGTTTCCGCCGCGCCGGCATCTCCGGCTGCAACCGCGACAATCCGCGGGCACATCGCTGACCCAACAAGTGCAATGATTCCCGGAGCAGCGGTCACCATCGTCTCTCCGGCTGGAGCAGTCGTAAAAACGACAACATCTGACGATACTGGCCATTATTCGGTTACAGGCCTCGCTCCCGGCAGCTACATTGTGCAAGCCAGCGTTGAAGGCTTCGCACCCTTTGCCACTCAAGCTATTCCGCTGACCGCGGGATTGGTAAAGCATGTGGATATTTCCATGGCGATGGCAGTTGAGCAGCAGAGCGTGGTGGTCTCTGATGAATCGCCCTCGGTCAACGTGGAGGCAGGCGGCAACTCCAGCACCATTATTCTCAAGGACAAGGACCTGGATGCGCTGTCAGACGATCCCGATGAGCTGTCGAATGAATTGACGGCCCTGGCGGGCCCCGCAGCGGGACCAAACGGCGGGCAGATTTATATTGACGGTTTTACTGGCGGAACTCTGCCCCCCAAGTCGGCGATTCGCGAGATTCGCATCAACCAGAATCCCTTTTCCGCTGAGTTCGACCGCATCGGCTATGGGCGCATTGAGATTCTCACCAAGCCGGGAACCGACATTTTGCATGGGCGTGTTTTCGGCATGGGCAACGACAACCTCTTTAACACCGGCAACCCCTTTGTGACATCGATTCCCGACTATCACAGCATTCAGTACAACGGAACTATCAGCGGTTCGATTAACAAGAAGGCCTCCTTTGCCCTCAGCGTAGAGGGACGCAATATTCAGGACGCAAATATTTATACCGCCAGCACGGCAGTTCTGAACACAGTTACAGGCCTCTACTCCATTCCCACGGACAGCAACGGCAACATCATTCCCGTTACGGGCTCTGTTTTCAGCCCATCCATGCGGATTGAGGTTGCGCCGCGCATCGATCTGCAACTTGGACAGAAGAATACCCTGACCTTGCGCTATCAATACGAGCGCGGAAGCTCGAGCGGAAGCCTCGGCTCGACATCGCTTCCTGCGCAGGCCACATCCGGAACCTCTTCGGAAAACACCATCCAACTGACGGATTCGCAGATCATCAACGAGCGCATTGTCAACGAGACGCACTTCCAATATCGGCGCGCATTCTCCGCTACGACACCGGTTAGCACGACGCCGACTGTCGGCGTTTCAGGGGATTTTTCGGGCGGCGGCTCCAGCGGGCAATTCAACAAGGATCATACGGACCATCTGGAGTTGCAGAATATGACCACCATGTCTGCCGGCTCACATGCCATCAAGTTCGGCACATGGATACGGGATAACCGCGATGCCAAC
>Ga0316217_10002853_pt1 | contig 20419 bp, 15 predicted proteins | sample 1anoAmetaG_FD_203633 | JGI IMG/M metagenome (GOLD analysis project Ga0316217, IMG submission 203633) | Freshwater microbial communities from Trout Bog Lake, Wisconsin, USA - 1anoA | ecosystem: Environmental > Aquatic > Freshwater > Lake > Hypolimnion/Profundal zone | place: USA: Wisconsin...
TGAGCCGACCTTGAATGATGCCGCAGAGCGCGGGCAGGAAATTAACTTTTTAAAGCCGCTAGCTGTATCGCCACGATGGAGCGGGATCCGGGGGATTGGGCGGCAACAGGTATGTCATCTTGAAGCGAGTCTGGGGCTCGGCAGTTGGCTACAAGTTGGTTGGCGCGGGGTGCGTGCCTTGGCGTGCTTCACCGCGTTGGTCGACAAGCCTGAATATCGCGCCAGGTTTAGTTGGGGGAATGGAAATCTATACTCTCTGCTTAGAGGCCAATTGATTCCCTTTGTTGCTAAGAATTTGTTTGAGGCCTTCTTCTACTATTATGCCGCCGAGCGCCTTGTACGTTGTTCCAAGCCTGCTCAGGTTGTTCTGTGCCCCGGATACTCGTGGGCTAGCTCCGTAATGATAAGGCGGTTTCGCGAGCACGGGGTCAAAAGCGTTTCGTACTCACACGGAATGGCGCTGGAGATCATTCCGTCGTGTTCGAATGCGGACGCCTCCTTGGCAATCGGAGAGTTCGACTCCAGGTTGATTCAGTGTTTCAGTCAAGAGAGATCGTTTGAAGCTCTGGGCCCAGGCGAGGAGATCCTTGAAGAGAGGGGCAGGCAAGACGAAGCGGTGATTATCTCGAGCAGTTGGGATCATGCCGAGAAGGCAAGATTCCTCCGTGAGTCGCTGAGGTTTCTATTCTCAAACGAGAATATTATTGGGGGGTGCAAAGTCGTGCTAAAGTTGCACCCATATGAGAGAGTGGAGCAGGCTAGAAGAGTTGTTGAGTCATGTGGCTATCGTGGAAGGGTCGCAATTACCAAGGACGATTTGACCGGGCATCTCGCGAGAGCGCGGATCGTGCTTTGCTTGCCATCCACGGTTGTTTTGCTATGCCTGCGCCTCGGGGCCTGTTTCTTCGTGTACGAATCATACCTAACTAAGCAGGGCACGTTTTGCTCGGAACTACCTAGGGAAGTAACCTATCGATCTTCGACCGAGCTTGCGGAGAGGGTTGGGTCCCGGCCCTCTCCTGAGAAGATGCTCGAAGACTTGCACAGATATTATGGACCATACAGACGCAAGGATGCTGTTCTGAAGATATTGTTTCCAAGCTTGCACGGTGTGGACTAGAGGCAGAATACTCCGCGAGTGCATTCGCTGCTACGGCGATGGAAGTCGAAATCGTGGGGGCAGAATGAAGGGCCCGGCGCAGGAGGGTGAGCTCACTAAACGCGCACATGGTGCCGAGGCGTGACTGCTTTAGGACTGCCCTAACCTGCATGACCTTGAGGCGCGAAGTTACCGTCTCAAGTTCCTTGCGGAATTTGTTCGGCTGAACAAGTGGAAAGGGGAGGTGCGGTACTTAGCAAAGGGCGCGGGGCGTTGATGGTGCGTAGTGCTCGCACGAAGTATTCGCGAAACACTTCGACCGAGGAGTGAAGGCTCTGATAGATCGGAGGCGACAAAAGCGTGAGAAGGGTCGAGCAGGCAATTATCTTTGGCGGGACTGGATTCATTGGAACTCATTTCGCGCAACATCTGCTGCGGGAAGACCTGGCCGGGAAGATCACTCTTGTCGATATAGTTCCACCCCGTGATGGAATCTATGCGAGGACACTTCGAGAGGGTCTTGAAGCAGGCAGGGTGAAGTTTTGCGAATGGGACGTCCGGAAGCCGGTTCCGCGGCTTCTCTTGCCGCAGGGCGCAGATGTGGTAATAAACTTAGCCGCAATACATAGGGAGCCTGGGCATCAGCCCAAGGAGTATTTCGAGACGAATTTGTATGGAGCGCAGAACGTATGCGACTATGCCGACGCTACAGGATGTTCGCGGATTGTATTTACTAGCAGCATTGCCCCTTATGGGACGTCGGAAGAGTTAAAGGATGAGTCAACGCTTCCGGTGCCGGAGACACCTTACGGATGTTCGAAGCTCGTGGCGGAAGCGATCCATACGGCATGGCAGAGAGGAGGCAAGGGAAGAAAGCTTCTGATCGTGCGCCCTGGTGTAGTGTTTGGGCCGGGGGAAGGGGGAAATGTCACGCGATTAGTAAGGAGCGTGGTGAAGGGATATTTTGTTTATCTGGGAAACAAGAGGACGAGAAAGGCCGGCGGATACGTGAAGGAGTTGTGCCTTGCCATGATCTTTGGCATGGACTGCCAGGAGCGAGACACCGAGAGTCGGGACATCCTGAATTTCTCCTTGGACCCTCCGCCAACAATGGAGGCGTTTGTTGAGGCCATCAAGTCGGTGAGCGGAGTGAGGAACCCTTCGCCATCTGCGCCGCGTTTCCTGCTTCTGGGCGCTTCGTACTTGATAGACGGCGCGGCAAAGGCGGTGGGAATCGATCAACCCGTGAGCCCCGTGAGGGTCCGTAAGATGTTCCGCTCAACGCATGTCGAGGCAAAGCGCCTTCGCGAGGACGGTTATAGGTGGAAGTTTACTATCGAGAGCGCATTTCGCGACTGGATGGAAGAAGTACCTACTGACTTCATGTAATGAAGGTAAAGAAAAGGCATTGGAGTGGGAACCAATCCAACAGTATATAGCGGGTTAGGCTGGGACGGCACGGTGCTGGACTGGAGAGGTATAGAGTGAGTCCGGCGAGTGCATTTGGCGATCTACTTCAGTTGTGACAATGAGATTCCGGAAGGAGGGCGCCAATGCGCATCCTGGTAAATGACTATTGCGGTCATGCATCTCCGATTCAGCTAAGTCAAGAACTGGCTCGACGGGGCCATCAGGTTCTCCATACATATTTCGCCGACAACGTTTCCACGCCGAAAGGAGAGATTAGGTCGGAAGTGAGCAGCACTTCTAACTTAGCCATTGTTGGAGTGCATATGTCGATGAAGTTCGAAAAACTGTCGGTTCGCACTCGAAGGAAGGCGGATCTCGCTTACGGGAGGGCGGTTGCCAAAGAGGCAATGTCCTTTCGTCCGAATATAGTAGTCTCGGCAAACATGCCGCTGGATGCTCAGAGCATATTGCAGCGGGTATCTAAGGATCAGGACGCAAAGTTCATATTCTGGTTGCAGGACGTGTATAGTTCCGCGGTTCAGTTTGTGTTAAAGAGGAAAAAGCTGGGGCCGGTAGCGTTGGCGGCAGGAGCATATTATCGATGGGTGGAGAAGAGGCTTCTGAAGGAATCGGATGCCGTGGTCTGCATCTGTCCGGAGTTTGCAAGATTGGTTTCTTCGTGGGGCGGGGATCGTTCGCGCATCGTTGTTATTGCAAACTGGGGTCCTTTAAAGGAAATACTGCCCACTGGAAAGGACAACACATGGGCGCGGGAACATTGTGCGGATGGGAAGCTGTGTTTTATGTACAGCGGGACACTGGGGATGAAGCATAGACCGGAATTGCTCTTGGCACTGGCTCGCCATCTGGAAGTGCGGGGCAGGGGCCAACTGGTGGTAAATGCAGGAGGAGCGGGAGCCGAGTGGCTTGTTGAGAACGCTGGGGCTATCGGAGAGGATGTCTTGAAGATATTGCCGTTGCAGGATTACGAACGGTTATCGGAAGTGATGGGCGCCTCCGACGTGCTGATTGGATTGCTTGATTCCGATGCCGGCGAATTCGCTGTGCCGTCCAAGGTGCTGTCGTATCTATGCGCGGGTCGGGCCATTATCTTGGCTGCGCCGCGGGAGAACTACGCCGCCTTCGTAGTGAAGACGGCTGGGGCGGGGATCGTTGTGTCTCCGGATAGCTCGGGAGATTTGGTTGAGGCGGCGAGTCACCTGATGGAGAATGCCGATATCCGGGCTCGGTATGCTGCCAATGCACGCACTTTTGCCGAGAAGTCTTTCGGTATTACGGCAATCGCGGATCGTTTTCTGGAGGTGTTTGCGGCGAGTTGAAGGACGGGAACGCAGAAATGCCGAGAGAAGGAGGTCTCAGGGGAGATGAAAAGGGCATTGATCACCGGATGTACCGGACAAGACGGATCCTATCTGGCCGAGGAATTGCTCACCAAAGGTTATGAAGTCCACGGCCTGAAGCGCCGTGCTTCGAGTTTCAATACGGACCGGATCGACCACATCGTGGAGGATTCTCATAGTGCCGATAGTCGCTTTATTCTGCACTATGCGGACCTGACGGACGGAGGCTCTCTTGCGTCTTTGTTGTACGATCTGAGCCCCGACGAAATCTACAATCTGGGCGCACAGAGTCATGTGAAAGTTAGTTTCGAGATTCCGGAATATACGGCCGACGTGGTGGCATGCGGAACGCTGCGGTTGCTCGATGCGATGCGGCGGAGCGTGGTTGGATGCCGCTACTATCAGGCGTCTTCGAGCGAAATGTTCGGGAACGCGGCGCCTCCCCAGAACGAGTCGACTGTCTTTCACCCGCGGAGCCCCTACGCTTGTTCCAAGGTATTTGCGCACGACATAACCGTGAATTACAGAGAGAGTTATTGCCTCCATGCCTCCTGCGGAATTTTGTTTAACCACGAGTCTCCACGCAGAGGCGAGACATTTGTTACGCGAAAGATTACCCGAGCGGTGGCGCGAATCAAGCATGGTATCCAGCAAAAGGTATTTCTCGGAAACCTGGAGGCGCGTCGCGACTGGGGATACGCGCCGGATTATGTCCATGCGATGTGGTTGATGCTTCAGCAAGACAAGCCAGGGGACTATGTTGTGGGGACGGGAGAGGCGCATACGGTGCGCGAGTTTGCCGAGCTTGCTTTTGCATGCGTTGGCCTGGACTGGCGGGAGTATGTTGAAGTGGACCCTCGCTACTTTCGACCGGCCGAGGTGGACTTCCTTTGCGCAGACGCAGCGAAGGCGCGGAAGGTATTGGATTGGAGCCCTAGTGTAAAATTTGCCGAATTGGTGCAGATTATGGTTGATGCCGACATGGAGCAACTGGAAACTCGATGCAAGGGTGGGATTGACGCGCTCCAGCCGGTGCTTACCGCGGAAGGGCGGTATTCATGAGCGGCTTGGCAGGAAAGCGGATCGTTGTAACCGGAGGTGCGGGGTTTCTTGGATCGCACTTGGTTAGGCGCTTAAAGGAGATGGGCTGCCTCGATGTTTTCGTGCCCTGTCAACCCGATTACGATTTCACTTGCTTGGAGTCTGTAGAGCGGCTGTTTGCAGATCGTCGTCCGGAGGTGTTAATTCACCTGGCAGCGGTTGTGGGTGGCATTGGCGCGAATCGCAAGAACCCAGGCGCGTACTTTTTCGACAATGCGATCATGGGTATCCAATTGATTGACGCTGCGCGGCGGCACGGGGTGGAAAAGACGGTGGTCCTCGGGACTATTTGCGCCTATCCTAAGTTCACACCCGTGCCGTTTCGAGAAGAGGATTTATGGAATGGGTACCCAGAGGAGACCAATGCGCCGTACGGATTGGCGAAGAAGATGATGCTCGTGCAGTGTCAGTCCTATCGGGAACAGTACGGGATGAATGCGATCTATCTGTTGCCGGTGAACCTTTACGGCCCCGGAGATAACTTCCATTTGGAATCGTCGCATGTAATTCCGGCGTTGATCCGCAAGTGCGTGGAGGCTGTGAAGGCAGGGTGCGAGGAGATTGTCTTGTGGGGCGATGGGACGCCTACGCGGGAGTTCCTGTACGTGGAGGACGCGGCCGAAGGGATTTTCCTGGCTGCGGAGCATTACAACAAGCCCGACCCGGTAAATCTGGGCAGTGGAATGGAGATCTCCATTGCGGATCTGGCCAGGACGGTCGCGGAGGTGACCGGATTCACGGGGCGGATTGTGTGGGACAAGAGCCAGCCGAACGGGCAGCCGCGGCGATGTCTGGATGTAAGCCGCGCGAAGATGGAGTTTGGATTTCTGGCTGCGACGCCGTTCGAGGTTGGACTGCGCAAGACAGTCGAATGGTACATGGACAGTTTGCCGGCTAGGTGATGGGGCGGGATAGGCGAGTTTGAGCGCGGTGCCTGGGTGGACTTTCAACGCCGGATGCGGTTGCGGGGCGGAGGTTGTCCGGCATGGATATTCCTTGAAGTTGCTCGGGCAGTGCGGAAATGGGTGTGCAGCGGGAAGGGAGGCGGCGCCGGTCCAGCGAAGTTCAGGGTCAAAGACTCATTCCGACAACGGCAGGGTAGCGCGCTTGTGCAAGTGGCGCGTGCATTGTCTGGCGCTTTTGAGCCCTTTTGGGAATCCGTGCCGGGGCTGCCACAAGGCGGGCATTTTGCTGGCTGTTCGGACACTTGCTTCCGATGCGCCCGTTACATGGGGGGTAACCTACCCAAGTTGGGGATAGCCGAGTCTTTGGAGTTTCCCTTATTCTGTCCCCGGTGCCTGTCTTGCGCACGGATCGTGCTGTCGAGCAGATCGAAACTTTGACCGTGGAGCGTAAATTATGCCCTTGCAACTGGAAAGTACGCATCTCGGTGGAGATGTCGCGGTGGTCGTTCCCACGGTTTTGGGTGACGACCGCGGGTTCTTCATGGAGACTTACCGTTACGACAACTTCCGCGACCTTGGGTTGCCAACCGAATGGGTTCAGGATAACCACTCCCGTTCCTCGAAAGGGGTGCTGCGCGGCCTTCACTTTCAGTGGAACCCTCCGATGAGCAAGCTGATGCGCGTCACGCGCGGCGCCGCCTTCCTGGTTGCCGTGGACGTTCGCAAAGGATCGCCGACGCTGGGAAAGTGGTTTGGCTTGGAGGTCACGGCGGATAACAAGAAGCAGGTATACGCTCCTTACGGTTTTGCGCGCGGTTTCTGCGCCCTTACCGACGAGTGTGAGGTGCAATACAAGTGCACCGGTATCTACAATTCAGGCGCCGAGTCGGGGATTCTTTATAAGGACCCGGAGATCGGCATCGAGTGGCCTTTGACCGACGTCCTGGTTTCGGGAAAGGACGCCAAAGCGCAAACGTTGAAAGAATGGCTTGCGTCGCCTTTGTCGGAGAACATCGTCTATGACCCCAAACAATCGCTCGCTGCGGGAGGCAAATAGGATGCGTATTTTAATCGCTGGCGGCGCCGGCTACGTGGGTTGCGCCTTGATTCCGCATCTTCTGGATCGCGGATACAAAGTCGATGTGGTCGACCTGTTCTGGTTTGGGAATCACCTTCCCGGCAATGTCGGCATTTTGGAAAAGGACATTTTCAACCTGCAAGTCTCCGATCTCTCCGGCTACGACCAGGTGATCTTCCTTGCCGGCCTCTCCAACGATCCCATGGCGGATTTTTCGCCCGCCAAGAACTTCATCTTCAATGCTTCCGCGCCGGCGTACCTGGCCTACATCGCCAAAAAGGCAGGTGTCCGGCGTTACATTTATGCGAGTTCCTGCTCGGTGTATGGATACACGGAGAACGAACTCTTCGATGAGGATTGCCCGGTCAACTCGTCGTATCCCTACGGAATTTCGAAGCTCCAAGGGGAACGCGCCGTGATGCAAATGGTGGATTCTGAGTTTTCGGTGATCGCTTTGCGCAAGGGGACGGTCTCCGGATACAGTCCGCGCATGCGCTACGACTTGATCGTCAATACGATGTTCAAATGCGCCATGGAGGACGGATCGATCTACGTCAACGACCCCGCGATCTGGCGGCCGTTCCTGAGCATCGACGACGCGGTCATGGCCTACACGCGGGCGATTGAAGCCAACGATTCGCTGAGCGGGATCTTCAACATCGCTTCCGGCAACCACACGGTGGGAGAGATCGCCGATCTGGTGAAGCTCGCGGTGGAGGAGGAATTCGGCGGAAAAATATCGCTCAACATCAAGCAAATCAAGGACCTGCGAAATTACAAGGTATCCATCGAACGGGCCGCCACGATTCTCAGCTTCCACCCGCATCATAGTGTGAAGTCGATCGTGCGCAACCTGATCGCCAACCGGGAAAAGTGCAGCGACTGGGAGAATCCCTTGTACTACAACATCCGGGTATTCAAGCAACTCGAAAGCCTGAACCCGGTTGGGGATCCTGCGCTTCCTTTGGCGGCGGGAGGCACAAGGTGAAGATCGCCGTCATCGGATCCAATGGACAACTTGGTAGCGACGTGTGCGAGGCTTTCCGGCGGAACGGCGATGCGGTATTCGGTCTCACCCATTCGGATCTGGAGTTGACCTCGCCGTCCTCGGTGGAAGCCGCGCTTTCCGCGTGCACGCCGGAATTCATTATCAATACGGCGGCCATGCACCACGTGGAGAAATGCGAGGCCGATCCAGCCGCCGCCTTTGCAGCGAATGCGATCGGCGCGAAGAATGTCGCCGAGTGGGCCAAGCGGGCGGACGCCACGGTTGCCTACATCGGCACCGACTACGTCTTCGACGGGGGCAAGGCTGCTCCGTATGTAGAGACAGATGTGGCGTCTCCGCTGAATGTTTACGGGATTACCAAGCTGGCCGGAGAGCACTTCACTTCCGCCTGCGCGGGGAAGTGCTTTGTGCTTCGAGTCTCTGCCATTTACGGTCACCAGCCCTGCCGCGCCAAGGGTGGGTTGAACTTTGTGGAACTGATGTTGAAGCTGTCCCGGGAACGCGACAAGGTGAGGGTTGTGGACGACGAGTTTGTTACGCCTACGCCTACCGTGGCGATCGCCGCACAGCTTGTTGCGCTCAGCCGCTCATGCCACTACGGCCTCTATCATGCAACGGCCGAAGGCAGTTGTTCGTGGTATGAGTTTGCCGCGGAGATCTTCCGCGCCACGGGGTCCAAGATTCGGTTGGAAAAGGCCGACCCTGGGGAGTTTCCGGCCAAGGTCGCGCGTCCCAAATACTCCGTGCTGGAGAATCGCGCTCTCAAGGCGATCCAAATGAACGTATTCACCGATTGGCGCGAAGGGTTGCAGAGTTATCTTGACTCTCGCCCAGGGGCGCCGGCCGCCGACAGGCAATGACCAAGAGAGGATTTTGTCCAAAGTGAGCGACAGACATTGCGATGTTGCAATTATTGGAGCTGGGATCGTCGGGCTGGCCGCCGGCTTGCAACTGGTTCGCAAGTACCCAGGGCTCAACCTGATCGTTCTCGATAAAGAGAGCGAAGTGGCTGCCCATCAGACGGGACACAACAGCGGCGTGATGCACTCCGGGTTGTACTACAAGCCCGGCTCGCTGAAGGCGCGGCTTTGCGGCGAGGGCAGGGCAGCGCTGATTCAATTCTGCCAGGAGCACGCAATCCCGCACGACATCTGCGGCAAGATCATCGTCGCAACCGAGGAGCGCGAGATTCCCGGTCTCAACGAACTCTTGCGCCGCGGCCGCGCGAATGGCGTCGCCAACCTTCGCGAACTTGGGCCTGAGGAGATCCGCGAGATCGAGCCACACGCATCCGGCATACGCGGAATCCACGTGCCGACCACAGGCATCACGGACTTCAAGATGGTTTCGCTCAAATACGCGGAACTCATCCGGCAGGGCGGGGGGCAGGTGCTCACCGGTTGCGGCGTCAGACGCATCGTTCATGAGCATGAGGCGGTGGTGCTGGAGACTGCTTCCGGGGCCGTGCACGCGCGCTTTGCGGTGAATTGCGCCGGCTTGCAGAGCGACCGCGTTGCCAGGATGGCCGGCGCCAAGCTCGGCCTGCGCATCGTGCCGTTCCGCGGCGAATACTACGAACTGGTGCCGTCCAAGCATCACCTCATCAAGAACCTGGTTTATCCGGTGGCCGATCCCCGCTTTCCATTTCTCGGCGTGCACTTCACCCGGCGCATCCATGGTGGGGTCGAGGCGGGGCCGAATGCGGTGCTCTCGTTCAAGCGCGAGGGGTATTCCCGGACCGCCTTCAATCTGGCAGACGCCTTGTCTACTGCCTTGTTTCCGGGGTTCTGGAAGATGGCCTCGCATAACTTGAAAAGCGGCATGGGGGAGATGTACCGTTCCTGGAACAAGCGGGCCTTCACGCGCGCGCTGCAAAAGCTCTTGCCGGCGCTGACCGAGCAGGATATTCAGCCCGGAGGCTCGGGGGTGCGCGCCCAGGCGCTGGACAGCTCCGGCAACCTGCTGGACGATTTTCATTTCACGTATCAGGACAGGATTCTTCACGTCTGCAACGTACCCTCCCCGGCGGCGACCGCCTCCCTGGTGATTGGCGCGGAGATTGTCTCGACGCTGGAGGAGAATGCCGATTTCAGGAAGGTACAAATTGCCGTAGGCCACGAGATAGGAGCGGCGAACTAGAGTTTTCGCCCGGCCGGCGGCGGCGTTCCGACCTGCCGCTCGGCGGACAAGAGAAAGTGGCCTGGCTCTCCTCGGGGAGCCTCGACTCCAAGAACAAAGGGCTGCGCGACCATCCCGGTCGCGCAGCCCTTTTGTCGTTTTGCCCGGAATTCCGGGCCGATCCAGTTGGAATTGTGCTGCTTTCCGGATTGTCTGCGCATCCTGTGCCTGGTTTCGGACAGGATGAGCGAAACAAAGTGGATCAGGCCTTGGCGACGGAATTGATGGTCTGCAAGATGCGCGAGACGATCTGGTAGGGATCGGCTTCGGAGTTCGGACGGCGATCTTCCAGATAGCCCTTGTAGCCGTCGCGGATGAAGTTGACGGGCAGGCGGACGGAAGCGCCGCGATCCGAGAGGCCGTAGCTGAACTTGTCGATGGCCTGGGTTTCGTGCAGGCCGGTCAGGCGCAGGTGGTTGTCGGGGCCGTAGACGGCGATGTGCTCGGTGACGTTCTTCTCGAAGGCGCCCATGAGGGCCTCGAGGTACTCCTTGCCGCCGACTTCGCGAATGTGCTTGGTGGAGAAGTTGGTGTGCATGCCGGATCCATTCCAATCGCCCTTGATGGGCTTGCAATGCAGAACGACATCCACTTCGTACTTTTCGCAGAGGCGCATCATCAAGTAGCGCGCCATCCACAGGTCGTCGGCCGCCTTGGCCGAGCCTTTGGCGAAGATCTGGAACTCCCACTGGCCCTTGGCCACTTCGGCGTTGATGCCTTCGTGGTTGATGCCGGCGGCAAGGCAGAGATCCAGGTGCTCTTCGACGATCTGACGGGCAATGCTGCCCATGTACTTGTAGCCGACGCCGCAATAGTACGGGCCCTGGGGCGTGGTGGGATGGCCGTCCTTAGGGAAGCCAAGCGGACGCCCGTCCTTGTAGAGGAAGTACTCCTGCTCAAAGCCGACCCATAGGTCGGGATCGTCCTCGATGGTGGCGCGCTTGTTGGTGGAATTGGGCGTGCCATCCGGGTGCATGACCTCGCAAAGGACCAGATAGGCATCTTTGCGGCTGGCATCGGGATACAGAGCCACTGGCTTCAGAACGCAATCCGATTTTTTGCCCTCGGCCTGCATCGTGGAGCTGCCGTCGAAACCCCAAAGGGGAATATCGGCAAGGCTGGGCGGCTGGTCAAAGGTTTTGAGCTGGGTTTTGCCGCGAAGCTCGGGGATGGGCTCCTTGCCGTCGAGCCAGATGTATTCGAGTTTGTACTTTGGCATGAATCTCCTCTGGAATGAAAAAGATGTGGCTTCCAACCCAGAGTAGGGCTTGGGGCATAAGGAACCCATGAAGATTTCGCTCGGAACTTGAGCAAAATGCTGCAATTACCGGTGACGGGCGAGGAGAATCATCAGCAGCAGGATGGCCACCGGGATCAGGGCCAGGGCGGAATAGTAGAGGATTTTGCGTGGCAACTGGGCTTTGCGCTTGTTCCAGTCCCGCAACTCCACGCGGTCTTCCACGCCCACCTGGTCCAGATGCTCGAGGTCCCAGGCAAATGCGCCGGCTTTGGCGTAGCGGTTCTTCGGGTCCCGCTCCAGGGCGCGATACAGGACTTCCTGCAACTCAAGGGAGATGGCGGGATTTGCCATGCGGGGGGGCAGGGGGTGGTTCAGCAGGCGGTCGTTCATGGCGGCCAGGGGCGAGGGTCCGGAGAAAGGCACTTTACCGGAGAGCATCTCGTACAGGATCACTCCCATCGCATAGAGGTCGGAACGGCCATCGCCGCGCTTGCCCTTTACTTGTTCCGGAGAAATGTAGTTGGGAGTGCCGAGCGTGGCCGTGAAGTTGGCATAGGTCAGCCGCCGGGCCGCGGAATCTCCCGCGATGCCAAAATCGATCAGCTTGATGTTGTCCTGGTCGTCGACCATGATGTTTTCCGGCTTCAGGTCGCGATGCACCACCCCGTTGGCGTGGATGTACTCCAGGCCATCGAGAACCGCGACAGCGATGCGAATGGCGCGGTCCTGGGGCATGGGGCCCTCATCGAGGATCTGGCGCAGCAGGCGGCCCTCGCACCACTCCATGACCATGTAGATGCGCGAGCGCTGTTCGCCGCCGAAGACCCGCATGACCTTGGGGTGGTTGAGCTTTTCTCCAATGCCGGCTTCGCGCTGGAAGCGGTCGAAGAGAATGGGATCGGCCTCCATGTCGGGATGGGGAATCTTCAAGGCGACCACGCGGTTATCGCGCACGTCGATGGCGCGGAAGATGGAGGCCATGCCGCTGCGCGCAACGGGGGCTTCAATGCGGTAGGAATCGATCTGCGAGCCGGCTTCTATGCTGTCGAGAAAACCCATCGTTCGGCAAACTCCAAGGGGAAACTGACTCTACTGTACCGGAAACCGCGAAAAGGAACAGTAAGGCTTCCATAAAGCTTTTTAACAGCGGGGAAAGGAAGGGGATCAGGAGGGCAGCCGGTAAGGCCGGCCGCGATACATGCCAACCTGTTCCACGGCGCGCACCCGGATCACCTGGGCGGTGGTGTTGTCGCCTCCGTCGATTTCCACGGCGCGGGCCACCAACTCGCGGGCAACTTCGTCCATGTTCTTGTTTTGCGAAACAATGGCAGCAATCTCGGCCTCGCTCATCTCGTTATGCAGGCCGTCGGAGCAGAGAACCAGCACGTCGCCTGCTTGGATAGTCAGCGCGACGGTGTCCGGCGAGACGAACATCTCCGGTCCCAGCGAGCGGATCAGGATGTGGCGCGATTCGGACTGTGCCGCCTCGCTGGCCGAGAGCAGTCCCATCTTGCGCTGTTCGTTGACCCACGTATGGTCCTGGGTGACGGCTTTGGCCTGGCCGTTGCGCACCAGGTAGCAGCGCGAGTCGCCCACATGGGAGACGACGGCCTGATCGTAGCGGAGTGCGCAAGCCACCAGCGTGGTGGCCATCTTCTTGCCCCGGTATTGTTGGTCCAGACCGCAATCGTGCACCGCGGAGTTGGCGTGCTGGATCAGGCGCGGCAAAAGCGCGGGCAGCATGGTGCCGGCCTGCGCGTTGGCAAATTCCTGGGTAACAACCTTGATGGCGGTGGCGGATGCGACCTCGCCCAGGTCCATGCCGCCCACTCCGTCGGCGACAGCGAAAAGAAAGCCGTGGGATCTGGCCTGGTGGCGCGAGGCGGGAATGAAGGAGCCCATCGCGTCTTCGTTATTGGTGCGGACTTTGCCGAAATCGCTTGCCTGGCCGAACTGTACATCCAACATGGGCGCTATCGCCTCGATTATTTCCTGGATTTCCGGGGCGAATGCTCGCTTTGAACAAATCGGCCCGTTGGGTTTCACAGCGCCCCTACGGGGCGCGGGAATCTATTTTGCCTCTTTCCCAGGGCTGCGCTTCGCTTGCCCTGGGCTATTTTCACGCCGCCCCTTCAGGGCGGACATCGGCTCGCCACTTCACGGCCATTGGCTAGCCTGTTCACGGACATCGGCTCGCCACTTCACGGCCATTGGCTAGCCTGTTCACGGAAATTGGCTTGCTTGTTCACGGACATCGGTTTGGCCGCTTCTTGAATATTGGCTCGCCTTGTTGATTTCGATCGCAACGCGCAGAAGAGAGCTGAGCTGCTCTTAAAGATTGTGAATCATCGACTTGAAAAAGGCCACTGGGTGGCTCTCTTTCGACCGGCTCCGTGAAGAGGTCGAAGGAGAATTTCCACCCAGCGGCAGGAAGAAGGTTGAAGAGTCGTTGAAAGGCTGCTACTTGGCTTCGAGCAAGATGGCCTTGCCCTTGGCCTTGGAGGAGCGGATGAAGTAGATGGCTCCGTAGATGCCCCAGACAGCGGAGATGCCGAGGGCCAGCAGAGGTTCCTTGAAGGTGCCCAGGCCGAAGACCGGGCTGATGATGTAGAAGGCCATGCAGACCAGGTTGGCCAGCAGACCGAAGCCGGGGATGAGCAGGTGATAGACCACGTTGTAGTCGGGGCGCTTGTGGAAGGCCACAATGCACAGGAAGCAACTGAGCGCGTAAAGGATGAAGGTGCCGAAGTTGGAGGTCAGTGTGATCGTCAGCAGCGAGTTGGGCAGTGCGGCCAACTGGTCGTGCGAGAGGTAGCCCCAGTTGGAGAAGATGCCGTGCGGCAGCGCCGCGATGGCTGCATCGGTGGGGGCGCCGGCATCGCCGAAGACCAGCGAGACGGCGATTACGCCGATGACCGCGGAGATGGTAGCCAGCGTCCAGATGGCCCGCCGGGGAGAGAGCGACTTGGCGTGCAACATGCCGAAGTGCTCGGGAGCTTCGTCGTCCTTGCCCATGGCGTAGGTGACGCGGGCGCCGGTGTTCATGCAGCTCAGGGTGGTGCCGATCAGCGCCAGGAAGACGGTGAAGGCCTCAGCCAGCATGAAGTAGTGTCCGTTGCCGTGGCCCAGCAGAGCGTCGCCGACGATGATCATCATGTCGCCGATGGGCGCGGCGGAACTGGCGGCGCTGGCCATGGAATACCCCGAGTTAAGGAAGTAGTTGGCCGCGAAATACTCGATCAGGTAGCACACCAGTCCCTGAATGAGCAGTGAGGAGATGACCGCAATTGGTATGTGCTTGGTCGGATTCTTGGCTTCTCCTCCCATCGACGTGACCGACTCGAAGCCGACCAGGATCAGGATGGCGACCGTGGCCTGAATGAACAGGTAGCTGAACTTGTGCGGTTGAATCACCGAGGCGGCGGAAGTGTGGCTGAGGAAGGCGCCGGTCGCGTCCTTCTCCGGATAGTCGATGGTGAAGGGAACCGGCTTGCCGGCAGCGTCCAGCAGGGGCAGCGGCGCCTGGCTGGCATCGCGGATGATCGCTCCGGACTTGTCGGTGGCGAACTGGTAAGAGTAAGTTGCCAGGGTCTGGCCGTCGTACTGGAAGGCAGGCGAACCGGCGGGATGGCTGGTGCGGTACCCGATGGCCAGCACGCTGAAGACCAGCAGAGCGGAGATCTGAATGATGTTGATGGCCAGGTTAACGGCGGTCGAAGCGCCCGCGCCCTTGGAGGCGATCCAGCCGACGAAGAACGAGAAGGCAATGGCGATCAGGGCCATGAACAGCGGTCCGGGATTCGAGCCGCTCATCACGTTCGGATAGAGGAAGCCAACCACGTAGCCGCAGAAGATGCCGGTGGTGGCCACCATCACGCCGGGGTAGACCCAGTAGTAAAGGTGAGAGCCCCAGCCCACGATGAACTTGGCGATACGGGCGTACTTGAAGGTGGTGTCTTTCGAAAGCAGCGCCTGCTCGGCGTAGTAATAGCTGGAGCCGGTGCCGGGATAGAGCTTGGAAATCTCAGCGTAGGCTACGGCGGTGGCCAGACACAGCAGCAAGGCGCCGAAGATGCCCAGCCACATGGCTGGCGCAGTGGTGCCCGTGGTGGCCTGGATATAGAAGGTGAGCCAAAGGAAGGCGCCGGGGGCTATGAGTGCCATTGCGTTGCTGGTCAACCCGGTTAGACCGAGCGTGGCCTGCATCTGAGGTGCTTTTTGATCTGCCATGAGCATTCTCCTGAGATTTGGAAGTTCGTATGGCTGTTTCCGGCCCGCATTCCGCCGGAGTTTTTCGTAAGGCTCACCCGTGTCCGGGATATTCTCCGGGCCGATAAGTGGTACCTCACTGTGTTATCTGAATGCTAGAACCGGAGAGATAAGGATGAAATGAGGAAACTGAAATCGGTGGCGGACAAGCACTGCGTAGATAAGATGGTCCGCCGAAGATTGGCATTGTGTTCCCGGCCGGGCGTATCTTGCGCCAAGCCGGGATTGGGTTATGCGCGGTTGAGCGCTTGGGCCGGAAGAAGGAGGCAGAACCGCCAAGAGCGAGTTGTGCCTTTGCAGACCCGTCTGTTGTCTATCCGCGCGCGGCCTTGGTGAAAACCTGCACGCGCACCCTGGTCGCTATTTTCCGGCGATGTTGCTGCCGAAGATGAAACCGAATTCAAGCACGCCCCGGAATTGGTCCGCGTCGGTTCCCTTGCTGCCAAAGACAGAACCCGTTGCGTAGTTCGAAGCGTGGACCCAGCCGAGATCGCCGCGAACGTACATGCCGCCCTTTTGGTAGGTTGGCGTCGCGGTGAACGTGGTGCCAGCGCTGCCGGCGCCAAAGCCCAGCAGGTTGACCGATCCGTCGGTGGCGCTTCCCGAACTGGTGAGGTATTCCACGCGCACCGGAAGCGAAAAGCCGCTCTTGGCCGCGTAACTGACGTTGATCGCGCCGCCGGTTGACGATGTGCCCTTCATCACGCCTACCTTCGCGTTGGTGGGCAATTTGCCGTACTGGAAGTACGGCGAAACGATCCAGGGGCCCTTGGTGTACGTATAGATCACCGCGTGCATGTAGCTGTTGTTCACGATCCCTGTGGCTGTCGTTTGATAGGCGGTCTGGCCGAGGTTCCCCATCCCGTCGTATACCAGGACGTGAGGTCCTTTGGTAAGGGTCACCGAGCCCGACAGCCACGAGTAGCGATCGGAATAGTAACCGTCGTTCCAACTGACCGAAGCGGACAGGTACTTACCCAGAGCCTGATTGATTTGGATGCCGCGATTGATGGCGTTTTCCTGGTTCCAGACGATGCCGCGCTCGATGTTGAAGTTCTGGTATGTAAATGTGGACTCTGCGCCCATCAGTGTGGGAAGTTGGCCGAGAAGGAACTGGGTGGTCTTTCCCACCGGCAGTTTCAAGTAGGCGACCGGAACAGGTCCATAGAAATTCTTCACGGTGTCTTCTGCGCTAACAAACGGCATGCTGAGGGTCGGCATGGTGTAGGCGCCCGCCTGGATGTAGTACTGGAACTTCCCGTCGGCCTTCTGAATGAATACCTGTCCATTGCTCAGGGTGGCTTGCGCCTTGTCGTCTCCCGGAATGGAATTGGTCTGGAACTGCGCGAAACCGGTCACGATGCCGTTGACGGAGAGCTTGCCCAACGGTCCGGCATCGAAGGTGGCTGGCGGCAGCCATTGCAGCGGCCCCGTGAGCACGAACGTAGAGAGCGGGGCTGGGGCTGCTGCCGGCGCCGCTGCTGCATCGCTAGCAGGCGCGGATGGAGCCGGTGTTTGTGCGCCGGCGGTCAAGGCGATTGCCATGGCTGCTCCAGCCATCGATAGTAGTAGGTGCTTCGGGGTCATGTTCATTGGCACTGTTCCTCCCAGTAAAAGATGTGGTGTGTATGAGAAACCATGAAATCAGCCAAAAAATGAAGGCAAAAGGGATGGCGCCCTGTCCGGTGCAGTCTGCATTTTAGCCGGGCCTTCAACACCACATGGATGGTTGCCCATGTGGATTCACAGAGTGAGAATTCGGATGCGTTCAACGCTGTTTCCCGAGGTGGTCCGACCGTTGCGGCTTGATATTAGTAATGCAAACCCCACATAAGGAAGCTATGAAGAACGCCAAAGAATCTCGCGACGCCATCGTGGAGTCCATGGCGAAATCCGGCGGAAAACGCACGTCCGAAATGAGATAGAGTGGACAAGACGGAGCCGCCGGCGGCTGAGCGCATGAGGGAAAAATGAGTACCTGCTAAAATCCTCTTACGATTTCAACGTCAACCGTTGGGCCAGTCTGAAAGATCTTCAGCCGCAATCGCGATGCCGCTTGGGACGGGCGGTTTCAAATCGACGGCGAAGCCTGGACCGGCTTCGCAACTCGACGCCTTGGCTTAGAGCGCAAGCGCGATGCAATCTATAGGTGGGTGGCTGCTTGTTTGCAAGTTACAATCCGGTGCGTTTTCATTTCGGCGCCAGACGCTTCCGCGACTCCGGACAGCGGGTGCTGCTGTTCGCGCTGGAGTGTGCGCTGGGGATCGTGACCGCGGTTCTGGTCGCTGCGTTTGCTCACTGGGCGCAATGGCTGCTGCCGGTGGCGGTGCTGCTTTACCTGCTGATCGTGGTTCCCACCGCCTTGCTGTGCGGATTCTGGCAGGCGGTCATCGTTTCGCTTTCGGCGGTCACGGTGCACAGTTATTTCACCGCGCGCCGGCCGCAAATCAATCCCGCCGAGGACCCGGTCAACACGATTACGCTGCTGGTATTCGTGCTGGTGGCGCTGGTGGTCAGCCGGCTCAGTGCGCGCGTGACAGGACATGCCAAGGAAGCCGAATCCAACGCTCGCCAGATGCAGGATCTCTACGAGTTCACCCGGCGCACCTTGCAGATGAACCTGCATGTCGAGCCGGGGCCGCAGTTGGCCGAGCTGGTGCACGAGATCTTTGCGCTCGAAGCGGTGGTGGTCTTCGATTCCGATCTGCACGAGATTTATCAGGCCGGCTATTGGGAGTCGGACCCGCAGGAGTTGGCGCAGAACGTCTACTACTTCGAGACTTCCGACGACGACCCGGAATCCGGTTTGGGCCGTCGTGTTCTTCGCCTGGGAACGGTTCCCATTGGCAGCCTGGTGGTGCGCGGCGACACCAGCCCATTGACCAACAACGCCATTGCGTCGCTGATCGCCGTGACGTTCGATCGCTATCGTGCCTTCGCCAACGAGAGCCATCTGGAAGCGGAGCGGCGGACCGAGCAGCTTCGCGCCACGGTGCTGGACAGCCTGGCCCACGCCTACAAGACGCCGTTGACCGCCATTCTCGCCGCCAGCACCGGTCTGGAGGAGATGGGACATCTTTCGCCGGGCCAAGCCGATCTGGTGTCTCTGATCGACGAGCAGACCGGAGTCCTGAGCGAACTGACCACGCGTCTGTTGACCACTGCCCGCCTGGATGCCGGCGAGGTCACCCTCCATGCCGTTCCAGTGGGAGTGGACTCGCTGATTGAAGAGGTGGTGGCCAGCCTCCGGGACCGGCTGGCGAGCCAGAAGGTGGTGATCGATGTGCAAGGCGACAACATGGTGCTGTGTTGCGATCGCCAATTGATTGTCATGCTGCTCACGCAATACATCGACAACGCCTGCAAATACTCGATCTTCGGCACCGCCATCACCATCCGTGCAACGCAAGCCCACGGGGAGATGGTCTTCTCGGTGCACGGCTTCAGCCCGGTCATTCCCATGGCCGACCGGGAGCGCATCTTCGACCGCTACTATCGTTCCTCGACCTACTCGAACCGCGCCGCCGGCACGGGAATCGGCCTCTCGGTGGCCAAGCGGGCCGCGCTGGCGCATGGCGGCCATGTCTGGGTCACCAGCGACGAGATCGAGGGGACCACGTTTTTCGCGGCAATTCCAACCCCTGTACTCAATAGGTGTTCCTCATGAGCCAGCCTGACATCCGCATTCTTATCGTTGACGACGAAACGGCCATCCGCCGCGCACTCCGGCCGCCGCTCTTGGAACTGGGCTTTCAGGTTGCCGAGGCCTCGCGCGGCGAAGAGGCCTTGCAGATGCTGCGCTCCGCGCCCAGCGACGTTGTGCTGTTGGATATCAACATGCCGGGCATCGGCGGCCTGGAGACGCTGCGCCGCATTCGCGCCGCCTCTCCCCGCCTTCCCGTCCTCATGCTTACTGTGCGCGACGGGGAGGAGGAGAAGGTGGAGGCGCTTGAACTGGGGGCCGACGACTACGTCACCAAGCCCTTCAGCACGCGCGAACTGATCGCCCGCATCCGCACGGCGGTGCGCCGCGTCCGCGCCCCCATCCGCGCCGAAGACGCGGCGATCGAGATTGGAGAACTGCGCCTCGATCCAGTGAAGCGCCTGGTGACCAAGCGGGGCGAAGCGGTCCATCTTACGCGCAAGGAATTCGATATTCTGCACTGCCTGATGAGCCGCGCTGGGCGGGTGATTACCTACGCCCGCCTGCTCACTGCGGTGTGGGGACCCGATTGCCGCGAGGAGGTCGAATACCTGCGCACCTTCGTGCGCCAGTTGCGCAAGAAGATCGAGGACGACCCCTCGAATCCGCTGTACCTGCTCACGGATGTCTATGTCGGTTATCGCTTTGCCGATGCCCAGATGTTCCAGGAAGAGACGGCGCAAGCCGCGCCGCAAGCGAGCGAGCCGGAGGCCGCGGAGTAGGGGCGCTTGGGCGGTGGCCTCCGCGGCCTGCACCATGAAGGAGTGTGCATTCTCTCCGGGGTGCGCGCGGTTGGATGGCGAAGGAGCGAGAGCCGCCGCGGAGCGAAGGCGGCCAAATGCGCCGGGGCTCCAGGTTCCGTTTTGCGATGCGACCGCCTATACTCTCCACTGTCGAATTTCTTTTGAGGAGAATGCTCCATGTCTTCGCCTGCTGTTGCTTACGCCCGTCGGAACTATCCCCGCTTTCTGGATGAACTCAAGGCTTTGCTGAGAATTCCTTCGGTTTCTACCCTGCCCGAGCACAATGGGGACTGCCGCAAGGCCGCCGAGGTGCTGGCCGCCGA
>Ga0316217_10002854_pt1 | contig 20408 bp, 17 predicted proteins | sample 1anoAmetaG_FD_203633 | JGI IMG/M metagenome (GOLD analysis project Ga0316217, IMG submission 203633) | Freshwater microbial communities from Trout Bog Lake, Wisconsin, USA - 1anoA | ecosystem: Environmental > Aquatic > Freshwater > Lake > Hypolimnion/Profundal zone | place: USA: Wisconsin...
CGTTGCTTGTACGCAGACGCCGCTGATGGGCTTCAGGTAGGGCTAAGATGGCCAGCCCCTCAGGGATATTGGTCTCCATCCAAGATGCGAGTTTGGGGGCGATTTTAGAGTAAAAGACGACGAGTTCCTTGAGCCGGAGGAGAGCACTTGGAAGGTCCGAGGCATTGAAGATGGAGCGGATGTCATAAGCCACGCGGGAGCGCATCTCCAGTCGTGGCACGAGAGCTTGGGCGTTTTGGGCAAGATGGAACTGGCAGCGTTGCCAAGGAACCGAAGGGAAGACAGCCATCCTTGCAGCGGCAAGACCGGGATGAGCATCACTGACGATGAACTTGCAGCCCGACAGTCCTCGGGATTGAAGACTCAGCAGGAACTCTCTCCAGTGGACCTCGGCCTCACTGAGGGCAACGCTGACTCCAAGGATGGAGCGTTTGCCATCAAGGCCGATCCCGAGCGCTATCAAGATGGCGCAGTCGAGCAACTGGCCGCCCTGACGTACCTTCTCGTAACGGGCATCCAGGATCATGTAGGGACAGGCTCCTAAGGGCCGATTGCGCCATGAGGAGAGCTCTGTATCCAATTTGGCGGCACACTGGCTCACCTGGGTCGAACTCACCGAATGGCCGCAAAGTTCCTCCACGATGGCACTCACCTTGCGAGTGGAGACTCCCTGAACATACATTTCCGCCAGAGCAAGCTTGAGTGCCTGCTCGCTACGCACGCCTTTCTCCAGAGAGCTGGGGTAAAAGTCCACCTCTCCCCTCACTTGCGGAACACGGAACTCAATGGCCCCAAGGCGCGTAGCCAGAGTCTTGGGCTTAAAGCCGTTGGCGTGTCCAAGGCGAGCTTCAGAACGTTCATAGGGACGAGCCCCAAGAACGGCAGTCCGCTCCGCTACCATTGCTTCGTTGACAAGCAGGCGCAGCCCCTCGGCAAAGCCGGAGCTCCCCTCCTTGGTCAAGAGTTGCATTACCGTGGTCAAAAGTTCAGTGTCGAGTTGGTGAGTCATGTGTGAGTTCGGCGTGTTGGATGTGTTTGATTGCACCCCAACAGAACCACACGGACTCACCACTTTGCTATACCGGCGTCAGCCCCCCTCCGGGGTGACTCCGTTCGGCTCGCTACGCTTCGCCTCTCTCCGTCACCCCAGAGGGGGCTCCTTCAAGGACGTCACGCTCTTCCAATTTACAGAAACATTTTTACACTCCCGTCAGGTCAAACCCTTGAAGCACATCTTGGGATTTAGGCGACGGTAATTTGAGGTCAGAGTTAGGCGGTCAAGGAATGCTGTAGTAAAGCTACTGCGAACGCAGACCAACGCCACTATGGCCCAAAGGACCTAGCCCTTCTCGGCGTGGCAATAAGGACAACTGACCTCGTACTGATACCGAGGATCTTTGAGCTCCTCCGCAGTGAGTGGTTCCTGACAGGCGAAGCAGAGCTGGCTACCGGTTTCCTGAAGTGCCGGATCGACGCCGACGCGTTTATCAAAGACGAAGCACTCTCCATCCCAGTGAGCTCCGCCACATTCCTCGAAATATTTCAGGATGCCACCCTCGAGTTGATAGACTTCGCGGAAGCCCGCCATCTCGAGGAAGGGAGCGGCCTTCTCGCAGCGAATACCACCTGTGCAGAAGCTGACGACGGGGGTCTCTTTCATTGCTTCGGGGAGTTGCTTAACCGCATCGGGAAATTTGCGGAAGTGGCGAATCGGAAGCGTCACGGCGCCCGCAAACGTGCCGAGCTTCACTTCATAGGTATTTCGAGTATCGAGGAGGGTGACGTGGTGTCCCTCATCTAGCCAACGCTTAAGTTCTTTGGCTGGAAGTCTTGGAGAGGTGTGTCGAGCCGGATTGATTCCCTCAACACCAAAAGCAATGATCTCCTTCTTGATCTTCACCAGCATTCTATTGAAGGGTTGTCCCTCACTCTCGCTGCGCTTTTCCTCAAGAGCTTCTAGGCCGGGAATCGAGCGTAAGGTCACGAGTAGTTTTTCAACAGAGGATTTCTCTCCGGCAATGAAGAGATTGATTCCCTCCGGACTGAGCAGGATGCTGCCCTTGAGTTCCAAAGCGCCGCACTCGACCTTGAGTCGCTCTCTCAGTTCGGGAAGTTCGCTCAACTCTGCGAACTTGTAGGCGGCAACGTTAATGACTGACATCGGAAGAGATTACTAACAGTTTAGCCTATAGGCCGTTGGATCTAAAAAAAGCCTTTCTCAGTCTCCCATCTCCGTGCCTCTGCGGGATTTCTTTTGATCAATAGGTAAACAAGTCTGCCAGAACATAGGTCTTTTCGGTGGCCGTATTAAGAGCGCGGAGGAGCTTTCCCTGCACGTTTTTAGTCAGGCGGCGGCCCTTGCAGCCGCGCTGGACCATCTTGTGGGTGATCTGCTCGGTGGAGGCTGTCACCAGATCGTGCGACTTCAGTTCCAGTTCCGTTAGGAGCGACGCAAGGGGCTGTTCACCGAGATCACGTTCGAGATCCTGCTCCAAAATCAGACTGTCTTGATTAGGTCTGCCGCGGGGAAGCGTACTTTGGCTGCCGAGGAATACTTGTCATCGGCACTGCGATAACCGAGGGCGCAGCAGACGACAGAGGCGTAACCCTGTTCCTTGAGACCGAGGATAGCATCGTATTCAGCCGGGGCGAACCCCTCGATAGCGCAGGTGTCGACGCCGAGCAGGGCAGCCGAAGTCATGAGGTTGCCCAGAGCGATGTAGGCCTGAAGAGCAGCCCAATGGGGAATGCGAGCCTCGGCACCGGGAGAGAGCAGGCTTCCGTACATCATGCCGCGGTATCCCTCCAGGGATTCACGGGGGATGCCGCGCACCTCGACGACACGGTCAAGGAAACGATCGACTTCGGCTTCCGTTATTGCGGTACGGCCGGCCATGACGACGTAATGTGAGGCGTCAACCACCTGAGTCTGATTCCAGGAATGCGGTTGAAGCTGTGCACGAACAGCCGGATCCTTCACAATGAGGAATCGGTACGGCTGAAGTCCGAAAGAGGAGGGTGAGAGGACCAGGCACTCTTCAAGGGTCTTCCACGTGGTATCGGAAATCTTCTTCGAGGCATCGAAGGTCTTGGTGGCATAGCGCCAGTTCAGCGCATTGAGGAGTTGGGCTTCAGGGATTGTGTGGCTCATGGTCTGTCTTTCTCGGGTTGTATCGATGGGAAAATATCGAATTGCTTTTTCAGATAATGCAACTGAATGATTAATGCCGTTAATTAAAAACTCAACCATCAAAATCCCTAACCTTCACTCTTATGTCCGAACCTGTCATCGCCCAAAAGTCTCCTATTCCTGTCGAGGTTAAAGCCGGCCAGACCTACTACTGGTGCTCCTGCGGTAAAAGCGCCACGCAGCCTTTCTGTGATGGTTCCCACAAGGGAAGCGACTTTGCGCCGACTCCCTACACCGCGGAGAAAGATGGTCCTGTTTATTTCTGCGGATGCAAGCACAGCGGCAACGGCCCTCTCTGTGACGGATCCCATAAAGGACTCTGATAGGGACTCTGTTCAGTTAGGCTCATAGGTCACAGCCGGTTCTATTTCGAACCCGCCTCTCGAAAGTGAGGCGGGTTTTTTGTTATGCAGGATTAAAGAAGCGCCTTGGTTTTTCGGTCTACCAAGTTCAGGGACTGAATAATCCGTTCAGCGGCAGTTTGTGCCGTCAGGCCGTATTTTTCACGAAGGATGGTGACGGAGCCGTGCTCGATGAACTGGTCCGGCCAGCCAACCCGTACAAGCGGCGTAGTGATGCCAGTATCGGAAAGATGTTCCGCCACGGCAGCACCAAAGCCTCCGCTGAGAGCGTGGTCCTCCAGGGTGCAAAGAACCCTCGAACCCCGTGCAAAGAACTCCAGCGTTCCCGCATCCAATGGCTTGATCCAGCGAGGGTTGATGACGGCAGCCTTGATTCCTTGCTTCTCAAGCAGATCGGCTGTTTCCATTGCCACATCGCAGAAGTTCCCAAGACCAAAGAGAGCCACATCCTGTCCGTGGCGTAGTACCTCGGCTTTGCCGATCTCAAGAAGCTTTGGAGTCGATTTTGGGACAGCACCTGTTCCTGCTCCACGTGGGTAGCGGATTGCGATCGGGCCTTCATGGTGATTCGCCATCGTCCAAAGCATATCGGCAAATTCCTCCTCATCCTTCGGTTGCATCGCGATGATTCCCGGGATGCTGCGTAGGTAGGCGATATCAAAGAGTCCGTGATGGGTGGGTCCATCATCCCCCGAGAGCCCTGCACGATCCATGCAGAGCGCCACATTCAGATGCTGAAGGGCGATGTCATGGACGATCATGTCGAACGCCCGCTGCATGAAGGTCGAGTAGATGGCAAGGAAGGGCTTCATGCCCCGGGTAGCCATGCCAGCAGCGAAGAGTGCAGCATGCTCCTCCGCAATTCCTACATCGTAGAAACGGTCGCGATGGCGATCCTTAAACTGTACCAAGCCCGTGCCATTAGGCATCGCCGCGGTAACGGCCACGATCTTGCGATTATGGTCGGCGAAGTCCGCAAGGGTCTTCCCGAAAATCTCTGAATAGGTCGGCGAATTCCCCGACGCTGTCTCCCCGGTATCGGGTTGGTACTTGCCGAGCCCGTGGAATTTGTCCGGCTTTTCCACTGCGGGTCCGAATCCTTTCCCCTTCTTGGTCATGATGTGAAGGATTACCGGTTCGTTCAGTGTCTTGAGGAATTCAAAGGTACGGATCAGCAACGGGATGTCGTGCCCGTCGATCGGTCCGAAGTAGCGCAATCCGAGATTCTCAAAGATCACACTGGGGCCGATGATCTGCTTCACCCCGGACTTGATTTTATGGGCCAGCTTGCGCGCGCCCTTGCCGCCGATCCATTCTACAAACTTTGCGGCTTGGTCGTGGAGGTGCTCGTAGGCCGGGCTGGTTGCAATCCTGTTGAGATGCTCTGCGATTGCCCCCGTATTCCTGGCGATAGACCACTGATTGTCATTGAGAACCACGATGAAGCGCTTTGTTGTCTCCGAGACATTGTTGAGCGCCTCATAGCTCACTCCACAGGTGAAAGCGGCGTCGCCTGCGACGGCTACGACATTCTCTGGGCCACCATTCATGTCCCGGGCGGCAGCCATGCCAAGGGCGGCGGAGAGAGCCGTGCCAGCATGGCCAGCCCCATAGCAGTCATGATCGCTTTCGGTTCGAAGCAAAAATCCATTGAGTCCCCCATGCTGGCGCATGGTTGCCAGGCGACACCGGCGACCCGTCAGCATCTTGTGGATATATCCCTGATGGCTGACGTCGAAGAGGATTTTGTCGGTCGGCGTCTCGAAGACGCGATGAAGCGCTATGGTGAGTTCGACAACCCCCAGATTCGGCCCGAGATGACCTCCTGTCTCGGCTAGAGTACCGATCAATTCATTCCTGATCTCCTCAGCAAGTGCCGGGAGAACGCTCTCCGGCAGTCTTTTTAGATCGGACGGCGAGTTGATGCCTTCAAGGAGGCGAGGTGGGCAGTCCGCACTCACGCTTCCTCAAAGGGTTTCAGTTCTGTCTCTCCGTTACTGTTGCGAGTGATGATCTCGATCCGTTTTTCAGCAGTGTCGAGTTTTTCCCGGCAGACCTGCAGTAGTCTCATCCCCTCCTCGTAACGCTCGATCAGTGTCTCCAGTGGGGGAGGCGTCTGTTCAATCTCTTCAACGATGCTCTCCAGACGACCAAGCGAGCTTTCGATTGAATCCTTTGAAGGATCATGCGGGGAGGGTTTCGAGGGCATGGGGCTAGCGTGAAGATCTGCGCGCCCAACGTTCGGTATCGGCGTACAGGATGCACTCGCCGTCGATCGGCAGCGGGGTGAAACTCCTCAGAAGAAAGTCATTTACGTTGACCGTTCGCATGATGATGGGCCCCCATTCTTTGAAGGGACCTTTGATCAGATCAAGGAACGGTTGGTGGCCGGAAATGGGAGTGAGGTAAAGCCCCACGATCGGCGAGCCCAAATTACCGAAATCAGAAATCTCGTTGAACTGACGCACCGTTTCAGGAATGAGAAGGCATTTGCGATGAGCATACCAAGCGACGGCCCACGGCATATCGGAAGAGAGAATTTCCTTGGGCTGGAACCAGTTTTGCAGAACCGAGATGAACGGCGGCACGTACGGAGGCCATTGGATGCGTTGCTGCTGACCGGACAGCATGGTGAGGATCATCGGGATTCCAGAAACTAGAAAAACAACAGTCAGGAAAGCGATGCGCAGTGCTTTAGTCGAGATGTTCAGCCTATTCCAGAGCACTAGAAAGAAGGCGGAGCCGTAGATGATAAATATGGGAAGAAAGACTACATGCAATTGGTTGCCAGAGACTGACTCCTTCACGCCGAATAAGGCCATCCCGAGCGAGAGTCCAACCCACATCACAAGAACGACCCAACGCCATGCTGCCGCTACCGGATTCTTGAACGGATGAAAAAATGAAACAAAGAAGGCAATCACGGTAATATTCAGCCCGAGATAAGCCCAAAGATGAGAAGCCTGATCAAGCAAACTGGATCGAATCTTGCTGGCAATGCCTCCTCCAAGGCTAAGGCCCGTGTTGATACCGCGCATGATGGACTCTTCACTCACGCCAGAGCCTGCTAGGGCCGAGTAGATAGTAAGCCCAAGGGGATTTCCGCAGACATGATAATTGCGGATTAGCCAAGGAAGTATTGTCACTACATAGACCAATGAGGGGATGACAAAAACTACAAGGCGTGACCTGAATGCAAAAAGACAGAATGCTAAAAATCCCGGCACCATAAAAGCGGTGACGCCATGAGTGAGAGACATCAGGCCCAAGCCCAAACCGGCTCCAGTGAGCCATGCATACACCGAGATCTGGTGGTCTTCCTTCTCAGCTGACAGTGCTTGCAGGGCGCACAGCGTAACCATGCCAAAAAGTATGATCAGAAACAGCTGGGGAAGCCCTGCCAAGGCATATTGCCAGAGTAGATCCGTGACGAGAAGGAGGCCGGCCGTCATCAGGCCCAAGGTCTTGTCAAACAGAAGGGCTCCTACGAAGTACCAGACCAAGGCACCCAGCAGGAGAAGCAAAATTCCAAGCGCGGCAATGGCCCGATCACCCATGCTCAGGGTATCCGTCGGTTGCATATCGATTTTCTTCTTTACCGGAAACAGAGCCACTGTTTCCAAAGCTGGGAAAAGTGGGGCGTTGTAAAAATCGGGAAAATTGCCGGCCGGCACTTTCCTTGCCGAATCGGTCAGCTGACGGATGGCCAGCGGGCGTATGTAGCGTGTCGTGAATCCTTCTCCGGAAATCAGCGCCCGGGCAATCTGTGCCTGATCCATTGCTGGCTCGGTGCCCAGTCCCTTGAACTGCATCAGAAGATAAACCGCGCAGATGCCTATCACGACGACGACGATCATACCGATCTTGAGGACCTGGGCCATGAGTCCGGAGTCGATGTCACGTACTGTTTCCTGGAGTGCCATAAGTTTTTAGAGATGGGTTCTTTCTAAGATTTAGTCATGCCGATTAGAGCCAGATGACGATGTAGGGTGCGACGGCTGATGCCGAGCTTTTTTGCGGCGAGCGTCCTGTTGCCGGCGCATTCATCCAGAGCCTTATGAATCAAGGCCGTCTCGATTTTTGCAAGGTTCAACTCGCCCTCGCCGGGGAGGGGGGGGTGAGATCGCAGGGATGCTGGCAGATCACTCAGGGTGAGCTCTTTGCCGCTTGCCAGAACCACCGCATGCTCCACTGCGGCCCGGAGTTCGCGGATATTTCCCGGCCATGCATTGCTTTCCAAGACCTCCATTGCCTCGGGAGTGAATCGACGTTCCGGCTTCTCATGTTCCTTCGCCATTTCCTTGAGGAAGGCACTCACCAGCAGTGGAATATCCTCAGGATGAGTCCGTAAAGGAGGCATGGTGAGGGGCACAACGTTGAGTCGAAAAAACAAGTCTTCCCGAAAGGACCCTTCGCGCACCATCGCGGCGAGATCTTTGTTTGTCGCGGCTATCAGCCGCACATCTGCATTGAGGGTCTGGTTACCTCCGACCCGCTCGAAGCTCTTTTCGCCGAGCACACGCAGGATTTTTATCTGGACGGTGGGATCGATCTCACCGATCTCATCGAGAAAGAGAGTGCCCCCGGAAGCCTGTTCGAACCTCCCGATCCTGCGCTCGCCGGCACCGGTGAAAGCACCCTTCTCATGACCGAACAGTTCGCTTTCCAAAAGTTGGGGGGAGAGTGCGGCGCAATGAACGGCAATAAACGGTTTTTCAGAACGATTGCTTTGGGCATGAATGGCCTTTGCTGCAACCTCCTTGCCGGTTCCACTCTCTCCTTGGATTAGAACTGTTGCCTTGCTGGGAGCCACCTGGCGGATTGTTTCAAAGACCCGCTCCATGATCGGGGAGCGGCCGATCATGCGGTCAGGAGCCCTGGTTTTTCGGACTTCTTGTCTGAGTTCCACGTTTTCCGCCTCCACAGTTCGCTCGCGCAGGGCCCGACGGATGAGCATTTCCAATCGATCGATGTTCACCGGCTTGGTAACGAAATCGTAGGCTCCCTGCCTCATGGCTTCGACCGCTGTGTCGACCGATCCATATGCAGTCATCATGATGCATACTGGAGGATCGTTTCTTTTTAGGATCTTTTTCATGAGATCCATGCCGTCGTCCGCGCCTAGCTTTAGGTCGGTGAGCACAAGGTCGGGCGGGTCCGCATCGATCAAGGCCAAAGCACCTGATGCATCGGCTGCCAGCGAGACCTCAAAATGCTCCTCCAAAACGGTTCGCAATCCATCACGCGTATTCTTTTCGTCATCAACAATGAGCACCGTCTGCTTCATGAATATAGAGTCACAATGACTCATGTTTCATTCATAAAGCAACTCTTACTCTTTTGAATAAATGTCAGAGTCTGCCAGTAACCGGGGCAAAGCGTCACGGTAGCTTGGAAATTCCGGAGACCAACCGACAGAGAGGAGCTTGGCATTGCTGACTTTCTTGGAAGTCCAGCCACGCTTTCTGTTTAAATCCGCGACTCCCTCGGGCGGGAGCGGTCGATTCAGAAAATCCGCCATCCAGCCATAGACTTCCCGTTGAGTGGCCGGCGAATTATCAGTCACGTTATAGACGCCCGGTATTGCCGATGCCTTTGCCAAATTTGCCAAGGCTTTCGCGGCGTCATCACGGTGGATCTGATTGATCCACCGATTTCCTCCATCCTCCAGCAATGCTTCGCCGGAAAGAAACTTCCGAAGGAGTACGGAGCGACCAGGTCCGTAGATTCCCGAAAGTCGTGCAACAGTTCCTCCCGCGGCAAGGGCCATGTCTTCAGCGGCCAAAAGGATGCGTCCAGTTTCGCGATCCGGAACGGCGGGGGATTCCTCGTTGACCAAGGATCCATCTGTCTGGCCATAGACCGAAGTGCTGCTGACAAAAATCATTCTGCGCGGGGCCCAACTCTCCAAGACTCGGCGGAGGCCGTCACGATAGACGGCGGCGTAAGTGTCCGCCCCACCGCGTCCGGAACTGACGCAGTAGATCGCGAGAGGAATGCCGTGGAGTTTAGGGATCAGTCCATCGACCGAGACCTGATCGGTGACATCGCAGGCGGCCGAATCAAAATTCCTGCCGTAGAGTGAGGCAAGCGTATCCGTGCTGCGGACAAGCCCCAGAACCCTCTTCCCTCTTTCCGAAAAAATTTCGGCTGTGGCCTCGCCTAGGAAGCCACAGCCGATGATAATAACTTCAGGTTTCACTCGGTCGAGTGAAGCAGGAGGATCAGCTCAAAACAAAGCGCACTTTGGCCTTGGCGCGCTTAGCGTTCGCCTTGGCCTTACGCTTGTAGCGCTGGGTCGGAGTTTCGAAGGCACGAAGACGGCGCACCTCTTCGAGGACTCCCTCGGTGTCGAGCTTCGTCTTGAGGCGCTTGAGAGCGCGATCGATTGGTTCGCCCTTACGGACAATAACTTCCGGCATAATTAATTCACCTGCTTTCTTTTGTGGGGTGTGGAGCTTCCTCCAGTTGCAAGATGTGGTCAAGCTCCTCTTTTTTAGGGATAATCACCGGGAAAAAGGGATTGTGGATTCCTTCCAAGCCAACCTTGGTGAGCGGACCATGCCCCGGGCAGAGTATGGTCTCCGGTGGCAGGGAAAGGATTTCAGCGCGGTTGGTATCAAGGCAGTCTGTATAAGAGACTTTTGGCCCCCCCATTGATCCCGCGAAGAGGGCATCCCCGACGACGGCAACGGGTAGGTCCAGTCCCTTGAGCACGTAAGTGATGCCACCTGGTGCATGGCCCCGAGTGGAGCGTGTCTCGATCAGCAAACGCCCCAAATGAAATTCTTTTCCCGCAGAAAAGCTTGGAATGCCCGGGACGTCTTCCTGAGCGCCGATCCAGGCAGTCGCACCGGTCTGTTCGACGAGACGATCAAGGTCAAAGAGGTGATCTCCATGACCATGCGTCAGCAGGATCAATCTCAGTGCAAGGTTATGGTCCTTGATGAAATCGATCATCTCGGAAGCATCGGCGCCCGTGTCGAAGGCGACGGCATCCCGTGTCTCCGTATCCCAAGCCAAGTACGAATGAACAAGCATGTCTCCCCACGAGGAGGTGAACCTGGACATTCCCGAGGGGAGGTTCAGGGTGCCCGGATGATACTCGCCGGTAGCCAGTGAAATCAGGCGTTCCGGGTCGAGACCGAGGGATAGGGCCACTGTTTGCAAATGAGGGGCAATCAGTGTTCCCCCAAAGAGTGACAGGACTTCTTCGCGGGTGAGGCCGGAGCGCAGAGCTATATCAGCTTCCGAAAGTTCCAGTCCGCGCTTGGCCTTATGCAGAACATCGATCCAAGTATCCTCCAGGGGAATCGCGGCATTGTTCATCAAGGGCGTCTTTTTTAGGTGCGGGTGTCGCGGATCTGACGCCTGAGAATGAAGAAGAGGATTACGAAAAGAGACCAACTGCTCAGGATCATCACGGCCGAGTTAAACCAAAGCAACGGCACGCTAATCCCCAAATATTGTTTCACGGGTCCGAAGAAGACATTCGGGTGACGGTTGTCACGGTAATCCGCCTGTTCCATCTCAGCTTTCGAAACCAGATCGAGAACCTTTTGGTTGGTATATAGTTGCTCAGCGGTGACGCCCTCGACATTTCCGACGATTTCCTGCCGTTTAAGCGGTGCCCCGGCTATCACCCGGTCAATGCGGGCCATTCTTTTATCGAGATCGGAGGGGTCCCTTGCCTCGAGTCCGCTCAGGATAGCCAGAAGATCCTTGAGGTCATCAAGACGGTCTTCCTGCGCGTCCGTTGGTTTCTTGATCGCCGCGAGTTGATAGATCTGCCGTTGGATCCGCGACTGACGGATGGCCAGGGGATTCAGCTTTGCCTGTGCAAAAACAATTCCCTCATAGGACCAGCGCATCGGCATGAATTCGCAGATCATCGGCACCTGAAGGTCGCTTCTTGGTTCCATGGCCGTTCCCGGGTGGCGGTCAAACCACTCGTGGATAGCATGGATGAAATCGAGGTTGCGGTTCATCTCCTCGTACTTGATCAGCGCACCGCCAAGGATGATCTGGGGGATCAGGACAACGGGGATGATGTTCACGGCGGTCTTTCCCTCCCTGGCCAGCGAGGAAATCATCAGTCCTAGCGAAATGCCGCTGAATGCGGTCAGGAACATCGCCGTGAATTCAACCCAATACAATCCGCGGATGGAGACCATCCAGTCGCCGATCAGTGTGAAGAGAGCGCATTGGGCGACCGCGAAAAGCCCCAGCGTGATCGCTTTGGCCAGCAAGTAGTAGCCGATACGGACATTCAGATTCCGCTCCCGAAGAAGCACCGGACGATCGCGGATGATGTCATCGACGCTATTGGTGAGTCCCAGGAACATCGCGACCACCAGGGAGAGGAATAGGTAGGTCGGGATATGGAAGGCCGAAGCAAAGTCGTAATGTTTGCTTTCCGAATAGCGGAGGACCGCCCCGATCAGGAAGGCCAGCATCGGGGCCTCGACCAATGTAGTGAGCATGTTGGCGCGATTGCGCAATTTGCTGATGAAGGAACGTTGGAGCAGGACAAGGAACTGGCCGACTTCATCACGCCAGCGCAGGCTTTCCCAACCAGATGGTCGCTGCGTCAGGGTGCTTCGCGACTCGGGTCCTGATGGAACTGGGATTCTCGAGGAGGCCGGTTGTTGCACCTCCTTCATGAGGCGGTACGCCTCGAACTTGTCACGCCAGTACTCAGGCGAGAAACGACGGGCGGGAACGAGTTGTCCACGGTTGTTCTCCTCGTAGATCAGGTCGCCGCTCAGATCGCGAAGAGGTGTCTCCAGTACGTCGAACACAAATTCCGGCCGGGTCGTGCCGCACGCCTGGCAGCCGCCGAGTTCCGTTCCGAAGAGTTGTTCGTGCTCCGCCTCGGCAAAATAGGAGAGCATCTCCGTGGGAGTTCCAAAGAACACGAGCTTGCCACCTTTGTCCAGGAGGAGTGCCTTCTGGAACATCTGGAAGATCTTCGAGGTGGGTTGGTGTATCGTAACCAGAACGATCTTGTTGTGGGCCATGCCGCGGATGATTTCCACAACATGTTCCGAATCCTTGGAGGAGAGGCCGCTGGTAGGTTCGTCGAAGAGATAGACGTCGGCGGTGCTGACCATGTCGAGACCGATATTGAGACGCTTGCGTTCACCTCCGCTGAGGACTTTCTTGCTCGATCCTCCAACGACCTCCTTGCGGCGCTCGTTCAAGCCTAGCTCCGCCAGCTTGCCATCAATGCGGCGCTGGCGCTCGCGTCTGGAGAGGTGTGGGGCTCGTATGGCCGCCGCGAAACGAAGATTTTCCTCGATCGTCAACTGTTCGTCGAAAGCATCGTACTGGGGGATGTAGGTAATGTACTGGAGGAGTGCATCGAGGTTTTTGTAAAGCGAGCGCTGGTTGAGCTGCACTTCACCTGCCACCGGTGGAAATTGACCGGCCAAGGCCCTGAGCAGCGTGCTTTTACCGCACCCGCTGGCCCCCATGACACAGACCATCTCTCCTCGTTCGATGGAGAAATTAAGATTGTCCAGAGCAGGATCCCCGCTGCGGAAGCGGCAGACAAGATCGCGGACATCGAGGGTGCGGATGATGTTCCGCTCCTCTTCGATGATCCGGTCGGTGAAGTTGCATCGAAGCACCTGCCCCGCATCGATGCGGATCGTGTCACCGTCGATGAGATCCATGGCGCCGCGAACGGGAAGACCGCGAACGACAATCGGCCTGTCGGCCTGAAGCACCTCGACACGACCGGTCTTAAGTTGATAGTCGCAGGTAATGCGCAGGGTCACCTCGCCACCGATCCCGGGGGAGATGAGGATGTCATCATCGTCCAATCGGTTGGGGTTGTTAGAGGCGATATATTCGGTTTTGGAGCCCTTCAGCTCAAAGCGTCCCCCAAATGCACCGACACGACGTTTCAGGTCCTCGAAATCAAGTTCGCCGCCGTCGCGAAAGAAAATCTTGTCTGAAAGCTGTGCTTCCACCGTGGTTCCCTTGGTCAGTTGGATGCCCCGGAGAGTGGCCCTCAGTTCCTGAAGCGCGGTGACGCTTACCTTCAGTCCAAAGGCAATTTCGAGATCACTGTCGCGGCTGCGGGTTTTTTCAAGGCGGACCTCCTCGTTATTGATCGCCACAAAGATGTGAGGAAGAGTGACATTTCGTTTTGCGTTGAAATAAAAGACGAGATCCTGGCTCGTGATCACCTGTTCGCCAACCAGCACGCGCTGTCCGGGATAGATGCGGCAGAATTCCCCCGGTTTTAAAAGTCGTCCTTGAACAATCAGGCTTTTGCCGGAGAGGTTCTTCAGGATGATCAAGTCGTGGTGGCGGTAGGCCAGGAGTCGGTCGTCGCCCGTGAAATCGCGCAGAGAGACATCACATCGCGCAGGGTCTCCGAAGGAAAGGGCTTCGAGCGGAGAGGCACCGTTATGAAAAAAATCGGCTTCCGCCTGCTCGTTGGCGTTGAGTTGATAGACGATGTCGATGGCCTGCGCCGCCATGCCCAGGTGTCCCATGAAGTCGTGGTAGGCGGCCACCTGCTCCGTCTTCATGCCAGAGCGCGTGATCAGGTCATAGAGTTGAACCCCGAGCAGGATCTTGCGGTCATCGCTCAGTTCGGTGGAGAGCTTTGAAGCCATCGCCCCAAGATCCTGTTGCTGTTCCAAGGCCTGTCGGAAAAGTCTTCGCAGCTCCGAATAGACCGCCTCCGGATAGTCGTATCGAAGGAAACCAAGGCTGGAGTCGATTTCCTCCTCCAACATCTCCCCATCCACGCGAGTGAAGGCTGCCAGTACCTGAATCAGCGTCGGGAGCAGGTTGGCGCTCTCTGCAATCGTCTGGGGGCGTTTTCTCAGGCGTCTCCAACGCTTCGCTACCGAGCGCTGCAGGCGTGACGCACCTCTCAGGAGACTGTCTATGACAAGGATACTCCTCCGTCCCTGCGCCTGAGGAGGTTCCTGGGTGGCACCCGTCGCCTCCACTCCTGATGTCTGCGGTTTGGAATCCATCTAAGGTGCACCGTACCGCTCGGCGATGCGGCGGATCGATTTTGCTTTTCCCGTTTCAGGATCAACCTCAACTAGCACACCGCACGCCATCACCGGACCGCGGGCCACGGGAAACTTGACCGGCATCGAGCTCACGAATTGACCGACCACTGCATCGCAGTCGCGACCCAGTATGGAATCCTCGGGGCCGCACATCCCGGCATCACAAAGGAAACCGGTTCCTTTGGGAAAGATACGTTCGTCCGCAGTCTGCACATGGGTATGGGTGCCGACGACAAGGGAAGCCAAGCCATCCAAGTGTCGTCCCATGGCGATCTTTTCGCTCGTGGTCTCCCCATGGACATCGACGATGATGACGGGGGTTTCCTTGCGAAGACGTTCGATTTCTTCAGAAGCGGCCAGGAAGGGGTTTTCCAAGGGGGTCTTCATGAATGTCCGGCACTGGACGTTGACCACTGCAATGGGGCCGTGGGCGGTATCCAGCACGATGCTACCACCCCCGGGTGTCCCTTCCGGATAGTTGATTGGCCGCAGCAGCCTTGGTTCCGAGGCAATGTAGGAAAAGATTTCCTTCTGATCCCAGATGTGGTCACCCGAAGTGATCACCGCAATGCCGCTGCGCATCAAATCGATCGCTAGCTTCGGGGTGATGCCGCGTCCCGCCGCGGCATTCTCTCCGTTGGCGATGATGAAGTCCGCATCACCGCGCTCCAGGTAGAGTTCGGCGGTGCGGCATGCCGCCATGCGGCCGGGTTCCCCGACCACATCGCCTAGGAAGAGGATTTTCACCATGGCACTTGTTTTTATCGAAAGAAGGCTCCGGGACGATGTAAAAATGATGCTCGAGTGAAGAAGCACCCCATATCGCTCTTTTTCATGGCACGGTTTTCAGGAGCCTTTTTTCTGTTGCTGGCCATTCGATTGCAAGCCGCCTTGCTGAGTCCTCTCGCCCCGCAACCTGAATGGGAGACCCTCCAGCGCTACAAAGGGGTCATTACAGCCGGTAATTTTGAACGGTTGCTTCAGCAGGTTTATGTGCCGGATGGTTCTTGGCGCCAGTGGATTTCGCTCGCCCCGTGTCAGGCTACCATCACGCCCCATCCTGGGGCTGTGCCGATTGTCCTTCCTTTGGCGCCACCAGGGGCGGTGACGAAAGCTCCACCACGTTTTTGGAGGGAGCGCACACAGCGTGCCCCTTTGCCAGGCAAGCCTCTGGCAGGCCTGAGGATTGCCATCGACCCAGGGCATCTTGGTGGAGGCTTTGCAAAGATGGAGGCTCGCTGGTTCCAGATCGGGCACTCGCGGCCGGTGGAGGAGGGAGAAATGACGCTGGTCGTTGCCAAGCTTCTCAAACAACGCCTCGAAACAATGGGTGCCGAGGTCTGGATGACACGATCCAAAAACGGCGCGACCACCTCCTTGAGACCAGAAAAGCTAAAGCAAGCTGCTGCCGGATCGCTTCAGGAGCAAGGCACTCCCATTTCATCGACCCGCCTGCAGTCCGAGGCAGAGAGATTGTTTTACCGGGTGGGCGAAATTAGAAATCGGGCAAAACTGGTGAACCAGCAGATCCGTCCGGATTTGGTGGTCTGCCTTCACTTCAATGCGGAGGAGTGGGGAAATCCTTCCCACCCAACCCTCACCGAGAAAAATCACCTGCACCTTCTGCTTTCCGGAGGCATGTCGGCAAACGAACTCCTGCACGAGGATGAGCGTTACACCATGCTCGTGAAGCTGTTGGGAGGGACCCATTCGGAGGAGCTAGGAGCTTCGGAGGCGGTTGCCCGTTCGCTGGCCGCAGCCACGGGCCTTCCTCCTTTCATCTATCACAGTGCCAATGCCTTACCCGCTTCTTCTAATCCCTATCTGTGGGTCCGCAACCTATTGGCCAACAGGCTCTTCGAATGTCCAGTTGTCTACTGCGAGCCGTACGTGATGAACAGCCGTCCCGTCTTTAACCGGATCCAACTTGGAGATTATTTGGGTCGCCGGAATGTCGGTGGTGTTTACGAGCCAAGTATTTACAGGGAATATGCCGATGCGGTGGCGCAAGGGCTTGCCGATTACTACGGAGGGGCTGCAAAATAAGAATTATGAAGACCAAAGTCATCGCCATCGCCAACCAGAAGGGGGGCGTCGGAAAAACCACCACTTCGGTCAACCTTGCCGCCGCAATCGCTGAAGCCGGACATCCGGTTCTTCTCCTCGATCTGGATCCGCAGGGAAATGCCTCGAGCGCCTTGGGACTGGAAACCGGTGCCGGCAGCAGTCTCTATGCCGCAATGATTGGGGAGACGCCAATGGAGGATATCATCCAGGAGACCCGTATCGAGAATCTTGCCGGAATCCCTGCCGATCTTGATTTGGCAGGTGCGGAGATCGAGGTGGCGCGAATGGAGGGGCATCTTGGTCAGCTTCGCGCGGTGCTGGAGCCCGTCCGGTCATCGGGACGCTATGAATACATCATTCTCGATTGTCCGCCATCGCTAGGAATCCTCATGACGAATGCTCTGAGTGCCGCCGATGAACTCCTCATCCCGATCCAGTGCGAGTACTATGCGTTGGAGGGGCTCGGCAAACTCGTCGGCGTCATGGAGCAGATCCGTGAATCAGGAGCCAACCCGACCCTTGCCATGAGCGGACTGCTCATGACCATGCTTGATGTTCGCACCAATATCAGCGCCGCCGTCGTGCGCGATGTCCGCGCGCACTTTGAGGAGGTTGTTTTCAACGCAGCCATCCCTCGCTCCGTCCGAATCAGTGAGGCGCCGAGTTTCGGAAAAACCATCCTTGAGTATGATCCCAAGGGACCCGGCGCCACCGCATACCGCGTTCTTGCCAAAGAGTTCCTCGACCGCCAGAAGCGCGGTGTCTCATTCATCGGCGCTCCGCAACGACCAACCGGGGAACAGCAGCTCCCAAACTAGATTTTATCGGCCGCCGTTTCCCTTACCTTAAAACCCGACAGTCATCAGCCTAAATACCACTCTCCCATGACAGACGTTCTAGCACTCTTCAAAAAGACCGGAGCGTTGCTCCATGGACATTTTATCCTCAGGTCCGGACTTCACAGCAGAGAGTTTTTTCAGTGCGCACTGCTTCTTCAGGATGCGCCCGTGGCAGCTCAGGTCTGTGGGGAGTTGGCTGATAAGCTGCGTCCTTTTCACAAGGAGGTCGATGGCAGGAAACCAACAGTCGTCTCACCGGCCGTCGGTGGAATCATCGTTGGTCAGGAAGTGGCGAGGCATCTCGGAACCCGTCACATCTTTGTTGAGAAGGATGGAACTGGCGGGCTTGTCATGCGCCGCTTCGAGGTCGTGCCGGGCGAACGTTTCATTGTGGCAGAGGATGTCGTGACCCGTGGCGGGCGTGTTCAGGAGACGATTGACATCATCAGGGGGCTTGGCGGCGTGGTGGTGGCTGCCGGATCGATCGTTGATCGAAGTGGGGGGAATCTTCCCGACTTCGGATGCCCCTTCGTCAGCCTAGTACAAATGACACCCGAGACTTTTCCCGCGGATGCTCTTCCCGAGGATCTCGTTGGTATTCCTGCCGTGAAGCCAGGAAGTAAATAAGCGCCGACTGTTCTGAACGCTCTCTCACGACTCCTCACATTCATCCGGTTTTCGCATACCGTATTTGCTTTGCCGTTTGCCCTTGGATCGATGGTGGTCGCCGCGAGTTCCACGGGAGGATGGCCAGGGTGGAAGCTTTTTGGGCTTATTCTGCTCTGCATGGTATTTGCCCGTACGGCGGCGATGACGTTCAACCGAATCGTTGATTGGGAGATCGACAAGCGGAATCCTAGGACAGTCGGACGCCACAAACTTCTTGGAAAGGAAACGGCTGTCATTACGTGCGCTGGAAGTACTCTGCTGTTTATAGGCACGACATTTTTTATCAACGGGATCTGTTTTCTCCTCTCCCCTGTGGCGCTCGGCATCATCTTTCTCTATTCCCTCACGAAGCGATTCACCCATGCCGCACAGTTTTTTCTCGGACTGGCTCTCTCGGTTTCTCCGGTTGGAGCTTGGCTGGCCGTCACGGGATCCTTTGCGTGGTCACCGATCATTCTAGCCGCTGGGGTTCTCTGTTGGGTTGCCGGTTTTGACATGATCTACGCCACGCAGGATGTTGAGGCGGATCGCCGTGAGGGTCTTCACTCGATGGTTGTGTGGTTAGGGGTTCCCGGAGCGCTGCGTCTTGCAGGATGGTTGCATTTGCTCATGCTCGCAGGACTGATCGCCTTCGGTCTCTCGGCTCATCTCGGGAAGATCTATTTTCTGGGGCTGATTCCCGTCCCCTTCCTTTTGCTCTTTGAGCATCGCATTGCCCGGACGCTAGACCTTGCAAAAATCAACAAGGCATTTTTTGAAACCAACGCCGTGATCGGCCTGCTCTTCGTCGTGATCGTGGTGGTCGACCGGATCAGGATCTTTTAATCAACTGCCGTAAAGGGTTTTTGTAACGGCTGGCTTCCGGTAACAGGAATAGCGGGAAGCACACGGGGGTTGGGAGATTTAACAGGAAGTGCCTTTCTTATGGGGACACGCAGAGCCCTGCGGATGGGAATGGGGGTTGGCTTGGGAGTGGGTGTTGCGAAAGCAGGAACTGCAGGAGTCGCGACGGGCACAATGGGCATGACGGGCATCAGGTTGGAAATGTTTGAAGTGCTTCCCTCCTTGGTTGCCAGAAGCAGGTTCGCATCGTCGGCATTCACATGGTATCCGGCACCAAAAGGGAGTGGTCCCTTGAAGTAAGTGGTACCATAAGCCGCCTCCAGATCAGGATCACGGCGGAGTTTGAAGATTGGAAGAGGATCGGTGTAAATCCCGAACAATTGTATCCTCCATTCCCCTGTTTTGAAGTCACGGTAGGGGATGCCAGAATCGTCTTGGAGGATGAGCTCCGAGGTGTTCAGCAGAAAGTTGCGTGTTTCGGAGAATGCCTCAAGGGGAAGGAGGTAGGAGGCGGCCTTCAGGTAGGATGCTCCGGGCCCCAGATCCCGAAGCCAGCTAAGGAAGTTGCGACACTCCTTGCCGTTGGAGAGGTCCGCCTTGAAATAATAGAGGGTCTGTGATGATCCTCCGGGGCGATGGTAAATGATTTGGACTCCGGGGGAACCGAAGGGACGAATCATTTGCGATGCATCGATGATATTTCCTGTGAGTGCCAATTCGGTGAACAAGACCGGAACCACACCTTGGAAGGATCCTTGGGCGAGTTGTGGCTTCATTTCGCTCGTAATGAAATATCCGGCAAAGAGCGAGGTGTGGAGAGCCTCATCGAGATCCTTCAGGGCCACTCCCAAAGAAGTTGGGTCGAGGACCTCGGGGGGCGGCAGATCCCCGACCGGTTCCAACCCCCCAAGGACCATGACGCGGGTATCGGGGAAAAAAGCATAGGCGTTCAAAAAGTCAGGGCCTCCGAAAAGATAACGAAGAACCCCGCGAGTGGCGGAATCCTGTGACAAGTGATCCCGTCCCCACTGCAGCATCGCCTCATACCTGACCCTTCTGCAGAAAGCCCATTGCTCCTGAAGTTGCCGTTGATGCTCCTTGTACTCAGGGGATTTTTGAAGCGGGGCAAGAATGCTCTGCCCCGGCAGGTTAATTCCAGCAAGGAACTGCGACTGCTCCAGCAACGAAGAGCCTCTCACCTGCTGAGTGGCTGCCGTCCCAATTAGCAGGAGGAAAACGAACCGGTTGATCACGGATGTCGTTTTTGAGAAATCCATCGGTGAAGAAAAATGGGAATCAGCATAAGCACCCCTCCTGCCAGGGCAATCAACGGCTTTGTGATCACGGAGTAAACCAAGCCGGCGCCGGAGCAGATCAGGAAAATAACCGGGGGTAT
>Ga0316217_10002855_pt1 | contig 20408 bp, 6 predicted proteins | sample 1anoAmetaG_FD_203633 | JGI IMG/M metagenome (GOLD analysis project Ga0316217, IMG submission 203633) | Freshwater microbial communities from Trout Bog Lake, Wisconsin, USA - 1anoA | ecosystem: Environmental > Aquatic > Freshwater > Lake > Hypolimnion/Profundal zone | place: USA: Wisconsin...
TTTGTTTGATTATAGACAAAATACCGTACTTTCCCGCTTTTTCTGGGTTATTTCTTCTTCTCCAAAACAAGGATTTCAAAACTCTTAGCCGGCAATTTGACTGCAAGGTCATTGCTGTATGGCAAGCCAGGGTCCTTACTTTGCGCCATTCGGGTTACGCTGATTTCGCTTTCGTATTGCTTGTTAAACTGGGGATGGATTTTTTTATACTCTACATTCAAATTGCTTAGGTTAATAGTTTGCAGAGAATCAGAATAATTAAAAATCACCACCACCTCATCGTCAAAATAAGTACGGCTGTAAGCTAATACCGAGCGGGAGGCTTGTATCAAATTAAAATCGCCATAAGTAAGGGCCATGTGCTGCTGCCGTAGCTCAAATAACCGGGCCGCCTTATTTTTTAACTGCAGCTCTTTTGGTAATAAATTTCCGAAACGCATCATCCTCCTGTTATCAGGGTCACCGGCACCCGGCATACCAATTTCATCACCGTAATAAAGCACAGGCACACCGGGTATAGTGATTATAAACGCAACCATGCAAGCAAGTTTGTTGTAAGCAATATCGCTTCCAACAGTAACATCCCGGTCCCAACCCGCCTTACGGGCGTCTTCATTAAATGATAAACTACCACCGGCTAATGAAGCAAAACGGGGTTGGTCGTGGTTACCCGTAATGTTGCCCATTAAATGGTGCGAGCCGTAAAAGTCAATGCTTTGTTGCAACGTGGCGGCTACTTTTTCAAAGCCTTCACCATCTTTTGCAAAAGCGGCACGTGCATCAAAAAAGAGATTGAAATCAAACTGCCCGTCCAACAGGCCGCTGCCTACGTATGAACCTACAAGTTCTTTGCTTCCATAAGTTTCACCAATTTGATACAGGTCTTTATGTTCACGCACTTCAATCTTTTTTAAATTGAGCGTAAGCGAGCGCCAAAAGCTGAGCATTATATGTTTGGTAGCATCATGCCTGAATCCGTCTACCCCGTATTTTTCAATCCATAAAAGGCTTGAGTCCACTTCCAGTTTTATTACTTCAGGTTTGCTAAAATCCAGGGTGGGCAAAAAGGTATCGAACCATGTCGTCAACCTGCATTCATCCCACAACCTGATATTTTTTCTTCCGTCAGGTAAGTTCAGTTGTGTAGCCCAATCGGGATGTTGTTTATAGATGGGGCATTCCTCATGAACATGGTTTGCTACCAGGTCAATTAATACGTTGTCATTTTTTTTGTGGGCCTCGCCAACCAGTTTTTTTAAAGCGTCATCATCGCCAAACCGGTGGTCAATTTTAGTGAGCGAAATAGGCCAGTAGCCGTGGTAACCTGTGTACCAATCATGTGGCTCCGGAAATTCTTTATAGGCACCTTCAGGGTTTTGCAGAATAGGCGATATCCAAAGGGTATTAATGTGTAGCGAATCAAAATAACCGGCTTTTATTTTTTTTGTTATACCGGCCAGGTCGCCACCGTAAAAATTAGCCTTCGGTTTCAGTCCAGGAAAAACAACCGGTTTGTCGTTGGTTGAATCTCCATCATAAAACCGGTCTACAAAAATGGAATAAATGCTCATGGTTTGTTTGTCGCTTCGGTCGAGTAGTTTGGGGTCAGTAATTACTTCACCATAGGCCAACGGAATCAATAAGTCATTACTAATGCCGCCATTGTTGTAGGAATAAACCCTGACGAAAGATCTTTTTAATCTTTTGGCCTCTTTTGGAATTTTTATTGCATGGAGTTCTTCATTGTTTGTAGCGCCAACCGGTATTCGCTGATTTTGCCAGTAAGCAAAAACTTCTGAATAAACGTTTTGTGCAGAAAATGTAAAGCTGGTTTGGTTTGCATTGACAGTTTTTAGCACGGTTACTTTGGTATCGCCGCCGGGTGTTTTAAAAACTGAATTAAAACCGCCGTTATTGTTATCGGCTGAATCTTTATTCCCAGGGTCGAGTTGCCATTTGTCATCAAGCACCAGTTGGTACTGGTAAACACCCGGATTTAGTGCTACACTGGCTACCCAATTGTTATTAACGAATTGAAAGGTATTTTTCTTTGGATTCCAGTCATTCATCTCTCCGGCCAGTTGGACACTATGGTAAACTTTACCCTTCGGGTCAAAAGTAAACTGGTATACTTTTTTCTGAGAGCGCTTTAACAGAACGGCCACCGGGCTTCCTTTGCTCCATAAGGTTAATTCGCTGAGAGGTGGTAATTTGCTACCGGCTACAACCAGCACCGTATTTTCCTTTTTATTCCAATATCCCTGGTAGTTTTTTGAAAAGATGATGCTGTCGATTGTCGTAGGATTGATAAAAAAATCATTGAGGTTAAGGACGGTTGAATCGAGATTAAGCTGAACCGGTTGAATTAAACCCACCACCTCGTCCGAAAGCGGGCTTTCCGCTGCAGACCCACGAATAAAAATGGCGAAAGCAAAAAGGGGAAGTAAAAATTTACCAGCTAATCTTAATCTCATGGTTCAGGTTTTCAAAAACAGTAAACGGAACTTTCCTTTCTATCATATCTTCGCTACTGGCTTTGTAGAATGGGTCGAAAGAAGATACCGGTTGGATAAATTGATAATCTTCAGTACCGGTTTTGACCGCTTTGCCGTTTATTTTTAAAGAAGGCCTTCCAAAGCCGTGCAGGTAAAGTTTTACCTGGTTAAATTTTGATTTGAAGCTGCCTTCTTTCTTTGAAAGCACAATTGATTTTCCGCTGGGGTTATAGGTAATATCCCGCTTGTAAAAATTACCATTTTGGTGCTCCTCGGTCAGGCCATCGTCCTCGTAATAAACAAAGGTATTTTCTGAATCACCTCTATACATGTGCAGCTCTAAGGTGTCCTCAGGTAACTCAACAGTTGATTGAGTTAGCGACTGAATAGGTATAATGGATGAACCTTTTACAAAAACCGGAAAGCGCTCGCTGCGCACTTCAAAAATTTGTTCGCCCGCTTTAATGTTCTTACCGGTATGCAGGTCGTACCAATTACCCTCAGGCAAATAAACCTTAATGAACTCCTTGTTGCTCTCAACCGGTGGTATTAAAAAAGCATGGCCGAAGTAGTATTGATTTTGATACCGCGTTTCATATACCCTGTCATCGAAACTATGTTCTATAGCCAGCGAACGCGAAACGGGCATACCGGTTTGGGTGCTCTCATAAAATGTGGAGTAGATATAGGGTAACAACCGGTAACGTAATCCTATATAATTGCGCGAAATCTCTTCAGCCTCTTCGCCAAAAGCCCAGGGCTCAGCGCTCTTCGAATTAATCATACTGTGGCAGCGGAAAAGAGGGGAGAAGGCGCCCAAAACAATCCATTTGGCAAACAGGCCCGGCGATGCTTCATTCGCAAATCCTCCTACATCATAACCGGCAAAGGCCACGCCACTTAGTCCCAACGAATTAACCAGGCGCACGCCGCAAAGCATATGCTCATCACTGGCAATATTATCACCCGTCCACGACGCCGTAAATCTTTGCACACCCGAATAACCCGCCCGGTTTAATGTAAAAGGGCGCAAACCTTTTCTTGTTTGTTTAGCGCCGGCTTGCGTACTGCTGGCCATTTGCATGCCATAAACATTGTGTGCCTGCTTGTGGGTAGTTTTGTTTCCATCATAATCAAACTCCATCAGGTCAGGCGGCGTTTGCCCCCAGGCAGCAGGTTCATTCATATCATTCCAAAAACCATCTACCCCGCAATCGTTATAAAACTTCATTTTTTCAGCCCACCAGCTACGAACTTCAGGATTAGTAAAATCAGGAAAATGACTCCATCCCGGCCAAACTTCGCCGCTGTAATTTTCGCCGTCGGGGTATTTTACAAAGTAATTTTTGGCGACACCTTCGTCATAAATTTTATAGCCCTTTTCTACTTTAATTCCGGGGTCCAAAATTACTACCGTTCTAAACCCGTTGTCTCGCAACTCACCCGTCATATTTCCCGGGTCCGGAAACTTTTCCGGATCAAAAGTGAACACCTTATACTTATCCATATAATGGATGTCCAGGTAAATTACGTCTGCCGGTATTTTCTTTTCGCGAAAGGTTCTTGCAATATTTATCACTTCAGTATCCGGGTAGTAGCTATAGCGGCATTGTTGCAAGCCAAGGCTCCACAATGGCGGCATTTCCATGCGCCCTGTAAGCCAGGTATAATGCTCAATTACCTCGCTTACCTGCTTACCATAAATAAAGTAATAATTCATCTCCCCGTCCTGAGCGCTAAATGATGCGAAACGGTTATTCGAAGCCCCGAAATTGAATTTCGTTTTATAAGTGTTATCGAAAAAAATACCGTAGGTCAGTTTGTTGTGCAAACCAATGTAGAAAGGAATGCTCATGTATAGGGGGTCAGCATCAGTTGCGTAGCCAAACTTATCTGTATTCCAGTTGGTAAGTGCTGTGCCACGCCGGTCGAGGTTGCCGGTTTTTTCACCTAATCCGATAAAGCGCTCACCCGGTTGTAATGATTTATAGGTAGTTACCTCTGTTCCGATAACCGATGAACCGAATGCAGCGTCATCTGTGTTAATTAGTTCATCATTCAAAGTATAAAATGCGAAACGAACGGCCTCTTTCATAATTACAAGCTTAACAGAACCGGTTTGTAACCTGATTAATGATTTGGTTTCGGCCACCTTAAATTTTACCGGCTGAGGTTTATTTACAACCGCATAAGAATGGTCGGCGGTGTTATCATTTTTGTTGGAGATACGAATGCGGATAATTTCGCTGGTATAAACGGTAACTTCAATCAGGGCTTCGGCTGTTTTTAAAATTATCCCATGGTTGGAAACTTTAAATCCATTGCATGCGCCTAAACTTTGATTAAGATGTTTCCCTTTTTTAGCTACACTCATTTTGTATTGATAGTTTTCGCAACAAAGGCACCAGGACACTAATTTGATACTTGCATTTTTTGTGTCTTAGTGCCTTTGCAGCAATTATTTATTTTAAATCTACACCAGTTTTTTCTGAAAATCTTTTTCCAGGTGATATTTCACTAAATTATCAACCGGCTTATTGGTAATCAAACCTACTTTAATATGCAGGTGATTACAATGTTCCATCAATATATCTTCAAAGTAATACGCAATAGAGCCAATAAAATGCACCGGTACTTCGCGGTAGTTTTTGTAGCAGCAAACATGGTAATTCAAAAACTCGTACATACCTTCCGTAATCATGTCCTTAATATACTGGTTATCGCGATGTTCGGAGCAGAAACGCATAAACGAGGCAAGAAAAACGTTGGCGTGCGGTTTCATATATACCCTTTCAAAGACTACATCTTTATCCGGGTGAAACTCAGCTTCAAAACTGCTCAAAATATGAGCCGGCATAAGCTTATAGAAATAGTCGCGCAACAGTTTCTTGCCGTAAAAGCTTCCGCTTCCCTCGTCACCCAGAATATAGGCAAGTGCGGGTACTTCTTCATGTATGCTTTTACCATCAAAATAGCATGAGTTTGAACCCGTTCCCAGGATACAGGCTATTCCCGGCTTCCCGTTGCATGACGCATAAGCTGCACCGTCAAGATCATGGTCGACCTTTATTTGCGAATGCTTGAAAATAATATGCAGCCCCCGCTCAACGCGCGACTGCAACTCTTTACTCGAGCCGCCGGCACAGTAAAAGTATACATGCGTAACTTTGGGCCCGGCATTTCTTAAAGTCGCGTTTTTAAATACCTCGTTGGCAATATCAATTTCGTTGTGAAAAAACGGATTGATTCCTTTTGAGCTTGTTTCGCTTTTAACCCCGGTTTCGGGATCAATAATCACCCAATCGCATTTGGTTGAACCGCTGTCTGCTACTACTATCATAGTTTAAATTATTTATCAATTATAGAATAAAATCAGTAGAAAGGAAATTTGATTTACGCTCTTCCAGTATTTGAGTTAACAAATCGCGGTTCACGTCATTGTCTTTCATCGCAACCATCGTTCTGATAGAGAATACCCGCAGGGCGTCAGAAACACTTAAGGTTCCTTCAGCCGAATCTTTTCTTCCATTAAACGGAAATACATCTGGTCCGCGTTGGCATTGGCTATTAATATTTACCCGGCAAACTTCATTTACCAGGGGATCAACCAGTTTGGCAATTTCGTTTTTATCAGTTCCGAAAATGCTTACCTGTTGTCCGAAGTTTGATTCCGTTATGTACTCAATAGTTTCGGCAATTTTATGATAAGCAACAATAGGAACGATTGGCCCGAACTGTTCTTCGTGATAAATGCGCATAGTTGAATTAACAGGATATAGAATGGCAGGATGCACATAGGAGTAATCAATGTTTCCGCCATGGGCGTTCAATACTTTGGCTCCTTTTGATACGGCATCATCAATAAGTGCTTTTAAATAAGCCGGTTTTTGAGGCTCGGGTAGGGGGGTAAGGGCAACCTTATCTTCCCACGGCATACCTGCTTTAAGGCCGGCGACTTTTTCAACGAATTTTTTAATGAACTGGTCTACAACTTTTTCGTGCACAAACAGGATTTTAAGTGCAGTACATCTTTGCCCGTTAAAGGAAAGAGCGCCGGTAACGCTTTCTTCTACAGCAATAGCAATGTCTGCATCAGGCAAAATAATACCGGGGTTCTTAGCATCCAACCCAAGCACCAACCGGTTGGGTTTGGGGTGAAGCTTTTTAATGGCATTGGCCGAATTACTGCTTCCGATAAAAGCCAACACATCAATTTTACCACTTGCCATTAAAGGACCAACAGTTTCTTGCCCCGAACCATAAATGATATTGATAACTCCCTTCGGAAATGAATCACGGAAAGCTTCCAGTAACGGCGAAATCATCAAAACACCCAATTTCGCCGGTTTAAAGATTACTGCATTGCCCATAAGCAACGCCGGTATAAGGGTGGTAAATGTTTCGTTGAGTGGATAATTGTAAGGCCCCATACATAGCACAACGCCAAGTGGTCCTCTTCTTATTTGGGCATAAATACCACCTTCCTTCCGCAGACGCGATGACTCTCTGTCAAGGTTTTTGTAAGCATCAATAGTATCAACTATATAGTCAATGGTCCGGTCAAACTCTTTGCGCGAATCGCCCAGATTTTTACCTATCTCCCACATCAGCCAGTTCACTACTTCATCGCGTTTCTCCTTCATTTTTTTTACAAAATGCTGAAGATGTTTAATGCGGTCTTTCACACTCATGGTGGGCCATTCGCCTTTGCCCAGGTCATAAGCTTTAAGTGCCGCGTTCATGGCTTGCAAGGATGCCTCACCGCTTAATAGCGGATAAGAGCCGAGCTCATAAGGCAGTAATGAACCATTGTTTTGCACATATACCGGGGAATATACCGGTTGAAACGGCCCTTTCCATTCCACCAGTTTGCCATCCAGCAACCATGTTTTTTGCTTTAGTGGGGTTACCTGGTATTCCTGTGGTATGTCCTTTAGTTTTGGAAACATAGTTTTATTTTATACTGAAAGAATTTCGTTAATTCTGAATACATCAAGATTTATAAACTTATCCATGTCGAGCATTTCTTTAAACGGAGTAAATGTTACGTTTTGCCATACAATGCCTACCATATCGTTGGTTTTGCCCTGCATCAAACCCTCAACGGCGGCTACACCCATTCGGCAGGCTAATTCGCGGTCGGTGCAGCTTGGGGTTCCTCCGCGCTGCAAATGCCCAAGCACGGTAACTTTGGTGTCGTAATCCGGATATTTTTCATCTACCATTTTGGCAATTTGTGTTGCCGAGCCGGTTTTACAGCCTTCGGCCACTACAACTATAGTTGAAGACTTTTTACTTACGCCACCCCGCTCAATTACCTGCATTAACTCTTCAATGCTCATTTCCTGTTCGGGAACCATTACTGCTTCAACGCCAGCTGCAATAGCAGTGCGCAAGGCAATGAAACCTGAGTGCCTGCCCATTACTTCTATAAAAAATAATCGGTTGTGTGATGAAGCCGTGTCCTTAATTGAGTCGATGGCATCAATTACTTTGTTACAGGCAGTATCAAATCCAATGGTAAAGTCGGTGGCTGCTATATCATTATCTATAGTTGCGGGTATTCCGATTACCGGAAACTTAAATTCCTGGTAAAATATCGAAGCGCCGGTAAAGGTTCCGTTGCCACCAATGGTAATTAAGCCATCTATGTCGGCTTTTTTCAGATTTTCATAAGCCGTCTTTCTTCCTTCGGCGGTCATAAAGGTTTTGCTGCGTGAAGATTTCAAAACGGTTCCCCCTCTTTGTATAATATTGCTTACCGAGCGGGCATCTAAATCCTCAAAATCACCTGCTATTAATCCCTCATAACCGCGATAAATGGCAACCGGTTCTTTTTTATAATAAATGCAACTGCGCACCACAGCCCTTATTGCAGCATTCATTCCCGGGGCATCTCCGCCCGAGGTTAAAACTCCGATTCTTTGAATTTTAGCGGTCATTTTTTGAGCTTAAAAAATCATCCTTTTCAGGACATAGTGTATGTTGGACACTTTACGAAGATATAAAAAGGAGATTAACGGATGCATTTTTAAATTATCTTGCGGACCGGAAAGAAATTTAACAAATGGAATTGACCGCATTAAACCCGCACGTATCAGTTGACTGTGTAATTTTTGGTTATGATTTTGAAGAGTTAAAAGTGCTTTTAATAGAGCGTAACTATTTCGATGCCAGCGACCACCAGCAAAACAAAAAAATTACCGACCTGGTTTTACCGGGTAACCTGGTGCGCGATAACGAAACGCTTGATGAGTCGGCTAAACGAATCCTGAAAGAACTAACCAGCCTGGAGAATATCTTTATGGAGCAGTTCTATACTTTTGGTGACCCTAACCGGGTGCGCAAAAAGCAGGATGCCGAGTGGTTGCGTTCTATGCGTACCGACCCCGATGCCCGGGTAATTACAGTTGCCTATTTTGCCCTTGTTAAACTGAACGATTATGTGCCCAAACCTGATTCGTTTGCCAGAAAAAGCGAATGGTACGGCGTTGACAATATTCCTAAACTGGCCTTTGACCACAACGAAATTGTGGAGAAAGCATTGGAAACCCTGCGATTTAAGCTGAAATACTTCCCAATCGGTTTTGAATTGTTGCCCAAAAAATTCACTTTAAGCCAGGTTCAGAAATTGTACGAGGCCATAAACGGAAATAAACTTGATAAGCGCAACTTCCGAAAAAAACTGAAGGCTTTAAATATAGTTACCCCGCTTGGAGAAAAGCAAAAGGGGGTTTCACATAAACCGGCTGGGGTTTATACCCTCAATCAAAAGGCCTATCTCGAATCTCGTCTGGGGGTTATTTAGTCGTTTTTCCACATTTAATACTCTGAAGTTCGTTGACTGTTTACAACTGAACTTGACATTTGGTGCTGCCAGGATTAACTTAGGATGTAGCAGATTTGCAATATTGTTGTGGTGTAAAATACTGAGAGCTAAAAAAGTACGAATTTTGTTATTTATACCTATTTTATTGCTTTATGCAACAAATACCCCCTCTTTTGTTCAATATTCCCCCGAAACAGGATTTTAACAATTTCTAAAAAATAATTAGTGTTAATTTGACACTAACGAAATTTTGTTTTACTTTGGTTAACAAATTTAACCACCCGGGATTTAGAATAGATTTAGTCATTAGCTAATATGTTGTTAACAATGGCTCAAAAAATGGCCTGTTAAGTGCAGAAGTTAAGAATGGGAAAAGTGTCGTTATATAATAAATAGTAAGTTTTAGTAACCCCCTTGTTATCAAATTTTGTCTCTTTAAAAACAATCAAGGTTATGAAAAAAACATTACATGTTTTTACTTCCAGGGTCCTAGGCATTATCATTTTGTTTACATTGCTCTTAAAGAGCCAATACTCTTCAGCGCAAATTTACTACGTAGAGCAAAATAACTATTATCTAACACCAATAATGAGTACCGGAAGTGGGCAAGGTACTTATAATCAGGGTTCTTATCAAATGGGCCAGTATTCCAATACCGGCGGGGGCAGTCCTTATGAAACGGTTTCCTGGAGGAATTTTTATACAACTGGTAATACCCAAACAGGAGGCACCGCTCGTCCTCTGCAGGTTGGAGATATATTTAGTATCTCCATCTCATGCCATACGGTTCAGGGCGAAGTAGGCGTTGCACTTTTACAATCTCCAACGGGCATTCCTGATCAGGTTTGGGCGGATCGGTTAAATAACGATGCTATCTCAATTAATCTGGATTCATATGGTACTTGGTATGCCAAATGCTACAATAACGGAAATGGCAACACAGGTAGTACCGATGGATATGCCAATAGTGGAAGTAACGCCATTGGAGGAAATACAAGCTATCAAAATTTCACCTTCACATTTACACTTATTGCCCCTAACAGAATGAATGTAGTTATTACCAATGGCAGTACTGTTTCAAATCTGTACGATTTACAATTGAACTCTTCAAATCCAATAACTGCGTATTCTGTGTACTTGAGCAACAACAATGATGGTACGGGTTATTATAACGTGTATTGGGGCGACAACGCTGGCGCGAATGTTGATTTTGTTAATAATACCGGAGCATTGAATATAGGCCAAAGTAATTTTAGTTATACACTTAGTGATATAATCCCTAACGGGCTTACTGCAAGTTCAACGCCAACAACCTCGGTAAATACACTTACGAAAAGTGGAACAGGGACGGTTACCTTGAGCGCGGCAAACACTTTTACTGGTGGCACCAATCTTAATTCAGGCACAATCGCTTTGGGCGTTGCTAACGCAATCCCAAGTACCGGCACGGTAACTTTTGCTGGGGGTACACTTAAATCGGGTGCAACCACTGGTTATTCTGATAACATGGGGCCATTTTCTATGACTAGCAGTTCTTCCCTGGTTTTAGGCACAGGTAGCCATGCGCTTAAATTTAGTTCGCTTGGCAGCATTACCTCCGGAACATTGGCAATTACAGGCTGGTCAGGTGTTGGCGGTTCGAGCGGCACCAACGGTCAGGTATTTATAGGTACCACAGCGAGTTTAACTACCGGGCAATTGGGGCATATAACGGTGAATGGATTAGCTGCAACTCAGCTAAGTACTGGAGAAATTGTCCCGGTAGCGGCGCCTGTAATCAATTCAGTGTCTGCATCTACACCAACTTTTTCAGGTCAGGCTACCAACAGTGGATATATAGGGCAAACTATTGACATTAATGGTACAAACCTTGGTAGTGCAAGTTCTGTGACAGTAGGTGGAACGAGCGTAGCCATTCTTTCAAATACCTCCACCGACATTACTTTTAAAGTTGTAGCCGGTCTTTCAGGCACGGTTGTTGTGACCAATGCCAATGGCTCTGGTTCGCAAGCAGGTTTCGTGAATAACGGATACATTACAAATGCCAATACCGATTGGGCATTGGGCTCAACCTGGTTGGGGGGAAGTGCACCCGGTGCAAGCGCTGTAACTACCATAAATAATACAGTAGGTATTAGTTCGGCCATTACTACAAATCCAACCAGCATCACTATTAACTCGGGTTCAAGCCTTACCTTAAACAGTACTTCAAGTGCCATTCAAACATCTACACTTACCAATAACGGAACTTTGGCTTGGACGGCCGCTGCTCCTTTAACTATTTCGAATGGCGGTACCTTAACTAATAACGGCACTTTTACTTATGGCACTGGTTTGGTTTATTATCCCGGCGGGGGATACCTGAGTGGTTCAAATGTTACATTCTATAATCTAACCATCGGTGGAGGCACACTTACTTTTAATACAATCCCAACCATTAATAATAATTTCAGGATTGATAATGGTAATGTTTCAACGGCACCTAACTATGCAACAGGTTCAACGCTAATTTATAATGTAGGTTATGGGGTATACAATGAGTGGGCGCCAAACGCAACCAATGGGACAGGAGTTCCTTATAATGTACAGATAGGTGATACCGCAAGCGCATCGGTTGGTTTTGGCAGTTCCGTAAACTACTATCAATTGAACGGAAATCTGACCATCAAAAGTGGCTCTACTTTAACTTTGAGTTCAAGTTCTTCTAGCGCTGGTCTTAAATTTGCCGGTAGCTTTAGCAATAGCGGTACCTATACCGACAATGGTAGGGGCACCTGGTTTGTCGGGGGCTCTAATCAAACGTTCACCAGCACCACGGTTAGCCTAAGCTACCTTATATTGGATTGTATCGGCAAATTGCAGTTGGCCAACAACAATGTTACGTTAAATGGTAATAGTGGTGCTTTGCAGTTTCTTAGTACCGGGGCACTTGATTTGGCCGGTCATACATTAGCGATGTCGCTTAACGGCACAATCCAGATAAATGATGGCGGAGGAGCCGATAGTATTTCAAGCTCATCGGCAGGTGGTGTTGTTACCATGGCCGGAAATAATACCATTACGCCTACCAGTGGTTCACTTATCAGTGGCCAAAATGTGATGGTAAAACTTAGTGGTGCGCTTACTATCGGAGGCGCGTCTGCTTATACAGTTAATGGTACATTAGAGTTGGAGAGTAGCGGAAATATTGCCACAAGTGCAGCCCCCGTTTATGGTATTGGCTCTACCTTAAGCTACAATTCAGGCTACAACTATAATATTTATAATGAGTGGTTGCCGGGCGCAAGTGGCGTAGGGGTTCCATGGAATGTTCAGGTGGGTAATGGGCTTGTCAGTTCGGCAATGAATTTTCAGGCAGGTACCAGTGCTTATACGGTTAGAAATAACTTGTCCATTGGTACGGGATATGCGGTTAGTCTTTCAACTGCCGTTGGCGGAGATTTGTTTATTGGCGGCGACCTAATTACTAATGGTACGTTTACTGCCACAGGAAGCAACAACCGTTTGGTAACTTTTAATGGAACAAGAACAGCAGCTCAATCTGTGGGAGGAAGCACAACACCAACATTTGCCTACGTAACAGTAAACAGTACATCGGGAGTTACTTTGAATAGCCCTGTTAAAATCGCTACTGTCTTAACGCTAACTAATGGTATAGTTACTACTACCTCATCAAATACTTTGACGATACAAAGCTCCGCTACTGGTGCAGTAGTAGGTGGTTCAGCAACGGCATATATAAGTGGCCCGCTTGATTGGACTATTGGTTCATCGGCCGGAAACTTTGCCTTTCCGGTGGGCGATGCTGTGAGTAATGGTGGTGCTTATCTTCCATTTACCTTAGGTTACACTTCGGGTTCAAATCCTACAGTAAGAGTGCAGGCTTTTAATTCAGCAGCAAGCGGTTCGGCAAACACCTCTACAATTGCTATTATAAGCAATACTGAATACTGGACAGCTTCAGTTATTACAGGAACTTACAGCGGAGGCACCGTTAGTTTATATCGCCCGGGTTTGGTACTTGGTACCTTAAATGCGATTGCGTACTCATCTAACAATGCTGCAAACAGCTATAACACACTGGGCGGCACGGTAAATACGAACTCAATTACTAACTCCACTAATACAAGCACACTGGGTTATTTTGCTTTTGGCAAATTACCCGGCCCCGCAATTACAAGTATTACATCTAATAATAGCAGTGCAAATAGCGGTTATACCGGTTCAACTATTACCATTAACGGTAGCAATCTCCAGGTTACTTCAGCAGCCAATGTTACATTCAACGGAGTAGCAGCAACGTCAATTTCAACTAACACTTCAGGCCAGCTTGTGGTTACTCTGGGCACCGGTGGATCGGGTGTGGTAAGTGTTACCAACACCGCCGGCCAAACCGGCACCTTTGCAGGATTTTCATATCTGGGTTATATTACCGCAGCCAGTGGTAATGACTGGACTAACGGTTCTGCTACCTGGTTAGGCGGCAATGTTCCGCCTCTTAATGCGACAACGACCGTCGCTCATAGCATTACCTTAAATAGCGCAGTAAGTTCATCTAATTATCCGGCCATTATCACCGTTAACAGCGGGGCTAATATCACTTTCGGTTCATCAGGCGCTATTACCGTAAATACGTTTGTTACCAATAATGGAACATTGACAATGACCAGCGGCGGAGCTATCAATATGGCAGCCGGTGGCACCTTTACGAATAACGCTACATTTACTGCCGGAACCGGGAATGTAAACTTTGCTGGCGCTGGTTTCATCAGTGGTAATGCTACAACGTTTAATAATATTACCGTAAATACCGGATTACTGACTTTAAATGCCATACCAACTATTGGTGGATATTTATATATTAACGGAACCGGTTGTACTTTTTCACAAAGCCCTAAATATGGAGGGGCTTCAACACTCAACTATAATAGTGGCAGCACATTTGCTCGTGGTTTGGAATGGACTGCCAATAATACGTCTGTTGGAGCACAGGGTGCACCCTATAACGTGCTTGTCAGCAATGGAACAACTCTGAATTATCCAGGTTCAGGGCTTGTGGCTTTGGGTATGGCAGGTAGCCTGACTATTAACAGTGGTCATTTTTATATGGACTATGGCTCTCCATCCACAACCAATATGCCTTTAACGGTTGCCGGGAATGTTTCTATTAACGGTGATATTTCTCTGGGTTACGCATCGGGGTGCGATATTATTGTTGGCGGCAATTGGACTTTTACTGCAGCGAGCGGGACTTTCAATACCAATAAAAGAGCGGTAATCTTTAATGGTAGCAATGGAGTTACCCCACAGGTTATACAACGCACTGCTGCTGGTACCCTCGGTTTCGACTATATCGTGATTGAAAATACCGGAGCAGGTGTTCAGTTATCCGGCTCACCGGCTACCAGCATTAATTTAAATGCAGGTAATGGCGGAAATGGCTTATCGTGGAATTCATCAACAGCTAACTTTGATGTGAATGGAAACAGTGCTTATCTTGCGGTTAACCAGGGTATAAGTACTTCTGGTGCCGATAACATTGTTAACACAAATGGCAGTGTTGGTTATGTGACCATTAACACCGGACTTTCTTGCAGCGTAGGGGGTAGCGGTACTCTTACCTTTGGAACCGGCGTTACAGTATCCTTATACGGTGGACTCAATTTTGGTAACAACCTATCTACCGTTAAGGGAACTTTATTAATAAACGCAGGTGGTTATGTAACAGGTTATGCGCCTACATACTATGCTGGTTCGTTATTACAATATTACAGCGCTACCACCCCTTACGGGAGAGGAGTGGAGTGGAGCTCGGCCAGCGGAGCTGGTTATCCTTACGATGTTCAAATAAGTAATTCCACCACGTTAGATGCAACAAACTCCGGTGGTGGTGGCGGTAGCAGCACAACTACTTTTAATTTGGCTCACAATCTGCTTATTGATGCGAATTCAGCAGTTGATATGAATTGGAGTGGTTATAACATGACGGTACCCTTAATTGTCGGAAATAGTATCAATATCAACGGCACGTTGGTTGGTTCAAATAATGCAGCAGGTTCTATACAATTAAAAGGTGACTGGAATAATAACGGTAATTTTTACTGGCAGGCTAGTCCGGTTATTTTCAATGGGTCTTCTTTGCAGAATATTAATGGAAATACCACTGCTTTTGGTAATCTGACGATTTCGAATAGTGCGAATGTAAATGTTGGAAGTGCTACACAAGTTACGGTCAATGCTTCAGGTTCTTTAAATTTTACTACGGGTAAACTTGTATTGAATAATAATACGCTGGTTTTGCTTGCAAGTGCTACAGTAAGTGGTGCTGGTTCATCAAGCTATGTGCAAACCAATGGTGTTGGCCAAATGAGGCAAAGCGTTGCAAACAGTGATGTATACTTTACAGTAGGTAATTCGGCCTACAATCCGATTGTATTGAATAATCAAAATTCAACAGCTAACGTTTATGGAATAAATGTAGTTGATGGTTCGATCTCACAAGCGCTGGATCCAACTAAAACCGTGAACGAAAAATGGTACATTGAAGAAATTGCAGCTAATACCTCAAACAATTTGAAGGTGACCGCAGTTCAGTGGAATAGTAGCCAACAGGGTACAAATTTTAGCACTGCTGCGAACAAATGGGTCGGTTTTTATAATGGAAGTTCATGGACAAAAGACGCTGCTGGCCTGAATACAATTAGCGCAGGTATTTATCAGTTTATCAATGCAAGTAGTTTCGCGCCCGCTACTATTACCAATTCGCTGCAAACCGAGTTTTTTGCAATTGGCGATAATGATGGTTTTTATTGTCCTACTATTACTGCTCCAACCTATTCAACCACTAATGTTGCATGCTACGGAGGTTCAACCGGTGCCATCACAATAACAGCGGCGGCAACAGGCGGCACTGCTCCTTATCAGTACACTGTTAACGGTGGAACAACTTATCAGAGTTATCCAGCGGCCATAACTGGTTTAAGTGCTAATACATATCCATTAATAGCTACTGATAGTAATGGTTGCAGTTCAAGTAGTGTTAATGTTACTATCTCACAACCTGCGTCTCTGCCAACTGAAGTTGCAGGAACTCCGGTTAATGCATCGTGCTACGGTACAAGCACTGGTAGTGTTACTATAACGCCTTCAGGGGGCACATCCAATTATGTATTCTCAAAGGATAACGGCGCAACTTTCTCAAGCCCGGCACAGGCAGGTGCATATACTTTTACCGGCTTAGCCGCTGGTTCATACCAAGTGGTAACTAAAGATGCCAACGGATGTACAACTTCACCTACCTCTGTAAGCATCTCCCAACCGGCATTACTTGTTGCGAGCGCCGGCACGCCTACGGAAGTCAGTTGCCATGGTACTGCCACCGGTAGTGTTATAGTTACAGCAACCGGTGGAACAGCGAATTTCCAATACTCTGATAACGGCGGTACCAGTTATTCAGCCGCCCAGTCTTCAACTACTTATAATTTCACTGGCTTAACTGCTGCAAGTTATTCTGTAAGTATAAAAGACGCCAATGGTTGCATTGCAACCACTTCATTTATCATTACAGAACCAGCTGCTTTAGGCTCTGCTACCGTTTCATATACCAATGTATCATGTAACAGTGGAGATGCTGGTAGTCCGGCTGCTGATGGAACAGTTACAGTTTCGACAATACCCACAGGTGGAACACCTCCGTTTACCTATTCATTGAACGGTGGAGCATACCAAAGCAGCACTACTTTCACAGGACTTGCACCGAGTAATTACAGCGTAGTAGCACAGGATGCCAACGGATGTATATCAGCAGCATCCAATTCAGTAACAATAACGCAGCCTTCTGTATTTGGTGCACCAACGATTACCGCAATCCATAATGTAAGCTGCTATGGCGGGACCGATGGCGAGTTAGATGTTACAACCATACCAACCGGCGGAACCGGTCCTTATACCTATACGATAGTGGAGTATCATCCTTATCAAAGCAGTACCACGTTTGCCGGTTTAGGTATAGCCGGTAATTATTGGGTAACGGCCATGGATGCCAACGGATGTTTGTCACCGGAGTCAAACCACGTAGCCATTACAGGTCCTTCACCTCTTGAACCGGGCATTATCGAGGAAACTGATGCCTTGTGTAATGGTGCGGGCAACGGAACGGTTGGTTATGTGCCGATATATCAGCCTTACGGCGGAACAACACCTTACCAATTCTCATTAAATGGGGGACCGTACCAAAGCAATAGTACATTCACTGGTTTAGTGCCGGGCAACTACAGTGTAGTTGTTGAAGACGCAAACGGGTGTATTTCATCACCAACCAATACAGTAACGGTTAGCCAACCCACTGCTTTAGGCACTGCTTCTATCAGTAGTACTAATGCATTGTGTAACGGGGCCAATAATGGCACCGTAACAGTCACAACTATACCTACTGGCGGAACAAGTCCATACAGCTATTCGTTAAACGGGGGTGCGTATCAAAGCAGTACAACATTTACGGGTCTTGGCCCTAACACATACTCGGTAGTAACCGAAGATGCCAATGGCTGTGTTTCTTCCGCCTCCAATTCTGTAACTATTACTGAACCCTCTGTTCTAACTGCAGCAACTATCACCGGCATAAACGTTACTTGTAACGGTTCTTCGGATGGCTCAATAGCCATTTCAACCGTTTCAACCGGTGGAACGAGTCCGTATACCTACTCGTTAAACGGGGGTGCTTATCAAAGCGGCACTTCATTTACCAGCCTGGCTCCCGATAATTATACAGTAGTTACCAAAGATTCTCACGGATGTACCTCAACTTCCAACACAGTAACAATTAGCCAGCCTGCGGTACTTGGCGCTGCTACTATCAGCGAAACAGATGTTTTATGCAGTGGTGCATCAAACGGAACCGTAACAGTATCAACCATACCAACGGGAGGAACTCCTTCATATACCTATTCACTTAACGGAGGTGCTTATCAAAGCAGCGCCACGTTTAGTGGCCTTGCTCCCAACAGTTATTCAGTAGTAGCCAAAGATGCGAACGGATGTATATCGGGAGCATCCAACAGCGTAACGATAACCCAGCCGTCAAGCCTGGGAACGGCTACTATCAGTAATACCAATGTATCCTGTAACGGGGCAGCAAACGGAACGGTAACGGTATCAACCATACCAAGCGGAGGAACTCCTGCATACCAATACTCGCTCAACGGAGGCACTTACCAAAGCAGCACCAGCTTTACCGGCCTTGCTCCCAATAGTTATTCAGTAGTAGCCAAAGATGCGAATGGATGTATATCAGCAGCATCCAATTCTGTAACTATTACCGAGCCTTCTGCTCTAACTGCGGCAACTATCACGGGCACCAACGTTACCTGTAACGGTGCAGCCGATGGCTCAATAACCGTTTCAACCATTTCTACCGGCGGAACAAGCCCTTATACCTATTCTTTAAATGGTGGGGCTTATCAAAGCGGCACTGCATTTAGCGGCCTTACGCCTTCAGCTTATACAGTAGTTGCAAAGGATGCGCACAATTGCATCTCGTCAGCTTCAAATTCGGTAACAATTACTGAACCTGCTGCTCTTGGTGCTGCAACTGTTACTGGCACCAACGTAACCTGTAATGGAGCAGGTAATGGAATTGTGACCGTTTCAACTGTACCAACCGGTGGAACTCCCGCTTACCAATATTCATTAAATGGTGGTGCATATCAAAGTGGCACCTCGTTCACTGGCCTTGTTCCAAACACCTACAGTGTGGTTGCAAAAGATAGCCATGGCTGTCTATCCGCAACTTCAAATTCGGTTACCATCACTCAGCCGGCCGCTTTAACGGCCAGTGCTAATAATGGCGGGCCTTACATAGTTAGCCAAACTATAAGCCTTAGTGCAACACCCACCGGTGCAACTTTATACCAATGGTCAGGTCCTAATGGTTTTAGCTATTCGGGCACTAATAACCCGGCTACAATTTCAAATGCTACCACACTTATGGCTGGCCCTTACGATGTGACCGTGACCAATTCGGCAGGTTGCACCGCTACCGCCACTACAACCGTAGTCGTAAATGCTACGGCAACCTATACCTGGACAGGGGCTACCAGCACCGACTGGACTGTCATTACCAACTGGAGCCCAACTGCGCCAACCGGCGGTCCTAATTCTTGTTCAGCCAATGTTATTATCGCCAGCGTTACCAATAACCCGGTAATATCTTCGGCCATTTCAGTGGGCGCTCTTCAAATTAACTCCAACGCTCAGCTTACCCTCAATGCCGACTTAAGTGTCTGCAAAAACTGGGTTGGTGGTTCAGGTGCAAGAGCTACTGTTCTTGGTTCCGGCAAGGTTATGATGAATGGCTCTTCAGCCCAAACAATTAGTGGTAATACCGCTGTTCAGGAACTATTGGTTGATAACTCTACCGGTGTTTCTATGCAGTCGGGTTCAGCTTTAGATGTTTATGTTGCGCTCGACCTTCAAACAGGAAACCTGGATGTAAGCAACGGAGCACTTACTTTTAAAAGCACTTCAACTACAAGCGCGGCTATACTCGATAACTTTAGTGGCGGATATGCCGGCACTATTACCGGGAATGTAAACGCCGAACGTTATTACAGCACGCCAAGTGCAAATTCATACAGCCAGCACTTTATGGGCGTGCCTGTCAATAGCCCGTCGCTCAGTCAACTGGGTGCTGCCGGTAACACTGGTTTTGTAACTCCTGAGCCAACTTGTGATGAAACCAAGCTTGCCACCGGGTCTAACTACGGCAATGTTTTCAGTTATCACGAATCAAACGGTGCCAGTTGCGAAGAGGCCCAGTGGAAAGTTGAAGGCGGTGGAAACGCCACCAACGGCCTCGGCTATTCAGTGTTGGTTCATGGAGCCGGAACACTTACGGTTACCGGGGCAAGCAATACCGGAAACTATAGCGTAAGCGGTTTAACCAACACCGGATGGAGCAATACTTCCTTGCAAAACCGGCCTTACTCCTCAGGATGGCAATTGCTATCAAACCCATACCAGGCAACACTGGTTATAAACCCTGCACTTAACAGCGGTTCGTTCGATAACCAGGTGCAGGTTTGGAA
>Ga0316217_10002856_pt1 | contig 20403 bp, 14 predicted proteins | sample 1anoAmetaG_FD_203633 | JGI IMG/M metagenome (GOLD analysis project Ga0316217, IMG submission 203633) | Freshwater microbial communities from Trout Bog Lake, Wisconsin, USA - 1anoA | ecosystem: Environmental > Aquatic > Freshwater > Lake > Hypolimnion/Profundal zone | place: USA: Wisconsin...
CAACGGAGAGATCTACGAAGTCTATTTTAGGGCAGATAGCATCAACAGCTTCGAGTATGTTGGTTACTCATCTTTGGAGCAGCTGGGAAGGTTTTACTCCTTGACTGTCAATAAAAAAGTGACTAGGCTCTACACCAACGTTGGCTTCCTTGCAGATTCAAACATTAGCTTTTTGGAGAAACACTTCTTTAGTTCGAAAGGTATTCCAATAAAGTCACGTGAAACGTAACGTTACTATACAGATTTCTAACTTTCTTCAAGTAATGATTTAAAAAGGGGCAATTAGTTTTGTTTACTTATGAAAAAGTATGAGAATGGTAGTTTAACTTCTCAATTTTTCGATAAGATTCCTACCACTTTGCAGATTAGTGCACCACGAGGGGAAGGGTTGCGGATGGCTCAGATAAAGAAAGGTCACATCATAATCGTCGCTGGGGGAACTGGGCTCTATCCCTTTAGCGATTTGATTGACCTTCTCTTCAAAACGTACCTTCTATTTAACCGAAATGAACTAAAACAGTTCATCTTTGCAGCTGATCCCATTCTAGCCACCAACCCTTTTGCTTAATTTAGCTTTTCTCTCTATCTCTCAGTAAATAGCCTATAGGACATTCATCCACTTACTTTGGCTTAACTCGATGAATTATCAAAAGATGGTGGTTTGTTGAAACTGCACCTTAGAGTGTCGAAGAAGACCAACCAACTGAGTTAAGTTCTCAACAAAAAAGTGCAGCTTATCAACCAAAGATTCACTTCAATCTTCTAAGAGTTACTGGTGAGTTAAAAGTTTGAAAAGATTTGGATCTGTGGGCCACCAGCGATGAATGAAGACTTTATTCAGCTTTTTGATAGGTTAGGAATCCAATAATAGAAATATTTGATGATGTGAAAGATAAAAATTATAAAATTTTCATTCTATGTCAAATAAAGTCATTTTTTCATTGAACTTTCAGCAAAAATGGAAAATACTTATTCTCTCACTCTTCATTAAAACAAGAGTTGTAGAAATTTTTATTTTGATCGTATGTATGATAGGCATTATTGTTATGGTTTTTTACAAAATTACTTTGAATTCAATTAATAACAACCAAAGACCAGAATGCAGTCTACTGCTCGGCAGCCTGCAAAGGAATGCTACGCTTAGCCTTACGACGAGTAGGAAAATTGCAAGGCGGTAAAGATATACAGCTAATTAGTCCAAAAACCGATTGAAAAAAAGAAAGAATAAAGTCAAGGAGGCGAAGTGAGAAGAGAGTTGAATTGGATGAAAACCAAAACGGCTTCTAGCGTGTTGCTTTGAATCAGCTAAAATTTCCTAAGACTATGATCTTTGGAGTAATTCCGTTCCATAAATTTTTATGCTTTTTAGGGCAGTTTAAAGATAAAACTCATATAGCCATTATCGCTTTATATATCGATAAATTTCATAACTAAGATGATTGAATTAGCTCAGATTGAAGCTTGCCTTTCCTAGAAATCTTTATTACACTATCTGGTTAAGTTCCATTGATGAAATTACAGTACCGACATTAAACTTAGTCAGCTATTGAGCATTATTTTTCAAAGAGTTCTTTGATTTATTGTAAAAAGATAGAATTCAACAATAAAATTGCGATTTTATCATCAAACTGCTTAAATTTTAACATTTAGAAAGTAATCATATGTCATAGGCTCTGAATTTTGAGAAAGGAATTAAAAGAGAAACTGCAAGTTTGCAAAATTACCATACTGCTTTGTTACGGAACGGAATATTTCGGATCTTTCTTCTTATCTATCAAAACTAATATTACAAGCTGTGATTATTTAGTTGAGTTATAATATTTAAATGACTGAGTAGGCAAAAAATAAGCAGGTGGTTAGAGCAACAATTTTGCTAAAAAAGAATCCCACTTCGGCTTACCTTTCCGATTAGAACATTTCCAGCAGCCGTTTTTCTGTAAACACAAATCAAGTCAATAACCAAGATTACTTAACCTAAAATATAAAAAATCTGAACAGTACTGTCAAATAGCTAGCTTAGTCTGTAAACAAGCTTACAACTTCTTTGAGTCATTCTTCCGTCCTTTAATTACCTACATATATTTAAAAGGCGACTACTAAATCAAAGGGTGAAGCAGATGCCATATAAACCTCAAAATAGTTTTAAAAAAATAAGTCAAAATAAATCATAGATTTGGAGGAAAGAGATAGGAAGATCAAAATAGTTGCTGATGACTTTCTGGAAGATGGAGAATTGAAAAATAAAAAAAGAATTTAGCTTTGGACAGCAAAGGTCTGCCAAGGAGTTTTTTCCTCAGCTTTCCATAAGTTCAAAAACAGACACCTCAGCCTTGAGTAGGCCAAATCATATTGCTCAGAGAATATAATCAATAATATTGTGGACCTATGCCTTTCTCAAAAGCAAACTCTATAGGAATAGCACTTGAAGATCATCGATCACCACATAAAAAGGGAAATTTGTCCCTATATGCTGGAGAAATATCCGATGACTGAGACCAATATGGTCAACAAAAATCTGCAGAACCTAGTAAAATAAGTGGACAACATACAGTGCTAAAAGAATAACATATTTTATATGGCATCTGAAGACTGTTTTGGCTTCTAGTACAGGCAATCTGGCAACTATAACGATTTAATCATGAAATTCATGAACGAGTTGCTAGAGAAAATAGATGAGTAGTAATAGAATAACTAAATTGGTTTTCCAACTTAAGATTTATTCAAACATCCTCGAAAATCGCAAGACTCTTTCCTTCCTAAAACCATTTACTAGAAATTCCATTGTTAGATGACAAAGATTTTTTAAATAGTCTTCAAAAAGTAGGGGAATATTGAAAAAACTTAAAATCAGATAAAGCAATACACTTCTTGGCTGATAGGTAGAAAAGTTTCAGAAAATGTGCCCAAATATTCTTAGTATTAGATCACAAATATGACATTCTAGATTAAGCACCCTTCGGTTTTAAGAATTCTTACGAAGTGGTGTATTGAACTTCAGTCTAAGTTTGAACCAGATTATTTTTTGAACAACTTTGATTGTATTTTTAGCAGCAGAGGCAAAAGCATAATAAATGTTACGAAAGAGCTGAGAGAAGACATCAACTAAGAATTAAAAATATAAAGTGAAGAGATTAAACAGTATTTGAAGAAGATAGAGGAAAATAAATACAAATAACAATCTTCAAGCCTTAAAAGTTCCATAGCAGCCGACATCTTTACCAACATGGAAAAGACTGAACAGTGCTGTGGGCTCTTTTCTGTCAACACGGTAGATGACCTCCACACTTATATAATCCTCTACCTCAACAGACTTATTCATGGGTTACTGAGGGTGGCAAAAAATGTTTACGAATCTTCCGAAAAACTAAGAAGATATGACTACGTTCCAAACTTACTGACCTTTACGATTTGTGATATCATGAGATGTAAGATATCCTCTAAGTAGTAAGAAATAAGGAGAATTTATAACTTGATTATGGAAAAAAATAATTAAAAAGATAGTGGCATAAAAGTTATTCAAGTAAAGAATAGGCTAAAAAGAAACACAAACTATATATAAGTCAATATACGGTTTAAAGAGAAATACCTTTGCTAAATCCAGCTCGCAGTCAACTCTGAACAGTCTCATTTCATGCAGTGCTCCAATAAGTTCAATCATTTTATTTATTAGCTCAAACGTTCCATATTTGGGCCTATAAGCGAGCTCTGCAGCATTAGGAAATCTTTGGACAGTCGCTCTAAGATTTACTAAAAAATGGCTCAAAGGCTTAGCTAATATGATAAGAACAAAAATAGTATAAAAACTAAGTGCATAAATGAATCATAAGAGCATGATTTGCTGAAATAAGCTGAAATGCGCTTTAATTGCAGTGAATGTGGTTAATGTTCAGTGAACTTGAGTTGTTTCAAATCTCATTTATATTGTGAAAAGTGTCGTAATTATTGGAGATGTGGTCGCTGCGATCTTAAGAGTAAGGATTAGGAAAAACTTAAGAATTAGTAATTGGCTGAACTGACGAAAGAAGAGAGATAAAACTTGATTTTGATCAAAGAGGATGAGTAAATCCCTGAGTACGGAGTATTCTTTTCAATTACTGAAAAAGTTAGAAAACTGCAGTAGTTTGCCAAAGTGAAATACAAAGAAAAATGGGGAATCTACATCCCATTGAAATAAGATAGAGCATTTCCTTTCCTTTACCTTCACTCACACCCACGTCAAACTCACTTGAAGAGTAAGGAGAAAATTAAAGTACAGTCTGAGAATAAATAATAGAAAAAATTCGTTATTTTCACATAATTTAAGTCTAAAAAATGTGAATAAAAGTTCAAAAAGGTTAGCATCATCTTTGCTAAAAAGATACCTCTTGAGCACTAAAAAATAACAAAGCAGCAGGTAAAACAATAGTCTCTTAAAAAGCGCATCGAATCAGTCTACAGTAAAAAGAAAGAACAAATCTATATAATGAACGAGTAACTAAGCTCTGAAGACTGTTAATATATATTGGAAGGAGATGAGCATAACACGAAGATGATAAAAATCATGGATCTAACATAGAATAAGCTTAGTGATTTGTCATTTTTAAACAGATTTACTCAGCTTAGACGCTTATTTTTAACAAAAAATGAAATAACCGAAATAAAAAGTGTTTAGTCTCTCAGTAGTATTAGAATACTCTTCATTGATAGCAACAAACTTAACAAGTTCCCTTAAGAAATTCTTAAACTCTAGTATTTAAAGGAACTCAATATCAGCAAAAATAATTTCTAGGGAATCCCTGAAAGAATTAAGTAAATAACTCGACTTTAAAAGCTAGTGGCTCGAGATTTGCGTTTAAAGAAACTGCCTGACTCCTTTAAATAGTTGATAAACCTCAAGTGTATTATTTTGGAAAATAATCAGTTTTAGTTCATTCCTTAAGGACTTAACATACCCTCTCTTTAGATTATCGCGCTGAATAAGAACAAAATCGCATAAATCGAAGATTGGGTCTGTGAGCTCCCAAGCTTGAGAGTGTTATAGCTGAATTAAAACAAATTGCAAGGATTGCCAGCCAAGATTTAAATAATGACAAGCCTTTAGAAATTTGAAATAAAGAAAAACCAAATTGTTTAAATCAAATAAAGAAGATTGCCTTGCAATTTAAAATGTTTTGATATCAGCTAAAATGGAGTTTGCTAAATAAACGATGATATCTTTGATGACTGTAAACATCTGTAAACCATCAATTTCTCTCAGCACAATTTGTCTCAGCTTCCCAATTCTATGGTAAGGCGAAGTAATTTAGTATCACTGAATCTTTCTTCCTAAATTTCCCGAAACTTTACCTTACAAATGGTTGCAAAGTATTTCCCAACAGGGTTTTATAAGCTAAAGAATATAAAGTTTCTGTACTTGTCCGGATCAGTGCTTGTCCCTGATATGCTATAGAATCTAGGCTAGTACCCAGCTTTATAATAACTTTAGATTTCCAAAATGTAGCTTGAAATCGTGCCAAATGCGATCAAGACCATGAAAAATCTGAATTTCCTCAATCTTTCCTTCAACAAAATATCTAAATTTGATGATAACTTTTTCAACAAACTTTTGGAACTGCGCTAACTTAATTTATAAAGTAACTTGCTGGAAAGCTTGCCGTAGTCTGTTCATAGCTGCAAATATCTAAGATTACTAAATCTTTCTCAAAATAAAATCAAACTATTACAACTAGATTTAGAGAAATTGAGAAGTCTTGCGATTATATATGTCTTAGAGGATGAATAAATGACTATTTTTGACACAGCAGGGTTATAAAGGAGCAAAAGGCTTTACACCGCCAAAAAGCATTAAAGATACAAGAATACTCTTTAAAAAAAACTAAATTAGCTTGGATGTAATTATTTATTTGAGAGAAAGGATTCGGCGCTTGCGATGTACAACAGCAGAGGAAAGAAACATTGAGGATTGTGATCTTTTCAGATAATATTTGAAGTCATAAGTTTTGTATGTAATCTTCCAATCGATTGATAATTTAGCTTCTTAAAACAACATTATCTAAACCACACTGTGGTCAAATTTCCTTTGCTTGCGCCCTTGGCAGCGAAGGATTTGAATATTTACAAGATTAAATGCAAGAAGTTTCATATACAAAGGCCACCTAAATCCACAGTATGGAAGCAACTGTGAATGATTAAAAATCAAACCAAAAAGCTTTAGAGATATGCTGAGTAGTTTATTGATGAAAAAGTTGCTGCCTGGATTATTTACTTCAAGAGATAAACCTTAAAGAAGAGGTCTAAATCAACATACAGCAAAGCACGCAAATAGGTTATCTAAATTATTTGCTGCTCCCAGGTAAAATCAAATATCGACTGAGGATCATCCATTTTAAGTTACAAAGGAACCGTGAGGCTATTTGTCTGAAAATAAAGAATCGATTTAATAGAATTTAATAGTTTTTGATTAGCTGACGCCAAATAAATTATTTCATGATCTGAAACATTATTTAATCCAACTTGTTATATAAAGGCTGAATTAACTTAGGAAGAATCAAAACCTGAAAACTCGAAGGCTGCTATTTTTGCAATCTACAACACCAAATCAAGAAAGCGAGGGGAGTTTGAAAGTCAAAAAGCTAAATTACATTTGCTTAGTTTTACGAAAAGTTTATATTATTTAAGCACTATTGCTGAAATACTTATCAGTCAGAAGAGTTTCCAAAGGAGTATGATACAGGAAAAAGCAAGACTTGGCTGCTGTTGGCTGCTGGAAGTTACCATTTCATAATTTAATGCTATCGATTATAATAATTATATGACAGAACAAAAGAAACATAAGCAGGTGGTTAGAGCGACATTGGTGCTCACAAAGAATCCATCTTCAGTCGCCAATCCTGACTAGATCAGCACCAGCAGTCGTTTCTCCTCGAATATAAATCAAAACAGTAATCAAGATTACCTGACCCAAAATCTGAAAAACTTTAATATAACTGTCAAATAGCTGACTGACTCTTTAAACATGCTTACAGCCTCTCTGAATCGTTTTCCTCTAAAATAAAACTAAAAATAATTTTAAAACCCTCAGCGAATTAAAAAATTGGATATAAATTCAAAATAAGCTTAAATAGGCTTTCAAAAAATCATCTCAAAATACTTCAAGAATCAGGAATAAGGCTAATAAAGGTTCAAACTCAATGCAGATGGCATTTTGGATAAATCAGAATTCAAAAAGAGGTTAGAGCTGTGGACAGCAAAAATATGCAATAAAGTCTTTTAATCAGCTTTTCAGAAGTTTCAGAAAAACTAGCTCAGCCTTTAGCAGGCTAAGACCTATTGTTCCTAAAATATAATCAATAATATTGTGGACCTATGCCTTTCTCAAAAGCAAACTCTCTAAGAATAGCACTTGAAGATCATTAATGGGCACATAAAAAGGGAGATTTGTCCCTATATGCTCGAGAAATATCCTATGACTGAGACTAATGTGGTCAACAAAACTTTGCAGAGCATCGTCGTATAAGTGGACAACATACAATCATAGAAAAATAACATCTTTTATATGGCATCTAAGGATTGTTTTGGTTTCTAGTACCGCCAATCTGGCAACTACAACGATCTAATCATGAAGTTCGTGAACCATCTGATTGGAACCTATGATGAGCTAAAGTAAACTAAAATTCCTGAGTAGCTAATTTTCTACACAAATCAGCACTCTTAGGCCTCTCCAGTATGTCTTGAAAATGAAAAATCTTAAACCTTATATGAGAAATTTACTGAGTAAATGGTAAATATCTTTAAAACAGTCTACTAAGTAAAGTAGAAAAATGGCGATCGGCTTGCAAAAGCATAAAATCAAAAAAAGATCTAAGCTTCCTGGGCAATAGGTCGCAAGATTCCAGAGAATGTCTCAAAGTACACAGAGCGCTAAATTACAAATATGGAGTTTACAATTAGGAGTCCATCTGTTTTGAGGATACTCACGAAATGGTGTATTGAACTTGAGGCGAAATTCGAGCCAGATTACTTTTTAAACAACTTTGACTGCATTTTCAGCAAGGGTGGATACATCATCGATGTTACAAAATAGTTGAGAGAAAGTATAGACTATGAATTACAAATATAAAGCGAAGAAATCAAGTAATATTTGAAGAAGATAGAGAAAAATAATTATAAAGAACAAACTTAAAACCTCAAAGATTCCATAGCGGCCGACATATTTACCAACATGGAAAAAACTGAGCAGTGCTGTGGGCTCTTTTCTGTCAACACTGTTAGTAATCTGCACACTTATGTAATACTTTACCTCAACAGACTCATCCATGGCTTGCTGAGAGTTTCCAAAAACGTTTATGAGTCTTCCGAAAAGTTAAGGAGATATGTTTGTGTTCCAAACTTACTGACCTTTACGATTTGTGATCTAATGAGATGTCGGATATCTTCCAAGGAGTAAGAAATAAGGAGAGTTTACAGTCTAATTATGAAAAAGAGTGAGGAAGAGCCCAGCCTACTGAAGGTGGTGCAGGTCAAAAACAGGCTAAAGATGAACACAAACGATATCTAAATCAACTTTCTGTTCAAGCAGAAGTATCTCTGCTAAATGCAGCTGGCAGTCAACTCCGAGCAGTCTCATTTCATGCAGTGCTCCAATAAGTTCAATCATTTCATTTATTAGCTCAAACGTTCCATATTCGGGCCTATAAGCGAGCTCTGCAGCATTAGGAAATCTTTAGACAGTCGCTCTAAGATTTACTAAAGAATGGCTCAAAGGCTTACCTAATAGAATTAACCTAATAATAAAAAAAAGTTGGATTGCTCAAGTGATTCTAAAAATCATGAAAATCTAAAAGAAACTGAGCTTCCTTTTAAATGCAGTGAATGTGGTGAATGTTCAGTGAACTTGAGTTGTTTCAAATCCCACCTATATTGTGAAAAGTGTCTTTATTATTGGAGATGTGGTCGCTGCGATCTTAAGAGTAAGGATTAGTAAATATTGAAAAACTAGTAATTGGCTGAACTGACGAAGGAAGAAAGATAAAACTTGATTTTGATCAAAGAGGATGAGTAAATCCCGGAATACGGAGTATTCTTTTCGATCACTGAAAAAGTTAGAAAACTTCAGGAGTTTGCGAAATTAGACTATAAAAAAAAATCCGGAATATATATCCCAATAAAAGAAGACAACATTTAAGAAGAATCCATGAATAAATAATAGAAAAAATTCATTACTTTCGCCTAATTCAAGTAAAAAAAGTGTGAATAGAAGTTCAAAAAGGCTAACATCATCTTCGCCAAAAAAGCTTCACTAGTAAATTAAAAGATAACAAAGCAGCAGATAAAGCAATAATCTTTCAAAAAGCTGATCGAAGCTACTTACAGCAAAAAGAAATAGCAAATTTGTATAATGGGAGAAAAATTAACAAGCTAAGAGTGCAAATAAATTATGAAGTTGACTCATCCCAACCAGCAAGAAATCAAGGTCATCGATTTAACATAGAATAAGCTTACTGATTTACCATTTTCGGCTGGTTTCAGCAAGCTTCAAAGACTCTTTTTGACCAACAACCAAATAAGATAAGTCGTAGGGTTGTAATTTTTCAAAAAATTGGAATTACTCTACTTAGATAAAAACAATCTTAATTAGTTTCCTTAAGAAATCTTTAAACTTAAAGAGTTGAAATCACTAAATATCAGCAATAATCATTTTAGTATAATCCCGGAGAGAATCAAGTAGCTATCTAAACTTTAAAAACTAGCAGCCCGCGAGCTTTATCTAAAAGAATTACCTGAATCCTTCAAATAATTGACAAAAATCAGGTATATTGATCTGGAAAATAACGAACTTTAAGCTATCCCTTAGATACTTAACATTCCATCTCTTGAAATCTTAGCACTAAATACTAATAAAATCACATAAGTTAAAGATTGGGTCTTTAGTCTCCCTAAATTAAGATTACTATAGCTTAATCACAACAAACTGACTGTTTTACCTTCTGAATTATCAAAAATGAAAAAGATCTAGAAGTTGAAATTAAAAAACAATCAAATTAGCTCACTAAGGCATTTAAGGTTACCAAGTAGTATGAAATTTTTTGATGTCAGTTAAAACAAAGTCTGCTAAATGGACGATAAAATTTTTGGTTTATGCAATCTCCAATGGTTGGATCTTTCCAAAAATAATTTGTCTAAACTTCCAAGTACGGTAGTTAGGCAACGTAGCTTGGTATCTTTGAGCCTCAGCCTCTGGGAAGACTTGCCCAGTTATTACTAAACGAATGTAATATAAAGCGTCCAAGCCAATTTCAACAGGCTCAAGAACATAAAATTTTTATATCTATCTGGATACAAACTAACAATCAAATTGCTATAGCAGCTGAATTAGTATCCAGCTTTGTAGTAGCTTTAACTTTCAGACATGCAGCTGGAGGCTTTGCCACACGCCATCAAAAATATGAAAAGACTAAGCCATGTAAACTTCTCATCAAACAAACTATCTAAGCTTGATGATAACTTTTTCAATCAACTGTTAGAACTTAGATAGCTTAACCTATAATGCAATCTGCTGGAAAATTTACCATCGTCACTTCATAACTGTAAATATCTGAGTATAATCAATATATCAAAAAACAAGATAGCAGAATTAGTGTTGGATTTCAACAAATTGAAAAAGCTTGCAGTCTTACTCATCTCAAAGTAATAACGAATTGCCATTAAGAGCAAACAAGCATTCAAAAGCAGAAAAAAGCCTAATGGAGCTTCCAATATTAATAATAAAGTATATAAGAATGTTCTTGAACAGTTAATTGGAGAAGGAAACAAATATTATTTTTGCCAAGGCGAAGGCTAGATCACAGAGAAGCCATAAAATCATACTAAGGACGAGGAGTAAAAATGTTGAAAGAGGAAGAAAAGGAGACAAGGTGAAGAAGGAATTGGTTTATTTACATTGTTTCAAATATTTGAAAAACTTGTCTTATACTTAGTTGTAAATATCCTTGGATTTATACCTAAGACAATCGTTGAGCTCGGATTGAATCTTATTCATTTCTAGACAAAGTTTGACTAAGCTCCATCGATAAAATATAAATACTGGCGTAAACCTTAGTTAAACACTCTTGGAATATTATTTTTCAAAGAGATCTTTATTTAGTAATAACTATAAGGTATGTAGCATCAAAAGCATAGTTCTTTTGCCAAATTGCTGAATCTACATAATGATAGATAGGCCATAGATTCTGAAGTTGCAGAAAAAAGTGAAAGCGTAATCTTAGAATTCATAACTAAGTCCATTTTTGAATATTAAATGAAATATTTTATATAGTCCTATTTGTACAGAAAATTAACGTTTATCAGATAATGAATGGATGAGGCTGAAAAGAGGAGGATGCGTGATTCTATAAACGATTTAAAGTCAAGCAACAACAAACCTCACATCGATTTATTATTATAATTATAAATGTCCAAAGGGAGGACAAAAGAAAAGCCTAAATATAATTATCTCGCCGAGTATACTCCTACTCCGCCATCACTTTGGGACAGCGATAAAATACCTCCACTCATCTCTCTAAACCAAAAGCCCTAAGTAAAGCAGTCAGAGATATCGATCTAGTCGCTTAACCAAAGTGAAGTCAAGTCGGTATACACTGTTGAAAAGGAAGATTTCTAGAAACAGGTTTTGGATATTTTTAATAACTCAACTGAAAGGACTTCTAAAGAGGCCAAAACGGAAAAAATGCCCAAATAGAAGATAGGAAACTCGTAGCCGTACATTAAGAGTGGCGAAACAGCTGTCAATTAATAAAAACCAAAGACCAGAATGTAGTCCACTGCTCGGCAGCCTGCAAAGGAATTCTACGATTAGCCCTACGATGAATACAAAGATTGCAAAGCAGTAAAGATATACAGCTAATTAGTCGAAAGCCGATTGAAAAAAGAAGACTAAAGCCAAGGAGGCGAAGTGGGAAGCGAGTTGGATTGGATGAAAACCAAAACGGCTACTGAGATGCTAGCTTGTGTATTGATTAACCCGAGCAGAATGGATTTTTACGTTCATTATTTGCTCAAGGAGATCCATCTAAACGAGCAGGCCAACATTATCAATCGACTACACCAGGAAGAAGTTCGACCCTACAACCCAACGCTCAAATAAGTTTACACAAATATCCTTCGCCTTCTGAGCAAAATCAACACCCCTCGCAGAAAGAAAAGTTATTTAAATGCATAAAACAACCCAGAACGTAGATCTTCTTCTAAAGATAAATAGAGACCATCAATATCATTGTTTTAGAATGGATTAGAAATAGACTTGAATCCAAGATTGACAGCCGTTCGCAAACAGAATGCAGAAAAGATACGATAGTTGAAGCAAAAGATTATAGAACATGAGCAGCAGATGCATTAGACAAGGAAGGCTTACGAAGAAATAATACTCAACTATGCGATGACTATTTAAAACTTAAATAAAGGGGAAGAACCGTAAGGTAGGCTTCATCCTCCTCTCCAACAGTCCAGTGTGAGGTTACTTCTTGATGAATAGGAGGAAGAAGTTAGAAAAAAGCATCATACTTTTGGCATGAAAAACATCAGCCAAAGATCATCTAGGAACTTAAAATGATTTTCATAGAAATACTAAAATCATATTATTTGTAGATCTTCCTAAAGTCGAAAAAGATCAGTTTAGTGTAGTTGATGATTAGTTTATGAGAGATGAAGACTACATGGCCTGAGTCACTTCTTGGATTGGCCCCATCTCCCATTTGTTGAGCTAGTTGATCCATTTTGATACAAATAGATCTTCCTCACTGTCGCCCAACTAACGCTTGACTGCGATTCTGTTCAGCAGAATTAAAGGGTAGTTAGATGTTATGATCTAAACAGTAAACTGCAACAGACACCTCTCAATCATCGTTTTTATGCCTCTTTAGCTATTAACTTTCAAAATGTGGCATAGATACTCCAACTCTGAGATTTATTTGTAGTTAGAGTGGTAATCCTAAAGCAAATCACTCAAATAGCTTTGCACTTTAATATGACCCTCTGTAAATAGACTGGAAGCAGGCAGCTCTGGTTCACTATCATCGGCTTAGAAAGTGAAAACCTCAGATTTTGGCTGAAATCGGACAGATTTCTAGTTATCCTATTCTTTGGACTCGATTCCATGTTACACAGTCTAAGACATATCAGCCAGCATTGCTTAAAGTTACTCTAATACGTTAGTTAGAAACTGCTGACCGTTTTGATGGATTTCTTTGATTTTGTTATTCCTTGCCAACATCCCCTGCATCGTAATTTTATTGCTGTCAAGTTTCATCTTTAGCTTGCATTTATAAGATTTGAATTCTTAAGACATGTAGTACTTCAATTCATTTATTTTCTACTATAAGTCTTATTCTTTTGCTTGCTAGTTGCACTCCTTTATAGGACTTTTAGCTATTTTTTAGCTTATGATTGATGAGCATAGATTTAGGCTTGATTTTTTATCTTTTGTGTTATTCGCTCCATTTTTTTTACTGGATGACAGATCTGACTAAGTTTTGTTCCCGAAAAAGCGCTTAGTCGAATAGGTATATTACTTACGCTATGACTAGTGCTCAGTTGTAACAATCTAGTATCGCTTAAAACTTGATTTATCCTCTATCTCAGATTTTTAGGTATTTTGGCGTTCATTATTCTGGTGGGCTCCATATTTTATCTCGGAAAAATCAGAGAAATCCAAATGCTAATGCTTTTATTCAATAAAGCTGTCTTATTTAGATTTGAGATAGTTCATAGCGAAGACCAGCTTTGTTTCCTACTCATTTATGTATTGCTGCAGAAGTTTGCGAGTGAGAAAGCCTCTCCAATTTTTCTGTATTATGATCGCTGCTTGGATGGATGTGAAAGGTTTGGTGACAAAAAATTGTTTCTTTTCGCGATTGACGTTACCATTTATGGTCGAATCTTTCTAAGAGAAGACAATTAGACTGTTGCTTCTGCTGAATTCCAAAACAGGAATAACGAAATTGTGTGACTAATTGTATTATCCCTACCTTTTTTTCTTCTTCATTGCTTTCACCTTTTCTTTGTCTTTTTCAAATATTTGGACGCTTCTCAAACTATAGGGCTATTTAAATTTATTTTGGAGAATGTACTAAACGCTCAGCTGATGCTTGCGGTTGGTTTTTATTTTGGCGATTTTGCGGGCGACATTCTTGTCTTTTTCATCGCCCGTTGATTGATGATGAAAAAACTAGGCAACTTTAGCCGGAGGGATATGTGAGGAGTAAGACTGTACTATCTTCGAGTTTGACTGCCTGTTGGAATTTTATTTTTATTTGGGGTTCGTGGTTTTCTTCTTGTGTAACGATCCGCTCATTGGATGTTATATTTTGAATTTGAATGAGAAATAAGTTTAGTTAAGGAATTATAAAAAATCACTTAATTTTATTGGCCGTCAGTTGCCCCAAATTACTTTGGCAGTAGCTTTGCCACTCACATCTATCTAATAAAGACTACGCCTTCTTATTGGCTGAAATTAGGCGAGCAAAGTGAGTCCATTTAGGGCTATATTTTTATGATAAATCTTTATGGGCTACATAATGTTGATGGATTTTTCAATGACAAACTAGGGGTTGGCATTTGAGTAATGCACCTTTTTAGCAATACTCAGTTGAATGTTGGGTACTTTCCCCAAATTAAGAACGTGCAAGTTACTAAAAATTATCTTCTCTATAAAGCAAAACTGCTAGGATTTAATCACAGACTATTAGGCCCCTTAATTTTTATTTCTATTGGTCTCATTAAGCTATTAAAATGGCTTGTTTTATTATTTTTGAGAAATCGATTTTTATTAGGATAGATAGAGACCTGCAACAAACATTGGATAAAGGACTCGGTTTTCCATTGTCTTTATGCAATGTGAAGCTAATAGTTAGTATTCTTTTGTAACTTACTCTATCTCTTCTCCTGCGAAAAATTGCAAAATTGTGCCAAATTATGACTTTTAGACAGCTGAATCACTTTTTACATCAATAAGGACGAACTATCTTAGCAGTTTTGCATTCATTTTGGCAATTATTTCGTTCTTTTAAAGCTCATTACCAAAGACAGTTTCCAAGCTAGTCGATTGAAAAGCAACAATCTGATCAAAATTTTTTTGGAAAAGGCTAAATAGCTTTTTAACCTCAACATATGCAACCTTTTTGTTAGTATTCATGATCTTCTTAATACAATCATCTGAAAGGTCAACCAGCTTTATTTCCTTTCTCAGCATTTTTTATAAAATATCCATGAGATACTTAACCCTACTCTCATGGAAGTAGTCCTCCTGAGCATGCAGATGAATGAATTTAAGATATAGGCCACACTGGCTGAAACGGAAATTAGTTGAGGCTGCGAGAAACTGATGAGATGCTGTGATTTATTGAGAAAAATTACTCTTACTATAGCACAGCAGCCTGTGATTAGAGTACAGTTCGATCTCTATTGTGTTATTTTTGCCACTGCTTGGATGAAAGGAGTGTATGATGAATTCCTGCCTTCGTCTGAACTAAACAACTTGTATCTGATTACAATCAATGATGTATTTGATCGAGATATCATTGAACTTGTAAGTTTGATTGTTTATTCTGATGATTAACTCCAATCTGCCGTATGCTTACATTTTTATGAAATCAAAAAGATCTAATTTTTGACTTTCAACCTGCTATACTGACTCATTGTTGAGTTAATTCGATGTGTTGGTCATGATTATTTTCTATATGCTGAGAACTAGCATGCTTTTAAAGTCTCTCACGCCGTCCCAGTTTTTTAAAGTTTCTAACTCCTCTTTCTTTTTGATGTTATCTTGTTTTTGTTACTATTTCTTCCAGACTACAGTATTCTTGGGTATAAAGTTAGATGGAGAATTCACAGAAACTGTTCCTAAAAATCGTTGATTCTAGTCATAGATGGGCAGCTCTCCTTTGAAATCATGCATGGTCAAGAAAAGTGCATTTAGATGAACCTGGCCTATTCTACATTCGTCGATTTGTACATCAACATCGACTCCATTTTTCGTAATATTAGTCAAGGGTAATTCTTAGCCTAGTGAAAGTAGAGAATCATTGTATTTGATTTTGACTGATCTTTACTAAATTTTCTACTAGTTGAGCTGAATAGAACTAAAGATAATCGTTACTGTTGTTATTTATCGAATGTATTGCGTTGCTGCTTTTGGCTTGATTGATAACTCACTTCCTAGCCTCATGTTTTCATTGAGGCTGCTTGGCTCAAGATGGATAGATTGCTAGCTAGATCGACCGTAGTTCTGCCTCTTATCGAATTTCTTAGCTACAGGTTTAGTCATTTTTATTACTTTTTGAGAAAGCTACTCAATTCCGCTCATATCCTCAATCTCTTTCTACCTATTCTTTGTATTGAGCTGTGATAATTAGGAGCTATCCTTGTCTACACTTGCCAGGATGTTGCTGCCAAGTATATTGTTTGGAGTAAACTCTATCTTTATGGTGCACTTAATGCTAGTACACCCAATGAAGTGTCTGCCTTTCATCGGTAAGACTATTGTTTTCTCACTACCGTGTTGAGAGATGAGCGATTTGATAGTTTCAATAGGGATGTAGCCGAATACCTTGTTTTTGTACATGCCTTCACTTATCGTTATTTTAATGTTGCTATACATACTTAAATCGAGTCTATCCAATTAGTTAAGAGCAAGCACTATCTCCTGAGCCTAATTATTTCCAGCCAAACTTACAACTACCTAATCTGTCCTCTTGCCCATTTACACACCTACTTGATAGTGCTTTTCACTTTGGCCTTTTTCTAAAGGTATGATGATTGCGAAGTGGAGTGATGAGGTGTAGATGGCTGTTTTGTGCTGAGGGATCGAGAGAGATTGTTCCTTCTCGAAGCGGTTTATCAGATAATTATCAAGTAGATTTTGTTTGGAGCCATAGAAAATATCGCTTATTATGCTGGACATTCGTTAACTAATAAATATCAATCGATTAACTCTCTTATTTACCATTACCTTACCAATTTAGCAACACCATTCCAGCACAAATGCAAAATAATCTACATCAAGCTGAGACAATATCAAAGAGATTATACTAGGCTACTTTCGAGCATTCTCCACTTTTCTCAGGGTGGAACCTTACAATTAGAACGTTTCCCTAGATAATGTAATTGATACTGAGTAGCTGACGATGGCGATTTGGTTGGTTTGTCCAATGAACCCAACTTTCGTTTTCTTCTAATTGGTGTGGTATGACGTAAAGCTCCATTAGCTGTCGAAATACGATGAGAATTTGGCCAAGAACCCCAGTCTGCTTTTCTTATTGATTGTCTCCTTTTCCCCTTCTTCACCAATACTTTTCAAGCTGAAGATATGGACTGTGCCGCTATCACTGCTACAGGCTAGCCAACTTGAACTCATATCAAAAGCTATCGAATAGATAGTAGCGTATTAAGATCCCCTTCTCAGTTACTGAATACATTCTGTAGTGTTTATGTTAAATATTCTTATTATGGTTCCTTTTTCGGAAGCAGTCGCCATTTTGTAGCCATTTGGACAGATTTACAAAGCACTCACGATTGATTTGTGAGCTTATATTCTTTTTTTCTACTATCCTTAAATTGAAATTTCCACTTCCCCTAGTTTTTTGGTGGGGTAGGCGAAAATAAGTATGTCACTCATCGAACTCATGGCGCAAAGTCCTTTGGGGTTGGGACAAGTTTCAATGGAGTCCAATATTTTGAAGTCAGCGAGGTTGAACACAAATATTTTGGTTTAGAGTATAACAATACATCTTTCGGGGTTAATCCTCACTGCCTTTACTTCGGACCTGCAGCAGATCTAATCTATACATTTTCCCGTAACTATATAAGAAGGTGCTTACAATCCTACCAAAGCATAAGTTTATTTTTGGGATGCCTGGGAGTTTTGCCGCCTCCCACCAGCGCGAAAAGATTGGTTTTATGGATCATCTATACAATGCCGATGCCTGCTCCGAAATCTCTGTTGAGGGCAAGCGTTATTTCTTCCTCAAGCTTATAGATCTTGAAGCCCTTTTGCGTGCTGATGGCAAAGTAGGTCTGGTCCTGATTGAAGCTGATGAAAATGATCTCGTCTTTTTACTTTTACATTATTATTACCAACTTGAGGTGGTTAAAAAAAGAATTATTCAAGAATTAGTTAACTCTCCTAAAGAAATCACAACTCACAGCATTTTAGTTTTTATCATTCGGTTATTGCTAGGTTTTAATCTACAATAATCTTTTGATGTTCTGATAGATTCCTGATATGCAAATGAAAGAAGAAAAAATAGTTGAGTTATCGCAATTCGGCACTAGGAAGACACAGATACTTAAAGAACATCAACCTGCTTTATTAACGATTATCGGTCAAATTTTAGCGCAATAATATGCCTACCCTTGAATATTCATAAGGCCTTTTGGAGGCGTTGGTACTAGCTATCCAGGATATTTAGAGTATTCCTAAATTATCCAATTCGCTGAGTCCAAATAGAAAAATATTAGCTTGTTTACGTTAATCTTATGCTTAAGTTTGAATTTTTCAGTAAACAGTCATCAAAAATTAACTAAAGGTATTTAAATGCCTGAAAAAAGAACAAAAGAGAGTCTAAATATACAGAACTGCTTAAAAATGCTGCTGCATTGCATAAATTGGAAAAATGTCAAATTGCGGCCTTCAGCTCGAGCTAAAAGCGGCATCAAAAAACTTTTGCCTCACAGTTGAAAACTGAATTCCGCACATAGGACGAGTAAAACCGCCAAACTTGATTTTCAGGCTTCCCCTGTCTATATAAGTAGCTTTAGCTAATTTGATTATAATTATTTTTCCATTTGCTTCAAAATTTTCAAAGATGAGCCACAGTCATGACTGTCAGTACAATTGCCTCTATAACTGTTGTAACGAGTTCGGGAGGTGTCCTGAAGACTACCTTAACACCATCTATGCCAACTAAAAACGATATACTCAATGTGTCGATGCGACTGGCGCAATCAGCTTCAATCAGACCATCTTCCTTGACTCTAGCCTTTATCACTTGCTGGTGCTCGCTATCGTCATTCTTTTGGCCATAATCCCAACGATAAACTTCTGCAAGTACATGGTAAAGCTTATGAGCAAGGATAGTGAAGATAATTCTAACCGAAGCATAGCCTATTTAGAGGTAAAGACCAACAGGAAAGAAGAAATGCCACAGGAGACCTACTCATAATTTGAAAAAATAGCCCGTTCAACTGGGTACACTAAGCTGGGCCCTGAGAGTCGCGAGGAAGTAAAGTCGCTGGAGATCTGAGAAACTTACTGATTCTACGTACCACTATTTTTGTGAAAAACTATGTTATTCCGCGCCATTTCTTTTATAAACTTAAATGTGGACTAGCGTATATAATATTATTAAGGGTGTGCTCGTAATTATAAAAGAATATTTAGTTGAGCTTGAAGCACTCATAAACCTGTGAAAGATCTAATCAGTAAAATGATAGTAAAGCCCAATAGGCAAATATTTGATGATTTGTATTCAAGAATACTATCCAAATGCTGCATTCACTTAACAAATAAACCTTAAAAAGTTTTTGCGGCTAGACTCGTAGTTATTTGACTTTTAGATCCATTATCAGACTGCCCTTCAAGTTGAGCTGCATTTATTGCTATTATGTAGACGGCTTATTTAAAACGATTATTGACTCCGTTATTGTGTTTGGTTGTCTTAAGTCCATCAATAATAGATAAATGGGAAATAGCATCGAATAAAAGTAGAACAGGACAATTGAGAATGGCTACTACTTCATCAAGCCCTCTTAAAATACTTACCTCTCCCACAACTATTCGATCGTAAGTGAGCCTTCCAGCGATTGTTTATTCTACATCTAAAAAATTCAAAGCTAGAAGAAGGGTTCAGGGCAATACTACATAAAGCTAAAGGAGAATGAAATGTGGTTTTCTCCAGAGTACGATTGGAAAAAGCATGACAAATTTTGGAGTCTGTCACGGAACATCGAGTGGCACTTTTTTTAGCACAAGCCCGACCAATTTATCATCTGCACTCAAAAAATTAGCTCTACCTTCCCTTCTGAGTACCAAGAGCTGAGTTTGCTCGACGATAAAACTAAAGGGAAGCGGGCCATCTTGAAAAAGCTGGATTACAATGAAAAGAAGTGCATAAATCAAAACTGGGCACTAAAGAAGGTATATGATATAGGGCTGTACCAATCGAAGGAGAACAATAGTGAGATAATGTGCTCCCTAAGTGAAAAATTTAGCCTTTAGAGGATGAAGAGCACCGAATATTAAATAAATAGGTTGACGGGTAAATCGCATCTTAAAGAAATTCAGAAGGACAAGGCCTTTCGACTAACCAAAGCCATATGATATCGGTGATATCAATTGAAATATTGAATGATGGATAGGTGATAGTAGAGGGG
>Ga0316217_10002857_pt1 | contig 20398 bp, 22 predicted proteins | sample 1anoAmetaG_FD_203633 | JGI IMG/M metagenome (GOLD analysis project Ga0316217, IMG submission 203633) | Freshwater microbial communities from Trout Bog Lake, Wisconsin, USA - 1anoA | ecosystem: Environmental > Aquatic > Freshwater > Lake > Hypolimnion/Profundal zone | place: USA: Wisconsin...
TGCTGCGCACCAAACCCGCGTTCACGATCGTATTTTTTCTTCTGGGCGTCGCGGCGGGCGTTTGGAACGTCATCCGGGCGACTTCTCCTAAAGGCGCGAGGGAAGATCGCAATTCGCGCTTGTCTGGCGCGAAAGCCGACGCTAAAGACGTGCCGCGCGTGGGCCCCTCGGGGGGCGACGAGGACGAGGACTAGGCGAAGTGGCGAGCGAAGCGGGACCGGCGATCAATCCGATCGAACAATTCTCCATATCGCGCGTCTTGTCGATTACGATCGGCGGGCACGATTTCTCGATCACCAATTCTTCCCTGTTCATGGCGCTGGCGGTGCTCCTGGCCTGCGCAATCATGGCGGTGGGCGCCAATGGCGGCGCCGGCGTGCCCGGCCGCATGCAGGCGATGGCCGAAATGGCCTACGAATTCGTCGCCGGCATGGTCCGTTCGGCGGCCGGCGAGGCGGGCATGCGGTTCTTCCCGCTCGTTTTCTGCCTGTTCATGTTCATCCTGCTCTGCAATCTCGTCGGTCTCATCCCCTATTCCTTCACGGTCACGAGCCACATCATCGTCACCGCGTCGCTGGCGCTGCTGGTGTTCTTCACCGTGATCGTCGTCGGCATCAAGGAACACGGGCTTCATTTCTTCAAGCTTTTCGTGCCGTCCGGCGTGCCGATCTATATTCTGCCGCTGGTCGTGGCCATCGAGATCATCTCGTTCCTGTCGCGGCCGCTGAGCCATTCGGTGCGTCTCTTCGCGAACATGCTGGCGGGCCACATCACGCTCAATGTGTTCGGCGGCTTCGTCGTCATGCTGCTCGGCGCCAGCGCCGCGGTGAAGGCGGTCGCGATCCTGCCCTTCGCGATGACGATCGGCCTCGACGCCCTCGAACTGCTCGTCGCCTTCCTGCAGGCCTACGTCTTCACGATGTTGACCTGCATGTATCTCAACGACGCGCTTCATCCCGGCCACTGATCGGCCGTTCCTTCCCAAACCTACGATCCCAACTCAGGAGTCACGCATGGAAGCCCACGAACTCGCCACCGCCGCCAAGTATATCGGCGCCGGCCTCGCTGCGATCGGAACCGGAGCCGCCGGCATCGGCGTCGGCACCCTGTTCGGCCAGTTCCTGAATGGCGCGCTGCGCAATCCGTCGGCCGTGGAAGGCCAGTTCGGCCGCCTGATTTTCGGCTTCGCCGTGACCGAAGCGCTCGGCATCTTCGCGCTGCTGATCGCGTTCCTGCTGCTGTTCGCCGTCTAATTCTTCATCCCTCTTGCGCGGGACGTCGCCTCGGCGCCGTCCCGCGCTCGCCGTGACTCCATAGAGGCGCCCTATCGCAATGGCCAATACCGCGCAGACTCCCGAACCTCAGGCCACGCAGGCCGAAGTCGGCCATGACGCCGGCGGCCATGCGAGCTTTCCTCCCTTCGACAGCAGCACGTTCCCGTCGCAGCTGTTGTGGCTGGTGATCACCTTCGGCGCCCTCTACTATTACATGTCGAAGCGGTTGCTGCCCCAGGTCGGGGCCGTCATCGAATCGCGCAAGGCGCGCATCGCCAAGGACCTCGACGAGGCGACGGCGATGCAGCAGAAGGCCGACGCCGCCGCCGCCGCGCATGAGAAGGCCATCGCCGACGCCCGCGCCAAGGCGCAGTCGCTGGCTCAGGCCGCCCGTGACCAGCTCGCCGCCGAAGCCGACGCCAAACGCAAGGCGCTCGAGGACGAGCTCGCCGCCAAGCTCGCCGCCGCCGAGGCCCAGATTGCGAACACCCGCGCCCAGGCGATGTCGAATGTCGCCGCCATCGCGAAAGACACGACCGGCGCGATTGTCGAGCGCCTGATCGGCCGTACGGTCGACGCCGGCGTCATCGCCAACGCCGTCGATTCCGTGAAGTCGAACTGAAGGAGCCGCGCGCATGGAATTCGGCGCCGAATTTTACGTCCTCGCGGGCTTCGTCATCTTCGTCTGCCTGCTGCTCTATCTGGGCGTGCATCGCACGATCCTGAGCGGGCTCGACGCCCGCGGCAAGGCGATCGCGGACGAGTTCGCCCAGGCCGCCCGGCTTCGTCAGGAGGCGGTCGACCTGCTCGCCAGCTTCGAAAAGAAGGCGGCGGAGGCCGAAGCGCAGGCCGCCAGCATCGTGGCGGACGCGCGCGCCCAGGCCGAACAGCTCTCCAGGGACGCCGCCGTCCGCATGAACGAGTTCGTCGAGCGCCGCACGCGGCAGGCCGAATCGAAGATCGCCTTCGCCGAAGCCCAGGCCTCCGCCGACGTTCGGGCTGCTGCCGCCGACCATGCGGCCAAGGCCGCCGAGATCGTGCTGCGCAGCGAAACCCAGGGCGCGTCGGGCGCGCAATTGATCGCGCAAGAAATCGCCGGACTGAAATCGCGCCTGAACTGAGCGGTTTGGGCGTCAAGACTTGCTCTTGACGCCGGCACGCGGCATGGTGCCGCTCGTATAGCCTGGAGGCGCCAATGAGTCGCGTATTTTTGTTTGCCGCCGCATTGCTGGGAATGACGGTCGCCGCGCAAGCTGGCGGCATCGTCGTGCCCGCCGAACAACGTTACTCGCCCTTCGCCGGCGTTCTGCCGGCCTGCGACGATGCGGGCGTGCTGGGGACGATCACGGGCCGTTTCAGCGGCAAGGAAGCGACGTTCTGGAATTCCTCGCTCAGCATCGACAGCTTCGACAAGGTCCATGAAATCGGGTTTCGCTCGAATGGGCTGGGCTACATTCCGCGGCGCTACTGCGTCGCCCAGGCGCACACGAACGACAATCGCGAGCGCACCGTGATCTATCAGATCCAGGACCGCCTCGGCTGGATCGGCATCGGCTACGGCGTGGAATGGTGCGTGGTGGGCACGGATCACAATTTTGCCTACGCCCCGGCCTGCAGCTCCTTGCGCCCCTTCGCCGTGCGCTACCTCGGCGAGTCGGTTCTGCACGCCCGCTACTGAACGTTGCGCCCCGGGGACTGGAAATGACGGCTCGTCGGCTTTTCTTGTTCCTCGCGGGCCTGATGTTCAGTCTCGGCCTGGCGTCGCCTTCGATGGCGCAGAGCACGCCGTCGAATCTCCTGTCCGCCGGAGATTTCGATTTCTATGTTTTCACGCTGTCGTGGTCGCCCGGCTTCTGCGACACCGGCGGCGCCAACAAATCGCCCGACCAATGCGCCGTCGGCTCCGGCCAGGGATTCGTCGTGCACGGCCTGTGGCCGGACAATGTTTCGCGCCCCTATCCGCAGGATTGCGGTTCGGCCGGCTTCGTCTCCGGCGCGGCGCTGCGACAGACGCATGGCGTCTATCCCGCCGAAGGTCTGGCGCGTTACGAATACTCCAAGCATGGCACCTGCACCGGCATGAGCGCGGAAAACTACTTCGCCGCGGTGAAATGGGTCCGCGACGAAATCGCCATCCCGCCGATGCTCAAGGCGCCGCATGACCCGCTCAGCGTCTCGCCTTACGACATCGAGAACGCCTTTGTCGCCGCCAATCCCAATCTGACCACGGCGAATATGGCGGTGACCTGCGCCCGCGGCGAATTGATCGACGTGCGCATCTGCATCGCCAAGACGCTGGACGGCTTCGCAGACTGCCCGAAAATATCCGGCCACACCTGCCGCTCGCGCACGATCTCCGTGTCAGCGCTGCGCTGAGGCGGGAACGGCTCGCCCGCCATGAATTATCGTCACGCGTTCCACGCCGGAAATTTCGCGGACGTTCTGAAGCACGTCATCCTCGTGCGCGTGCTGCTCCATCTCCAGCGCAAGGACACGCCGTTCCGCTTCATCGACACCCATGCGGGGGCCGGCGGCTACGACCTCGACTCGGACGCCGCGCGCCGCTCGCCGGAATGGCGCGACGGCGTCGCCCGCCTGCTCCGCGCCAAGCCGCCCGAGGCGGTGGCGAGCCTGCTCAAGCCCTATGTGGACGCGCTCGGCGAGATCGACGCCGCCGAAAGCCGCCCGCTGCGCTATCCGGGCTCGCCCGTTCTGGCGCAGCATCTGCTGCGCGTTCAGGACCGCATGACGCTCTGCGAGGCGCACAAGGAGGAGCGCGAGCGCCTCGCCGCCGCGATGGGCCGAGACAGGCGTCTGCATATTGTCGGCGACGACGGCTATGTCCTGCTGAACGCGCAGACGCCGCCGCCCGAGCGGCGCGGCCTCGTGCTCGTCGATCCGCCCTACGAGGCGACCGACGAAGCGACGCGCGTCGAAAAGACCATGGCCTCGGCGCTGCGCAAATGGCCGCGCGGCGTCTACATGCTGTGGCGGCCGATCAAGGACGAGGTCGAGGACCAGCGCTTTCTGACCGTGATGGCGGGCCTCGGCGTCCCGAACATGCTTCGGCTCGAGATGGACGTCGGCCCGATCCCGCCGGGACCGAACTCGCCCTCGCCGCTGCGGCGAACCGGGCTGCTGATCGTCAACCCGCCCTTCGGGCTGTTGGACGAGGCGAAGATCCTGATGCCCTGGCTCGCCAAATTGCTGACCCGCGCCGGGCAAGGCGGCGCCGTCGTCAACTGGCTGACGCCGCCGACCTGAACCGCCGGCGCCGCGATTTCCCTTGGCGCCGCCCTCCGCGGTTGTTTATGTATGAACCAAAACGGATGGGGAAAACGGATGTCGCTGCCGAGCGTTCTCGAAGGGAAATTGCGCCTGCCGGCGATCGGCGCGCCCTTGTTCATCATCTCGCATCCGGCCCTCGTGATCGCGCAATGCAAGGCGGGCATCGTCGGCTCGTTTCCGGCGCTGAACGCCCGCCCGATCAGCCAGCTCGACGAATGGCTGCACGAGATCACCGAGGCGCTCGCCGCGCATGACCGCGCCCATCCCGACAGCCCCGCCGCGCCCTTCGCGGTGAACCAGATCGTGCATCGCTCCAACACCCGGCTCGAGCAGGATCTCGAACTGACCGTGAAATGGAAGGCGCCGCTCGTCATCACCTCGCTCGGCGCGCGCGAGGACGTCAACACCGCCGTGCGCAGCTATGGCGGCGTCACCCTGCACGACATCATCAACGATCGCTACGCCCGCAAGGCGATCGAGAAGGGGGCCAGCGGCCTCATCGCCGTCGCGGCGGGCGCGGGCGGCCATGCCGGCGCGCTTTCGCCTTTCGCGCTCGTTCAGGAGATTCGCGAATGGTTCGACGGGCCCCTCGCCCTCTCCGGCGCCATCGCCAATGGCGGCGCCATCCTCGCCGCCCAGGCCATGGGCGCCGACCTCGCCTATATCGGCTCGGCCTTCATCGCCACGCAGGAAGCGCGCGCGCAGGCGGCCTACAAGCAGGCCATCGTCGAGGGGCGCGCCGAGGATATCGTCGGCTCCAGCCTGTTCACCGGCGTGTTCGGCAATTATCTCCGCCCGTCGATCCGGGCGGCGGGGCTCGATCCCGACAATCTGCCGCAGGGCGACCTCAAGACGATGAATTTCGAATCGGCGAACGACGCCAAGATCAAGGCGTGGCGCGACATCTGGGGCTCCGGGCAGGGCATCGCCGCCGTCAAGGCGGTGACGCCGGTCGCGGACCTCGTGGCGCGCCTGACGCGGGAATATCGCGAGGCGCGCACGCGAATCTGCGCGAGTTGACGAGGCCGAACCCGCAAGTCAAGCGCGGGCGCCGCGACCGGCGCCGCCGCCCGGGATTGCGGGGACAAATGGGGCCGGCGCGATCGCCGCGCGTGCGCGTTAACGATTTATCGACCATTGTCGTCCCGCCGGATCGTCACGCGCCGCGTCTTGCGTTGTTCGCGTCGGGTTCGCAGCGTAAACACCGTCCTCCTTTTCCGAGAGATTCGCGCCGCCATGGCGACCATTGAACCCTTTCCGTCCCGAGGCCCCGGCGCGCCGCAGGCGCCGGAGTCGAGCTACCGCAATCCGCCCGCCAATATCGAAGCCGAACAGGCGTTGCTGGGCGCCATCCTCATCAACAACGACGCCTACGACCGCGTTTCGGATTTCCTGCGCAGCGAGCATTTCATCGAAGAAATCCATCGCCGCATCTACGATATCGCGGGCTCGCTGATTCGCGCCGGCAAGCTCGCCTCGCCGATCACGCTGAAAACGTTTCTGGGCGAGCACGATCTGGGCGGCGGCATGACGGTGCCGCAATATCTCGCGCGCCTCGCGGGCGAAGCGACCACCATCATCAACGCCGGCGATTACGGCCGCACGATCCACGATCTCGCCGTGCGTCGCTCGCTCATCAATATCGGCGAGGATGTGGTCAATGTCGCCTATGACGCGCCGGTGGATTCGTCGCCGCGCGATCAGATCGAGGAGGCGGAAAAGCGGCTCTACCAGATCGCCGAAGGCGGACAGTACGGCGGCGGCTTCGCCAAGTTCTCCGATGCGCTGAAACAGGCGGTCGACATGGCCGCCCGCGCCTATGAGCGCGAGGGTCATCTCAGCGGCGTCTCCACCGGCCTCGACGACCTCGACCACAAGTTGGGCGGCCTGCAGGCCTCCGACCTCATCATTGTCGCGGGCCGTCCCGGCATGGGCAAGACGGCGCTGGCGACCAACATCGCCTTCAACATCGCCAAGGCCTATCGCGGCGAACTCAAGCCCGATGGTTCGATGCAGACCGTAAATGGCGGCATCGTCGGCTTCTTCTCGCTGGAAATGTCGGCCGAGCAGCTGGCCACGCGTATTCTGGCGGACCAGTCGGGCGTGCCTTCCTACAAGATCCGGCGCGGCGACATCACCGAACAGGAGTTCCATCTGCTGTCGCGCGCCATGCACGAGATGCAGACGATCCCGTTCTACATCGACCAGACCGGCGGCATTTCCATCGCGCAATTGACGGCGCGCGCGCGCCGCCTCAAGCGCCAGCGCGGCCTCGATGTGCTGGTGATCGACTACCTCCAGCTGCTTTCGGGCTCCAAGGGCAAGTCCGACAATCGCGTGCAGGAGCTGACGGAAATCACCACCGGCCTCAAGGCGCTGGCGAAGGAGCTTTCGGTGCCCATTCTCGGCCTGTCGCAGCTCTCGCGCGCCGTCGAACAGCGCGACGACAAGCGGCCGCAGCTTTCGGATCTGCGCGAATCCGGCTCGATCGAGCAGGACGCCGACGTCGTCATTTTCGTCTATCGCGAGGAATATTACCTCAAGAACAAGGAGCCGCGCCCCGGCACCGACGAGCATATCGCCTGGATGACGGAAATGGAGCGCGCGCACGGCCGCGCCGAGGTCATCATCGGCAAGCAGCGCCACGGCCCGACCGGCACGGTGGAGCTGCAATTCGAGGCCGAGTTGACCCGCTTCGGCAATCTGGCGCGCCCGGAGGCGATGCCGGAGATCCGCTGACGCGCCGCCTCAGCCTTCGTCCTTCGGCGAGCCGCCGATCCGCGTCAACAATCCGCCGTCGACCCGCACGACTTCGCCGGTGATGAACGAAGCGGCGGGCGAGAGCAGGAAGGCGACGAGTTCGGCCACTTCCTCCGGCTGCGCCGAGCGGCCCATCGGATGCATCGCGGCGATCTCGGCCATGACGGCTTCGGGATTCTCCGCCAGCGCGATCGAACTGCGCAGCATCGGCGTGTCGACCGAACCCGGCGCCACGGCGTTGGCCCGCACGCCGGCGGCGGCGAAATCGACGGCGATGGATTTGGTCAGGCCGATCAGGCCATGTTTGGCGGTGGCGTAGGCCGCGACATTGCGTTGCGTCGCCAGCCCCTGCACCGACGACATCATGACGATGGCGCCGCGTGTTTTCACCAATTCGGGGAGAACGGCGCGCGCGAGATAGAACCCGGCGCTGAGATTGACCTCGATGACCTCCGCCCAGCCCTCGATCGTGGTGCTGACGGCGCTGCCGTAACGCTGGATGCCGGCGTTATGCGAGAGCCCGTCGATCCGGCCGAACGCCGCGAGCGCGCGCGCGACCGCCTCGACCGCGACGGCGGGTTCGGCGACCGAGCCGACCAGCGTCTCGACCCGCGCCCCCAAGGCTTCGGCCTCCTGCGCCGCAGCCTTCAGCGGCTCGGCGGCGAGATCGATCAGCGTCAGCGAAATGCGCTCGCGCGCCAGCCGCAACGCGACGGCGCGGCCTATGCCCATGGCGGCCCCCGTGACGATCACCGACATGTCTTCCTCCCCCCGGTTCGGCCGATTTCGACGGCGCCCTAAAGCGCGCGCACTTTCACCTTTTCCGCCCTGGCCGCTCCCAGCCGATTGCGCAGAGGAAGGCCGAACGGCTCGGACTCGATCTCGAACACATCGCCCTTCTCCGTCTTGACGCCGTCGCTGAACGACAGCGTCGCCGTGCCGAAAAAATGCACATGGACATCGCCGGGCCGTCGGAAGAGGCCGTATTTGAAATGATGCGCCTCGAGATTGGCGATGCTGTGCGACATATTCTGCTCGCCCGACAGAAAGGCCTTCTCCCACAGCACCGCCTTGCCGCGGCGGATGCGCGAGACGCCCTGGATATCGGCGGGGAGATCGCCGATCAGCAATTCCGGGCCGAAGCTCGAAGCGCGCAGCTTGGAATGGGCGAGATAGAGATAATTCTGCCGCTCGGTGACATGGTCGGAGAATTCATTGCCGAGCGCGAAGCCGACCCGCGCCGGCGCGCCCTGGGGATCGATGACGTAGACGCCGACGATCTCCGGCTCCTCGCCGCCGTCGAGCGCGAAGGCGGGGCTGACGAGATCGCCGCCGGGCGGCGCAAGCGTCGAGCCGTCGCCCTTGTAGAACCATTCGGGCTGCACGCCCGTCGCGCCCTTGCCCGGCTTGCCGCCTTCGAGGCCCATCTTGAACATTTTCATGGAGTCGGTGAGCGCCGCAGGGTCGGCGAGGGTCTTGTGCATCTTGTCCCGCCCCTCGGCGGAGCCCAGATGCGTCAGGCCCGTGCCGGTGACATAGACATGCGCGGGATCGGGATGGTCGATCGGCGTCAGCACGCGCTTCTCCTTCAGCGCGGCGGCAAGATCGACGGGCTTGCCGACACCCTTGTCGGCGATCAGCTTGCGCAGATTGGCGCCGGATTCGAAGGCCTGTTTCACCAGATCCAGCGTCGTCCGCGCGCCCTTCACCAGCCGGCTTTCGCCGCGCGCGGTGACGGCCAGCGCCCGCTTGCCGTTTTCGTCGAAAATCTGAGCCAGCCGCATGATGTCGTCCCCCGAAATTACGCGCGCGCCCGGCGCGCTTCGATGAATGCAAGAATTCGCGCGTCGGCGTAGTCGGCGACGCCGAACACCGCGCCCGCTTCGACGAGGCGCGCCTCGCTCAGCGTCGTCGTCAGTCCGATGACCGGCAGTCCGGCGGCGAGCGCCGCGCGAAGGCCGGAAATCGAATCCTCGAAGGCGACGGAACGGGCAGCCTCGGCCCCGGTGATCGCCAGGCCCTGCAGGTAGGGCATCGGGTCGGGCTTGGGGCGCGCCAATTCCGGCCCGATCACGAGATGCGGGAGCCGGTCGGTCAGGCCCAGCGCGTCCAGCACCAGTTCGGCGTTGGCGCGTGGCGCATTGGTGACGACCGCCTTGGCCAGCCCCTGCGCATCCGCCCAGTCAAGGAACTCCCGCAGGCCGCGGATCGGCGTCAGTTCGCCCAGACTCTCGCGGTAGCTCGCCTCCTTGGCGTCGAAGAGCCGCGCGCGCTCCTCGTGCGGCAAATGCGGCAGGAATCTCTCGCCGATCAAGGCGTTCGACGTTCCCATGATGTGGGCGGTGTAGAGGGCGCGATCCAGTTCGATCCCGTGCGGCGCCAGCACGCGCTGGAACGCCTTGAGATGTTCATGGTCGGTGTCGACGAGCGTTCCGTCGAGATCGAACAGCAGGGCGGCGGACGACATGCCGGTCACATCGTCGCGCCGATTTGCCACGGGGCAAATTCCGCGTCGCCATAGCCCAGCGTCTCCGACTTGCTGCGCTCGCCCGAGGCGACGCTCAGCACGCGGTCGAAGATTTGCCGGCCCTTGTCCTCGATGCTGACGCCGTCGAGAACGTCGCCGCAATTGATGTCCATGTCTTCGATCATGCGCTCATAGACCTGGGTGTTGGTGGCCAGCTTGATCGACGGCGTCGGCTTGCAGCCATAGGCCGAGCCGCGCCCGGTGGTGAAGCAGAGGACGTTGGCGCCGCCCGCCACCTGTCCCGTCGCCGAGACCGGATCGTAGCCGGGCGTATCCATATAGACGAAGCCCTTGGCCGTCACCGGCTCGGCGTAGCGATAGACGCCGTTGAGCGAAGTCGTGCCGCCCTTGGCGGCGGCGCCGAGAGATTTTTCCAATATGGTCGTCAGCCCGCCCGCCTTGTTGCCGGGCGAAGGATTGTTGTTCATTTCGCCGCCGTTGCGGGCGCAATAATCTTCCCACCAGTGGATGAGATCGACGAGCTTCTGGCCGACCTCCGGCGTCGCGGCGCGGCGCGTCAGCAGATGTTCCGCGCCATAGATCTCCGGCGTCTCCGAGAGGATCGCGGTGCCGCCGTGGCGCACGAGCGTGTCGACGGCGGCGCCGAGCGCAGGATTGGCGGTGATGCCGGAATAGCCGTCGGAGCCGCCGCATTGCAGCGCCAGCATCAATTCGCTCGCCGGGCGCGTCTCCCGGCGCGCCTTGTCGAGGATCGGCAGCATCGACTTGACGCGCTCCAGCCCCGCCTCGACGGTCTTGCGCGTGCCGCCGGTCGCCTGAATGGTCATGGAATGGAAGAGTTCGCCCTCCTCGATGCCGTATTCCTCCTTCATGCGGCCGATCTGGAACACTTCGCAGCCGAGCCCGATCATGATGACGCCGCCCATGTTGGGATTGCCGGCATAGCCCCATTGCGTGCGCTTGAGCGTCTCGAAGCCCTCGCCTTTGGCGGCCATGCCGCAGCCGGTGCCGTGCACCAGCGGGATGACGCCGTCGACATGCGGATAGTCGTCGAGCAGCCCCGAACGTTCGGCCTCGCGCGCGATCAGGCGCGCGACGGTCGCCGAGCAGTTCACCGAGGTGAGAATGCCCAGATAGTTGCGCGTGCCGGTCTTGCCATTGGCGCGGCGATAACCCTCGAACGTCGCCTGTTGCTCCACCGGCAGGATCGTCTCGACCCTTGCGCCCTGACAGAACTGATAGTCGCGCTCGAAATCGTGCATGACGCAGTTCTGTTCGTGGATCCATTGCCCCGGCGCGATCGGCCGGGAGGCGAAGCCGATGATCTGGCCGAACTTGCGAACCGGCGCGCCGGTCTCGAGGGCCGCCGTCGCCATCTTGTGGCCGCGCGGGACGCGCTCCTGCGCCACCGGCGCGCCGGCGGGCGCGTCCCCCGGTTTGATCTCGTCGATCGCGATAACGACATTGTCTTCGGCGTTGAGGCGCAAGGCGCGCGGGTTTGCCATGGCGAATTTCCTCGATGGATGGGTTAGGCGGAGAACAGTTCCGGGCGTTGTCGCGCAAAATCTTCGAAGATCGAAGCCATGGCCGACAGGTGATCTTCCATGGCGGCGCGGGCCCGAGCCGCGTCGCCGCTGACGACGCCCTCGAGCACCGCCCGATGTTCGCCGATGGTGGCCTGCATGCGGCCCGCCGGCGCCATTAGCAGGCGGCGCACGCGCTCGAGATGTTCGCGCACCCCGTCGAGCAGTTCGCCGCTTCGGTCAAGACCGAGACTCTGGCTCAGCAAGGCGTGGAAGGCGACGTCCAGCGCATAGAACGTCTGCCGGTCGCCCGCATCGGCGGCCCGGGCGGCCTGCGCGACGTTTTCCGCCAGCGCGACCCGCCCCGCCTCGGGGAGGCGGCGCGCGGCCTCGGCGGCGATTTCCCCCTCCAGAGCCCGGCGAATGAAAAGCCGCTCGCGCACGTCGCGCGCCGAGATCCGCGCGACGAAAGAGCCGTGCTGGGGCTCCACCAGCACGAGTTGCTCGAACGCCAGCCGGCTGATGGCCGCCGAGACCGGAAATCGCGACACGCCGAGTTGCTCGCAGATGGCGAGCTTGTTGATCGGCTGACCCGGCTCGAGCTCACCGGAGAGGATCGATTCCTTCACCGCGCTGTAGACCTGGTTCGCCTTGCTGCTGGCGCGCGCGCCCATTTCGGCCCATTTCCTCTCGACGCGGAACGTCTCTCCACGCGATTGTGAAGGCGCCTCTTCCCCGCTGACATGTTAGAGGCTAGAGAGATGGCGCGCCCGCGTCAATTGGATCGGCGGGAATAAGGACGGAATCCATGGGCGGGATGCAGCTTTCGGCGCCGGAAACTTTGCCCTCGGACGGCTACGCCGGCGCCCTCGCCGGTCGGGTCTGGCGCCCCGATCGCGGCGGCCCGTCGGTGGTCGCGCTGCGCGAAACCGGGGTATTCGACGTCAGCGCCGCCTTTCCCACCCTGCGAGACCTCTGCGAAGCGGAGGCGCCCGCGACCGAGCTGCGCGCGGCGACGGGCGAGAGGCTGGGCGCGCTGGAGGCGATCCTCGCCAACACGCCGCCGGGCGGGCGCAACCCGGACAAGCCCTGGCTGCTTGCCCCCGTCGACCTGCAGTCGCTCAAGGCGGCGGGCGTGACCTTTGCGACCTCGATGCTGGAACGCGTCATCGAGGAACGCGCCCGCGGCGACCGATCGGCGGCGGAGCGGCTGCGCGGCGAAATGACCCGCCTCATCGGCGCCGATCTCGCCACGCTGAAGCCGGGCTCCGAAGCCGCCATGAAACTCAAGGCGGCGCTGATCGCCGAGGGGGCGTGGTCGCAATATCTCGAGGTGGGCATCGGCCCGGACGCCGAGATCTTCACCAAGTCGCAGCCGATGTCGGCGGTGGGAACCGGCGTCGAAGCGGGCTTCCACTCGGGTTCGGCCTGGAACAATCCGGAACCGGAAGCGGTCATCTACGTCTCGTCCCGCGGCGCCATTGTCGGCGCGGCGCTGGGCAATGACGTCAACCTGCGCGATTTCGAAGGCCGCAGCGCGCTGCTGCTCGGCAAGGCCAAGGACCAGAACGCGAGTTGCGCCATCGGGCCGTTCCTGCGGCTGTTCGACGCCAGCTTCTCGCTCGACGACGTGCGCGCGATGCGCATTTCCCTCACGATCGAGGGCGAGGACGGCTTCCGGCTCGAAGGGGGTTCGTCGATGAGCGAAATCAGCCGCGACCCCGCCGATCTCGCCGCGCAGCTCATCGGGCCGCATCACGATTATCCCGATGGCGCGGTCCTTTTCCTCGGCACCATGTTCGCGCCCATCGCCGACCGCGACGCGCCCGGCAAGGGCTTCACCCACAAGCCCGGCGATGTCGTGACCGTAAGCGCCGACAAACTGGGCCGGCTCGTCAACACGATGCAGCACGCGCACGCCTGTCCGCGCTGGACCTTCGGAACCGGCGCGCTGATGCGAAACCTCGCGCAGCGCGGGCTGCTCGCGGCGGCGCGGCAGGGCTGACTCTGCGAATGCCGTAGCGTCTCAGTTACCTTAGGTAACAAGTACAATTGTAAAATGTAAAATTGCGCTCTATCCCCGAATTCGTGAGCAGCGACGGGGCGTTCCGTCGCTCGGGCCCGGCGTCGGAGGCGACATGGACGAGCGCGAAATCTCCCTGTATCGGGCGGACCGGGCGGCGTGGCGCATGACGGCGCGGTCGATGATCGGCGATGTCGCGCTGGGCGCCTTCACGGCCTTCCTCGCCGGCTTTGCGATGGGCACGGCCGGCTTCGCGAGCGCGGTGGCCGGGCCGCTCGCCGGGGCGGCCGGCCTGATCGTCGGGCTGACGTCCCTGCTGCTCCATGTCGTGAGCGCATTCGAACGACCGCGGCCGGAGTCCCGCTTGCCGTCCGGTGCGCCGGGCATCGACATGAGCGAACTGCTCGAGGAGCGCCGCCCGTGGCGCGCCGAGGCGGTTCGGCCCATCCGCTTTCTCGACCGCGACGACGAACCGCCCGCCTATATCGGCCGCGAGCGCGCCTTCGGCTTCTCCGCCCTCACGGCGCCCTCGCGGAGCGCGAGGTGATCCGGCGCGGCGGCGGCGTTCGCGTCGACGCCATCTTCCCCCGCGACGCAAAAGCCGTATAAGCCAGCCATCCAACTCTCAGGGAGGGCTGCCATGATCCTGATCTCGGGCGAGGCGCTGATCGACCTCATTCCAGATCCCGACAAGGATTTCCGCTACGACGCCGTGCTGGGGGGCTCGCCGTACAATGTCGCCATCGGCCTCGGCCGGCTCGGCGCCCCGACGGCCTTCGTGTCGCGCATCTCGGCCGACGCCAATGGCGAGAACCTCGCGGCGGGCCTGCAGGCGGCGGGCGTCGATCTCGGCCTGGTCGCGCGCGACGCCAAGCCGACGACCCTCGCCTTCGTCATGAAGGGCACCGCCCAGACCGGCTCGCGCTACTCCTTCTACATCGACGCCACCTCCTTCGACGGCCCCTGGCCCTTTCCCGCCGTCTGGCCGCAGGGCGCCAGGCACCTGCACGTCGGCTCGATCTCGGCGCTGGAGGCCCGCCACGGCGCCAGCGTCGTCGACGCGCTGACGCGCGCGCGCGGCCAGCTCACGACCAGCTTCGATCCGAACATCCGCCCGCTCGTCACCCCGGATCGCGCCGTCGTCGGGCCGCTGGTCGAGCGACAGGTGGCGCTCTCTACCCTCGTCAAGGCGAGCGAGGAGGATCTCGAATGGCTCTATCCCGGCCGCCCGGTCGAGGAGACGCTCGCCGACTGGGCGCGCCGCGGCCCTCGGTTCTGCATCGCCACGCTCGGCGGCAACGGCGCGCTCGCCTACCTCGGCGGTCAGCGGCTTACCGTCGCAGCGCCGAAGATCGAGGTCGTCGACACCGTCGGCGCGGGCGACAGCTTCATGTCGTCGCTGCTGGCGATCATGAACCACGCCGGCGCGCTCGGCGCCGCCGCCGCGTCCCCGACGCCGGAAATCCTGCAATCCTGGCTGAATTTCGCGGCGCAGGCCTCGGCCATCACCTGCACGCGACGGGGCTCCAATCCGCCGACCCTCGCGGAAGTGCCGGGCGCCTGGAGCTGACCCCGCGACGACATTGAACCAATAGACAAGCCTGGCGTCGTTGCGCTGCGGCGCGCCCGCCGCTAAATGTCGGGCCGAACCGACTCGGAAACCCAAGTCTCGGAAAGCAAGCCATGGCCTCGACCGACACTGCGCCGAAGACGGTCCGCGTGCGACCGCTTTCGCCGCATCTGGAAATCTACCGCTTCACCCTGACGATGGCGATGTCGATCGCCCATCGCATCACGGGCGTGGGGCTCTATGCCGGCGTGCTGCTGATGGCCTGGTTCCTCATCGCGGCCTCGATGGACGCCTCGACCTTCGCGATCTTCACCGCCTTCATCCAGTCCATCCTCGGCCGGATCGTGCTGTTCGGCTTCACATGGGCGCTGCTGCATCACATGCTGGGCGGCATCCGTCATTTCATCTGGGACGCCGGCTACGGCATGGACGACCCGATGCGCGAGCGGCTGGCGCAGGCGACCCTCGCGGGCGGCCTGGGCCTCGCCGTGATCGTCTGGGCCGTCGGCTACGCGCTGCGCTGAGGGAGCGACATCATGTCCGTTCAGAGAAAATCCTTCCGCACGCCGCTCGGCCGGGTTCGCGCCCTGGGTTCGGCCCGTCAGGGCACGCAGGACGCGCTGGTCATGCGCGCGACCTCCATCGCGCTCGTGCCGCTCAGCGTCGCCTTCATCGTGCTCATGCTGTCGCTGCTGCACAAGGACTACAATGGCGTTCGCGCCGAGATCGGCCATCCGCTGCCGGCGGTGCTGGTGCTCCTTTTCGTGCTGGTCGGCGTATATCACACGCAGGTCGGCATGCGGTCGGTCATCGTCGATTACCTCCACGGACATGCCCGCGAATGGGCGCTGATCCTCAATCTGTTCGTGGCGGCGGCTCTCGGCATGGCCTGCGTCTATGCGACCCTGCGCATCGGTTTCGTCTGAGCGAATTGACAAGGGACTGATCATGGCGACCAACGGCACGAATGGCGCGAGCGCGCCGGCGGCGAACGGCAAGGCCTATCCGATCACGGACCACACGTTCGATGTGGTCGTGGTCGGCGCCGGCGGCGCCGGCCTGCGCGCGAGCGTCGGCTGCGCGCAGGCCGGGCTTCGCACCGCCTGCATCAGCAAGGTGTTCCCCACCCGCTCGCATACGGTCGCCGCCCAGGGCGGCATTTCCGCATCGCTCGGCAACATGGGCCCGGACGATTGGCGCTGGCACATGTACGACACCGTCAAGGGCTCCGACTGGCTCGGCGACCAGGACTCGATCGAATATCTCTGCCGCAACGCGCCCGCCGCCGTCTATGAGCTCGATCACTGGGGCGTGCCGTTCTCGCGCACCGAGGAAGGCAAGATCTACCAGCGCCCGTTCGGCGGCATGACCACCGACTACGGCAAGGGCACAGCGCAGCGCACTTGCGCCGCCGCCGACCGCACCGGCCATGCGATCCTGCACACGCTTTACGGGCAGGCGCTGAAGGCCAAGTGCGAATTCTTCATCGAATATTTCGCCATCGACCTCATCCGCGACCAGGACGGCCGGGTGCGCGGCCTCGTCTGCCTGAAGATGGACGACGGCACGATCCACCGGTTCCGCGCCCAGACGACGATTCTCGCCACCGGCGGCTACGGACGCGCCTATTTCTCCGCAACCTCCGCCCACACCTGCACCGGCGACGGCAACGCCATGGCGCTGCGCGCCGGCGTGCCGCTGCAGGACATGGAATTCGTGCAGTTTCATCCCACCGGCATCTATGGCGCCGGCTGCCTCATCACCGAGGGATCGCGCGGCGAAGGCGGCTACCTCGTCAATTCCGAGGGCGAGCGCTTCATGGAGCGCTACGCCCCCTCCGCCAAGGATCTGGCCTCGCGCGACGTCGTGAGCCGCGCCATGACCATGGAAATCCGGGAGGGCCGCGGCGTCGGCAAGCTCAAGGACCACATCTACCTGCATCTCGACCATCTCGACCCGAAGGTGCTGCACGAGCGCCTGCCCGGCATCTCCGAGAGCGCGCGCATCTTCGCCGGCGTCGACGTGACCCGGGAGCCGATCCCGGTGCTGCCGACGGTGCACTACAACATGGGCGGCATCCCGACGAATTATCATGGCGAGGTGCTCACCAAGGTGAACGGCGATCCCGATTCCATCGTGCCGGGCCTGATGGCGCTGGGCGAGGCGGCCTGCGTTTCGGTGCATGGCGCCAACCGTCTCGGCTCGAATTCGCTGATCGACCTCGTCGTGTTCGGCCGCGCCGCCGGCCTGCGCGCCGCGGAGATGCTGAAGCCGGGCGACCGCCAGCCCGATCTGCCTTCGGACAGCGCCGATCTCGCGCTTTCCCGTCTCGACCGCTTCCGCAACGCGAAGGGCGGCTCCTCGACGGCGCAGCTGCGGCTCGACATGCAGCGCATCATGCAGGCCAATTGCGCGGTGTTCCGCACGGGCGAAGTGCTCGACGAGGGCAAGACCAAGATCCACGAAGCGTGGAAGGCGAGCGCCGACGTGCGCGTCACCGACCGCTCGCTGATCTGGAATTCCGACCTGATCGAGACAATGGAATACGACAACCTGATCGTTCAGGCTGTGGTCACCATGGAAGGCGCCGCGAACCGGCTGGAAAGCCGCGGCGCGCACGCGCGCGAGGATTATCCCCATCGCGACGACAAGGAATGGATGAAGCACACGCTCGCCTGGATCGACACGGACAAGCAGACCGTGACGATCGATTACCGGCCGGTGCACACCTATACGATGAGCAACGAGATCGCCTATATCGAGCCGAAAGCTCGCGTGTATTGAGGGCGACGTCGGTTTCGCGTCGATCCGCGAAGCCGGGAAGCGGCGCCATGCGAACGACTGCGGCGCTGGCGTTGCTCTTCGCCGTTGCGGCCGGGGCGGCGCCGGCCTCGGCGGAAACTTCCGCTGCGCAGATCGCCGGCGACTGGAGGTTGATGTCCTTCGTCACGGAGCGCGGCGTCGCCCGCGACGAGCCCTATGGGCCCCATCCCGACGGCTTCTTGACGTTCAGCACGGGCGGCAGGTTCACCTTTCAGGTGTTTCGTCCGGACCTGCCCAAGGTCGCCTCGGGCAACCGCTTCACCGCCACGCCCGAGGAAAGCGTGGGAATTGCGCGCTTCCTGCTCTCCTATTTCGGGTCTTGGAAGCTCATCAACGCCGCAACGGGCGAAATCCTGCTGCATGTCGAGGCCAGTTCGTTCGGCAACTGGAACGGCACGGATCAGCCGCGCTATATCGGCGTGGAGGGCGACGTGATGACGCTGAAGATTCCTGCCGGCGCGGCGGCCGGCGCTTCGACATTGTTGCTGAAGAAAGTGGATTAGGCGCACGGCGCCCGGGAATTCCCCATCGGCGCCGCCAAAGCGTTCTGGACAGCCAAAATCACATACGCAAGAATAGGTTCGAAAACGTAGGGCGCCGCAGGCGCCGGAGTGAAGCGTGGGCGTGGGAGAGCTTGGATGCGCAAGGCATGGGCGTGGCTGGCGGCGGCGATCCTGGGGGCGAGCCTGGCCGCCACGCCGACGGAAGCGAAGACCCTGCGTTTCGCCTTTCAGGGCGAACTGAAGGCCGTCGATCCCTATCAGGTGAACGAAAGCTTCAGCCTCAGCGTCAACGGCAACGTCTATGAGGGCCTTGTGCGGCTGAGGCAGGACATGAGCCTGGAGCCGTGTCTCGCCGTGAGCTGGGAAACCCTGGACCCGCTCCACTGGCGCTTTCATTTGCGCAAGGGCGTCAAATTCCACGAAGGTCAGGATTTCACCGCCGACGACGTCGTGTTTTCGGCCAACCGCGTGCGCAGCGCCGGCTCCGATCTCAAGGGCATGATCCCCGGCGACGCCGAGGTGGCGAAGGTCGACGACTACACCGTCGATGTCCTGCTCAAGCGACCCGAGCCGCTGCTGATCAATCAATGGATCAACTGGGGCATCTTCTCGAAAAGCTGGTCGGAAGCGCATGGCGCGACCGAGGCGACCTCGCTCAACGCCGCCACGCCGCCCTACGCCGCCCTGCACGCCAACGGCACCGGGCCGTTCGTGCTGGTGAGCCACGAGCCCGGCGTGAAGACCGTGTGGAAACGCAATCCCAACTGGTGGGACACGCCCAGGCACAACATCGACGACGTCGTGTTCACGCCGATCCTCAACGCCTCGACCCGCGTCGCCGCGCTGCTGTCGGGCGAGATCGACTGGATGGACCCGGTGCCGCTCAACGATCAGGCCCGCGTCGACGAGAATCCGACGACGCAGCTGATGGCCGGGCCCGAAGTGCGCACGATCTTCCTCGGCATGGATCAATTCCGCGACGAGCTCACCCATTCCAGCGTCAAGGGCAAGAACCCGTTCAAGGACGTGCGCGTGCGCAAGGCCTTCTATGAGGCGATCGACGAGGACGCGATCGCGAAGAAGATCATGCGCGGCCATGCGACGCCGTCCGCGCTTCTGGTGGCGCCGTCCCTGTTCGCCGCCTCGCAGGCCTTCAAACGTCTGCCCTTCGACCCGGCGGCGGCCAAGGCGCTGCTCGCCGAGGCCGGCTATCCCGATGGTTTCGAGGTGCAGCTCGATTGCCCGAACGACCGCTATGTCAATGACGAGCAGATCTGCCAGGCTGTCGTCGGCATGCTGGCGCGCATCGGGGTCAAGGTCGATCTCAACGCAGAGCCGAAATCGAAATTCTTCGCCGCGATCTCGCCGACCGGCGGCTACGACACGTCGTTCTATCTGCTCGGCTGGACGCCGCCGACTCTGGAAAGTTACAATGTGTTCCAGTTCATCCTCGGCTGCGTCGATCCCAAGGCGAATTGGGGCGGCAACAATTCCGGCCGGTTCTGCGATCCGAAGGTCGACGAACTCGCGCGCAAGGCCGTGAACGAAACCGACGCCGCCGCGCGCAATGCGGAATTCAGCGCCGCCTGGCGCCTCGCGCTCTTCGACGATGTCGGCTACATCCCGCTTCACCAGCAGGCTCTGTCGTGGGGCGTGTCGAAGAAGTTGCATGTCGTCCAGCCGCCGACCAACTATTATTATTTCTCCTGGGCGCAACTCGATTGAGCCGATCCGGGCGCCGCTGCCGCGCGGCTGACGCCATAGCCGGGGACGCATGATCGGCTTCCTCATCCAACGCATCTTGGGCTCGATCGCGGTGCTGATCGCGGTCGGTCTCATCGCCTTCGCGATGTTCCGTTTCATCGGCGATCCCGTAGACCAGATGGTCGGCGTCGACACCTCCACCCTGGAGCGCGAGCAACTGCGCCACGATCTCGGTCTCGACCGGCCGATGCTCTGGCAGGCCGGGCGGTTTCTGTTCAACGCCGCCCGCCTCGATTTCGGCGTGTCCTACCAGTTCAGGCAGCCGGTGCTCGATCTGATCGGCGCGCGACTGCCCGCGACGATCGAACTCGCTTGCGCCGCCTTCGTGCTGTCGGTGGGGGTCGGCGTCCCCATGGGCATGTTTCTGGCGCTGCGCGGCCGC
>Ga0316217_10002858_pt1 | contig 20392 bp, 12 predicted proteins | sample 1anoAmetaG_FD_203633 | JGI IMG/M metagenome (GOLD analysis project Ga0316217, IMG submission 203633) | Freshwater microbial communities from Trout Bog Lake, Wisconsin, USA - 1anoA | ecosystem: Environmental > Aquatic > Freshwater > Lake > Hypolimnion/Profundal zone | place: USA: Wisconsin...
CCACCCCAACCCCTTAGTCAAGTAAGCTGAGAATGAAAGAATAAAGTTGTTTAAAATCTTACAAATTAATCAGAACACATCTTTGTTTCTCCTTTTTAGCTAATATCTGCTAATCTCCTTTGCACAGTTCAGCTTTTAAATGTAATTTTCCAGCGTAGTTAAGTCGAATTTGTTTGCTTTCAAAAATTTGCTGAAATTCTTCAGCTTATTTTCAGGAGAGTTGGATTCGCCAAGCACTTTTCTGCCTTTACTAGAAGACTCTGAAAGTTAGAACAAAGAGTCTTATTGTACGCTGGCCTTCATTTCTACAGAGCTTTCTTCAAGTAAGTTTGACTCTCGTTGAAAAACCAAAGACTATCTTTCTTCGGTTTTGAAAAGCTATCGAAGTTTAGTTAGTTACAGCTTGTTTTCAGAGTTCTCAGCTGAAATATTTTACCCTTAATATCTTTCTAATATGAAGGGCTACTGATCTTGTTTTAAGCAAGGGAAGGCCTTTTCAGTATTGACCCCCACATTGGTCTTATTTTTGAACTTGCAAAGCTCTAGCTAAGTGTCCATTAATCTATTTCTTAGCTAGTTTCTCTATTATCTTAGACAGTAAATCTTACCCATTAAGAGAGATAGGATGCTTCTGATTTACTTCTTGCTTCCGCAGACACAGCTCATCTATGCCACTATTTCTTCAATGTTATTCTACTTATTCCCAATCAGCTTTATGACCTTACAACTCTAGGCCGATTTGAATTGAAATGCAATATCTTTTTCTCCCAAAAATAAACTTTCTCGACTATCTTTGAGGTGGCTGTGAGATAATTAAACTGTGTTTGTGCGTGTTTGGAGATTACAAGGCAAAGAAATATGTAACTGGTTCGAAGAATACTTTTCCATTTCTATTTACTTAGTATTTGGCAAATAAAAAAATTTATGTATTTAAAATTTATTTTGAAGTTAAACTTAGGAGCTGTAAGTGAACTAAAACTGTAAATGATCAGAAAAAACAAGGCCTTATCACCAAAAAAGTAAAATGAAGAGATACCAAGAAGTCTAGGTAAAAGGTTTAGTCAAAAACATTGAGTAAGGTAGTCAAAAAATGCAAAAATATTTTTTCCAAAAAGATGATTTTTTTGCTTCGTTTTTTATGCCAAAATGCAAAGTTTGCGTGAAATATGACCTCTAAATTTTTGTTATTTGGAATGTCCTAGGTTTGGTATTAATTACTGAAGCTTTTAACAAAGAACTATAAGAAAATGATGAAAAATATCTTTGACAAATGCTCAATTATTCTGTTAAAAAAGATTGTTTGTTATTGTTCCCAAAAATGAGTAATACGTTTCTAAAGTATGGAATCCCTAAGCTTTTTAATTAAAACATTGATTTCATTTTCTATATTTATATTACAACAGAAACAAGCTAATGTCCAAATGGAATGACTAATTCGACTTTGACGATTTTGACTCTAAACCCAAAAAAGGTAGACTAACAAAGGAGACCAATAAAAAAACTGATGATTTCTTTGATATGGAAGAGCCAGTATCTAGCAAAGTAACGAAACTTCCCTTAATAAACACAAAAACTCCTTAAAGCAGTGTTAAAAATCAGAAGAAAACGAAAAAGTCATATGATGACTAAGAGTAAATCTAGTAAGATGTTCAAGAAATAAAAAGTCCCAAAGGCAAAACTAGCGAAAACAAAAAGCAAGTAGCTGCTTACCAAGAGATAGAAGATATTACTGCAATAAAACATAACAATTCATTACACAAGAAGCATTAAGATCATTCTTAGGTTAGTGAAGATGAGAACTATTTCTAGGAGGTTGAAGAAATACCTTCAAAGAGCCCTCTTAAACTTGGCCAAGAACCCAAAAATAAGTCGAATTTGATAAAAAGAAGTGAAGAGGAGAAAGAAGAAGACTACTAATAGCATTTTGATGAGTATGGAGAAGACTTGAACGAATAAAAACAATAATAAAAACAAGCAGCCATTCCAAAAAAGTCAATTACGTCTGTCAACCTAAAGGAAAAAAGCAAGGACTTAAAAGAGTAAAATAAAGCTGAAAGTAATAAGTACTCAATCAATACAAACAAAATTTTTACAAACAAATAAACAAAAAGTTCTGAGCCTCTTCCCAAGGAACTTCAGAAAGAAAAAAGAGAATAACTGGGGTCAAAGAAGCTGATTTAGGCAAAAGCAACTCCGATTCATGGACTTAGTCAACCTCCCAAACAATTGATCAAAAGTAACTCAAGAAAAAGTCTGAAATCAAATGATTCCAAAAGCAACGTTGCTCAAAGTAGAGTCAGCAAGAATACTGTAGCCCCTTTCATTGTCAACAAGCATATGAACTTAGTTGAGAAAAACTTCCCTGACTAAGACTAAAAGCTAAACTCAATGTCTATTGATAGGCTAAGCAAAATAAACGACCAAGCACGAGAGTTGATACGCAAATTTAACGATGAGTTGAATGATTTAATTAACAAAAACTTGATTCTTTTGAGCTAAAAGCCAAAGTAAAAGCAAAAAACAGTGGACGATAGGATTAGGCTGCTTTAGTAGCAAATCAAAAACGGAGCCAACACAATCTAGGCCATAGAAAATGACTATGAAAGGCTGAAGGGGAGGTAAGGTTAGCTAAAATAAGAATAGTATCAGATTATAATGGATAAGAAGATTGCAGAATGCAAGTAGCAGACCAAAGAGGCTGCAAAGGCTATCACAAAGCTCAAGTTTGAGATGAATAATCATGGCAATAAGCTGTCCAACCAATAAGTTTAGAAGAAAATGGCACAATAACTCCATCAAATCAAGATCATGTTAGTACAGGCTAAAAAAGAGGACGAAAAAAACTAAACAAAGCTGGAGAAACTAGAAAAAATGATAGAGGAACTTGATACTAAAAATAATGAGAAGGAATATGAACTGGGGTAGCAAATAGATGCAGCCAAGTAGAAAGGCATCGTTTTTGGCATCAAATAAGAGACAAGGAAGAAGTATGATGAACTAAAGTTGAAAGCAATAACAGCTGACAACCATAGAAAATGTATTGAAGGATTACTCAAAAACAAGTGTGAGCATATCGTACACTAAAACTAGCAAATTAAGATTACGATCAAGAGCATTTAAAGCCAATTAACTCATTTAGCCCACTAGATTGAGCATGAGCAAGAATAATCAATAAAAATCATTAAGAAGGCAAAGTAAAACGCAAAGAATTCTGCAACTTTTGCCTAAAACCTGGACAAATTGTTGAACTCTATCCAGTATAATCAAAATATCAATCTTTTTGATGTTAGAGCTGAAGGAGTCAAAAGCCAAGCAAGTTAGAGGCCTTTGAAAACATCAATGTATTAAAACATGGCTAAAGAAAAGCCCACAAGAAACAGCACTTCGTCAAAGGAGCAAACTGCTCCTAGAACAGAGCCAAACTCACATCCCGATGAAATCAATGTGATGAAGCCCAATTTTTCTAAGAAAAAGTAGAAAAACTCAGATATGCTTCACAAATAAGATTAAAAAAGCAATCGAGTTTGGAATCAAGATGAGGAACAAAAAAAAAGAGAAGAAGAATAAAGAAAGAAGGAGTTGAAAAAAATTAAAGAATAATAGGCAAAAAAAGAAGAAATCAGTAAAATCGCCAATGCTGCTCTTTAAGAGTAAAAGAAAAAGCCTTTTAATCTGAAAAAGAATAGGCTCAATCAAGAAAAATTTCTTTAACAAACTCCTTAGAAAACGACTTAAGTGAATCATCCGTTACCCAAAATCTAAGAACCAGAGGAAAACGAAAAAAAGTAGGAAAAACAATCCTTAGGACCCAAAATGAAGTTTAATAAGATGTAAAAAAGTAATAGTGATCACAGTAAAAACTAAATCACTCATTAAAATTCTAAAGAAGAAACAAAAATAGCTAAATAATAGGCTAGTAAACAAGTCATAGAGTCGAAAGCAAACTCAGCTGACCCATAACAACCAATTTTTGCACCCAAAAGATTCAATCTGAGAAACAAACTTGAAAAGAAAGAATAATCTTATATTCCTACGCTCTAAAATAAGATTGAAGAGAAAAAGGAAGAAAAAGCAGATTACACTTCTCCTAACTTTTCTCTAAAAAATGAAGATAGCTCAAGAAGGGCTGTATAGGAAGGTAAAGGATAAAATGAGATAAAGCCATAAGCTTTGCAGTAAAAACCTAGATTCACATTAAGGTTAAGAGATAGGCAAAAGAAAGAAAGCAATTAACTTGAATATCTCCCCAATAGAATGACAGAAGCTGCTGAGGAAAAAGTTGCAAAAAATCAAATTGATTCAAATATTGTGCAAATCCTTAAAAAATAGGAGGAAAAACCTTTGAATATCAACAATAAAAACGAAGTTAAAAGCTTTCAAACTAGTGCTAAGGCTGTTATAAAAGAAATAGATAAGCACAAAGACTTGCAAAACTCGGGTTAAAGCAAATAGCCACAGATTATGAATAAGGATACGAATCACTATGCAACTAAACTTGAAGTGTAGACAGCTATTCTTCGCTAAAAGTAAGCAGTCTCCGTCCAAGCAAATAATCCTTATGCTCCAAAAGAAGATTTGCCTAAAAGAGAAAGGTAAGGACCTGTTAAAAAGATAAAGATCCAAAACAAATAACCTAAACAGAAGTTTAACATATATGAACAAGCAGAAGATATCACTTAGCAAGTTTCGCAACCAACTGAGATTCCTGCGGCTCAGCCTTTGGACCAAAAACCATCAAACACAGTTCCTATGACTAAAACGAGCGAACTTGACCTAAATGCAATGCTAGGCATAAAGAAGAAGGAGAAGAGCAACGATTTGGATGATTTGCTAGGCTAAATCAAGATAGACAAAAAGAAAGATAGAAAAAAGAATGCTGACTTTTTCCATGACCTTGAACTATGATGTTTTATTTTTGTACTTGATAGCTTATGTGCCCTTTGTGTTATAAAAAGAATATTGTTAGTAATTCTAAGTTCTTCCAATTCATAGGATGTTTGAGAAAGAAAATAGGCTTCCAGTCAAGCAAGGAATACGCTATTAGCTTTCCTTGGCAAAAGACAATGGCCCTTACTTAACCAAAGACATCATGCATTCCAATCCTAAGAGTATCTCCCTATTGGCAGGCTCACAAATCATCAAAAGTTTTGCTACTCTCAACAACTCTCTTAACTTCTACTAAAATAAACAAAAGCAACACACTAATTCTTTAGCCTATTCTGAAAGCTATGGTGCAGTCATTAACAAAATCTAAGAGGACATTGAAATCTGCACAAAAAATGACGGCAAGCTGAAAGCAGATGAACTGAAGCTGCGGCTTGAAATGTAAGCATTAAATGAGGGGATCATTCAAAGCTGCTTCCAGCTAATCGAATAGTATACCCCAATACTCAAAGGGCTCCATAAAGTTATAAAAGAGCAGGCTACAACCCAAAAGTAGGAGATTTTCAAAATGGAAAAAGAAATCAGAGAAATTACCCATGCAAAAAGTCAATTTTTTGGGGCAGTGCTCCAATGTGAGTAAAAGATAGTAGGAATTGAGCTTTCTTTTGGTTAAGGTCTTGAAAAATCATACCTGGATTGAATTATATTATAAGCATAGGCTCAATGCCAATGATTTGCATCTTACTAAGGCAATTAGATTTGACTTTTCGAAATATAATGTGGCTTTCCACCTAAACAATAAGCTCCTGTTTCTTCTTGATTTTATTATATTTTATGAGGAATCAAAGCGATAGGTACGATAGAGAGAACTCTTCTTCCAGCAGCCCAAGGCGTAGAGACGAAGGTAACTAATAACCACTTGTAAGGTTCAAGCTTGAATAAACACGTACCCTGATGTTGTAGAATGCCGAAGATGTGGTCCCTCAGATTGAGGCCAAATTCACTGACTTGAGTATCAATATCGGCACTAGTGTTCCTGACGATGTTTAGGTTCAAGGAAAAAACGTGTATGTCCGCTATCCTAGTATTGAAGTGGCTATTGCTGTTTTTTAGCATTTAAAGGGCGAAGTCAGCATAAATGGCCGCCCATTTAAGCTACAATACTATCCAGTGAGGAAAGTGGATCTTACGCTTGCTTATGATTGGTACTGTGACAAATGTGACTATAAAAACTTCGCAAGAAGAAACAAGTGCTATAGATGTTAGTCACAAAAATCAGTTGACTGTAGACTGAGCTATAGCACACAGCCTTCTTCTCGCAACTTCAAAGAAGAATCTGCACAGAATTGCAGCCTGATGATCAGGGGCTCTATTGTTGGCGATATAGAAGAGAATGTTTTGTTGGAAATCTTCTAAGCAATAGTCCCTGTGCGGGACATTCGGCAGATTAGGAACAAACTCACAGGCAAGTTCAAAGATTTCGCATTCGTTTAGTTCTTCTCACCAGAATAAACTGCTCAGGCTTACAAACAAGCAAATGAGGCTAGCTTTCGAATAGCCGGCCAAAGGGTCACAGTCATGTATTCAAGAAACAAATCTGATGACGACTACTTTAAGCCTATGCCCTATGAAGCCGGAAAGAGGGAAAAAAGAACCAAGGAAAGGCCTTAGCAAGAAGACAACTACTATCATCGTCAAAGACAAAGAGAAATAGAAGAAGAGAAAGCAAGACCTTCTATAACGATGTAGCAACTCAAAGAAAAGCGTGAGCAGTAGTTGAAAAAGCAACAACAGGCCATTGTTCCTAAGGAAATGAATGAAGAACAAAGCAAGCGCCGGGCAGCTTAACAGCTGGCTAAACAATGGGAAAGAGAAATGAAGGTACAAGCCACTATCTACGTTTGTCCCGCCTGCTGTCGCAAATTTGCAAACGCATAGCAAATGAAAGTGCACTAGAAAATGTCAAAACTGCATGCCTACAACATGGAGAAAATCAATGCTACGAGTTTGGCAATCTGATGCAAACAAAGTTAGTTTATTCTTTGTTACTTTTGGCAATCTTCTGCAAGTTTAAGAGCTTATTATTAAAATCAAACCAAAGACAACAGCAACCTTGCAGCTTCTGCAACCAAAGTTTGGAAAACGGCCAGTCCTACTTCCACAAGAAGCTAGGCCTCTTCATCGTCGAAAAATAGCATTTTTTCTTAGCCTTCTTAGAGCTGCATAATCGCACAGTTACTTCGTTTGCGAGCATTCGGGATAGTCTATCTTCTCTGATTTGATCTATGTAAGTCTGAGTTATTTTGGGGTTTCCTTTGAAACTGCTGTCTTACTTATCAACCATATATCCACACATATAGGCTACAGATTATATTGTTTTTTTAGCACATTCTAGGATTACGTTCTGAATACATTTTTTGTTACGTTTTTGAGGAAAGGTGTTCTTTGGTGATAGAATTTGGCCGTTTTTTTCCAAGAGAAGGGTTGTCCCCATAGTCCAAAAGATCTTTATTTGTCCAAATTTTAGTTGAGGGAATCAAAAATTGCCTTATTATGAATATGAATGGCATTCTTCAAAAAAGTCCTTCTTTTGCGCTCTTTCTCTTCTTCTTGGTAATAGGTTTCAAACTGCAACTTCGAAAGATAAACACTTTAAAACATTTCAAAGACCTTGAGGTCTATAATAAAAACGGTTTAATTGGACTATTCCTCTGTTGGCTATTCATCGTAAACATGCATATATCTCAAAATGTCCAAAGCCGTTGGGCCTAGAGGTTTATCGATATTTGTATGAACTTATGAGAGGAGCTAGGTATTAGCTAGATTAGTGTAAGAGTACTTTTGAGGAAGGAAATAAGCTAGAAAATATACTATTTCACTTCGTTTGAACTGGTCTTAAAGCCTTTTTGCTTTTTTGACTGTTCCTTCACTGTTTTGATGAATGTGTAGATTTTTTGCAAAACCTTTGAATCATTTTTGTACTCATCTGTTAACTATATGCACAGGTCAAGGAAAATAAACTCAAAAACGTCTTCTTTTTCCTATTCGGTTAAACTTAGACCATTCTATGATTCTTTTTTAGTGTTTTAGCTTTCCTTAGTCAAGGCATTGAGCTGTTATTAGCTCTATGAGTCTTAATAATCTTGCTCACATTATGTATGAAGAAGATTAAGCTCAATTGTTTGAGGGCGTTGAACCTACCCAGTTACGAAGGATTATAAGGCAGTTGTTTCTTTTCGTTATTCTTGCTTCAGATTGCTGTGCTAATGCCAAAAGCTTTTTGAAACTTGTGCTTGTTGCTAGGTGTTCTTACGAATTTATTCAAAACTGCTCTGTTTTTGATTTTAGGAAGTAATCAAAAGCTCCTCGTTGTCACTATCTTAAAAGGATACTCTGATATCTATTTAATCAGAATCAGATTAAATGTATTTTTATTTTTTGAAAGAAGATTAACCTATTTTTCCTTTACTCAATTCTTTCTTTTTCTCTTCTACAGAATCATTAGCTTTCATTTCTTTCTTTTAAGGTTTCTCGGTTTTCCTCAAAGTGCCCAAACTTTTATTTTTGATGTATTTGTCGCTAAGGCACTTCATCATTTTCTTTCTCTTTTCGCTATTTTTTTCAATCTCTGGGTCTTTTAAGATTCGGTTAGCAAAGTAAAATCCCTTCCAAAGTTGACGACGAGTATTAACTACCTATTTGATTTAATGGTCAATCCATTTCAAAATAGTGCTGTAATCTTAGTTTTTGGGCAGTTAATCAAACATACTCAACTCTTTCTCTTTTCTTTGAATGAGATAGGCTTATCTTTATCTTAGTGCCTTGTCCAAAACGTCTAAATTCAGTTATGAGATCATTTAATCGGGTTTAAATGACTATTTAAGTGAGTCGCTCAAATTGAGTTACACAATATTTTAAAGATACTATTGCTATCTCTTCTCTTACACAATCAGATGCTTTGCATTGAAACCAGAAGCATCTTACATAAGTTCTTTAATCTTTTGCAAGAGTAAGCGTTTTTCGCTTTGTTCAAGATTGTTTGTTTTCGTATTTTGTACCAACTTTATTACAGCATCTAACTTGCCTATTTAATGGTTTGGTTTGATTAAAAAAGGGTTCAAGGGCACCACTTCTGAACTTTCTATCCTTACGTTCTACTCTTCACTAATGTTGCGAATCTAAGCCAAATTCAAAGAATCTGTCAATTACTCGTAAATTTGCTTTGATATGGCCATCTCAGGAATATAGCTGAGATAATCTAGATCATAACCTTAGCTCTGTTAAGGCATTTCTTTGAACTTTTACAGATAGCTCTTTACTATCTACAAAGTGCTGTGGCTTCTGACATTTTCATTTTCCTCATTTTTTTAACATTGAGGCGTTAATTTTTATAAACTTCTCAAACTATCGCTTTTTTTCTTTCTTAGTCTCACATTTTCATACTCTCTGATCTAAGAAATTTACTGAACTGATTCTTCTGTAGGGATGATAAAGGGTGTATTACTTTTTATAATTTCTAGCTCCTTTCGGCTGTTATAAACACAAGTAGGGTTGGAGAAAAGACTTATGATATTTTAGAAAAAAGGCATTGAAAAACTGTCCTTTTGGAAAGAATACTTTTCACATTTTGTCTTTTTTGCCCTCAATTAGCTCTAGATTATTATCTACGCACTTTTACTAAACTTCCTTGGATTTTTTTTATTGTTAAGACTGCATGAGTTGTGATGATAAGGTTTTTGAGCCGGTTTTTTGTGTTGCTTTTTCTTAGATTTGGCCTGGAGAGGAGTTTATTCGATGAAATCTTTGAGCTATCTTTGGATTTACTTGTAATCTCCTTCGTTTACAGTTTTGGGCGTTTTCTTTTTAGTGCTAGATTGGTTAAATAGTATTGTTTTCTTTAGAGGGTTAAGCTTCTTTGATTGATAACTATAGTGCTTCATCTAGCTCACAGTATTCCTTTCTCTAAGACAAGGATTCATCTCTTTACTTGTGCACTTTTTATACTTTTACTTCAAAATTTAGTTTTGTCCAGAGATCTTCTTCACATTTGCCATCATTAGTGAAAATTATTAGAAGTCCATAGATTTTTGCTTTTTGTGACCTTTGTGTTGAGATCGAACGGTCCCTTGTATTTACTAATCTTTGCTCCTTTGCTGAATTTACAAAGTAGGAGAATTGTGCTTTACTGTGGCTTCATCTACAACTTCTTTAGATTGCTTTGAAGACGGATTTGCCTAAGGAAGAGCAGCAGCCACAAGTTTTACGTCAATTTTGTCTGAGGGGTTTTCAGATGGCTATTCTTTTCTAGTTGAATAGCTAATTACTCCAAACTATCGGCCGTTTTTGGTATATTTAATGGTCTTAGTCTCTTCCCCAGCCGCATAAGATAGATGCATAGTTTATTTATAATACGTTCATAACTATTGAGACTCACCGTTAGCCAGCGTACATAAAAAATAAAAGTTGAGTGAGATTTTATTGTGAATGAAAATAGATGCATAATTGGAATTAAAGAGCATCAAATGAGTTGACACTCTTTGGAGCAATCGGTATCTTTGACCTCGATTTACCTTTTTTATGCTTTACTGATAAACTAGACTTTCTCTAGCTCTGCGTTCCCGTGGTGGAGGAGGCAGTAGTTGATTTTCTAGTGGAAGGGCATCTTCAAGACAAGATGAAACAGAAAGTCATTTATCTTGATGTCAGTCTGTTGATTGTTGTACTGGTTGACTTCCAAAGTGAATTTATTCTAACTCAATGGCACTTATATTTCTTTCCACACTTTGAACTAAGAGTCCAGCTAGAGGAAGACGCGAAACAGCAAGTTTGTGTCACGCAGACTGAGGGTGTACTTGAAATGGGGCGGATTGCTGTTGTTTTGGACAGGAATGTTGAGCAGCTACAGAGTGGCCCTTCTTTTGAGGTTTCTGATGCCCAGGATGAATCTATTCTATCGTCTTATGTTTGATACTGCTATCTTCAGGGTTAGCTTATCCTAGTCCGCTTCAAGAATGTATTTAGCATCTTGTTTGATCTCTCCCAAGCAAAAGGATTGCTCTTCGTTGGAGCTCACAAAATGAACGGACAGGATGGATTAGAGCTACTGCTAACTGAACAAAAACGGCTGAGATTCGATTAGTTTTAGGTTGTGTACCTACGACAATCTTTCGAAAGATTTTATTTCGTTTACATTGGCGTATTTAATCTTTTGGTGGCTGGGTACTTGCTACCTTTTTTTCTATTAAGCAAGGTGCTATTCCTCTGCGATAGAGCTTTAGTAATGATCGCTTTTTTACATATAACGATATATTACAAAGTATTCCTTTTAGGTCTTTAACATGATAATCATCCAAATGGAGTGCTCAAATTGCCCTCTAAACCCAAAATAAAGAAACAACAAATGAAGTTCTCGATTGATTACACCAATCAAATAAAGTCAAAGCAAAAAAGAAAAGGAAAATGCTTAATTAGTAAGGTGGAAACCCCCCATTTTTCAAGCTATGCCTGACAACTTCGTAAACTGTTTCAGAGCGTTATTAAGGTCAAACAAACCACAAAAATAGAATCTTGAACAATTCAAGCTCTTAACTGAATTTACTCCTGCTGAAAAGTCCAGAAAGCATCATTCCCTGCTTAAGGATGCCAATTGTATGACGTTTTCTTTGTAAGTGCTTTCTGAAATGTCAGCACCTGGTTATTGAAGTAACTAACTGTATAAAATTTAAATGCATAATTACAAAGGGCAACTGAGACGAGATAACATCCCAGACCACACTCCTACCAAAAGCTCATGGGACAAAGAAAGAGAGCAGCTCCAACCCGAGAAATACTAACAACCCTCCTACGACACCAAACCCCAAAAACATTAAGATAAATACCCATCAAAATACGAAGTCAGGCACTAAACCAAATTCGACAAGAGTGAGCTTTCATACTACCAGTCCCAAGGCTCCAGAGTTGTCTATGACTACGATCGGTCCGAAAAACCATCTGCTCGCTCGCAAGCCTACCTCCCTGATGACAAATACCTTTTCAACTAGGTCATGAATGTGAGGATCAAATCCTTTGAAAGGGAAGAATACTAGCAAAGGATAAGGCTGCAGATCCAGCAGAAAGCCGAAAAGAGTTTTTCCCTTCTTAGCATTTATTTGACTGATGACTCTAATCCGTACTTCTATTCTAATAAAGCAAATTCCTCTGGATGTTCGCTATCAGAGAAGGCGATTTTATGAATCTCAAGCAAGATCAGAAATTGAAGGTGAGCTATGGAGCCTTCCCAGATATGCTGAAAGACTGCTTTATGTAGTGCAAACATGGCAATGAGTACCAAAACTAGGATAAAAACAATCAGCTGCTGCTAGGTAATCAACGATTGATTTAGAAATCAAGAAAGGAGGAGAAGGCACTTTGTTTGTTCTTTAGTCCAATCGCTACAAGTAGTCAGTCCATCTTTATCTTCACTTTAAACTTGCCAACGATTAACAATTGAAATAGCATCTTTCGAACAAATATATCACAGCTTCATAGTAACTGATCAAGGCAAAAGCTTTGATTTCAAATCTTTAGAATACTCTGTCCCAAAGAAATTATGAATTTGAAAGACTAAATGCCTAATTCAGCGAATTCAAAAGAGACGGGGATAAACGTTTTTAGCAGTTGAAAATCTAAGAAAAAAAGAAAGTCAATGAAGTTGAATCAAAGAATCTAAATTAGATGGCCAAAATCAAGAGGGAAAACGAGCTCTAGCTCAAAGAACTAAAGCAGAAGCTGGGCAGCTAGATCTAGTCTCTTACAAAGAGCAAAGCAGACCTAGCTAACAGGCTCAGTGAGGCCAGAGAAAAGATCTCAAACCTAGAATCCAATGAAAGATAGCAGAACATTAAAATTTCAAGACTCGACCAAGATCTTTCCAAATACTTAAAGGAATACTAGGTCTTGAAAGCATAGAACAAATAGCTGTCGGATAAGCGTTTCCAAAGCTAAAAACTCATCACCGAGCTTTCCTGCAAAATCGAGTCACTGAGGAGCTAGTTGTAGGACAAAAAGACCATCATTTCTTCAACAGTACAACTCAAAGAAACCAACAACAGCCAAATCTCTTCACTTTAGAGTCAAACTAATGAGCAGCGAAAGCAGATTATCAAACTGTAAACCAAGATAACTGAGCTCGAAGGAGAGATGTCGAAAATGAGCTCAATCAACAGTGAGCTGATCTAAAAGATTTCCAGACAAAAGTAGAAATTGTCCGAAAGAGGCGAGATCATTAAGTAGCAGTAGAAGGAAATAAAAGAACTGCAGAAAGCGCAGCACGGACTCAGCAGAGAGAACGAAGAGCTACAATACAGGAATAGCGACAAAGATGGCAAAATCAAGAATTTGCAGGAACAGCTTTAAATCACCCAACAGAAAATGCAAGACGAAACCAAACTAGTCATGGCCTTGCAGAAGAGCCTCAATTAAAGGGCACCCCTCAGGACCACCTCCAACTACACAGGAGTCTACACACCCACCATACCTTACACCGGACTCAACCGAGAACTGCCCTCTCAGCTATCCACCAACTCCAATGTCTCCACAAGCAGACTCACCTCCACCTTGAACAACAACCCTACCACCAAAACTGAAAAGTACGAACCCAACATTAAACGCTATTAGTAAAGGTCTAAATCTCCCCTGCCCAAAAGGCTCACTCAGCAGCGAGAGCCAGACGAAGAATAGAGAGGAAACTAGAAAATGGGGTCTTTTGAGCAGCCTCGGCCGATAAAGTTCAAAATGTCTCAGCCCAACCGTGAGGAGTGAAAGTGATTGATTTTATTGTTTACTAGAAAATCATGAATATAATTTGTACTTGATGATGAGCCGGATGACGTTCAATGGCTAGCAGGCGATGAATATGGTGCACAGGAGCAAAGAAGGGAACTAGCTGTGGCTGGGAGACTACTACGCAGCTTCCAACCTACAGCTCCTCAAACAGAAGAACATCCGCTCAGGTACAACTGCCCCTATTGAGTACTCACCTCAGCTGCCATGCTGCCAATCTCCTACCCCAAGGACCAATAGATAACCCACAAGGTGATCAACGCTTTTGATGTTCCCAGCTACAAAATGACTCCTCACTTCTAGGAAGCCTTCCGGTTCATCGACTAGGCCCTAAAGAAAGGCAATATCCTCGTGCATTGTGCTGCAGGCATATCCAGAGTAAAAGATAGTTTATACAGTCCACCACGTTTGTGCTGGTTTATCTGATGAGGGCCGAAAACATGAGTTTTGAGCAGGCCTTAGTTTATGTTCAAAACAAAAGATCAATTATATGTCCCAATTATGGATTCTAGAATTAGCTCAAGAGGTATTAGATCACCCTCAAAAAGCAGAACCCTGCGCAGGAAAAAGAGAAAGAGAAGTAGAAAAAGTAGAAGGAGTAGAAAGAGAAGTAGAAGAAGTCGAAAGAAAGCAACTTTGACACCTTCGCTGAGAAAAAAGCAGTTTATGACTTCTTGAACCAATAATAGAAGAGACCTATAAAAGCATAAGAAAAGTTCAATGCAACTCTTGGTGGGAATAGAGCTAACTTGGCGTAAAAGGTGATTGGTAACAAGACAGGGGACTACACTGCATTTTTGCGTGGGAAATCGGTGAGCTATCAGCAAAAGTAGAGAGCACCAGTTATATCCCTGGATTACAAGAGCAAGATATCAAACTTGGCAAAAGGTTTTTCTTCTTACAAGATGGAAAACCCCAAGATAATAACAATCAAAAAGTGATATTCACAGCTGATTATCAATTAAACCAAACTAGCTGGAACAAAACAGAGCCATCAGAAACACCAATAGCTATTAGCCTTATTTGGATGATCCGGAAGTAAATAGTGATTACAGACAATCAAAATCGATGTAAAGAGTGCTTCTTTGAGAAAGAGTGCGCTTAAAGGTTGGTCTGCTTTGGCTTGCTTTTAAAAAAAGGGCTATTCAAGTGGATTTCTTTTTGGGTTTGGTTGATTTTGGTCAAATGATACTATTATCTCTCTTTGTGCATGGGATACTAAGATCTAGGAGATGTCACAGTGATGCTGTGCTCGTGGTTTTCTGTGTAACTGGGTAAGGGGGGTTGATTATTATGGTTTGTGAGTGCTTGCAGAGTGGAGTGCTCACTATCCTTGATGCCGATTGTAAAGAACTCGTCTTCGAAGCCTAGCAGAAGTTTATTTATTTCCAGAACGGATATGCTATTTACTAGATTTAAGTGAATGTCCTAAAGCTGAGCTCTTTCGTGCTGTTCCGCCTATCGGTAACACTTGGACTACCTGCTATGCATATTGTGGGTTAAAGCAGTGGCAAACATAAGTTGGGCAAAGTTTTTGATCTGTTTCAAATATTTCTACTTCTTTGTCCACACGCCTTTCAACTTCACCACCTGTGCTCTAGGCTAGGGTTTTCGACTTGACGGTTCATCCCAGATCTCATTAAAGCAGCCGCATTGCTATTTTAGCGGGTACAGATCTTTGGACCTGAGCGGGAATATCTTGAGCTCTCCCTTGGAAGTAATGAAGATGTGTTGAGGCTCAAGGTCGAACTCAAGGCAGCTGAAGTCATACTAGGTGAGGACGATGGCGATTTGAGTGATAGTTTTGATGGTGTAAACATACTCATTGAAGGTGATGCACTGGAGGGTTTTTTGCTTGAAAGCGAGATGATCTCTTAGAGTGTAGTTGGCGTATTAGATGCAAGCAGTTAAGCATTTATACTCCCTGCTCTACTGCTGGCAGACAGCACTCACTCCGGACTGCCTCTGCGGCTGGCCTGCTGTAGGCTCCTAGTTCACACACAGGTAGTGTATCTTGAGGAAGTGTAGGTGCTTGCAGGCGGCTAGGCAGTGCAGCTACTTCTGTAGGTGTTGGGCGATGGGTGGGGAGAGCAGTCTTTGGATGAGGATGAGGTAGTCGTAGTTTTAGGTGTTCTTGCGATAGAGGGTGGCGTGGTCGAAGTTGGTGGAGTGGATGCGGGAGACGTGGTGGTATTTGGCGAGGAGCTGGCGGAGGGCTGGGTCGGAGGTTTAATTGCCCATTGAGTTTAAATATCAATTTAACTGGCAATTAGCACTCTATCCAGCTATAATAATATCTATCTTGTATGTATGCTTGATAAAGCATATCTGGGCTAGTTGTACTGCGCTGCATCAGGCATGAAGCAATCATCTCTGAGGTTATTGCTAGAGCAGAATAACAAAAGATTCCACCTGCAATAGCCTGTAGGCTAGAGAATACTTTATAGCAACAAGCATACATTAATAAATTCATTTTATGCCCAGTCTTTCTGGGTAAATCGGCTATAACAGCATACCACCAAAATGCTACATTCAACTCGCAGCATCATGAAGCATGATCTCCTGGTGCATATCATATGTATAAGGCATAGTCTATTGTAGCCGCAGATAATCACTAACTCACTCACTGCAGCTTTTGCACCTAGAGTGTCCAGCCTTCGGGCAGTCCCTCCACGAACGGGTTGCGCGGCTGGTACTCCAGGTACAGGTTCTTGCCGATGAACTAGTCGAAGTGCGAACTCAGTACCCTGTCGTTCTGTCCCGCCTCGATGCTGTAGTAGGTGGTGTTGAGGTCGGTGATCAGCCGGAAGGCCGCACTCCCGATCGAGTCGAACTTCTTGGCCTCGTAGGCGCTGATGGCCACGTTGAGGGTGCGGGAGTTGCCGCCGACGGGGAAGTCCCTGTTCCAGAAGTAGTTGAGGAGGGGGATTTCGGAGAAGGGGATGATCTTGAAGGTTTGCTTGTGGATGTTGCCCCAGATGTAGTCCTCGAGGTTGTCGCTGGCGAAGAGGGTCTTCAGCTATTAGGGCAGTCGCCTGAAAGCCAGCGCTATGCTAGCCTAGCACGCGTGAATACCACTGTACTTGGTGGTCTAAAAGCTCTAGCAGACGATGCGCTCTTCCTGGGTGAGTTTGCCGTTAGCGAACTTGTCGAGGAGGAGGAAGAAGTAGTTTTCGAAGAAGGCATGGTTGACGATGGACTTGCGCTCGAACTCGGAGAGGGTGGTGAGGTTGAAGAGTGAGTAGTGGAAGAGGTGTTCCCAGACGTGGTAGATGGCCGCCTCAACTGAGTCCTTGCTCATGGAGGCGTCCCAGGTCGCTAGCCTTTGGAAGAGCTGCTCTGTCTGGGGATTGGACCAGATTTGGCGCAGCTGGGTGAGTCTGCCCGTGAACTTGGGCAGCACTTCGGCTAGAAACTGGTCCTTCTGGCTCAACTGCATCTGCTTGATGTCTTCGAAATCGAACTTCTCCTTCCTCTGGATCTTGTCTCTGATGAACTTGTCGAGGTAGTAGGACCTTCCAGTGGTGATCTAGTGCAGGCTGGATCGGTACTTGTAGTTATCGGAGACGTAGCGGTTGTTGGCCATAGAGACGAACCCTTACTCGCGGTCAATAATCACTAGGGATTCCTCAGTGGTCAAATCTGGGCCCATGTCGTAGGCGTCGGAGTTGCCATCCTTGATAAACGAGCCCATCTCAGGAATGTCTCGCTTGGGTATTCCCCCCACGCTGTAGAAGCCGAAACTGCCATTGTTGAATATGCAGGCGCCATCGATGTTGGGATGCTTGATATAGCTCCTTATCTTCTAGAACTACTGAGCTGTCTCGAAGGTGAGCAGACTAAGGAGTCCCTTGGCAGACTGGTTGTCAGGACGGTAGTGGGTGGCGACCAGGGTCAGCGTGTGGTTGTCTTTGTACTGGGGGGGGAGGGGATAGCCGTACTTCCAGTGGATGTCCATGAAGATGGACTCAATGACCACGCCCCTGTGGGTGTGGTAGAAGGTTTCGTGGATGTCGCTGCCGCCTCGCACCCTCAGCACTTCCTTCCTCTCCTTGAAATCCAGCCACTGGTCCTTGAATAAGTACTGCATCTTGCCACTGCTGTTCCTGACAGTCTAGTAGTAGACGTCTTTGTTGTCGATGTAGGCGGCGGTGGCTGACCACGCGAACAGTTCGGACAGCCCGAGGGAGAGGGTGGGGAAGCCGTCGGGCATTACTCCGAACTTCCTTGACTTGGTGCTGTTGTCGGCAGCCAGCAGTACTAGCTCGAATAAGTAAAACATGTTGGGGATGAGTGTGCCGACATGGGGGTCGTTGGCTAAGATGGGCTTGCCGTGGACTGTGTGGTCTTTTCCGATGGCCCAGGAGTTAGACCCTGATCCCTCGAGCCCAGTGTGGATCTACGGAAAGTGCACTGACCCCAGAGTGATGTTTTTTCTCAGCCAATGTTTTTTCAGGGTTTCCTTCTGATGTTCGAACGAGTACGGCTAGTACTTGCCTGCTTTCTTGAGTTCCTAGTCACTGAGGATGCTGACACTCCTAAAGAGGTTGTCGCCCCCATAGGACATAATTTTTGTGGCCAAATCGAAGCCCACGGTTTCGAGCAGCCTCTGCCTGGCTATTTCGTAGAACCAGTCGAACTAGAGGACGAAGGACATGAGGTTGATGGTAGCGAGACTGTCCTCGACTGTCCAGTCCTCCCACTCCAGCCAGAACAGGTAGAACTAAAAGGGCAGCAACTTGGCACTGCTGGCGTAGGCATTGATTCCAGCAGCGTAGGCCTACAGCAGCTACAGGGTCTAAGCATCAGTGTGCAGTTTGTTCGTCTTCCCAGTCTCATGAAGTCCTATGTTCCTCATCTATAGGTCGCAGGGCACTAGCTCTGGCCCGAACAGCTAGGCCGTCCTCCCCTCCACCAGCATCTTCTTGAAGTACAGTCCAAACAGTCGGTCCTGAGCCTCAGCATAGCCCAGCCCGAAGACGAGGTCTTTGTAGGTTTTGGCGTAGACGTGGGGGACGCCCTGGGTGTCTCTGGCGAGAGTGAAGCGGTGGGGGGTGTTGGGGGTTTCGGGGGAGAGGAAAGTGAGTTTGTAGAGGAAGAGCCAGAAGAGGGAGTAGAATAGGATGGTGGTTAACTTCATCAACTCTAAATGAAATAAGATAAACCACTTTTATCTTTATAATCTATTCCGACAATGGCGTGTGGTGAAATTACCCACTGGCCCACCTCTGGAGTGGTTCGGGCAGCCCAGGCAGAAACAACCACGACTAATCCCGTAGTTATCTGCAGCTATCAGTTATCTGCAGCTATCAGTTATCTGCAGCTATCAGTTATAGCCTATATGAATCATTCTTGAGTATATTGAGTATTGATTATGCTTTGTTCTGAATCATCTTTTGTTTGTTCGTAAATAGTTAGCATCGATTTATCTGCATTATTCGCAGCACACCTTTCCTACTGCTATGGTCTGACTTGTCCGTCCATTCCACATAATCTGGAAGCCTATAATACTTGCTTACCCAATCGCTATAATACTTGCTTATGCAATTCATATTTGAATCCGATCGAAAACACACACACTCACATCCCTAAAATGCCCTCAACACCTTAATTACATAGTTAGAACGCAGCATGCAGCTCGAACAGCAACTTAACTCTACCCTCAAGACGGAAATTCAGCACCTACACCATATCGCCAGCCAACAACCATCCTTTGAATAGGCCTACTTGCCTGTCATGCCACAAGCACCTGAGCTTGAGCAGCCACAGCAGTCAGGCAAGCAGTCAGGCCAGCAGCCAATAAAGCTGGATAGAAGGGTTAAGGATATGCTGCTAACTAAAGGGTACCCCAGTGTGGCCAAGAGCAGAAACTTGGTGCCTAGTAAGCAGAACAAAACAGTGTGCCTGCCTCACCGCCTCAACAGAATCTGAACCATACTTATTGATGTTGTACCCTTCATTTCAAATGACTACTAGCATTGGCTGAGGAGTAACTAAATGGCGGGATAATTCTGTAGCGAAAGATGACTTAGGGATGGCTGATAGATGACTTAGAGATGGTTATGTGTTGGCTGATAGATGACTTAGAGATGGTTATGTGTTGGCTGATAGATGACTTAGAGATGGTTATGTGTTGGTTAGTTAGAATATGAATAATCAGTGGGTCAGGAATACTGCTCGGTTAGTCCGATGGAACCTTGTAGATAGTCGAGCAGTTTGGCCCCTCCATAGTCGTAGGCCGCGTTGAATAGCTGCGCTATGTTGTGACTCATTTCAGCCACTTTGGTTTGCAGATCTATGCTTTCCCTTTAGAGTCTGCAGATTTGTTCTTTGAGAGTGCTTTAGTCGTGATTGGGTTTGAAGTGGTGTTCGAACTAGGGCACTTCCTCGACAGACCTGACCTCCTCCACAAACTTTTTGAAGTGGTGGTTCTTTGAGAAGTTCAGCTCAGCTGACATGGTATCTCTGGCTTGTTCTAGTTCTCTTTGGGCCTGTTAGTAGAGTTCCCTGTACTTGCGTTAGCTCTAGATCAAGGCATCGCTGATCTTTGCGCTCTCTCTTGCCGAACTTAGCTCATTAATCTTTTACTCTGCAGCCTATAACCTTATGTGCTCCTACTACATCCTTTTATCCTGCTACTAGATCTTTCTGCCTGCTTCCTCCAGCTTCTTCTCGTACTCAGCAATCA
>Ga0316217_10002860_pt1 | contig 20383 bp, 17 predicted proteins | sample 1anoAmetaG_FD_203633 | JGI IMG/M metagenome (GOLD analysis project Ga0316217, IMG submission 203633) | Freshwater microbial communities from Trout Bog Lake, Wisconsin, USA - 1anoA | ecosystem: Environmental > Aquatic > Freshwater > Lake > Hypolimnion/Profundal zone | place: USA: Wisconsin...
ATGCAAGCACTAAATGCATTATATTAGTGGCTACATAATGGCAGTAAAAAACGCGTATCTAACTGTGTATCATCAAGTTATGAATAAACGAGCCCGGAATATCCGTTTTATTGCGGCGGAGGGCGCGCAAGGCGATGAGCGCCGTCTGGGCGGCGCGGGTCAAAATGATGCGGAGGAGAGTGAACATAGGTCAGGCCAGTTTGGCTTGTTGCTCGGCCTGGTTAAGCCTGCCGATTTCATCGCTGGCCGAGCGGCGGTTTTCGTTGCGGGTTTCGCCGATGATGCGGCCGTCGCGCATGACAACGATGCGCTTGCAATAGGCGGCGACATCGAGTTCGTGGGTGACCATGACAATGCTGATGCCGGAGGCGTTGAGTTCCTGGAACAGGCCCATGATTTCGATGCTCGTACGGGTGTCGAGGTTGCCAGTGGGCTCATCGGCAAGGAGCAGTTCGGGGCGGTTAACGACCGCGCGGGCCACGGCGATGCGCTGCTGCTGGCCGCCCGACAACTGGCTAGGGAAATGGCCGAGACGGTCGCCCAAGCCGACGCGCTCCAGCGCCTGCCGGGTGCGCTGGCGGCGTTCCCGGAGCAAAATGAGGGGATGACTGTAAAACATGGGCAGCTCGACATTGTCCAGCGCCGAAGTGCGGGCGAGGAGGTTAAAACTCTGGAACACAAAGCCGATCTTCCGGTTGCGCAATTGGGCCAATTGCTTGCGGTTGAGGGCGGCCACGGCGACGCCATCCAGCAAGTAATCGCCGCCCGTGGGCTGATCCAGGCAGCCCAGGGTGTTCATGAGCGTGGATTTGCCGGAACCGCTGGCGCCCATGATGGCAACGAAATCGCCCCGCTCGATTTCCAGGGTGACGCCGCGCACAGCTTTCACTTCGACCTCGCCGGTCTGGTAGGTTTTAACGAGGTCACGGAGCTGGATGACGGGAGTCATGGCAAATTATTTATGCGGCGCTAAGGTCCGCTCGGGGGCGGACCGCCGAAGCCGGTGCCGGGGACGCCAGTGGACGATGAGGTGACGACCTGCGCGCCGTCGGCGAGGCCCGCGAGCACCTCGGTATCCGCGCCATCCGTGATGCCGGTCTTGATCACGACGGGACTCAGGACGCCGGGCTTGGCGCCAGGGGAATAGATGAGGCGCTGGTTGCGGTCGAGTTTGACGGGCGGCTTTTGATCGTATTGGGCGTTGTCCGGCGGGGTAAAGCGGAGAGCGATATTGGGAATTTTCAAGGCGTTGGTGCGCTCGGCCACCAGGATGGAGACGTCGGCGGTCATGCCGGGAAACAGTTTTTGTTCCGGGTTGTCCACCGAAATGATAGTTTGGTAAGTGACGACGTTTTGAGTCGTGGTCGGTGATTTGCGGACTTGCGTCACCGTGCCGTGGAACATATCGTCGGGAAAGGCATCCACGGAGAAGTCCACCAACTGACCGTCCTTGACCTGGCCGATGTCCGCCTCGGAAACGTCCGCCTTGATATTCATCTTGGTGATGTCCTGGGCGATGGTGAACAGGATCGGCGTGGTCATGGTGGCGGCCAGCGTCTGGCCGAAGTCCACATCGCGCGCGATGACGATGCCATCCACCGGCGCGGTGATTTTGCAATAGCCAAGATTGGCCTGGGCGCTTTCCCGCGCCGCTTGTTTGATGGTGACCGTGGCTTCCGCCTGCGCCAGTTCGGCGGTGGCTTGATCCAGATCCAACTGGGACGCCGCCTTCAGCGGCACGAGAATTTTCTTCCGTTCCAGATTTTGGTGTTTGAGCGTCACGTCGGCCTGCGCGCTGGCGAGATCGCCCTCGGCCTGGCGCAAGGCGGCTTGATAAACGGCCGGGTCCACCTCCGCGACGAGTTGGCCTTTTTTCACGGGTGAATTGAAATCCACATAAAGGCCGGAAATTTTTCCCGAAACCTGGCTACCGACATCCACACTGACCACCGCGCTCAAGGTGCCGCTGGCGGTGACATGCTGGACGATTTGGCCGTGCGAAGCGGACGCGGTCTCGTATCGGGCCGCACCGCCGGAGGGCTTGCAGCCGGTGAAAATCGCCAGCCCAATCAGGGCGAGGAAAACCGTGAGACTATTGGATGGGCGGCGGGGTGCGCTCGAGGTGCTATCAACAATCATATTCGTTTTGAGAAAATAAGCAGATGGAGTTTGCGGCACGCGAATCGTTTTGGCGGACGGTTGCAATGGAATGGCTTTATCTGGATATGGCAAAAATGGGAAAGGCAATTTCGCGGTTTTCATTGGGGTCTCAACTTGCGCTTGGATGGGTGCCAGCAGATTTCGTGACCAATGTGTTTTTACCTTTGAACATCCTTCGCACTACGACGAAGAACACCGGCACGAGGAAGATTGCCAGCGCGGTCGCGGTCAACATGCCGCCGATGACGCCCGTCCCGATGGCGTGTTGACCGGCGGAACCCGCGCCCGACGCCAACGCGAGCGGCGTGACGCCGAGGATAAAGGCGAACGACGTCATCAGGATGGGCCGCAACCGCAACTGCACGGCTTCGAGCGTGGCTTCCACCAGTCCCAGTCCGCGCGCCTGGGCGTCCTTGGCGAATTCCACGATCAAGATCGCGTTCTTGGTCGAGAGGCCAATGATGGTGAGAAAGCCGACCTTGAAATAAACGTCGTTTTCCAAGCCGCGGAACCCCGTGGCGGCGAGCGCGCCCACGACGCCCAGCGGCACGACGAGCAGCACCGCCGTGGGAATAGACCAGCTTTCATAGAGCGCGGCAAGGCACAGAAAGACCACGAGCAGCGAAATGCCGTAAAGCATCGGCGCCTGCGTGCCGGAGAGGCGTTCCTCGTAGGACTGGCCGGTCCATTCGTAGCCGATGCCGGCGGGCAGTTTCGTGGCCAGTTCCTCCATTGCCTTCATGGCTTCGCCGGAACTGCGGCCGGAAGCGGGCGAGCCGACGATTTCCACGGACGGGAAGCCGTTATAACGCTGCAAATTGGGCGAGCCGGAACTCCATTTCATCATGGTCACCGCTGAAAGCGGAACCATCGTGCCGCCGTGGTTGCGAATAAACAGTGTTCCAACGTCCTCCGGCTTCATCCGGAAGGGCGCGTCGAGTTGCACGAGCACGCGCTGCACCCGGCTGCCGTTGACGAAATTGTTGACGTAAGCCGAGCCGAAGCAGGTGGACAAGGTGGTGTTGAGGTCGTCCAAGTCCACGCCGAGCGCGCTGGCCTTTTCCTGGTCCACCTCAATCTGCAACTGCGGCTCGTCGTCTTTGCCTTGCACGCGCACCGCGGTTACGCGTGGATCGCGACCGGCGAGCTCCAGCAATCGGCCCTGGGCGGCCATGAGCTTGTCGTGGCCCAGGCCGCCGAGGTCCTGCAATTCCAGGTCGAAGCCGGACTGCATCGCCAACTCGGTGATCGCGGCGGGCACCATTGCGAAAATCATCGCGTCCTTGATCGTGGAAAATTCCTGGGTCGCGCGCGCCGCCACCCTTTGCACAGAATGTTCTTTGCCGGCTCGCTGGCTCCAATTCTTAAGCCGGACGAAAGCCACCGCGCCGTTCTGCCCGTTGCCATTAAAACTAAAACCAACCACGGACATGAACCCTTCCACTTCCGGCTGCGCTTGGTAGTAAGCCTCGACCTGGGCCAGAACTTTCGTGCTGCGTTCCGCGGTCGCGCCCACCGGCAACTGGATGTTGGTGATAAAGAAGCCCTGGTCTTCCTCCGGTAAGAAGGACGACGGCAGCCGCCAATACATCACCCCCATCACCACGAGGATGACGCCGTAAAGCGCGAAGCTCCGCACGGGTCGCTGCAGCCATTGCGCGACCCAGCCCTGATATTTTTTGGAGCCGGCGGCGAAGCGGCGGTTGAACCAGCCGAAGAACCCGCGCTTCTCGTGCGGGCGGCCGGGCGCCACCGGCCGCAACCACGAGGCGCACAACGCCGGCGTCAGCGACATCGCCAGGCCCACTGAGAGCACCATCGCCGAGACCAGCGACAACGAGAACTGCCGGTAAATTGTCCCCACCGAGCCGCTGAAAAACGCCATCGGGATGAACACCGCCGTGAGCACGAGAGTGATGCCGATGAGCGCGCCGGTGATCTGCTCCATCGCCTTGCGCGTGGCCTCGCGCGGCGGCAAGCCTTCGTCCTGCATGAGGCGCTGCACGTTTTCGATGACCACAATGGCGTCGTCCACCAGAATGCCGATGGCCAGCACGACGCCGAAAAGCGTGAGCACGTTGATGGAGAACCCGAACGCATCCATGCTGGCAAACGTGCCCAGCAGCGCGACGGGGATCACGATGGTTGGAATCAAGGTCGCCCGCAAGTTTTGCAGGAACAAATACATGACCAAAAACACCAGCGCGATGGCGATCCCAAGGGTCTCGATAACTCCCTCGATGGAAATTTTGATAAACGTCGAGCTGTCCATGGGATAGATGATCCGGAGGCCCGCCGGAAAAAATTGGGCCAGTTGGTTCATCTTCGCCTGCACCGCCGTGGCGGTGGTCAGCGCGTTCGCTCCGGGCGCCAGCTTGATGGCGACCCCCACCCCAGGCTCGCCGTTGGCGCGGGCGAGCGAGGTGTAGCTTTCCCCACCGAGTTCCACGCGCGCCACGTCGCGCAAAAACACCTGCGCGCCATTGGTGTTCACGCGCAGCAAAATGTTTTCAAACTGGGCCGGCGTGCGGAGCGATGACTGGGCGCGCAACGTGACGTTGAGTTGCTGACCGTCCATGGCGGGTTGCGCGCCCAGCTCCCCCACGGAAACATCGCTGTTCTGCGTTGCGATGGCGGCGGTCACATCGCCGGGCGTCATGCCGAAACGGTTCAGTTGGTTGGGATTGAGCCAGACGCGCATCGCGTATTCCGAGCCGAACATGCTGGCCTCGCCCACGCCTTGCACGCGGCGCAGGGGGTCCAGCACGCTGGCCGCCACGAAATTGCCGAGGGCGTATTGATCCATCGTGCCATTCGTGCAATACAGGCTGACGATGAGCATGAAGTTGCGCGTGGCCTTGGTCACGGTGATGCCCTGCTGCTGCACGGTCTGGGGCAGGCTGGGGGTGGCGAGCTGCACTTTGTTCTGGACCTGCACCTGGGCAGTGTCCGGGCTGGTCCCCGGCTTGAAATAGAGCGTGAGCTGCGACTGGCCGCTGGCGCTGCTGCTCGCGGACATGTATTGCAGATTATCAATGCCCGTCATTTGCTGTTCCAACAGTGTGGTCACGGTGTTTTGCACCGTCTCCGCGGACGCCCCGGCGTACGTGGCGGAAACCGAAACCGACGGGGGCGCCACACTGGGATACTGGGCCACGGATGATTCCCGGATCGCCAGGACGCCCGCGAGCATGATGAGGATGGCCACCACCCACGCGAACACCGGCCGGTCAATGAAAAATTTTGCCATGCGCGAATTTTATTCTGCCGCCGGGGGGTTGGTGAACGGCACGGGAATGACCGTCGTGCCCGCGTGAACTTTTTGCAGTCCTTCCACAATCACTTTCTCGCCCCCGGTCAAACCGCCAGTCACCACCCATTTGTCCCCCGCTGCTGCCCCGGTTTGGATGTCGCGCTGTTCGACTTGATTTTGTGCGTTCACGATCAGCACACTGGCTTGGCCGCCAGCATCGCGCGCCACGCCGCGTTGGGGCACGGTCAGAACGCTGTTCGCCTTCGCGATTTCCACCCGCCCGCGCACAAACATGCCCGGGAGCAGAAATTGGTTTGGATTGCGAAATTCCCCGCGCAGCAAAACTGAACTGGTGGTTTCGTCCACGGAAGTGTCGGTGAAAACCAGCCGGCCGACCGCGTCGTAAGGGGTGCCGTCGTCCAGCAGCAACGTGATTTTGACGTCCGCTTCGGACAACCCCTGTAGTTTTCCAGCCTCCAGCGCGCGACGCAGTTTAAGCCGGTCGGAGCTCGACTGCGTGAAGTCCACGTAGATCGGATCGAGTTGCTGGATCACCGCCAGCTTGGTCGCTTCGCTGGCGCTGGCCAGCGCGCCTTCGGTGACGAGCGCCTTGCTAATACGCCCAGCAATGGGAGCGGTGACTTTGGTGTAGCCGAGATTCAACGCGGCGGTTTCCAGGGAGGCTTGAGCAGCGAGCACGTCAGCCTCGCTTTGGAGCGCCGTGGCTTTGGCCGATTCGTAAACCTGCTGGCTGACCCCTTTGACTTTCACCAGCGTGTCTTTTCGCTTGGCGTCAGCTTCCGCCTGATCCCGCGTGGCTTGGGCGTGAGCGAGGCTTGCCTGGGCGCTGTCGTAAGCCGCCTTCAACTGCGCGGGATCAATTTCGAACAACACCTGGTCCGCCTGCACTTCCGCGCCTTCGTCGAACTGGCGTTTCAGGAGAATGCCGGTGACGCGCGCCCGCACCTCCGCCGTGCGCTCGGCCGCAACCCGCCCGGGCAATTCAGCCGTCAGCGCCGCGCTGCCGGAGGCAACCGTTACCATGCCGACCGTTTGCGGTGGCAGCGCGCCGCCGCCCATGCCTATTCCCGGTGGGCCGCCCCCCGCGGGAACGCCGCCGTTCCCGCTGCATCCACAGCCAGCCAGCACGCCCAGCAAAAAAAGATGGCAGCCAAGTCGCACTGCCGGTTTGCGGTGATTCCATTGCAAATTCATGGTTCTTTGAACTTTCGGTTAAGTTATTTCCAGCCGCCGCCCAACGCTTTGTAGAGCGAGATCTGGCTGGCGACCTTGTTGAATTGTGACTGAATGAGGCTTTGTTGCGCGGTAAACAAATCCTGCTGGGCGGTGAGCGCATTCAGGTAGGTGTCGTCGCCCTGGCGGTAGCGCAGGTTGGCCAGCTCGTAGCGCCGCTGCTGCGTGGAGACCAGGGCGGCTTGTTCCTCGATTTGCCGGGCGTAGCTGCTCACATCCACCAGGGCGTCGGAGACTTCGCGGAAGGCGGTCTGGATGGCGTGCTGATAATCGGCGACTTCGATGCGCTGGCTGACCTTCGCGGCGTCCAAGTCGGCGAGGTTTTGGCCGCCGGAGAAGAGGGGTACGGTGACTTGCGGCGCGAAGTTCCAGACGCCGGTGCCGGCGCCGAAAAGCTGGGATAATTGCGAACTTTGCGCGCCCACGGAAGCGGTGAGGGCAACCGTGGGGAAGAAGGCGGCGCGCGCGGCGCCAATGTTGGCATTCGCGGCGCGCAGCGTATGCTCGGCCTCCAGAATATCCGGACGGCGCTGGAGCAGTTCGGAGGGCAACCCGGCGGGAATGTCCGCAACCAGGTTGGTATCCGCAAACCGGCGCGGCGGTGGGAGCTCCGCGGGCCAGGAGCGGCCGAGGAGGAGGGTGAGATAATTCCTGGCCTCGGCCAACTGGCGTTCGAAGGTGATGACATTGATTTGGGCGGTTTGGACCTGGCTTTCCGACTCGCGCAAATCGAGCTCGCTGCTGGCGCCAGCGTCAAAGGTGGCTTTATTCAGATTATAGGATTCGTGGACGGTTTGGAGGGTCTGGCGGGACAGAGCAAGCAATTCCTCGGTTTCGCGCAGCGTGAAATATTCCGTGGCGACTTGCGCGATGAGGGAGACTTGTTCGCTGCAGCGGGCCTCGGCGTTGGCAAAATATTTTTCCAGCGCCTGGCGATTGAGGCTGCGGACGCGGCCAAACAAATCCAACTCCCAGGCGGTGGTGCCAAGGCTGGCACTCCACTGGCGCGAGTCCAGCCCCCCGGCATGGCTGCGGGTGTAACTGCCGCTGCCGTCCACCGTGGGGAAGGAGGCGGAGTGCGTGACGCGGTATTCGGCGCGGCTTTCCTCGACATTGAGGACGGCCACGCGGAGATCGAGATTATTGCTGAGCGCGAGCTGGATTAGCGACTTCAGGCGTTCGTCCGCGAAGAAATTCTGCCAGGCAGTGTCGGCCGCGCGGCTTTCATTGGTGACGGCCAGGCCGGGGAATTGGGGGGCGACTGGCGCAGGCGGGCGCTGATAGGCAGGCATCATCGTGCATCCGCAGAGCGCGGCGGCCAGCAGCACGCCGGCCAGGGCGGCGTAGCGCATCAGCAGAGCAGCGGGCGGATTATGTGAGGGATTCATGGAAAAAGATGGCGGCCGGCTTGGGGAGAGCCGAATTCCGCGTTAGTCTTCGGCGGGACCCGGGCGGCGGGGCAATGGTGGCCGCTGTTTGAAGTCGGTGGCGGCCGGGCTGGTCATGCCCGCGGTCACGTAACCGATCAGTTCGCGCAATACGGCCTCGCGGACTTCAAGCTTCTGCATGCCAGGCATGGTCTTGGCGTGCGTGGAGAACATCGCGAGGGAGCCCATGGCAAACATGGACCGCAGATGGAGCAAATCCTCGGGGAACTGCGGCAAGGCTTGGTGGAAAGCCGCGACGAATTCGGCCATGGTAGGGGCGACTTCCTGGTGCAGGGACCGGTGGAGAAAGAGCGGGGGCAACAGCAGATTCCGGGCGAGGAATTGCTGGAAGGCGGTGTTGCCGAGGCCGGATTCGAACGGCGGCCGCAGGAGACACTCAACGATGACGGTGACGGACAGAGGCCGGCCTTGGGCCAGCGCCACGGCCTCGCGCAGGCGGCGAAGCCGTTCGGCGTCCATGGGCCGGAAGCGGCGGCGGAAGATTGCGAGGTACAGGGCTTGTTTCGAGCCAAAATGGTAGGTGGCCGCGCCGAGATTGACCCCGGCGGCCTCCGCGAGCATGCGCATGCCGACCCCGTCGTAGCCGTGTTCTCCGAACAATCGCTCGGCGGCATCCAAGAGGCGGTCGGCAGTGTCGGCGGTGTCGCCAGCGGGCTTGATTTTCGCAGTCACACTCAAATCATACATACGTATGAATTGCGCGTCAAGAAAAAAGACCGTGCGGCTGGGTGGATGGCACGGCATGGGAACCGCGGTGGAATTTCGGTCTTGGCGCGGTCATCAGCGCGGTGTTCGGCTTTGCAATGGGCGGCTCCATTTATTTGCGGCCGAGGTATCTCACGAAGGTGCCGGGCCACAACGCGCAGCAAATCGGTGTGGCCATCATGTCGAGCGGCACGCCGCAGTTGTTACTGATGCCTGTGACCGCCGCCCGGCTGAAAAAACTCGGCGCCCGCATATGGCTCACCGCCGGCATTGTGCTGATCGGCGCGAGCTATTTTATGAACTACTCGCGCAAAATGCTCTTCATGTCTTGCCGGAAAATGATGCGCACCAATTTGTCCAGCAGGACGTCGGCGCGCTCATCAAACAAGCGGCTGAGGTTCGGCGCGGGGCCGCCCGGCACCGGCTGGTAGCGCTGCATAAACACTTACGCCCCCGGCAGCGAACGCAGAAACCGGAACCGCTTCACGTCGTCGGCCAGGCTGGTATTGAAGCCGTACATGCAGACGAACTCGACGTTGTCGCGGCCCAACCGTGAGATCATGCTCACGATCGCCAAGCTGCCGGACATTCTCCGAAAACAACCGTTCAAAGTACATCTGGCCTCAAGGACTCCATCAATTCAATGCCCGGTGTTGGCAGTGCGCTGCATCCCCGAACAAGCGGGCCTGCGGGCGGATGCGTGACAACGGCCGTGACCAGGCACATGCGATTGGCGGGATCAACGACTGCGGATTCGATCGTTGTGTTCGGCAGCGCGAGATGCGTCAAGCTCTGGCCGGAGCACACGGGCGTGATGCCGGGGAAGATCGGCTTGGGCGCAGGCTCCGCGGCGCCAGCACCCATCAGTGCCATCACGACCAAGGCCGCAAGGAGAATTGGAATGTGAAAAAAGCAGGATCGTCGGCGTTGGGTATTCATAGCTGCGCTATTCAACGGATTGTCGGCTGATTTCCTCCCGGTGCGAGCGCGCGTAAGCCCACGCCTTCGCCAAATCTTCCGCCCGAAGCGTCGGATAGAAATGCAAAAGTTCAGCTTCGGAAACGCCCAGCCGCCGGCCCTGCTCCAATACCCAGACCGGAATGCGCGTGCGGACAATGCACAGTTCGCCGCCACAAACCCCGGGGCGGCTTTCGATGCCAGGAAAAGCGTCAGACATTCAACTTGGCTCTCCCCAGCCTGCATCTCGAATCACCCTTTGCAATTCGTTTTCGAGTGCAACAAAGGCGGGCAGTTGGCGAAGAGGGCCAAAATCGTCGATCAATTCAGCCAGCCGGTAAAATGCCTGGGCGGGAGAGAACCTTTTCAAACGCCTCAATGGAAGCTCGGTTGCATCTTGCAGCAGCTTATGGAGCGTCTCTTTTGGATTGGGAAGTCCCTCAATTTTTTGAGAAGCTGGCAGGGCCAAACTAATCGTGCCTGCCGGATTGCCAGCCGCAAGTCGGATTTTGGCTTCGTCAAACAAGAGCCAGGCTTCGGTCATGCGAACTGGCACCACACACGCGTAGGGGCGGTCCTTGAACAAGTCGGCGGACACGAGTTTGATGGCTCGCTGAATTTGATCAATCCGGCTGGAACGCGGTTCTTTTTCGGCATCACGATGGATAAAAATCAGGTCACAAGGGTAAAGGTCAAAGGCCGCCGCAATCTTATCCTCCAATCGGGTCGGAGGATTCGGCAGTTGACGCAGATCAGCCCAAGCAGTCTCAATCGGCCTCACGACGCCATTATTAATCAGCAACCATCGCAATGGATGCAAAAGCACCGCATCCGTCGGCCCGTCCGTAACCAGAGTAAAACGAAGCGTGCTCATCCTCCCCCTGGCCTGGTGATCAAAAGTTGTTGTATATCTTCCCGGTCCATCACCCGCTTGCGCCGTGTTTGATTTTGACGTTCCGATGCCGAAGGATTGAGGTAGGCAAGCAGATTTCCTTTTCCCGTAATTCTGTGGGACTTGATTTTCTTTGCCCGCCATGTTCCTTCAAGGCAACTGAACTGCAACTTCGAAAAACGAGTGATGTTTTCCTTTCCAGAAACACTGGTTTTGTGAAGGTCTTCAACCAATTCCGCCAGCAAAATTGAATCTTCCGGCACCTGTTGAAAAACCGCCGGAGAGTGGGTGTTGACAATGACCTGGCGCAGTGGATTGGCTTCGTCACAAGCTTCATCGGTGTCGGTAGCTATATCTTGGAGCAGTTGGAGCATCACGGGGATGCGTCGGGGGTGAATCCCATTTTCCGGCTCTTCAAGGCAAAGCACTCCGCCGGATTGCCGGTCAAATTCCATGACCGCCAAGGCGAGAAACCGCAATGTCCCATCGGAAAGATCCCGCGCGGGATGGAGCGTCCCGTCACGTGAGCGCACGAGCAGCGTAAAAAGTTCGCGGCTTTCGTCGCGATCAATAATGATTTCACGCACATCTTCCAACAGGGTTGACAGGCGGTTGGCAACTTGTGCATAGACTGCGGCGGACAGGGCGGCGGACGATTTGCCGTTGGGTTGGCCATTGCCAGAAGGTTTGCGCGCCAATTGGTAAAGAGTGGCCGCCATATGCGCTCCGTTCGCGCCCATTCGCGGTGTGGCTCTGAACTCATCCGGACGGCGAAGCGCTGAACTTTCGAGCTGCAGCAACCGCCATGATTGCATTTCCCGGCGAGCCAAAAGGGCGGTTGGGTATTCGCCCGTCTGAACCGTGCTGAGCATGGTTCGAGGCAAGGCTGCGGCTGGCCGGGTCAGCAGGCGGCCGGAACGTCCGTCTTGGTGCATGCGCACAATCAACTGGTCGTCTTGTCGTTCGGTCGAGATGAACTCGGAGGTGCGTCGCCCTTCCAAAACCGACTCCCGCCATTCCACGCTCGCTGGAAAAAGAATGTGTTCGGAAGCATCTCGCAATCGCATCGGCACCAGGGTTTCCTCCAACACTTCCAGCGGCCCGGCATCTGGCTGAGGGGAATCTGTCTCGCGCAAGCCCAAACGTAACACGTAACGGGCCAGCGTAATTGAAGCCTCGACGTGTTGGCCAAGATCGTCCAGCGCATGTTTAGGCAGAATCATTTCTGCCTCAAAGCGCATTTCACGATCATGGTCCGCGCCAATCCGATGGAAAACACCTTGGACGTTTCCCGTCTTTTGTGATTCGTCCCGAACACAAAGTGCGGCCTCTGCCAGGGTTTGCTCCGTCAACGAACTCAAGAAAAGAATGGCGTCAAATAAATTGGACTTGCCAACTCCATTGGCTCCCGCAATGCAGGTAAATGGTCCAAAGTGGACGTCCACGTCCACCAGATTCTTGAATCCTGAAACTCTTAGCCTTGTAAGCATTGAACAAAAGTGCGTTTCTAAAATTAAAATGCCGGTTCGATCAGGCCAATCTTCCGCACTGACTCAACCATGCTTTCAATATGCGCGTTTCGCCCGCTTCCGGCAACCCTCATTTGTTCCGTACGAAGAGCTTGCCCGGCAACTGTTTCACCAACCGCTTCATCTCCAGACTGAACAATGCCACGCTCACCGCCGAACTCGGCAGGCCGCTGGCCCGGATGATTTCGTCAATGCTGGTTTCCTCTTCCAGTTTCACGTTGGCGAAGACAGATTGCTCGTTTTCGTTCAAGTCCAGCGCGGGAAGCACGCCGGTTTCGTTGGCGGTCTTGGGCCGGTTGCTGGCGGGGAATAAGTATTCAAACTCGCTCAAAATGTCCTCCACACCTTCGCACAGTTTCGCGCCCTTCTTGATGAGGTCGTGGCAGCCTTTGCTGCGCGGCGAATCAATCCGGCCCGGCACGGCGAAAATCTGCCGGCCATATTCGTTCGCGAAATTCGCCGTGATCAGCGCGCCGCTGGTCAGGTTGGCCTCCACCACCACCGTGCCCAGCGTCATGCCGGCCACGATGCGGTTGCGGATGGGAAAACTCTGCTTGTCCGCCGGCCGGTTGAAGGGAAATTGCGTGACGACCGCGCCGTTGGCCGCGATGCGTTCGAACAATTCCGCGTTTTCCGGCGGTGCCACCAGGTTGATGCCCGTGCCCAGGACCGCAATCGTCCGGCCCTTGCCGCTCAAGGCGCCCTGATGCGCGGCGGTGTCAATGCCGCGCGCCCCACCGCTCACCACCGTCACGCCCATGTAGGCGAGTTGGTAAGCCAGCTTGCGCGCCGTCTCGATGCCGTAATGCGTGGTCATCCGGGAGCCAACCAGGGCCACGCCGTTCTTGTCCTTGGCCGTCAGCGCGCCCTTGACGTAAAGCACCAGCGGTGGATCATAAATCTCGCGGAGCAGTGGCGGGTAATTCTCATCGGACGAAATCAAGACGTGGCAGTTGAAATCGGAAATGCGTTTCAATTCGCCGGGCAGATCCACGGACTTTTCCCACCCGGAGATCTTCTCCGCCAGCTCGTCGCCGATGTTGCGGACGCGCAGCAACGCGGATTTGGAGGCGGCCAGCACCTTTGGCGCCTCGCCGAAATGCTCCAGCAGCGATCGGGCGCGCACCGGCCCGACGCCCTCGATCAGGTTCAAGGCAATGAATGCTTCGCGGGAATCCATGACGCATTAAAAAGTTTTGCCCCGCCGATGGCAAGCAATTGTGTCGTTTTGTGGAAGCGCGCCGTTGGCGCTTGGCGAAGCGACGCGCGTGGTGTAGGTTTTAGGCATGAAATTGCTGACGGTGGAAGAAGCAACTCCGGGCTTGGGCCAATTGGTGGAGCTGGCGCTGGCAGGCGAGCAAATCCAAATCCGCAAAGGAACTGGCGTGGTGGAATTACGGCCAGCTCAGAAGGCGCAACCGACCGGTGAGGAGGGAGTGGCGCCGCGCGAGATCCTCCGGCGTTTGCAAGCAGACGCCCGGCTCTCACCACAACAGGCGGAACGGTATCTAAACGAAGTGCGGGAAGAACGGCTGGCGGCTGAAAACTGGCGCCCGGCATGATTCACCTCGACACAAACTACCTCATTGGCCTGTTGGTGAAGGGCTCGCCGCAAGCCCGGGACGTGGACGCATGGCTGGCCGCTGGTCAGGCATTGGCCAGCAGCGCCATCGCTTGGACCGAATTCCTCAATGGCCCGGTCACACCGATCGAAGTCACGCGGGTCGAATCGGTTTTGCAGTCCCGAATTGTCTCGTTTGGCCGGGCTGAGGCGGCGCTGGCGGCGGAATTATTCAACCAGACTGGGCGGCGACGAGGCTCACGGTTTGACTGCCTTGTCGCAGCGACCGCAATTTTGGCGCAGGCGGAAGTAGCGACCGCAAATCTAACGGATTTCAATGCCTTTCTGCCCTACGGTGTTAAGCTGGCTGCTGTTCCGGCCCCAATCCCGCCGCCTGCTCCGCAATCGCCTGCTGGCACTTAAAAACCTCTGGCGCCTCGCCGAAATGCTCCAGCAGCGATCGGGCGCGCACCGGCCCAATGCCCTCGATCAGGTTCAAGGCAATGAATGCTTCGCGGGAATCCATGACGCATTAAAAAGTTTTGCCCCGCCGATGGCAAGCAATTCACGAACAGGATTTGGGCCGCACGCATCCCGCACGCATCCCGCGCGCATCCCGCTTGCCCGCAGCGCGCCCGGTTGCTAGTCTCCGCGCATGGCCATTGGCGACGTCCGGATTCACGAAGTCACGTTTTGCGCCCGCGTTGCAAAGTGGGCGGAAGCGCTCTTCGCCCAACATCCGGAATGGGGACTCACCCGCTGCGAAATCGAGGAATCCAAGGGCATCAAGCGGAAACGCTCGGATTTGCGATTTTACGGGCAGAAAGACCGGCTGGTGCTGGCCGGGGAAACGAAATTGCCAGGCACGCCGGAAGGCCGCAACGCGTACAACTCCGATTTGGTGGACGACTCTTCTCGTAAAGCGTCCGGCGCCGGGGCGGAATTTTTCTTCACCTGGAACGTCAACAAATTTGTCCTGTTTGATTCCAAGAAATGGGACGTGCCGTTGCTGGAACGGCGCGTCCGGGAATTTGAGCTCGGAATGGAGCTCAATGATCCGGAAGACGTTTCCCGGCCGGAAGTCGAAAGACGCATCCAGGAATTTCTCGCCGAATTTTTTGCCGAGTTCCATGAAATCGCCACAGGCAAGAAACCGGATTGGGGAATGCTGCCGGATGAATTTTTCATCCGCGCCTTCGAGAGCCATATCGCGTGGCCCGTCAGACTCACGGCGGAGTTCTTCCACACGCAATCCGCCACTGACAAGAAGTTTGACAGCCGGTTTCAAGACTGGATGTCCAAGGATCAAGGCTGGCAGGTCATTCGCAATGATCCAAACGTCTGGCGCGATTTGATTGACCGGGCTGCCCGGACGCTCTGTTATGTGTTCGCCAACCGGCTGTTGTTTTACGAATCCGTCCGCCGCAAATTTGACGAACTGCCGCCCATCAACGTCCCCCAAAGCGTCGGCCAGCCGCTGGATTTGCTGGCCCATTTCAACCAGGCGTTCCAGCGCGCGATGGAAGTGACCGGCGATTATGAAACCTTGTTTTATCCGCTGCAAGAAGACTGGGCGGCGCCCGCGATTTTTGGGCACGAACTCGCGCCCGATGCCTGGCGTTCCGTTTTGGGCGAATTGTACCAGTTCAATTTCAAGGAAATCCGCACCGATATTTTGGGCGGCATTTTCCAAAAGCTGATTGCGCCGGAAGAACGCCACAAGTTCGGCCAGCATTATACCAATGAAGACCTGGTGGACGTGGTCAACGCCTTTTGCATCCGGAAGGCTGACGACGTGGTGCTGGATCCCGCGTGCGGCTCCGGCAGCTTTTTGGTCCGCGCCTACCATCGCAAAGCCTGGCTGGCCCAGGATAAGAGATTCACCCATCCCAGCGTTTCCCACCAGGATCGCATCGCTGAAATCTATGGCTCCGATATTTCCCTGTTCGCCGCGCATCTGGCCACGCTCAACCTCGCGTCCCGCGACATCAACGAGGAGGAGAATTATCCGCGCATTGCCCGCCGCAATTTCTTTGAAGTCCGCGCGGGAAAGCCCTTCTGCCACCTGCCGGGTGGCTTGCGCGGCGAGCGCACGATTGAGCCGGTTCCGCTGCCAAAATTGAACGCCGTGGTCGGGAATCCGCCTTACGTCCGCCAGGAATTGATTCCCCGGCGCGGCGACCAACCCAAGCCCAAGGCGGATTCGGCGAAAGAGGATCTATTTGAACTCTGCCAAGAACTTTGGGGCGTCGAACTCACCGGGCGGAGTGACCTGCATTGCTACTTTTGGCCCGCCTCCACGGCCTTCTTGCAGGACAACGGGTGGTTCGGTTTTCTCGTTTCGTCGAGTTGGCTGGACGTGGAATACGGCTTTGCCTTGCAAGCCTGGGTGTTGACGCATTTCAAAATTCACGCCATTTTGGAAAGCAACGCCGAGCCGTGGTTTGAAGACGCCCGCGTCAAGACCTGTGCCGTGATCTTGCAGCGCTGTGATGATCCCCAGGCACGTTTTGAGCAGCTCGTGAAATTTGTCCGTCTGGACGCGCCGCTCGCGGACATCTTGGGCGAGCGTCCCGATGAGAATTCCCGCCAGACCGCCGCCGATAAATTCCGCGACTTCATTTCGCGGTGCAAGAAAGACACGGCGAAGGAGCAATTCCGCATCGTGGTGGTGCCGCAGAAAAAACTTTGGGAAGACGGCTTGCGCGCGGGGAAATTATTCGCCCTGCAAAAACAGCGCGACCTCGCTGAAGGGGTGCGCCCGAGCGGCGGCGGAGATGAGGACCAGGAAAATGGCGGCCACGGGGCCTATGACGAAAACGGCAACGGATTCCTGCACGACGACGGCGGCCTTGGCTGCGGGCCAAATTATGGCGGCGGCAAGTGGGGCAAATACCTACGCGCGCCGGATTTGTATTTTCAAATCATGGAGCGCTATGCCAGCCGGTTCGTGCCGCTGGGGGAAATCGCGCTAATTCGCCGCGGAATAACGAGCGGTTGCGACGGTTTTTTTATGCCGCGCGATGTTTCGCATGAATTTCTGGAGAATTATTCCAAAATGGAATGGAACGATGCGCCCCTTCAAACACATTGCAAACGTGCGGAAGTTGAGTCTGGCAAAGTAAAACTCATCAAAACTGGAAGCGGTGATGAGACTGTTCACCCGATAGAAGCTGAATATCTCGCGCCAGAAGTTCACAGCTTAATGAAGGTAAGCCGTCCGGTGATACGGGTTGGCGAGTTGGACCGGCTTGTCTTGCTGGTTTCCAAAACCATGGACAAGTTGAAAGGAACTTACGTCCAAAAATATCTGCGATACGGTGAACAAACTTCATTTGCCTCCAAGAAGAGCAAAGCAGTGCCGGTGTCACAACGGACAAGCTGTGCAGGTCGCGAGCCGTGGTATGACCTTACTGGCGCAAAACCGGGAGTGTTTTTCTGGCCGATGGCGCAACAATACCGCCACGTTATTCCCGCCAATCCCGAAAATCTGATATGCAATCACAATCTTTTTGACATTCATCCGCTCGATTTGGACGCACAAGCGATTGGCGTCTTAACTGCGGTAGCCAATTCGACTTTGATTGCCAATTTCAAAACTTTTTACGGTCGTTACGCGGGAACGGAAGGAAATTTGAAAACGGAAGTCGTGGATGTGAATCTGCTGGAAGTGCCGGACCCGCGCAGTGTATCCAAAGCCGTTGCAAAAAGGTTGCACGATGCCTTTACCCAACTTTGCCTGCGTGACACCGGCAGTTTGGTGGAGGAAGCGTTTGTGGAGTGCCGCTCGCCGGAACGGGCGAAGAAGTTGGCGGAGAATCCGATTGAACTGCCGGCAGAATTGCGGCAGTCGGACCGTCGCGCCTTGGACTTGGCCGTGTTTGAGTTGTTGGGCGTCATCAACGCGGGCGAGCGCGAAAAGTTGGTGGATGAATTGTATTGGGAAACGGCCAACCATTTCCGGCAAATCCGCATCGTGGAAATCCAAAAGCAAAAGCAGCGGACCAACTCTGAAGGCCGGGAATTTCGCACCGACGAACTGGCCGCCGATGTTTGGGACAGCCTGCCGGCCGGGGACAAGCAACCGCTGGCCGCCTGGCTGGCCAGCCAGGTGGATGACGGCTTGACGGTCCACATCCCCGAAAGCGACGGTTGCAGTCTGCCCGAGGCGAATGATTTTCTGGACGCCAGTTCGGTCTTTTTCGATCTGCCCGGCGCGGCGAAGAAGCAGGCCCAGAAGCTGGAATTGCCCAGCCGTGCCCACGCGGAGTTGGTCCACTTCGCCTGGCAGCAAAAAATCCCTGGCGCGGTCACGCTGCCCAAGTCCGAAAAGGCCGCGCGCGAATTGCACGCCGGCGCGACGGCCCGCGTGAAAGCGCTGGAAGCCAAAGCCGGCGAACTCGCCCGCAGCCGCACCAGCGACGAGCGCCGGGCCATGGATCTCTCCCGCCTGCTGCTTCATTGGCTGATGAACGGCAAACCCAAACGGGAAGCCCAGCCCCAACAATGATGCCTAGCCCTAATGCCTTTCGGAAATTCAAATTGGCAGCAAATCGTGGGGAAGATGCAACCCCGTTGGGGTAGATCGTAGTTGGGGCATTTACCCAGGGTAGCTCCTTCGTCGCAACCCTGGGCTGAATGATCGAATCCCGTTGGGATTCAAGCCCGGAATTTCCGAAAGGCATTATGCCTAGCCCGGATATTGCATAGGCCAATCCGTATCGCAGATTTCCAAGTCTGCTGGATCGCGGGTTTCCAAACCCGCAGACGCCACGCCTGTTCGACGCCCTGCCGATTTGGAAATCGGCGATACAGCAGGTTTGGGAACCTGCGGTACGCCGGTTTTGCCCGCGTTCGCCATTGGATAACGCACGTTCCGGGGTTGGACGGCATTTGTCCAACCGCTGCGCATATATTTGTCCACCAATGAAACAAACAAATTGAAACGATTATGGGACTGACAATCTATTACCAATTATCGGTGGAGGAGAATCTGACCGCGGGGGCGGTTCGTGCGCTGGTGGCGCGGCTGGCGGGCTACGCGCGGGAAATCGGCTGCGCGGAAACCGGCAAACTCGAGCGGGTCTTGGCCGACACGCCGTTCACCTCGCTGGTGGTCCGGAAGGGCCGCGAGGAAGACTGTTGTTTTGGCCTCGTCCCCGCCAAGCGCGGCTGGGTGGTCGAGGTTTGGCCCGGCGAAGGCTGTGAGAGCGCGACGCTTGGCCTATGCCAGTATCCGCGCCGGATTCGCAACGGTGGCGAGCGGGTCAGCACGGGGTTTGCCGGCGGCTGGCGGTTGAAGGGGGCTTGCAAGACGCAATACGCGGCGGAACACGGCTGGGATCATTTTTTGCTCTGCCACCAGCGGGTCGTCAGCCTGCTGCAATTCTGGCGCGGGCTGGGCGTGACCGTGGACGTTTCGGATGAGGGCGGCTATTGGGAAACCCGCGATGAAAAGAAACTCCGCCACACCTTGGAACGCTACGATCGCTTGATGGCCGCGATCTCGGGCATGGCCAAGGACGCGGCGGACGATTCCGGCCAGTTTTGTTCCGTCGAGGCGCCGATTTTCGCGCGCAAGGATTTTGAGCGGCTGGAGGCGGAAGGCCGGCGGAATTTTGCGCGGTAGCTCAAGCAGCCTGCCAATATCGCAACCGAGGGAACCACGAAACACACGAACCACACGAAAATGAGATCCCGTTCCTGTATTTCGTGGTTTGAATTCTTTTCGGCGAGGATTTGGCCGCGCGCATCCCGCTTGCCCGCTGCGCGCCCGGTTGCTAGTCTCCGCGCATGAGCAAGCTGTTGTTGATTGATGACGAAGAAGACGTGCGGTATTCCATCCAGCGGATCTTCAGCTCGCCGGAGCTCGAGCTGGCCGCGGCGGCGTCCGGCGAGGAGGGGCTGAAGGTCATTCCCAAGTTCAAGCCGGACGTGGTGCTGATGGACGTGCGCATGACCGGCATGACCGGCCTCGAAACCCTGCGGCGCATTCGCCAGACCGATCCCAAACTGCTCGTCATTTTGATGACCGGCTACGGCACCACGCAGACCACCATCGAGGCGATGAAGCTGGGGGCGTACGATTACCTGCTCAAACCGTTTGACATTCCCAAGCTCAAGGAAATCGTCGGCAACGCCCTGAAAGCCGCGCGCGACATGAAGCAGGTGGTGTCCTACCAGCCGCTACTGGATACTGAGGATTATGCGCTGGGGTTCGTGGGGGGCGCCGAATCCATGCAGCAGGTGTTCAAGCTCATCGGCCAGGTCGCCGCCAGCGATGCCACGGCGCTCATCACCGGCGAAAGCGGCACCGGCAAGGAACTGGTCGCGCGCGCGATCTATCATCACAGCAACCGCAACACCCAGCCGTTTCTGGCGGTCAACTGCGCCGCCATTCCCGAACAGCTCCTGGAAAGCGAATTGTTCGGGCACGAACGCGGCTCGTTCACCGGCGCCACCGCGCAGCGCATCGGCAAGTTTGAGCAATGCAACCTGGGCACCATTTTTCTCGATGAAATCGGCGACATGACGCCGCCCACGCAGACGAAGATTCTGCGCGTGCTGCAAAGCGGCACGTTCGAGCGGGTGGGCGGCAACCAGCCGCTCACCGTGGATGTGCGG
>Ga0316217_10002862_pt1 | contig 20373 bp, 19 predicted proteins | sample 1anoAmetaG_FD_203633 | JGI IMG/M metagenome (GOLD analysis project Ga0316217, IMG submission 203633) | Freshwater microbial communities from Trout Bog Lake, Wisconsin, USA - 1anoA | ecosystem: Environmental > Aquatic > Freshwater > Lake > Hypolimnion/Profundal zone | place: USA: Wisconsin...
CGTCGGCGCCGACAGGTGCCGCCGACCACTGGACTCGAAGCCTCAGGCCCCCGATGAGGGCCAACCCTTCCATGCTCCACGCCAATGATCGGAGCCAAGGCGTGCCAACAGGGCCCCCTCGTCTCCCCCGGGCCCATCTTTAACCTCCGCCGGCCGCGCCGGCGGAGGTACCGGGGGGAAATGGGGGAACCCCAGTCAAGGGTGATGCGATAGCCCTGGCCTCAAGCCAGCCTATGTCGACAGACCGCGGTCCCTGAACTTGGTGCCCACCACCATCTGCAGGCCGCGGATGTGGTTGAGGACCCGCTCCAGCTTCTGGCGGGCGATGTCCTGGTACTGGAGCTGCTGGATGAGCGCGAAGACTCCGTCCTGGAGCTGGGTGCCGATGCCCTCGATCTCGGCGAGGGTCCCTTCCAGGCCCTTCATGTGGCCCAGCCCGGCCTCCTGCTTCAGGCGCACCAGGCCCTGGAAGCTGCGGTCGGTGAAGGCCAGCATCTCCTCGACCCGGGAGACCACCTTCTCCATCTCGGCCTCGGTGTGGGCGATGGCCTCCTCCATCTGGGGGATGATCCGGGTGGCGTCGGTGACGGTGCGCAGGGGCGCGGTTTCTATCAGCTCCCTCAGGCTCTCGTCCAGGAGCCGCTCCTGGTCCTGGTTGGCGCCCAGGTGCAGGCCGTGGCCCGCGGAATGGTGGAAGGTGGTGATGAGCCGGCTGTCCAGCAGGGCGGTGATGTCCTGGCCCTGGATGATGAAACCCTGGACCCAGGCCCCCTCGGGGCCCGCGAGGAGGGCGCTGGCGGGGATGAGGCTCTCGAGGGTGGTGGAGATGACCGACTCCACCCTGTCCACCAAAAGGCCCACGTTGCTGGCGGCGCCCATGTCCAGGACGATGATGTTGCGGGACAGTTCGCTGGCCTGGCGCTCGAGCCCCAGGCGCACCCGCAGGTTGATGACGGGGATGACCTGGCCGCGCAGGTCCAGCAGGCCCTCGACGCTCCGGGGCATGTGGGGGATCTGGTTCAGTTCCCGGTGGGGCGTGATCTCGGCGACCTGGGCCAGGGGCACGGCATAGGTGTGGCCGGCCATGGTGAAGCTGAGGTACTGCCGGTCGGCGGCACCGGTCTCCTTGGCGCTTGCCCCCGTGGTCAGCGTGCCCAGGCTCACAGACCCTCCTGCACCGCGAGCATGAGGAGTTCGGCGGGATCCAGGATCAGCACCACCCCGCCGTCGCCCATGATGCTCGCGCCGGAGATGCCCGGCAGGCTCGCGAGGTAGGGGGCCAGGGGCTTGATGACCATCTCCTGCCGCCGGATGAAGGCGTCCACGATCACGCCCATGCGCCGCCCGCCGGTGGAGACCACCACGACGGGCAGCTCCTCCTCCTCGGTGAGTTCGGCGGCGCGGTCCTTGAAGTGGAGGAGGTCCCTCAGGCGGGTCACGCCCAGCACCTCGCCCCGGAGGTTGATCGCCTTGCGGCGGGTGAGGTGGGAGAGGCTCTCCCTGGGCACCAGGAGGGTCTCCTCCACCGCCGTGCCCGGCAGGGCGAAGACCTGCCCGCCCGCGCGCATGAGCAGGGCGTCGATGATGGCCAGGGTGAGGGGCAGCTTGATGGTGAAGATCGACCCCCGGCCCACCGAACTGGTGACCGAGACGCTGCCGTTGAGCTTGCGCACGTTGGACTTGACGACGTCCATGCCCACGCCCCGGCCGCTGATGTCGGTGACGGTCTTGGCGGTGGAGAAGCCGGGCAGGAAGATCAGGTTGATGGCCTCGTCGTCCGTGATGCTCTCGGCCTTCTCCGGCGTGAGGATACCCTTCTCCACGGCCTTGGCGCGCACCACCTGGGGGCTGATGCCCTTGCCGTCGTCCTCGATCTCCACCAGCACCGAGTCCCCCTCGTGCCGGGCCCGCAGCACCACGATGCCCGTCTCGGACTTGCCGGCGCCCAGGCGCACCTCGGGCAGCTCGATGCCGTGGTCGGCGCTGTTGCGGATGAGGTGGATGAGGGGATCGCTCAGCTCCTCGATGAGGCTCTTGTCGATCTCGGTGTCCTCGCCCACCATCTGGAGCTCGATCTTCTTGCCGCTGTTCTTGGCCAGGTCCCTGAGCATGCGGGGGAACTTGGTGAAGATGGTCTTCACGGGGACCATGCGGATGCCCAGGACCGAAGCCTGGATCTCCTTGCTCACCTGGTCCAGGTAGACGGAGGTGCGGCGCAGCTCCTTGACGAGGGCGTCCGCGGTCGCCGGCAGGGTCTCGGTCTCGAAGCGCTCGACGATGTGGCTGATCATGGTCTTGCAGATGATCAGCTCGGCCACCGTGTTCATGAAGCTGTCCAGCTTGGCCTGGCTGACCCGGATGGTGTCCGAGACGGTCTTGTCGGGGGCCTTGTCCGAGGCCCGCCGGCCGGGATTGGGCGGCCCTGCCTCCGCGGCGGGCTCGACGTCCGCGGCCGGGTCGGCGGCGCCCCGGGGGGAAGGCGCGGCCAGGTCCGGGGCCGGCGCCTTGGCGGGGGCTGGAGCGGGGGCTGTTGCGCCCAGGGCCAGGTCGAAGTAGTCGATGCTGACGTTCTTGACGCCGTCGAAGAGCTTGCGCACCGACTCGGGCGCGTCCGTGGGCGCGATGACCAGCAGCAGGTCGAAGGGCAGCTCCCCGGGGTCGAACAGGTCCAGGTCCATCTCCTTCATGACCTTGGACGAATGGACGAGGCGGCCCACCAGGTCGACCATGGAGATCATGGACAAGGGGTTGAAGGGCGTCCCCAGCAGCGAGGGCAACAGGTGCACCTTCAGGGCCATGACGGGCACGCCCTGCAGGAGGGCCTCCTCGGCGGCCTCGATGGCCTCGGTGTCCATGCCGGCCAGGTCCGGGGGGATGGCCAGGCCGTGGGTCCGGGAGACGGGCTGGGGCGCCGGGGCAGCCGCGGCCGCGGGCTTCCCGCCGCCCTTGAGGGCCTCCAGGCGCGCGATGAGCCCGGAGGTGTCCGGGTCGACCTGGGTGCCCTGCTTGCGCAGGTTGATGGCCACGTCGTTCACCAGCACCTTCAGGGTGTCCTCGGTCTCGAAGAGGACCTCCATGACCTCGGGGCTGACCTTCATGCGCCCCTTGCGGAGATCGTCCAGGATGTTCTCGCCGATGTGGGCCAGGGCCTGCACCTTGGTGAGGCCCAGGAAGCCCGAGGCCCCCTTGATGGTGTGGACGGAGCGGAAGATGGCGTTGAGGATCTCCAGGTCGCCCGGAGCCTCCTCGAGGGTCAGGAAGTTCTGCTCGATGAGCTCGAAGTGCTCCCCGGCCTCGACCAGGAAGTCTTCATAAAAGCTGGGATCGTCCAGGGAGAATTCGCTCATCGTTCAGACCTTTTTCTTTCCCTGGAAAGCCTGCAGCTGAGAGCCTTCCACATCCGTGAGGAGGCGCTGGACGTTCAGGAGGAACACCACGCCCTGTTCGGTGCGGGCCACCTTCTCGATGAAGGCGTTGGCGCCCACGGACGTCACCCGGGGCGGCTCCTCGAGGCGGCGCTGGTCCACGGATTTCACTTCATCGACCGCGTCCACCACCAGGCCGGTGGAGACGCCCCCGATGGGCGTGATGACGATCCGCGAGAGGTTGGTCGCCGGCCGGCGCTCCAGGCCGAAGCGCTCCCTCAGGTCGATGACGGGCATCACCTCGCCCCGCAGGTTGAGCACGCCCTCGATGAAGGACGGCGCCCGGGGGACCGGGGTGATGTTGCCCACCATGATGATCTCCCGCACTTCATGGAGGCGCAGGGAGTAGGCTTCAGGGCCCAGCCGGAAGATCACCAGGGGCAGCTCATGGGAATCCGCGGCCTCCTCCTTGACGTTCTTGATCAGGCTCGTGCTCATGGCGGCGATCTTGGCCTGGTCCTCCCCGGTGATGATATCGAGGACCTTCAGGAGGCTCACCATGCGGTCCGCGCGCACCACCACGCCCTCCAGGTCCGCGCTCTCGCGTTCGCTGAGGGTCTGGGGCGGGGGGAGGATGTCCTCCTTGCGGATGCGGATGATCTCCTGGATGCCGTCCACCACGATGCCCAGCTTGGCCTGGCCGAAGCTCAGGAGGATGACCATGTCGCCGGCGGTGGGATTGGCGGCGGGCTCCACCTGCAGCAGCTGGATGAAGTCGAGCAGGGGCAGCACCTGGTCGCGCAGGCAGATGACGCCCATGACGTAGGGGGGGGCGTCGGGCACCTTGGTGATGGGGGGGATCTCGATGATCTCCTCCACCAGCTTGAGGTCGATGCCGAAGGATTCCTTGCCCAGGGTGAAGGTGACGTAGGGCAGCTCGTCCTCGGCCAGCTCGACGGCGGTGTCCAGGGCCATGAAGGTGCTGGCCCCGGCGGTGGTGTCGGCCAGGGCTTCCCGCTGGCCGAACTCGGCGGAATCCAGGATCTTCTCGAGGTTGATGAGGGTGATGAGCCGGTCGCCGGTGGTGACCATGCCGGCTAGGTATTCGCTGCGCACGCCGGCCACCAGGGGCGGCGTGTCCCGGAGGGTGAAGTCGTCGAGCTTGACCACCTCCGCCACGGAATCGACGAGGAGGCCCGTGGGCTGCCCGGCCAGGCCCAGGATGATGATGCGGGTCTTGTCCGTGGCGGCCTTGGGCGGCAGGTGGAAGCGCAGGCGGCTGTCCAGCACCGGGATGATCATGCCCCGCAGGTTGACCACGCCCAGGACGAAGCTGGGGGCGCCGGGAACCGGGGTGATGGCGGTGCGCGGCGTGATCTCCTGGACCCGGTCGATGTCCAGGCCGAACTCCACACCGTCCAGGGTGAACGTCACCAGCTGGCCGGAAGGGACGAAATCATGGGCCTGTCTGGCCTGCACTTCCGCTGTCGCCATGGTTCAGTCCTTGGTCATGCGCCGTTTGAACTCCTCCACCACCGAGTCGGCGTGGAGTTTCTTCTCGTCGGGGGTGGTGCCCGTGGTGGCGATGGTACGGCTGATGGAGGCCCGCTCGCCCTCGCTCTTGAGCCCCGTGCCCAGGAGTTCCACGATGTAGTCGTGGATCTGCCTCAGGTGGTGGACGATGCGCTCGAGCTTCTGGCGCGTGATGTCCTGGAACTGCATGAGGTCCATGGCCTCGTAGACCTTGTCCTGGATCTCCTTGGCTGCGGCCATGACCTGGTTGACCGCCTGCTGGACCGAGGGGTCCTGGGCGGAGGGGTGGGTCAGGAGACCGGTGATGAGGCCTTGCTGCTTGCCCACCAGGTTGCTGATGAGGTCCAGCTGGTCCATGACCTTGTTCGTCTCCCGCTCGGTGACGGCGGTGACCGCGTCCAGCTCGGAGATGACGTGGCCCTGGCCGTCCGGGGCCACGGCAGCGTCGGCCGGGGGTGCGGGTGCGGGGGCGGCCTTGGGGGCAGCCGCCGGGGCAGGTGCCGCAGGCCCGCTCCCCTTCACCGGCTTCGCCGGCGCATTTTTCATGAGTGCGTCGATTTCAGATTGATCCATGTAGCCCTCCTAAAGGAGTCGGTCTGGAGGGTTCAGCCAAGCAGTGATTCGATCTTTTCCTTGAGCGTCTCGGGGGTGAAGGGCTTGACCACATAGTTGTTCACGCCGGCCTGGAGGGCCTGGACGATATCTTCCTTGGCGGCATTGGTGGTGACCATGAGGATGGGGATCGACTGGTTCTGGGTGCGCACCGTCTGGACGAACTCCAGGCCGTCCATCTCCGGCATGTTCCAGTCGGTGATGATCATCTCCACGCCGCCCTGGGCGAGCTTTTCCAGCCCCGCCTTGCCGTGTTCCCCCTCCACCACATCGGTGTAGCCGATGCGGGACAGGGTGTTGATGATGATGCGGCGCATCGTAGAAGAGTCGTCCACGATTAGGATCTTCAAGGGAGCTCCTTTTAGGTCAGTATCCTACTTCTCTTCCGCGGGAGCGGAGGCCTCGATGAATTTTAGGAGTGCAGCCTGGTCATCGGGGTACACGTTCAGGAATTTTACCCCAAGTTCATAATCACCGGTTTCCAGGTGTTCCACGCGCACAACCTTGCCCACCGCCACCAGCGGCCTGAGGTCCGCCTCATGGGCCGGGCCGAAGTGGCCCTGGTGCTTGCCCCAGCCCGGAACCCGGATCTCCAGCTTCAGAAGGGTCTCCAGGGGCAGCTCCCGGGCCGAGTTCAGCAGCAGGCCTCCCGCGGAGATGTCCCCGTAGACGGCCGTGGCCGCTTCCGGCTCCCGGCTGAAGGTCAGCTCCTGGAAGCCCACGGTGGCTCCCATGGGGAGCCGCTGGTAGATTCGACGATCAGAGGACATGGGGAACCTTCCTTGACATGGAGCGCGGCGGCTTTGAGGGAGGCCTGTTGCTTGAGGAGTTCAAGGCCATTTCACCATAATGCTAGTCCCAGGGCACCAGGAAAGGCCGGATCTCCTGCTCGATGCCCTTGAGGGAGACGGGTTCGACTTGAGTTAAGCCTTCTTTCCCCAATAAATCAGCGGTCCTCGGGCCGATTGCGATCTGGCCGGGCTTGGCCACGCCGCTCTCCAGCCGGGAGGCCAGATTGACGGTGGAACCCATGACGGTGTAGTCCATGCGCTTCTCGCAGCCGATGTCGCCCGCGAAGGCCTCTCCGCTGTTGATGCCGATGCGCATGCGCAGTTCCGGGTAGCCTTCGGGCCGGTCCTGGTTCATGGCGTTGAGCGCCTGCTGCATGCCCCGGGCCGCCGCCACGGCGTGGGCGGCGTGGTCCGGGTCGGGGCTCGGGGCGCCGAAGAAGGCCATGATGGCGTCGCCGATGTACTTGTCCAGGGTGCCCCCCCGCTGGAAGATCTGGTCGGTCATGACTTCGAAGGACCGGTTGAGGATGGAGGCCAGGGTCAGGGGTTCCATGCCTTCCGACATGCGGGTGAAGCCCGAGATGTCCGCGAAGAGCACGGAGATCTCGCAGCGGCGGGCCTGTAGCAGGGGCGCGTCCAGGCTGTTGGAGGCCTTCAGGATCTCGCTGACCACCTGGGGGCTGTGGTAGCGCTCCAGGCGCTGGCGGAACCGGGTCTCCCGCTCCCGCTGGATGCCCACGGCGGCGAAATTGGCCATGGCGGACAGGAGATGTTCGTCCTCCCGCTTGAAGCCGCCCTTGTTGAGGCTGGATTCCAGGTAGATCACCCCCAGGGCCTGGGTGTCGACGATGAGCGGCGCGCACAGGGCGGAGGAGATGCCATGGATCTTGATGCTCTCCCCGGCGGCAAAGCGGGGATCCACCCGGGCGTCCGTGGTGAGGATGGTGACCTGGTCCTTCATGGCCGTTCGGGCGATGGTTCGGCTGATGGGCGTCGTGATGGCGCCGGGCTTCTCCTCCCAGACGTACTCGGGCAGCAGGTCCCCGGCGGGGTCCGCCAGGAGGATGAAGCCCCGCTGGCAGCGGATCTGGGCGGTCACGAGGCTCATGACGGAGTCCAGGAGCTCGGGGAGGCCGGTGGCCGCCAGGAGTTCCCCCGCCATCTTGGCCAGGCGCTGGAAGAGGGCCTCGACCTCGGCCGGCGGCTTCTCCCCCTGGTGGCGGGCCAGCAGGGCGTCGATGGAGGCATGGGGCACCATGATGCTGCCGGAGGTGTCGAAGGCCCGCTCCTCCATGGCGATCCGGGGGTCCACCTGCGCCTTGGGGGTGCCCCCCGCGGTGCGCAGGGCTCCGGAGGGGGCCTCGATGACCTCCGCCAGCCACTGGATGGGCACCTCGCCCAGGAGGACGGTGTCCCCCTGCTTGAGGGCCGCCGGTTCCTGCACGGATACATCGTTAAGCGATGTTCCATTCATGGACTTCATGTCCATGACGTGGGGGACGCCGTCCTTGAGGAAGAACCGGGCGTGGACCCTGCTGACGGCATTGGAGGCGATGCGGATGCTCGCGGCTTCGCCGCGTCCTACGGTGACGCCTTCTTCCGTGAGCTCCACCGTCCGGCGGTTCCCTTCCACGAGCAGGATGATCTTCATGGGTCGAATACTCTCAGTAGAATGCAGAGTCTAGCAGGGAAGCCGGTATTCTGGACGGTCGAGGAGTCCGGATGACCAAAGTAGGTTTCATGTCCCTGGGGTGCCCCAAGAACCTGGTGGACAGCGAAGTGATGCTGGGCCACCTGAGGCTCAAGGGGTTCACCATCACCCCGGACCCCGCCCAGGCCGAGATCCTCGTGGTCAATACCTGCGGCTTCATCGAGTCCGCCAAGAGGGAGAGCATCGAGGCCATCCTCCAGGCCGCGGACTACAAGAAGACCGGCGCCTGCCGGCAGCTGGTGGTGGCCGGCTGCATGGTTGAGCGCTACCGGGACCAGCTCCTGGCCGACCTGCCCGAGATCGACGCCTGCCTGGGCACCCGGGACATCGAGCACATCGCCGAGGTCCTGGGCGCCTCCTCCCGCCTGTTCGAGCCCGACCGGGACCCCGGCTACCTCTACTCCGAGGCCAGCCCCCGGCTCCTCACGACCCCCCGGGCCAGCGCCTACCTCAAGATCAGCGAAGGCTGCGACCACAGCTGCGCCTTCTGCATCATCCCGGCCATCCGGGGCCCCCAGCGGAGCCGGACCATCGCCTCGGTGGTGGCCGAGGCCCGCAACCTGGTGGCCGGCGGAGTCCTGGAACTCAACCTGGTGGGCCAGGACACCACGGACTTCGGCCGGGACCTGGGGGATCCCGACGCCCTCGAGAAGCTGGTGCGGGCTCTGGGCGACGTGGAAGGCCTGCGCTGGTTCCGCATCCACTACGCCTATCCCAACCGCCTGACCGATGGCCTCCTGCGGGCCATGGGCGAGACGGCCAACTGCGCCCGGTACCTCGACATGCCCCTGCAGCACGGGGACGCGGGCGTGCTCAAGGCCATGGCCCGGGGCGGCGGCCGCAAGCCCTTCCTGAAGCTCCTGGAGAAGGTCCGGCGCCGGGTGCCCGGGGTCTTCATCCGGTCCAACTTCATCGTGGGCTTCCCCTCCGAGGACGAGGCGGCCTTCGAGGAACTGAGGGCCTTCGTGGAGGAGGCCCGCTTCGAGCACGTGGGGGTCTTCACCTATTCCCTGGAGGAGGGCACCCCCGCCTTCGCCCTGGGCGATCCGGTCCCCACCCGCACCAAGAACGCGCGAAAGCGAAAGATAATGGAGCTCCAGCAGAAGATCTGCCGGGAAAAGAACCGCCTCCTGGAGGGCACGGTCATGGAGGTCCTGGTGGAGGGGGCCCACGAGGAGACCGACCTGGTCTTCAAGGGCCGGCACCGGGGCCAGGCGCCCGAGGTGGACGGCGGGGTCCTCATCGTGGGCGGGGACGTCCAGGTGAACACCATCCAGCGGGTGCGCATCACGAAGGGGCACGCCTACGACCTGGTGGGGGAGGTCGAGGAGGGGGGCGCCGAGGAGGCCGTGCGCCGCTACGAGGATGTTCGGCGGAAACGTTCCTGACGGGCCGGGTCTGGCATAGGATGGACGCACAGGAGCAACCCATGTCCGACCTCTATCCCGCCTCGATCGCCTGGACCGGCAGCACCCTCGATCCCGCCTACAGCCGGGTCGCTTCCATCGCCAAGCCCGCGGGCCGGGCCACCGTTCCCGTCAGCAGCATCCCCCTCTACGGCGGCGACGGCGCCTGCTGGAACCCCGAGGACCTCCTGGCCGGGTCCCTCAACACCTGCCACATGCTCACCTTCCTGGCCCTGGCCCACAAGGCCCGGGTGGAGGTGACGTCCTACCAGGGCGACGCCGAGGCCGTCCTGGAGACCGTGGACCGCATCTCGAGGGTGGCCAGCATCCGCCTGTGCCCCACCATCACCGTGGCCCCCGGCACGGACAGGGCCAAGGTGGAGGACCTCTTCCACAAGGCCCACACGTACTGCATCATCGCCAACTCCTACAACGGGACGGTCCTCATGGAGCCCACCGTGGTGGAAGGCTGATGCCCGCCGGCGCCCCCGCGCCCCGCTGGGCCTGGTGGGTGGCCACCGGCCTGGGCTCAGGCCGGCTCCGCCCCGCCCCAGGCACCTGGGGCACCGTGGCCTCGGTGGTGGCCTGGTGCCTGTTCTCCCCGTTCCTGGCCATGCCTCCGGCCTGGGCCGCCGAGCTCCTGTTCCTGGCCGTGCCCCTGGCCATGAGCTGGCTGGCGGTCGTGGCCTCCGACCGGGTGGTGGCCGAGACCGGAGAGAAGGACCCCGGCTACATCGTTGCCGACGAGTGGGCGGGGATGTGGATCACCTTCTGGCCCGTGCGGTGGGAGCTCGCCCACGACCTGCCCCGGCTCTTCCAGGGCGGGGGCTGGCGGCTGCTGCCGTTCCTGGTGGTCCCTTTCCTGGTCTTCCGCCTGCTCGACATCTGGAAGCCCTGGCCCATCCGGCAGATCCAGGTGCTGCCCGCGGGGAGCGGGGTGGTGGCCGATGACGTGGTGGCCGGGCTCTACGGGATTCCCGTCGTGGCCCTCCTGGTCCCCCCGGCGCTGAAACTCCTGGCCCACCTGTAAAGGCCTGGCCGGCCTCAAGCTTCCCGAACACTGGGACGGTAGGTCAGCAGGACGGTGCCTGAACCCAGCGTCCGGGTGCCGACCCGCTCCAGTTTCCCGCTCCCCGACCCCTCCTCGAAAAGCCGGCGTCCTCCGCCCAGAATTTCGGGGAACACCATCAGCCGCAACTCGTCCACTAGCCCCAATTCCAGCAGGGTGCGCACCAGGGTGGCGCTGCCAACGACCAGGAGATCCTGGCCGGGTTCCGCCTTCAGCGCCCGCACGGACTGCTCCAGGTCGCCTTTGAGGAGGCTGGAGTTCTGCCAGTCCAGCTGGGTCAGGGTCCCGGATACCACGTGCTTGGGCATGCCGTTCATGCGGTCCGCGAACCCTTCGGGATCCTTCATGGCGGGCCAGGAGGCGGCGAAGACCTCGTAGGTGACCCGCCCCAGGAGCATGGCGTCACAGGCGAACAGCTCCTCGAATTTGAATCGACCGTGCTCCGGGCTGAAATGGCGGAAGACCCAGCCACCGTGCATCGACTTCTCCGAACCGCCGGGATCCTCCATGACCCCGTCCAGGCTGACGAATTCGGAGACGACGATCCTGCGCATGGTGACCTCGGGGTTTTCCTGACCCAGTAAGGTAGCAGACCGGACCGGTGCATTCACCTTGAACCCGGTGACCTACCAGGAAATTCAGGCTGGGCCTTGCATTTTTTATAGCTGCATATACATTGTACACCAGGAGGAGACCCCATGAAACGACCCGTGATTCAATAAGGGGATACTGTGAATCTCATGAAAAATGGTGTTTATTTTGAATGGAACGATGACAAGGCCAAACGCAATAAAATTATCTGATTATCGGCATGCTTCAGCCTAAAGGACAGCAACCCCAGGTTGGCAAAGCTCCAAAGCGCCGCAAGATTGATGCATCCAATATAAACACGGCTCCGCGTTTCAATTGGATGCGGCGAACTTGTGGCGCCATGGGGCTTTGGAGATATGGAACAACTGCCGTTCAGGCTGAAGCTTGCCGATAATCAGGTAAAATTAAACATGGAGTTACGTTTGAAATGGCCTCAGAGGTATTTTTCGATCCCTACAATTGCCATGTCGATGCCACGGTTGAGGGGGGCCATGAATCAAGAGAAGCACTGATTGGGTATTCGGATGATGGTTATATGTTGTTTGTAGTACATGTCGATAAGTCGGAAAATGGGTATCGCATTGTCTCTGCGCGGAAAGCTACATCAATCGAACGAAAATGTTACGAGGGTAGATGAAATGTCAATGAGGGATCGAATCTCCAGGAGGCTGGTCAAGGATCGGCCCATGACTCAAATCAGCATCCGCATGCCACTGGACGTCATTGAGGACCTGAAGGAAGTGGCGGAGGTCATGGACTTCTCTGGCTACCAGCCCTTGATCCGATTCTACATTGGCCAAGGACTCCGGAAGGACCTTGAGAAAATTGAAGCGGCCCAAACTACGGAACTGGTCAACAGTCTTAAAAGGCATGGTCTGGACGATGCACAGATCCAGGAAATCCTGGTCGAGGCCTACGGAAGGCCAGCGTGATCAATGGTACGCCCACTGTTGCGATCAGGCTTCCCTATCGAGACCTGCCCGTGAGGTACGGCACGCCGGGATGACTAAACCTGGAAAGTGGCCCGTATCCTCCAGCAACTGCCGCCACACCATGGGTTCGCTGAGCCCGGTGTGCGCGTCCAGGTGCCGGCTCTCGATGAGGTACCGGTAGCCCTGCTCGGTCAGGAAGAGCTGCCGGTTCCGGGCGAACTCCTGCTCGGAGGTCTCGCTGGAGATGAGTGAATAGAAGTAGCTCACGTTCCGGTCCCCCTTGGGGCGCAGGATCCGGCCCAGGCGCTGGGCTTCCTCCTGGCGGGAGCCGAAGGTGCCGCTGACCTGGATGGCCACGCTGGCGTCGGGGAGGTCGATGGCGAAATTGGCCACCTTGCTGACGATGAGGACCTTGAGCTCGCCGGCCTTGAACCTGCCGTAGAGCTCTTCCCGCTCGCGCTCGGGGGTCTTGCCCGTCAGGACGGGCGCGTTCAGGCGTTCGCCGATGATGCGCAGCTGCTCCAGGTACTGGCCGATGACCAGGACGCTGTCCGTGGGATGCCCGGCCAGCAGCTCATCCATGACGTTGAGCTTGAGGCTGTTCTCCGAGGCGATGCGGAAGCGGCTCCGGTCGTCGGCCACCGCATAGTCCATGCGCTCGTCCGAGGGCAGGGGCACCCGGATCTCCAGGCAGTGGGCAGTGGCGATGAAGCCGCTCTTCTCCAGGGTCTTCCAGGGCACGTCCACCCGCTTGGGGCCGATGAGGGAGAAGACGTCCTCCTCCTTGCCGTCCTCCCGCACCAGGGTCGCGGTGAGGCCCAGGCGGCGCTTGGCCTGCAGTTCGGCCACGGCCCGGAAGACGGGGGCGGGCAGCATGTGCACCTCGTCGTGCACCACCAGGCCCCAGTTGGCGGCCTGGAAGATCTTGAAGTGCTCGTAGGGGCCGCCCTTGGTCTTGCGGTAGGTGAGGATCTGGTAGGTGGCGATCGTGACGGGACGCACCTCCTTGGTGTCGCCCGTGTAGAGGCCGATGTCCTCGTCCTTCAGGCTGGTCTTGTCCAGCAGTTCCGCCTTCCACTGTTTGACGGCGGTGACGTTGGTGGTGAGGATGAGGGTGCGGGTCTGCAGGCGGGCCATGCAGCCGATGGCGATGACGGTCTTGCCCGCGCCGCAGGGGAGGACGAGCACACCCGCGCCGCCCTCGGGCCCGCCTCCGGCGTGGAAGACGTCCACCGCGGCCTGCTGGTAGGGCCGCAGGCCGAAGGTCCTGCCGGTGCCCAGCAAGGTCTCCCGCAGGCCGAAGGCCAGGGGATCGCCCGACTTGAACCCGGCCAGATCCTGGACGGGGTGGCCCAGGCGGACGAGGTGGAGCTTCACTTCGCCCCGCTTGCCCTCCTCCAGGTAGATCCCCCGCTGGTCCGGGTAGGGCTCGGCCAGGAGTCCCTGGAGGCTGCGCTGGTTCTCCAGCTCGTGGAAGAGGCCCCGGTCGTCCATCTCCAGGGCGAGGCGGTCGCCCACCTTGACCAGGCGCAGCTTGCCGTAGCGGGTGCCGTGGTCCTGGATCTCCTGGAGGAGGTTCTGGGGCACGGGATACTTGGACCACCGGTTCAGGGTGGAGGCCATCTCCTCGCAGGACACCCCCGAGGCCGAGGCGTTCCACAGGGACAGGGGCGTGATGCGGTAGGTGTGGATGTGCTCCGGGGACTTCACCAGCTCCGCGAAGCGGCTGAGCTCGTCCCGCACCTCCTCGAAGGCCGGATGGGCCACCTCGAGCAGGAGGGTTCTGTCGCTCTGGACGATCAGGGGGTTGTCCGGACGTAGGGCGATCACGCGGCAAGGTCCAAAACTCTGAGACTAGGGGCAGAAATGCCTATCGTCAACGCACGGGTTTCCGTGGGGGGACCTTCCGTTTTTACCCTCCTTTTTTGGGTACATTCATGAGAAACTGATCGGTCACTACGGATCGGCCCCCCCCCGGCACAGCCGGTGCATGTGAGGCATCATGGCCCCTTCGCACTACCAGCTTCTCTGCAATTGCTCGGACGACCAGCTCCGTCAGATCTGCCAGCGCCGCAAGCTCCCGGTGCCGCAGTACTGGCAGGAGGGGCCGGAAGGGCGCATGCGCCTGCTCAAGACGATGGTCTTCCACCTGGAGGACAACAAGCAGCTGACCAACACGCTGCTGGACCTGGACGGGCGCAAGCTCTCGACCCTCAAGAGCCTGGCCGAGGAGGACCGGCAGCCGGAGCAGGAATTCCAGCACGAGCTCCTGGACCTGGGGCTCATCCTCCCCAACGGCAAGGGCTGGGCCGTCCCCGGGCGGGTCGCGGACGCCCTGGCTGATTTCGACGAGACGGCCTTCTGCTTCCAGGTGGGCGGCGAGGTCGAACTCATCCCGGCCGCGCCCTTCGGCTTCGCCCTGGCCCTCACCTCGGTGCTGCTTCGCTGCATGGGCGGCATCCGCGTCCTGAAGGGCGGCCTCCCCGCCAAGAAGGAGCTGGGCCAGCTCCTCCAGAAGAACGCCATGATCCGGGACGAGCGGGACGTCACCCTGGTCTTCGCGCTGCTCCACCGGCTGGGGCTGCTGTGGAACCGGGAAGGGCGGGTGGACACCCTGCTGCCCGCCGTCCTTTCCCATTCCCCCAGGTGGGTGCCCGAGCGGGCCTTCGCCATCCTCCTGGAGCATGACCTCAAGCTCTGGAACATGCCGCCGGCGGAGGACCGGACCTTCTTCATGCAGCACCTCCTGGAGCGCCGGGGCCAGGCCCTGGCCGTCAAGCCCTTCCTGGACTTCCTCCAGACCCTCCATCCCCTGGACGTGAGCCGCACCGAATCCGTCTTCCTGCCCTTCCTGGGCCGCATGGGCCTGGTGGACCTGGACTGCCAGGGCAGCCACGTGAGGCTCTCCCCCCACGGCGAGGCCCTCACCCAGGAGTACCTCCTGCGGGACCACCGGGGCACCGAAGGCCACTGGGCCCTGTTCATGGCCGACCAGCCCCTCGTGATCCAGCCGACCCTGGAAGTGCTGACCCCGATGGTGCAGAATCCCCACCGGCTCCTGCGGGTGGCCCAGATGGCCGAAGTGGAGACCCTGGACGCCATGGTGAGCCTGCGGGTGGGCTCGGACACCCTCGTGCGCGCCCTGGACGCGGGCCTTTCCCTGGAGGACATGAACGCGCTCCTGGGCGCCCCCTCCTCCGCCGTGCCCCAGCCCCTGGCCCAGCTCCTCGAGGACCTCGCCAGGCGCCTTGGCGAAGTGGAAGTGCACCAGGGCTGCAGGCTGGTCAAGGCCCGCACCGAAGGTCTCGCCGACGAGCTGATGCTCCGGCCGGAACTGGCCTCCCTGGACCTCAAGCGCATCTCCGGCACCACCCTCGAGGCCAACGGACCCGGCAACGCCTTCGCCCTGCTCAAGCAGGCCGGCTTCCTGCCCAAGCCCGGACGCTTCCTGCCCGTGAGCATCGACGGGGACGAAGCCCTCTACCTGTGGTCCCTGGCCTGCCTCTCCTTCGTGGACGAGCAGGGCATGAACCATCACCTGGACCCGGTCCGCCAGATCATCCACGCCGCCCTCCAGAAGATCCAGGCCGAGGATCCCAATCTGTACCAGGAGATCCGCCGCCGGGTGCCCATGCTGCACATGGGCATGGGGGCCCAGGCCGCCGAGGAGACCCAGCGCATCCTCGAGTACGCCGCCAGCTACAACCTCATGGTGGAGCTCACCTACCTCCCCCTGGCCGCCCACCGCCCCCAGCTGCGCAAGGTCACCCCCCAGGGTGTGGAAGGCGAACACCTGCGCGGCTTCTGCCACCTCCACCAGGAGGTGATGACCTTCCGCCTCAGCCGCATCATGGGCGTGCGCCTCCTGAACGAACGCGGCTGGACCCCGCCGCTGACCTCCCAAGCCGGGTAGCACTTTTTGGATGCGGGTTCCGCCATCCCGCCCCGTTTCCTCCGCCGGCTTCGCCGGCGTCGGTTAAAGATTGGCCGTGGGGGAGATGATGGTTGAGTGTTCGCACGCCTGGGCTCCGATGGGGGATAGGGGGGCCTGGGGGGTCCGGCACTCCGGACGTGCCTGAGACTTCGAGTCGAGGCGCCGGGAGCGGGTTGGCGCCGACGTTGAGGTGTGCCTGTTGCTCCTGAGCATTGGGAGCCAGACACACCTCAACGTCGGCGCCGCCCCACCCTCGACCCGGACGACTCGCAGCGCCCCTCAACCCATAGGCCCCCCCGGAGAGCCCGGCCGACGGCAGCACCCCCAGCCATGATCGAAGCCGAGGCGTGCCAACACCCACCCCTCATCTCCGCCACGGCCAATCTTTAACCGACGTCGGCGAAGCCGGCGGAGGAAGCGGGGCGGACTGGCGGAACCCGGACCACCCCCCCCCCGACCCGCCCCCCACCGGGCCTACAGGTTGCCGATTTCGACCAGGCGCTTGTCGATGCGTTCGGCGACCTTTTCCAGGATGTCCTTGAACTCCTGCCGGGCCTCCTTGGAATCCTTGTCGAACTTGCGCTCGAGCTGGAGGATGGATTTCTGCATCTGGTTCAGGAGGCCCTTGAGTTCCTCCACCTCGTCCATGACCTGGTTGATGCGCGCGTCGGGAGGCCGGCTGTTGCTGAACACCCCCATCCCGGCCAGGGCGGCGGCCAGGGCGGAGCACATGAGGATGAGCAGTTCCATACCGTTGGACATGGGATAAACTCCGTATCCCAATATAGCTGGGTTGGCGCGAATCCTCACGCCGAAGCCTGTCCGGTCGGACAGGGTGACCGGGCGGTCACCTCAGTATGTCAATGTGCCTTGACCTGCTGGGTGTCCTGGGGGATCTGGCCTTCGGGCTTGGCCACGGGTTCGACCAGTTCCATGCCCTTGGGGGTCGTCCGGGCCGGCTTGCGGTGCGAGGCCAGCATGGCTCCGGGCTGGACCGGCTGGGCGGGGGCGCTGGGCTCGGCATGCCGGGCGGCTGCGGCCAGCTTGGCCAGCTCGCCCTCCTGCCGGTGCACGGCGACGGCCAGATCCTCGGCCTTGTGCTTCTGGGCGATGCCCCATGCGCTCACCCCCCCGAAGGCCAGGGCCAGGGGCAGGGCTGCGGCCATCAGCATCCAGTGGCTGCGGTGCCGGGTGGTGTGGTTCCGGCGGCGAGCCTCGCCCCTCAGCCGGTCGGCCAGGGCGTTGAGCTCGGCCGTGGGTTCCGTCTCGAAGAAGTTCCGGGGTTTCATGCCGAGCAGGGAACGGAGTTCCTCACGCAGGGCCGTTTCACTGGCCGGTTCGCCACTGCGTTGGGGGTCAAGCCAGGACATGAAGGCCTCCAGATGATCCGGATGAATTGAGCTGGTTCCTGAGATGGGCTTTGGCGCGGTGGATGCGGGTCTTGACGGTGGCTTCGGGAATGTCGAGGATTTCGGCGATCTGGCGGATGGAGAGGTCTTCAACGACGAAGAGCCAGAGGGTCTCGCGGAAGGTGGGGGAGAGGGTCTTCATCCGTTCCCGGACTTCCTGGCTGAGGAGGTCGTCGTCCGCTTCCGGCCCCTTCCCCTGCTCCACGACGGATTCGAGGCTGATGGACTGGTTCTTCAGGGGGCGGCGCTCCGTGAGGGCCAGGGTGCGCACGGTCCCATAAAGGTAGGCGGTGGGGTGCTCCACGGGGGAGTCCCGCTGCATGAGAATGACAAAAGCTTCCTGGGCAATATCTTCCGGGTAAGTGGCGCCGTAGCGCCGTGCGTAGCTTACCAAGCGGGGATAGAGGCAGGAAAATATCTCATGAAAATCAGTGGCGTCCCCGAAGGGAACATCCGGCGGGCTGAACGGGTCCATGCATGGCTCCGAGGATAGTAATGTCGCAGGGAACCAAAATGTTCCCGGAATGTGATCCGCTTCAAGGATTTGGGTAGTCTAGGACCATGACCGGGCACCTCCACCAGTGGCGAGACACCCTCCAGTACCTGGGGGTGATGGGCCTGATTCCTCCACCATACCAACCCGAGGCTCTTCCGGAAACACCTTCCTTGCCCAGGGAAGACATTTTGCCACAACGCCTTGAGTTGGAAAAAACAAGCAAGGCGATGCCGCCCCCCAGGTCCAGGGATCCCAGGGCCTTCCCGCCGGCCGGGGCTGTGGCGGGAGCCGCCACCCTGGCCGAGCTGGAGGCCTGCATCCAGGGGTGCCTGGCCTGCCCCCTGGGGGCCCAGCGGATCCGGTTCGTGTTCGGGGAGGGGGATCCCCAGGCGCGGCTCCTCCTGGTGGGAGAGGGCCCGGGCCGGGAGGAGGACCTGCAGGGACGGCCCTTCGTGGGCCGGGCCGGGGAGCTTCTGGACCGGATGCTGGGCGCGATCGGCTTCGAACGCTCCGCGGTCTACATCTGCAACGTGGTCAAGTGCCGCCCCCCCGACAACCGCACCCCGGCCCCCGAGGAGTCCCGGCAGTGCCTGCCCTACCTGCTGCGCCAGATCGAGCTCATCCGGCCCGCGGTGATCGTCACCCTGGGCGCCACGCCGTTGCGCGAACTCCTGGGCCTGACCACCGGCATCACCCGCATCCGTGGGCAGTGGCAGCACCTGGACCGGCTGGGTGGCATCCCGGTCATGCCCACCTTCCACCCCGCCTACGTGCTGCGCCAGTACACCCAGGAAGTGCGGCGGGCGGTGTGGGCCGACCTCCAGGCTGCGAAGAGCTGGCTCACGGAACATCGCGATCCGGGGAAATGATGCCAAACTGGGCCCAACGGAACGGGGAACCTCCATGCGTCTGATCAACGTCCTCTTCATCGTCCTCATCGCCTTCGTGCTGATGTCCGTGGGCTATGTGTACGTGCACAACACGGGCACCCTGGGCCAGGACATCGAGCTCTGGAGCAACACGCGCATCCGGGTCTCGTCCCTGCTCATCGGGGTCTTCCTCCTGGGCTTCGTCCTGAACCTCCTCTACACCGGGGTGATGGAGTTCACCCGCTTCGTCAGGGGGATCAACGCCTCCGCGGCCACCCGCGCCGGGAAGCGGCTCTCCAGCCACCTGGCTGAGGCCCGGGAACTGCTTGCCCACGGCCTGCCCGGGCAGGCCCGGCAGACCCTGGAGACGGTCCTGAGGGAGCGCGCCGACCACGAGGCCGGTAACCTCCTCCTGGGGGAGGCCCTGGTCAAGCTGGGCGACTACGACACCGCCGTCAAGCACCTGGAGACCTACTGTCTGGCCCACCCCGGGGCCGTGGAATTCCAGTACCTCCTGGCCGACGCCCTCATCGCGGCCCGGAATCCGGACGGGGCCGCCATCATCCTCAAGCGCCTGGCCGGGGACGAGCCCAAGACCGCCCTGCGCGCCCTGCGCAAGCTGCGCACCCTGCACAGCGACGCCTCCCGCTGGGAGGAGGCGCTGGACGTGCACAAGCGACTGGTCTCCAGGTTCGCCAAGGAGATCAACGCCACCGAGCGGGCCCAGGGCACCGCCCTCCTGTACCAGGTGGGCATGAACAAGGTCGAGGCGGACGTCTACAAGGAGGCCGTCCAGATCTTCCAGCAGATCCTCAAGGAGGACACCTCCTTCGTGCCCGCCTACCTCTCCCTGGGCCGGTGCATGATCCTCCAGGACCAGGAGGTCCAGGGCCTGGAGATCTGGCTGGAAGGGTTCCGCACCACCGGGGAGGGGGCCCTCCTGCAGGAGGTGGAGGACTACTTCATCCAGTGCGGCAAGCCCGAGGAGGGCCTGGCGGTCCTGCGCCGGGTGGCCGCCACCAGCGAGTTCGCCACCACCGCCAAGTTCTTCCTGGGCAAGATGCTCTACCGCCTGGAGATCCTCGACGAGGCCCTGGTGCTGTTCCAGGACGTGCGGGCCCAGGTGGTCTATTCCCCCATCCTCTTCTTCTTCATGGCCAAGATCCACTCGCGCCGGGGCCGCATGGAGCAGGCCCTGAACGAGTACCGCCAGCTCCTGCGCAACCTGGGCATCCTGCGCCAGCGCTTCGAATGCAGCGTCTGCGGGCAGAAGACCCAGGACTACGTGGACCGCTGCGACGCCTGCGGCAGCTGGAACGCCAGCCACTTCATGTTCAAGGAGAACGAGATGCCCGAGCTGCACCTCAGGCAGGAGACGGGCCCCTGGGTGGGTATGCTCTAGTGTAGGCCCATCGAATCAGCGAGACCATTCCAGCCCGACCCATAGAAATCGGAAATTTGCATCGGGCCCAGACAGGTCCTGTCATCCCGGTATCTTCAGCCATAAACATTGAAGCACAGAGAAAAACCTAGAGCAGCGCAGAGGCCGCAGGTGCGCCAGGCCAAGCCTGGGCGAGGAGGATGGATGACATAGATCACCTGAAACCTTGTAATGGGACCCGGTGGGCATCCAACCCCACCTGGCAAAGCTGGCC
>Ga0316217_10002863_pt1 | contig 20369 bp, 15 predicted proteins | sample 1anoAmetaG_FD_203633 | JGI IMG/M metagenome (GOLD analysis project Ga0316217, IMG submission 203633) | Freshwater microbial communities from Trout Bog Lake, Wisconsin, USA - 1anoA | ecosystem: Environmental > Aquatic > Freshwater > Lake > Hypolimnion/Profundal zone | place: USA: Wisconsin...
CCGGTGGCCGCGGCCCCCGCAGCAGGCGCCAAAGCGGCTGCTCCGGCGGCCAAGGGTGCCAAGAAATAACGTTGACCCCCTCCAAGCATCCGCGTCCGGAGCCACCATCTAAGCGTACCGGGCCAAACACGCGGATGCTACCCCTATACAGAAGAAGGCGTCGCTTCGGCGACGCCTTCTTCGTTTTTGCCTTTGATTTTTCCCTCCAGCCCGCTACCCGCGAACCGAGGCGTTGGAGGCCGCCTGTAAGGCCTTGGGTTCCAGCGCCAGTATCGCCGTGTTGACCGTGGCGTTGACCACATGGACCTTCCTGGACTGCACAATCATGCCCATCTTGAAGGCCGAGACAATCAGCCAGCCGAACAAGACCAGGTAAACGCCGAAGGCCAGGCGGGTTTGGATCACCGCCGTGAGCAGGGCAAACGTCACAAACATGGCGGCCAGGCCATAACTGATGAAGACGGCCTTCTTAACACTGAATCCCCGGCGTATCAGGAAATGGTGAATGTGGTTGGAATCCGGGGAGAAGATCGGCTTGCCGTTGAGCTTTCGTCGGACGATCGCCAGCAGGGTGTCGAGCAGAGGCAGGCCAAAAATCACCACGCTGGCCATAAACCAGCGGATAATTCCATCCTGCGCAAACAGCAGCATCATCGTGCCGCAGATATAGCCCAGGAACATGCTGCCGGTATCGCCCATGAAGATGCTCGCGGGGTTAAAATTGTAGGGCAGGAAGCCCAGGACCGCCCCGAGCAGGGCCAGGCTCAGGGTAATCCGCGTCGGATCGCGTTCCATGACGCGCGGCTCGATCAGCAGCCCGATCTTGGCGGCATCCACCGCCAGGTACACCGCCAGAATAAGATACCCGGTGGACATAATGCCCGTAACGCCGCTGCACAAGCCGTCCAGACCGTCGAGCAGATTGGTGGCATTGCACGCCGCAACAATGATGAATATCGCAAATGCTGCCGAAATGACCGTGGCCATAAGAATCAGCATGGCACTATCGCCCTGACCATGAATCCAGCCCATGCGCACCATGGGATACAGCAGCATCGCGCCCGCACCGCTCGGCGGTGAGAGAAAATGGTCGCTGCCCATGCCCATGTAACCGGTCAGGCACAAAAATGTGGCGGCCAGGAACTGCCCGAGTATCTTAATGCGCGGCTTAAGGCCATATACGTCATCCAGGAGTCCGAAGAGCACGACGGTGGCGGCACCGAGCAGAACTCCAGGTGGGACTTGAATATTGTGCATGAACGTCTGGTCGGCATTGTGCGGCCGAATGGCGACCGATACGGTCACGCCGGCCAGCCACCCCAGAAAGGTTGCCACGCCGCCCAGGTAAGCGATGGGTTGCGTATGCACTTTGCGCCGGCCATCGGGCTCATCAACAATGCCGTTGCGATGGGCGAGGAAACGCATCAAGGGCGTCAGCGTCAGCGTGACCAGAAAGGCGGTGTAAAACACCAACATGTACGGCTGGAGGACCGTACTGGCGGTGATGTTATGTAGCGTATCAGGCATATCCGCCCAATCTAAGGGACACGGTTTAAGAATGTCCGAACCGCAAGGTGCTCCGATAATTATATCGTTTCTGCCCGGCGTACCCAAACAAAATGATTAATCGGCCTCGGGCTTGTCCTGGGGTCCGTAGCAGCGATTGTGCACATTAACCAACCGTGCAATTTTCTCCCCCAGCACCGCGGCGATGGATTCCAAGGCGGGCCGAACCGTTTGCGGGAAGGGTTCCTTCTGATGGCGGAACGCCAGCACCACTGCCATAGGCTCACCCTTATGGTACGTAGCCACCGCCATCCAGGATCTATTGTGCAGCATGGGCTGGGAGAATGCCGCATCGAGGGCGGCGTTGTCCAGAAATTCCACCACCCCTTTGGCGGCGGCGGCATGGGGCACCACGGTCTGAGCCATCACTTCGGTGAGCATGCTTTTGGCATCGGTGTCCAAGTCGAGGAAGGCGCCGAGCACAAAATTCTTTTCCGAGTCGGGCAGGAACACGGCCGCATTCACCGACCCGGATTTCTTGAGAATATATTGCATGGTGGCGCGCATCATGTTTTCCATGTCCAGGTCCTGCCCGAGACTGGCGGCGTATTCGCCGGACATCTGCGTCTGATGCAGTTGCTGCGCCATATCCTGGTACGCCTTGACCAGATCGTGGCAGAGCAGATCCACCTGGGCGCCGATTTCCTTGCGGGCTTTGCTCAATTGCCGGCACGTCTGCCGCAGGCGATGCTGGCGGCGGGCCTGGCGTTCCTTGGCGGTGCGCCGTTCGAGTACTTTACCCAGACATTTCTGTACGGAGTCGTGATTGACCGGTTGGAGCAGCATATCGCTGGCACCGGCCTGCCAGGCCGCCAGGCAGACCTCCGCCCGGGGGGTGCGGCTGAGCGCAATCACGTCGGTATTGGGATAGGCGCGGCGCCAGAGGGTGACCAGTTCCAGGCCGCGTTGATCGCCGATCTGCACGTTGATCATCAGCACATCGGCGGGGCGCCGTTTCATTTCCAGTTCCGCCTGGTCGGTGGACTGGGCGGTGCGCAGGGTTTCGAATGTGGTGCCGAGCTGTGGCTTGAGTGCCTCGGCGGTGGACAAGTCGGTATCCACCACCAGGACGTCACGAATTTGTGTGGCGGTGCTTTTGCTCTGCCCAACCATCATTGAAAGCTCCCTGCGTGCCTGGTTGCCATCCGGGGGGCGATAACCGTTCCCCTGCGCTCGCGTTACGTGCTTGGTAGGTCGTAACCGCAGGTTTTGTATCGTCCAGTTTCCAAGGGGTCTTAGGTTGGGGAAGGGATTATTCAGGCACCGCGAAAAAGATGCGTTCTCGGACGCCCGCACGCCCGAAAACATGCCCGCGCCGACTCCGCCAACGCCGTTTGTGTTATGGGGCGGCGCGGGGGGGCCTTTACCGTGACTTTAGTTCCGATGGCAAAATAAAGCGCAGCGCATTTGGACGGCACGCGGTCGTGACCTATGCTGATGTTGCGCGGGGTCATCAGGCGTAGCGCGGCGGCAGATCGAGCCCCGGGGCAAGGAGAACGTATGACGGTTGGTCGTCTGGTGGGTATTGTTGGTCTGGGTGCGGCGATTGCCGCCGTGGTGGCTTGGCAGCAGGGGTACGTGACGGTGGGCCCGGACGGCCTGACGATTACCGAGGGTGGCGCTAATTCGACATTCGACATATACGCCAAGGCGAAGGCGAAATTCGCCTTGGCGCAATACCCGGAAGCTTACGCCAATTTTGTCTCGGCCTTGCGCCAGCGGCCCAACGATCCGGAGGCCGCCACGGCGCGCTTTGACATGGGAAAATGCCTCGAAGAGATGGGGCAGAAAGAACAGGCCCTGCAGGCATACAAGGCGTTCGTCGAGGATTATCCGCGCGATGATCGCGTGGACGTGGTGCGGAGCCGCATCGAGCGCCTGAGCCTGATGAAGTAAGCGCGTTAAAACGCCGCCAGGAACGCCTCATTGGTCGGAAACCGCCCGATCGCCTTGAGCAACGACTCCATCGCCTGCACCGGGTCGCGCCCCGCCAGGTCGCGCCGCAGCACCGCCACTTTCTTTTCCACCTCGGGTCCCAGCAGCAGGGCTTCCTTGCGCGTGCCGGAGGCTGGAATGTCGATCGCCGGCCAGATTCGCCGTTCGGCCAGCTTGCGCGAGAGCATCAGTTCCATGTTGCCGGTGCCTTTGAACTCCTGAAAGATCAATTCGTCCATGCGCGAACCGGTGTCGATGAGCGCCGAGCCGATGATGGTCAGGGATCCGCCGTTTTCGATATTGCGTGCCGCGCCGAAGATCGACCGCGGTTCGAGCATCGCCTGGGCGTCGATCCCGCCGCTCATGGTGCGGCCGGTGGAACCGACAAAATGATTGAACGCCCGGCCCAGGCGCGTAATCGAATCCAGGATCACCAGCACGTGATTGCCGAATTCCACCATGCGCCGCGCCCGTTCAATGACCATGCGTGCCGTGCGCACGTGCGAGGGGACGTCTTCGTCGGTATTGCTGGCCCAGACCTCGGCGGCGAGGCTGCGCCGGAAATCGGTCACTTCCTCCGGCCGCTCATCGACCAGCAGGATAAACACTTTCATATCCGGATGGTTGGCCAGGGTGGCGGCGGCAATCTGTTTAAGCAGGGTGGTCTTGCCCGTCTTGGGCGGCGAGACGATCAGCCCGCGCTGCCCGCGCCCAATGGGCGTGAGCAGATCCATGATGCGCATGGTGTCCGGCCCGCCGACGGTTTCGAGCTTGATGCGTTCCCGCGGATCGATCACCGTCAGATCGCCGAACGCCACCATCTGAAAGTAGTCCTCCAGCGGCCGGCCATTGACCTGAAGCACCTGCGTGACCAGCGGCCCGGGGCCGCGCTTGTTGGCCCCCACCTCGGCGGTGAGCATCAGACCCGGACGCAGTTGGTTGCGGGCGATCAGGTCCGAGCCGATAAACGGATCGGCGGGCACGGCCTTGTACCTGCGGGCCTCGGCCCGCAGATAGCCGTGGCCCTTGTCGGTGATTTCGAGCAGGCCCGTTACGGGCGCCAATGGCTGCACAATGACTCCAGAATAAACTGTAAAAGGAATTACCGGGCGCGGATCAAATCGGGCCGATCCGTGATAATACCGGTGATGCCCATGGCGGCACACGCTGCAATGGTTGCTACATCATTAGCAGTATAACACCAAACTTCAAGTCCGGCATCGAGGGATTCTTCCACGCGCGCCAGGCTCAGGCACGCCAGATTCAGGATCAGCACCCCGGCGGACAACTGCCGGCACTGCCCCACCAGGTTCGCGCGCCAGTCCTCGGCCAGCAGTCCCACGCGGATCTGCGGGTCATAGTGCCGCACCGTCGCGAGCCACCCGGGTATGAAACTGATGATCAGCGCACGCGACCGCTGGCCGTGACGATCCAACGCCGCCCCCAGGGCCGCCGGCACCACCGGCACTTTAAGTTCGATCACCGGCAACGCCGGCGCTATGGCATCCAAGGCTTCATCGAGGGTGGGAATCCGCAGGCCCGCATGGCGCGGGTCTTTCCAGCGCCCGGCATCGAGTTGCCGCAGTTCGGCGCTGGTCTGCGTGGCCACCAGGCCCTGGCCGTCGGTGGTGCGCTCCACGGTGTGGTCATGGCACACGACGAACTGTCCATCGGCCGCCATCCGCAGATCAAACTCCACCCCGCCGGCGCCCTGGCGCACCGCCGCCGTGAACGCCGGAACGGTATTTTCCGGCCATTCCGCCGAGGCCCCGCGGTGGGCAATCGCCATGATCGGCCTGGTCTCCATGGCTGGTTTATAACCGAAAAACCCCCGAAACGCCTCCATCCTCCTTTGCCGTCCCCCCCTTCAAATCGACGGTGCTCCTGTGCCACAATTAGCGCTGGTTGGGCGTGGGCGGATGCGGAGCCTGTGCCTATCATTACAAGAGGTTGCTTAGCCTAGGAAGTTGCCGGGGTGGACATTAGGTTTTGGCCCGATTGACAGCTCCAAAAAAGAGAGTTATCAGTAGTCCTTCAACAAACGGAGAAGCCCCTTCTCCGGTGAGCGCCTCAATCAGGAAAGGACGGGTTCGGTGAATCATTCCAGCAATGCCGCCGCAGACCCCCGTGCGGCCGACCACCGGTCATTCATTGTGGTCGGCATCGGGGCCTCGGCCGGCGGCCTGGAGGCGGTGGAGGCTTTTCTCACCCACCTGCCGGCCCAGACCGGGATGGCGTTCGTGCTGGTGCAGCATCTCGACCCGGCACATCCGAGCTTGATGCCTGAACTGCTGGCCCGGCACAGCAAAATGCCCGTGCAGGCCGCCGCCGGCGGCATGCCCGTGGCGCCCGACCGCCTGTATGTCATGCCGCCCAATGTCACCCTGACGATCCACCAGGGCGTGCTCCAAACCACCACCCCGGCCCCGCAGGCGGCGGTACGCACGCACATCGACACCTTCCTGCGTTCGTTGGCCGAAGACCGGGCCGAGCGTGCCGTCGGCGTGATCCTCTCGGGTGCCGGCAGCGATGGCACGCTGGGCCTCAAAGCCATCAAGGAGTACGGCGGCATTACGGTGGTCCAATCGCCGGCTTCCGCCAAATACGACAGCATGCCGCTGAGCGCGATCTCCACCGGGTTGGTCGATTACACCCTGGCGGTCGAAGATATACCCGCCAAACTGATGGAACATGCCGCCTACCTGGAGGATTTGCAACAAAGGAAATCCGCCGCCGCCTTGCAGGAGGAGACCGCCCGGCATTTGCCCCGGATTTGCGAAATCCTGCACCACGCGACGGGGCACGATTTCAGCGGCTACAAGCCCAGCACCATGGTGCGGCGCATTGCACGCCGCATGCAGGTGTGGCATTTGGATTCCGTCGTTCCCTATGTGGCACAACTGGAGCAGGATCCCAAGGAAGCTGAACAGCTTTTCAAGGATCTGCTGATCGGACTGACGCAGTTCTTTCGGGATGCCGAGGCCTTCGAGGCGCTGGCCAGCCAGGCGCTTGCCAGACTCCTGGAGGACAAGGGCGCCGACGCGCGGGTGCGGGTGTGGGTGCCGGGTTGCGCCTCGGGGGAGGAGGCTTACTCCATCGCCATGATCTTAAGTGAGCAGATGGCCCGGCGCAACGTCGCCCCGACGGTGCAGATTTTCGCCACGGACATTGACGATGAGGCCATTGCCACGGCCCGGCTCGGAAAATATCCCGCCAGCCTCGTCGAGCCCATGGCCGCCGCCCGCCGCGAACGCTTCTTTACGCGCCAGGGCGAGCGCTACCAGGTCAACAAGCAAATCCGCGATTTGTGTGTCTTCTCGCTGCACAACCTGGTGCGCGATCCGCCCTTTTCGGCCCTCGATCTGATCTCCTGCCGCAACCTGCTGATTTATCTGGACGCCGGGCTCCAGAAGAAGCTCGTCCCGCTGTTTCATTATGCCCTGGCGCCCCGCGGGTATCTGTTCCTGGGTTCGTCCGAGGGCTTGGCGGACTTTTCCGGACTGTTTCGCGCGGTGGACAAGAAAAACCGCTTGTATCAGCGCCTCGAGGCGGCGCAGTGCCCGCCGGTGGCCTTCCCGCTGACGGACCCCCTGGGCTCGCGGCGCCTCCCGGCTTCACCGGCGCACCGGCCGGAGCGCCTCACGGCCCCGGATATTGGCGCCATGGTCGAGCGCGTGGCGCTGGGGTATGCCCCACCGTGTGTGGTCATTAATGAGCGTGCCGAGATCCTGTATTCTTTCGGGGAGACCAGCCCCTATTTGCAGCAGCCCACCGGGGCGCCCAGCCTCAACCTCATCGACCAGGCACGCAAGGGCCTGCGTTTGCGCCTGCGCGCCGCCATCCGCGAAGCGCTTAAGACCCGCGCGCCGGTGGTGCAGCCGAACCTGACGGTGCAGACCCCGGCGGGCCTGCAGGCGATTGATCTGACGGTGCGTCCGCTGGCGGAACTGGGCGCCGCGGTCCCGCTGTGGGTGGTGGTGCTGCAGCCCGCGGTCCGGGCCCGCCGGCCGGCCCCGGCCGCGCGGTCCGATACTGCGGCGTCGGCGGTGCAGCAACTCGAGACGGAGCTCAAGACCACGCGCGACGAGTTGCAGACGGCGGCCGAGGAACAGGAAGGCGCCAACGAGGAGCTGAAAAGTTCCAACGAAGAACTGCTCTCGATGAATGAGGAATTGCAGTCCGCCAATGAGGAACTGCAAACCTCCAAGGAGGAAATGCAGTCGGTCAATGAGGAACTCGGGACCGTCAACAGCGAGTTGAACCACAAGATCGAGCAGGCGGACATGGCCAACGCCGACCTGCAAAATCTCCTCCGCAGCACGGAGATCGCCACCCTGTTCCTGGACCGCGACCTGCGTCTCAAACGCTTCACGCCGGCGGCCGCGGCCCTCTTCCACCTGCTCGAGAGCGATGCCGGACGGCCGATCAGCATCTTTGCGCCGCGCCTGGCCGACATGGATCTGGTGGCGGAAATGCGTGCGGTGTTACAAACCGAGGCGACCCGGGAGCACGCGGCGTTCCTGCCGGAGACCCGGTCCTGGTTTATGGTGCGTATCGTGCCGTCGCGGACCCTGGGCCAGGCGCTCGACGGCGTGGTGGTGACCCTGGTGAACGTCACGGCGTTAAAGGAGGCCGCCGAGGCCCTGGCCGTGGCCAAATCCGCCGCCGAGGCCGCCAGCAAGGCCAAGGATGATTTCATTGCCGTGCTGTCCCATGAACTCCGCACCCCCCTGACGCCGGTGCTGGCGACCGTGCAGATGATGGAGGCCGATAACGGGCCGCCCGTCAAGGACCCCGCGGCGCTGGCGCTGCTCCGCCGCAATATCGAGGTGGAACTCTGCCTGATTGACGACCTGCTGGACGTGACGCGCATCAGCCAGGGCAAGTTGGCGCTGCACCTGCGGCCCCTTGATCTGCATGACATTCAGGAGCGGGTGCTCGGGATGTGCGCCCGCGAGGTGGAGGCCAAGCAGTTGAAGCTGGCGGTGGAACTCCAGGCCCGGCACCACTGGGTGCACGGGGATCCGGCGCGGTTGCAGCAGGTGCTGTGGAACCTGGTGAAAAATGCGGTGAAGTTTACGCCGGCGGGCGGCACCATCACGGTGCGCACAGAGAATCCCACCCCGGATCACGTGACGCTGGCCGTTAGGGACACCGGCGTGGGCATTGCCCCGGACCTGTTGTGCCGCATCTTCAACGCCTTTGAACAAGGCGCCTATGCGCGGCAGTTCGGCGGGGTGGGATTGGGGCTGGCCATCAGCAAGCACATCGCGGAAATGCATGGCGGGACGCTCCGGGCGCAAAGCCCGGGCAAAGACCAGGGCGCGACGTTTATGCTGGAACTTGGCACCTGTGCGGCCCCCAGCGCCGGCGCGGCGGCGCCCGTGGTGGCGGCCACGCCGGCGGCCCCCGGGAAAGGGTGCCAGATTCTGCTGGTGGAGGATCACCCGGATACCAGCCGCGCGCTGGGCCTGCTGGTGCAGGGGTTTGGCTACCAGGTGCGGGTGGCCAATACCACGGCGGCGGCCCTGCAACTGGCCCGCACCACGCCCTTTACGGCGGTGGTTTGCGATATCGGCTTGCCCGACGGGAGCGGCCTGGATCTGCTGCGCCAGTTGCAGGCCCTGCGCCCCGTCAAGGCCATTGCCTTGAGCGGCTACGGGATGGAAGAGGATATTCGCAAGAGCCTGGAGGCCGGGTTCAGCGCCCATTTGACCAAACCGGTCGATATGGCGGTTCTGGAAAAGGCCCTGGCGGAAATATGCGGGTGACCATCGCCGGGCCCGCGGTTCATTCGCCGGCCGCCGTGGGCTTGGAGCCCGGTGCGGGCAAACACCGTTCAATACGGAGGCGGAGCGGCTCCCATTCCAAGCCCTTGGGCAAATAGTCCAGGACGCCCAGGCTGCGGGCGGCGGTTTGGGCCTGGGCGTCCGGCGTGCTCGTGAGCATCGCGACGCGCAGGTGCCGGAGCGTGGGATCCTCGCGCAGTTGGGCCAACAGGTCCAGACCGTTGAGCGGTGCCATGTTCAGGTCCAGCAGCACCAGGTCGGGCTGGAGCTGCCGGAGTTTCGTCAACGTCTGCCGATCCCCCGCGAGGCCCACGGCCGCATGCCCGGCCAAACACAGCAGTTTGGCGTACAGCGTGTAGAGCTCGGGTTTGTCGTCCACCACAACAATGGTCATCGTTCACCGTGCGGCGCGGTGGTGCGGGGAGCGCCAAGCCGTGCCGCCTTCGTCTGCTTTCCCATTCTGTGACTCCAGAATCAGGTGCATATATAATTTTTGAACCGTCAATTTATGAAATAATTATAGACTCTTTGGGGGGATATTCCAGCGTAATTCCTGGTTAGTTGTGGCGGGGGGGTGCGGGTTTGTTATTTCCGTTTCATCGCCAGGATACTCGCAAAGAAGCTTGCGAGCACCGTTTGGAAGCCCAGCGCCGTGCAGGTGAAGCCGGGGATGGCCCAGCGCATGGTCACGGCGTAATCCAGGTTGCCCAGGTGCACGTGGATCCACTGGGCCAGGGCTCCGGCCCACAGGGCCAGGCCCGCCAGGATCAACGCCAGGCCCAGCAGCAGGCCGCGCTCCAGATTGATGATTTGGAAGAAACGGTCCAGGCGTGCGTCGGGCGGTTGGAGCCCCTCGGAAATGGCAAAGAGCCTGGTGAAGAGGGCAAACAGAATGGCTTGATACCCGCAGAGCATGCAGAGGCTGGCAAACAGCAGCGTGTGGGCGTCCAGGTTGATGCCGCGGAAATGGAAGCCCGGCAGCACCAGGATGTAGCCCATGAGGCCCAGGGCCAGCAGGCCCTCGCCGGGCAGGAGGAACAGCCAGCGCGGGCTGTAGAGCAGGAAGAAACGCAGGGTGCGCCAGCCGTCGCGCCAGGTCTTGAGATGCGGGGCGTGGGTCTTGCGGCCATCGGGATGGAGCGTAATGGGCACCTCGGCGATGGGGATCTTGTGCAGGGCGGCCTTGATGATCATCTCCGTGGCGAATTCCATGCCGGTGCAGCGCAGGTCGAGGCGGTCGTAGAGTTCGCGGGTAAAGCCGCGCAGGCCGCAGTAAATGTCGGAGATCGCCGCGCCGAACCACTGGCGGGTCAGGTAGGAAAACAGCGGATTGCCCAGCCAGCGGTGCAGGAAGGGCATGGCGCCGGGCATGACCGTGCCGCCGCCGCGCGGCAGGCGGCAGCCCTGGACCAGCGGGGCGCCAGCGCGCAGTTTTTCCAGGAAGAGCGGAATCTGGGCAAAGTCGTAGCTGTCATCGGCATCGCCCATGATGATGTAGCGTCCCTGCGCGGCGTGGATGCCGCCCATAAGCGCGTTGCCGTAGCCGCGGGACGTTACGCTGATGACGCGGGCCCCGGCCGCCCGGGCGAGCGCGGCGGAATCATCGGTCGAGCCGTTGTCGGCCACGATGATTTCGCCGGCAATGCCGTGAGCGTGCAGGGCCTGCTGGATCTTCTGGAGGCAGACGCCCAGTGTGTCCTGCTCGTTAAGGCAGGGAAGGACCACGGATAGTTCAGGATTCGTCATTCGTCATTCGTCATTCGTCATGGTCCTTGCCGCTAGTCCATGATCAGCGGCAGCCGGGTGGTGTAGTTTTTCTCCTGGTCGACGACGGGGTTGCCGCGCAGGCTGACGCTCTTGATGTAGATGACGTCGTCCATGCTTTGGCCGAGGGTGCCTTTGAATTTTTTGTACAGCGCATAGGGGTGGGTCTTGACGCCATCGTAAACGTACATCGGCGCCACCACGGTGCCTTCGACCACCTGGTCATTAACCAGCACAAATTTATAGCGCAGGCTGACGTTGGGGTATTTTTTGCCGGAGTAGATTTTCTTATCGCTGCCTTCCTTGAGCCAGCGCCAATCGTCTTCGAGCCCGGCGGCATCCACGATTACATTGATGGTTTTGACCAGGTTCAGGTCGATGTCGTTGTAGCGTTTCTCGCCCTCCAGCCAGACGCGCAGCGGCGTGGCCAGCGTGGTCCAGATGCGGCCTTCATACTTCTTGCCGTTGCTCAGGGTCAGCGTTCCAATGCGCGCCTGGATGGGAGACTTGGCCTTTTTGGTGCCCAGCGGATCGACCGCCGATTGCGTATCGGGCGCAATATCCCCCGACGGCTGCGCGGTGTCCTTGGAGTTCTGCTTGATTTGATCGAGCAGATCATCCTGGGCCAGGGTGCTGCGGCCGGCCAGGAGCACCAGCAGCAGGATTCCGGTAAGATATTCAGGCCGCCGGCGTAGCATCATAAATCCTCGCTTGGCATCAGGGTCATCAAAACTGGATCGCCGCAATCATACCATAGGACGTATTATGCCCCCGCCACGTGGTTTGGTTCAACAATTCGATCAATTTCTGCATCGCACGCCGCTGCTGGTGCCCGGCCAGCGGCTGCTGGTCGCCTGTTCGGGCGGGGCCGACAGCATGGCGTTGCTGCGCTTGCTCCATGCGGTCAACCAATCCCGCTACTGGCAGTGGAAACTGGTGGTGGCGCACATCAACCATGGCTTGCGCGGGGTTCGGAGCCAGGCGGATCAGCGGCTGGTGCACAAGACCGCACGGGCACTGGATTTGCCCTGCGTGGTCCGGAGGCTGAGCCTTCAGAAGCCGGGGGCCATCCGGGTCAGTGAAGCGGCAGCGCGGCAGGGCCGGCTGGCGGCGCTCGGGGCGCTGGCCCGCCGGAATCGCTGCCGCACCGTCGTGGTGGCGCATCATGCCGGCGATCAGGCCGAAACGGTGCTGCTGCGAATTTTGCGGGGTTGCAGCATTGCCGGCCTGGGGGCCATGCGGGCGCGGCGGAAAGCGGGGGGGCTCGAATGGGTGCGACCCTTGCTGACGTTTGAGCGGGCCGCGTTGGAAACCTATCTGCAGGATCTCGGCCAACCCTGGCGCGAGGATCATACCAATGCCCTGCCGTGCTACCTGCGCAACCGCGTGCGCCATGAGTTGCTGCCGGCGCTCGCGACGTATCAGCCGGCAATCCGCCAGGTGTTGGTGCGCCTGGCCGATCAGGCGCAAGAGTCTTACCAGGCCCATCAGCGCCGGGCCCGCATGTTGTCCCGACGTGCCCTGACGGTGCGCCGCACCACGGCTACCCTGCTGCGGGCGCCACTGGAACACCAACCGCGTATTGTGGTGGGGATGCTATTGCGGCATGCGGCCGGACGACTGGGCGCGGGGTTAGATGGGCTTTCGGCCGCGGCGCTGGGGCGGACGGCCGAGGCGCTGCGTGCCGGCACGCCGGGGCAGCAGATTCAATTGGGCGGTGAACTGGTGCTGGATGTGGAACGCACGCGTGGCGTGTTGCGCCGGGTGCCGGTGGAAAATCGCGAGATGGTCAGGGACCGGTCCAAGAGGGCACGCGTCTTGGCACGGGTTCCCCGCGACCGGCGCGGCGGCCCGGGGGCACCCGGATTAAGGCGGGCACGCCGCGGTAAGAAACGGCGTTGAGGAATTCATGGTGCAGCGGAACGTGAAATATTACCTGGTTTTTCTGTTTGGTGTGGCGCTGCTGCTGCGCCTGGTGCTGGTGGTGGCCCACCCCGTAACGAACCTGCCGGATTCCCGGGACTATGATCTGCTGGCCCGGCAGATTCTTCATGGCCAGCCATATCAAGTCACACTGCCCTGGGGTGCCCCGGGGCAGGCGGCCCGCATGCCGGGGTATCCCCTCCTGATCGCAGCGCTCTACGCGGTGGGGGGGGAACATCCGTGGGTGGTCTTAGGGGTGCAGGCGGTGTTGGGCGCTGCCTGCGTGCCCCTGGCGTACCTGTTGGCGCGGCGCATGTCCGTCGCGGCCGGCTTGGTGGCGGCCGGGCTTACGGCATTGGACCCCCTGGGGATTTTGTTTTCGGCGGCGCTGCTGTCCGAAACGGCATTCACGCTGGCGCTGCTGTCGTTTATCGTGATTCTGGTGCGGTTGTCGGCCACGCGGCGGCCGCTGCGCGGGGCGCTGCTCTGCGGGGTGCTGGCCGCGGCGGCCATTTATCTGCGGCCATCGGTACTGTGGCTGGTCCTGGCGTTGCCGGCGCTGTTGGCGATGGTGGGGGGGCGGCGGGGCTTGGCCGCCGGCGCCACGGTGGTGCTGGTGGTACTGCTGCTGTTGCTGCCGTGGCAGATACGCAATCATCAATTACTGGGGATGAGCTATTCGCACCTGACGACGCTGGAGGGGATTTGTCTATACGATTCGGTAGGTCCCCAGGCCACCGGCGCGGCGATCGAGGATAAAGTTGTCGTTCCCCCGGATATGGCGCCGCTCAACGAAGCCCAGCGCGATGCCCAGTGGGGCCAGCGCGGCTGGCAGTGTGTGCGGGAAGATCCGGCGCGAATACTGCGGCTGGCGCCGCTCAAGTTCGGGCGCACCTGGAGCCCGTGGCTCAATGCCGCGGATTATCAGGTACCACTGGTCAATCTGGCGTTGACGTTGTGGCACGTGCCGGTCTATGTGCTGGCGTTGCTGGGGCTGGTATGGGGATGGCGCGGCGCCGGTGGGCAGCGGCCGCGGGAACTGTCAACCGGCGCCCCGCGGCTTTCCGGCACTCCGACCGAGGCGGTGGAAACCGCCGGGACGCGGCGCTTATGGTATCTGGCGGTCCTGGCGCCGATCGTTTATTTTGCCCTGGTGCATACGCTGTTTTTTGGCTCGGTGCGTTATCGTGTACCGTTGATGCCGCTGGTGTATGTCTGGGCCGCGGCGGGCGCTGTGCCTGTGCTGCGCTGGCGGCCCCGTGAACGAACCTAACCCTGGTGCCCCTTGCGTGCGACCGCCCGGTATCCGCGTGCCAACCCTGCCAAGTGGTGGAAAACCCACCGGGTGGGCAGTGCGCACCGGTCGCCGGCGGCGATGTTCATCAGCCCGCTGCGGCGGTACAGCATGCTGTGCATGCTGGTGCTGCTGGTGGCGCTGATTGCCGGCGTGTGGTATATCACCAACCCCAAGCGCATCAGCCTGATGGCCGAAGTGTTGCTGTCGGCGGTGCTGCGGGCCGAGGCACACGTGGAAACCGGCCGGCTCTCCTTTGCCGGTACGCTGCAGTTGACCCACGTGGAACTGAAAACCACCAACGCGGGGGGCGCGCAGTTCGACTTGTTTTCGGCCGAACAGGTGGAGGTGCGTTTTGAATGGCTGACCCTGCTGACAGGGCAATTGCGGGCGACGCAGATCACGGCGGTGCGGCCCACGCTCTACCTGATTGAAGATCGTGCCACCAATCGCTGGAACTATGAATACCTGCAAAAGGCGCCGGGCCCCGGTGGTTCGGCCTCGCTGAGTACGGCGTCGACCATGATTACCGCGGTGCCGGTGATTGTCCTGCGTGAGGCGCGCGTGCAATGGGCCGAGCGCCAGGGAGGCGTCCAGACCTCCACCGCCGGCGCGATTATTGACGGGCAGTTGGCGCCCGATCCGCGGGCGCCGCTGGTGTACATGTTTCAGATGGTGCAGCACCCGCAGGGGACGCGGCGCGGCACCGTGATTACCGGGCGCTGGGATGTGGCCAACAACACGTTTTCCGCCGGCACCGCCGCCATTGATCTGGCCACGCTGGACCTGGCGAGCCTGCCGCAGCCGGTGCGCCAGTGGTGGCGGGAGCACGACCTGACCGGGCGCGTGGCGGCGTTGCGCATCACGCTGGATCGGGAATCCGGGCTAAACCTGTTCATCGATTTACAGAATGTCGCGCTGGTCCAGGCGCTCGAAAGCACCGGCGTGGCCGGTACGCCCGCCCGCAAGATCAATTTTCAAAACGTTGCCGGGGCGCTGGCGTTCAATGTCACCCATCCGCACCTGCGCGTCACCGGCCTGAGCGGGCGCGTGCTGGGGTATGCCTTTAATCTGGATGCGGAATTTGACGGCCTCTCGCCCGATGCGCCGTTTACCGCCCTGCTGCGCCTGCCCGGGGCCCAGGTGACGCGCGATTACCCGGCCCTGATCAACGATTATGCGGGGGCGGCCGACGTGGTGCGGCGCCTGCGCCCGGCGGGCCTGATGGACATCAACCTGGGCATTCGCCGGCAGCGCTGGAATGGCCATGTGGCGCTATCCGGCCAGGTGCTGTGCCGGGATGTGGCCGCCCGCTTTGCCCATTTTCCCTATCCTTTGGAGCACGTGCACGGGACAGTCAATCTGGAGGATGATTATATCACTATTCCACGGCTCGATGCCGATGCCGATGAAACGCACCTGGTCATCTCCGGCTACTCGGGCATTGTCTCGGAGAATCAGAAACTCGACATCCTGGTGGAGTCCGCGCATGCCGTGTTCGATGCGCGCATGCAGGCCTGCCTGCCGACGAACATGCAGGAAATCTGGGCGCTCTTTGCCCCCGAGGGCTCCGGCCGTCTGACCTGCCATGTGACGCGGTTCCCGCAGGAATCCCGGCCGCTCGATGTGCAGGTGACCGTGGAGCCGCAGGACATGCAGGCCATGTATCGCGATTTTCCTTATCCGTTTCGTCACCTGCGGGGCAAAGTGCAGTTCAGTGCAGACCGGACGGTTATTTCCGGCCTCGACGCGGTTTGCGGGATTGATGGCTCCGGCCGGGTGCACTTTGCCGGAACCGTGGAACATGGTGCGGGCCACCCCCCGCAGCCGCAGGTGACCATTGCCGCGGAGCATGTGCCGGTGGATGTGGCGCTGCTGGCGGCGTTGCCGGCGGATTACCAGCCGTGGCTCCGGAAGGCAACGCTCGCCGGGCGCCTGGAAATGGCCGGGCGCATTGCCCCCGATGCCCGCCAGGAGACGGCCATAACCGGCACGGTGACGCTGACCGACGGGGCGCTAAAATTAAAAGATAGGGATTATGCCTTCGATCAGGTTTCGGCGACGCTGGAACTCCAGCCGGATGTAATTGCGGTGCCACGCCTGGTGATGCGGCCTGTGACGGCGCCCGCGGCGGTGATCCAATTGGCCGGGGAGTTGCGGGAAACGCCCCGCGCGGTACAGGTTAACACGCAAGGGCGCGTGACGGGCCTGCCGATTTTGCCGGCTCCGCCGCCGGGGTTGCCGCGTCTGTGGGGCCAGAAGTGGATGCAATATAAGCCGGCCGGGACGCTCGATGGGGACTTCACGCTGGGCTTTGTTTTTCCCAAAGATCTGGAGGGGCCGGGGGCAATGGCCGGCGGCCACGGAGCGCCGACCGAGTACCTGCGGACTTATGCACTCCACCTGTTCCCCCAAAACCTGGCGCTGCGCCCGGCGGGCTGGCCGGAGGGACTCACGGGTATTCAGGGGCAGATTGGCATAACGCCCGAGCGGATCGAGTTTACCGGTTTGACCGGGCAGGCCGGGGCGGTGGGCCTGGAGGCCATGGGGTGCTATTTGCCGGGTCGCGGGAGTTTGCTCTTGGCGCTGGATGCCCAGGCGGCGGTCTTGCCGACGAAGTGGTTTGCGCTGCTGCCCGAGAGCTTCCGCAATACGCTGGCGAGTCTCCAGCCGCAGGCGTCGTGGGTAGCGCATCTGCCCCATGTGGCCTGCGAGAGTTCGGGTGGCAAGCCGCTGTGGCATTTTGACGGGCAGGTTGATTTGGCCGGTTGCAGTCTCCAGGGTCCGCTGCCGGCGCGGATGGAGCACCTGGTATTATCCGGGTCGGGCAATCTGGACCCGGCCACCGCGGGGCTGGATTTCAAGGGGGATTTAAGCGCCAAGAGCCTGGTGGTGTCCGGCCGCCCGCTGGCGGTGGTACACGCGGACATCCTGGCGCTGGCGGGTAACAAGACGCTGGCTTTCACCAATATCAATGGTGCGGTCGCCGGGGGCATGCTCGATGGCAATATCATCGTGCACCTGGATCGCGACGCCCGGTACGAGGCGACCATGGTGCTCAGTGATGCCGATGTGGGCACGCTGGCGCTGGGCGCCAAGGCCACCAGCGCAGAGCGGCGTAAGTTGGGCACCGGCCGGCTTACCGCCACCCTGAACTTGCAGCAGCAGTTCGGCCCGTTTGCGGACCGGACCGGCCGGGGGGACCTGGTGGTGCATGATGGCCAGTTGTTCCACGTGCCGCTGGCCATGGGGCTTATGGAGATCGCGACGCTGCGTTTCCCGGTGGCCGGCACCTTCCACGACGCCACCATGAGCTATTACCTGCGCGACAACAAGATTACGTTTGAAAAAATTCTGTTTGAAAGTCCTGGCATCAACCTGGCCGGCGTGGGCACGCTGGCGCTGCAGAAGCGGGAGTTGGATTTGAATTTCGTCACCGAATCGCCGCACGAAATGGACTGGCCGATCCTCCGCGACCTGACGAACCTGATTCGCGACCAGTTGCTGCAAATCTCGGTCACCGGGCCGGTGGATAATCCCCAAATTACCCCCGTCCCGCTCAACGCGTTGACCACGTCGGTGCGCGATCTATTGCCGAAGTTAAAGCCGGTGCCCAAGACGCCGGCCCCTTGAAGGACCATTTCATAAACCGCAGAGAGCGCAGAGACCGCGGAGAATTGCGCAGAGAAACCCCTGAAATCTCTGGTATTGTCTCTGCGGCCTCTGCGGACTCCGCGGTGAAAAGGGTATTTTTGAAATAGTCCTTGAAGACCGGGCCTTCAGGTGCCGCGGTGGGCATGCTGATGGGTGGCCATGGCGCGGCAACTGTCCGCGCAGAGTTCACAGGCCTGCTGGGCGCTGTTTAAATGCGGGTCGGTCGCGGAACGGCGGCACTCTGCGGCACAACGGCTGGCGATAGCCGCACACAGGTTGCAGACCAGCGGATGCTGTTCGGACCCGCGGACCATGAAATCCGCCGCTGTGGAGCAGATATCCGCGCAATCAATGAGCGCCCGGGTCTGGCTATCGCCCACCGGCACGCCGCGCTGTTCGAGACAATAGGTCGAGGTTGCCAGGCAGATGGCATGGCAGTCCAGGCAATTCTGAATGCATTGCTGCATGTCATTGGTCATGCGATTGATCGTGGCATACACCATGAGATCCCCTCCCCAAAAAAGAGACACGGCTGGTGCGGGGCCGACTTCTTTCCCCCTCATGATTATTGCATCGCCGACGCGCGGATCAAGTTATTTAATTGCGCGGTGCGCCCGCGGGGCCTACCGTCCGGCACCCCGGCACGGGGCCGCGTGCGTACGCGGCGCTTATCCGCGCCGCCACTGCCGCCAGAGCAGGGCACTGCACCCGGCCAGCGCCACGCCCGCCACCACGGCCGCCGCCGGCGAGAACGCCCCCCCCCACGCCACCGGCGGCGCCGGCAGATCCAGCGCCGCGGCGACCGGCGCCACCGGCCCGGCCCAGTGGACCACCAGCACCACCAGCAGGGATGGTAGGGCGGTCAAGCCTGCGTGTTTCAACCATGTTTGGCGCATCGGTACTCCGCCGTAATTATCGGACAATTTCCCGTTGCCGCTTGATGCGGGGGCGGTAAATCTTTCCGGCGCGGGCCTTGCGGCGGCCGTGGGTCTTGCCGCGCGGACGCGAAAGATGCCCCGGCACCCTTGGCAATTAACGCACTTAACCATTCAACTAATTAACCAAGATTCCCGGTCGGCGCATAAAAATGGGGCGGCTCTGTGATGGCAGGAGAGACCGCCCCGTGGCGTGGTGGCTGAGCATAGGAACCTGCCATGGGCGGCCAAGTTCCGGAATATACGTAGCACCCCAAGGATGGTGGGCGTGTTACGATCACAAATTTTCAGTTTCGCGGGCGTCGGCGATATGGCGCGGCGGATGCCGCTCGCGTACCCTTAGTTCCTGAGATGTTCACTCACTGTACTGAGCTGGGCAGCGAAAAGCAAACTTTTTCTTTTACAAATCTTCGCCGTCCTATCCACTGCCATAATCAACGTGTGTCCTGTCGCATTATTGCCCGAATGCAATTTTTTTCTGCCGCCGCGATCCGGTCGGCGCGGGCGTGCCCGTTCTTCAGGGAAGCGCACGGTGTCGAGTGGGGTCGGGGCTTTGCTGGGCATGCCGGTACGCGCCGCACAGGCGGGCCAATGCGGTCGGCTTGCCGCATGTTTAGCGGAGCCCGTGCCCCGTTAAATGGCATCCGGCAGTCACCCCCGTACCACCATTTGCCCTTTGCCCGGAAAAACGTGCCCGCCCGGCGGCACGGCTGGTGCCCAAACTGGTAGTGCATCGCCCCGCGCCCTGCTAGACTAATAGACCATGGGCAAGAAACTCCTCCAGACCGATCTGTCCCACCTGGGCGACGACAAGGCGCTGGCCATCGCCGGCTACGGGGAGTCCGTGGCCGCTTACCGCTATATCGTGCTTTCGGAAAAAGCCCGCGACAGCAACCTGCGGGATTCGTTTGAGGCCCTGGCCATGGAAGAGCGGCGGCAGCGGGAGTGCATTCAAACGCTGCTCCAGCGTCTGTCTCCGGCGGCCGGTTTTTATCTTTCGCCCCAGGACAAAGGGGCGGTCTGCGTGGGGCCGCGCCTGGTCGATGCCCGCGATGATGCCCGTTTTGATGAAGCGATGAAACTGGTTATTGCCAGTGAAAAACGCACCGCCAGTTTCTACAGCCGTTACGCGCAGCATGCCCGGGATCCGGACGTGCGCACGCTGTTCCTGCAGTTGTCCGCCGAGGGGCTCGGGCACGTGCAGCAGTTGCGGGCGCTCTTTCGCCAGGTCGGCAAGGAAATCATCGAGCCCTGCCCGGTCCAGCAACTTAAGAGTTGATCGGGCCGTCGGCTACCGGGTGGCGCGGGGGCAATGTGTCCGCTGCCGGGTGGGTTTCCGCATCGGCGACCGCTCCGGCGGGTTCGGCCGTTGCGGCACCATTGCCCTGGTGCCGACCGCGGGGCATGAGTTGTGCCAGCCACGCCGTCCAGTTGATGCGGCGTGCCGCCACGGTCAGCAATTCGGTCACCAGCAATTCCATCAGGCCTTTGGCGCGGGGCGTGCCGGTT
>Ga0316217_10002864_pt1 | contig 20369 bp, 31 predicted proteins | sample 1anoAmetaG_FD_203633 | JGI IMG/M metagenome (GOLD analysis project Ga0316217, IMG submission 203633) | Freshwater microbial communities from Trout Bog Lake, Wisconsin, USA - 1anoA | ecosystem: Environmental > Aquatic > Freshwater > Lake > Hypolimnion/Profundal zone | place: USA: Wisconsin...
TCAGATTTTGCGAGACTTCGAAGGGTTCAATCTCCATCTCCATCTCCAAGATGAATTTAGTGCAGTACTTCATTTTGAGCAGTAGCATAATGCTTTTCAGCTTTTTATTGGCTAACTCGTTGAGTAGGTATTAGAGGATGTAGAATTTGAACACTGAGGGGATGTTTTGGCCGTCTTGGTTAGGGCAGGTCTGTTCCGTTTTTTATAGCAACGTACTCATTATTAAATAGCAATATAGACCTATTCCAAATGAAAAGCAAGCATATTCCTGCAAAATATCAAATTGCAGCCAACTCACAGTTCGAATAGGAGATGGCGCATCTGGGTTGATAACCTGTTCTGGAGTTGATGGAGTGCTAAATAATGTGAGTTTATAGGATGAATGGTAATTGATTCAAGTTTTAAAAAGTGATTGATTTGAGTTTATAGAATCCCATAGAATCCTGCCTCTTTCATTCCAGTTTACCTTGCAGTTTCGACATCCTTCGTTGGTTCTGCTAGATTAGGCTTTTCTCGTCTCGGATTCTTCGCCTCCCGCCCACGAAGAACAGGATTATCAGTGTAACTACGAAGCACAAAGTGACTATGCCCCAAACCAAAATGTATTTGCTGAGTCCCCCGATGGCCCATAGCAGCAGCCCAATCATTATCCCCAGTGTCCCTCCGATCACCCCCAACACGAATAGTGTGTACTTGAAGACTTCCCAGTTTGTGAGGGGGAAGTAGTCTTCAGGCATGCCCATGAAAGCAGGCTTAAAGGCTCCCAAAGTCTTGACGTAGCTGAATTTTTCCAGAGCCATAGCTGACATTTCCATTTTCTATTAGATCATGCGCTTTCGTTGCCGGTTTTTGAATTATTCAATAAAATAATATCGGGAATTAGACTCCTGCCTGAAACAGAAACCAAGAACTCAAACGACACCAGACTGACCCAAAATGGACCAAACTCAACCCTTTGGCCAAATACTACAAATTTGTAGGTTAAACGCTCATTGGATTTGCTATGATAAGCTAGCAGTAACTTGCTATTTTCAAGTAGTTTAAAGGTTGCATTGTTCATCCTGTTGCTGATCTGCACACAGTGGGTAATGGGGTAATGGTGAGTGAAGTAGTGAGTTATGGTGAGTTAAATAGCGTTGTGATCATATTTTTTCTGGGACGTTCTTGACTGCAGTGGTACCTCTGATGAGACCGGTCCTCCTGGCGGCGATGAGGCCGACCTTCTGACCAGGTGAGGCGTACCTGCTGACTGTTCCTGGCTTACCCAAGTGCTTGTGGTTACCACCACCGTGAGGATGGTCCACAGGGTTCATTCTCACACCGGCCACCTTGGGGAATCTCTTTCTTTGTCTCTTGTATTTGTGGAACAACACACCAGCTTTCATGATGGGCTTCTCGTTTCTGCCCCCGCCCGCGATGATGCCCACTGTGGCTCTGCAGTTGCCCGGGATGGTCTTCCTGGCTCCGGAGGGCAGTCTCACTCTGGTCTTGAGGCCGTCGTCGGAGTGGCCTACAATGGTGGCGTAGGTGCCTGAGCATCGGGAGTACTTGCCCTTGTCGCCGATGGAGGATTAGATGTTGCAGATGGTGGTACCTTCTGAGATTTGGTTGACGGGTAGGACGTTTCCGGTGGAGACTGTGGCCTTTCTGCCGCAGAAGATGTACTGTCCGGAGTAGGTGCCCTCGGCTGCGAGGAAGTACTCGGTTTGCTTTTTATACTGGTAGGGGTCTCTGAAGTCGACCTGGACGATGGGGCAGTTTCTTCCGGGGTCGTGCAGAACAGCTCTGACCACTCCGCGGATGTAGCCCTGTCGCTCGGAGTAGTCTAGGTTGCGGTACCTGGCTGGTGCTATCCTCTTGCTTTTGGGAGTGGTGAAAACACCGCCCTTTTTACCCTTTCTCTGGCCTACATAAAGGAAAGCGTACATCTGATGACTTTGCCCATTGCCACACAAATAATTATTAATTTAATCAATTAAAATATCAATTTGCAATACCAATCCACCAATTACCATAATTCGTCTCTTCCAAATCTACCTGCTTGTTGACTTTGCGTCATCCACGCATCTCCATACCGTTGTCGAAGTCTACTTCTCGTCTGTCGTGGTTCTATCATAAGGACTCATTCGCCAGCATTGCACAATCATAATATATAGTCATATCACAATATGCAAAATTATCATGGCCTTCCCTCAAGACTAGGTAGATACTAACTGCTGCCTAATCTTCGCCCCACTCTCGCCTTCACTCTCTTCCTCGCTTGCCTTCTCACTGCTTGCTCTCTCCCTCAGCTTTGCTGCTACCCCGCTGGCTCTGTACTTCCGTTCCAGCCCCAGACTGTGATGCTGCTACCTCAGCAGACTCAAGACTTGCTTTAGTTCGATGTTTTCTCTGCGATAGGAGCTGAGTTCAGTCTCCAGGCCGCACAGGGACGATACAGTTTGGTTGTACTCGAGAGTGAGTTCATAGTTGAGCATCCTCTGCGAGGTCAGCTCCTCTTCTTTGCGGAGTAGCTCTTCCTGGAGCCTCATGACCTCTGTGGCCAGATCGTCGTTCTATGTGAGTTGGGGTCGGAGGGGTGTCCTTTCTTTGGGGTTCTGCTTTTGCTCTAAATGTATGGCGAACTACCCAATTCTTTCTACAGCTGCGATATCTTGGTCCTGAGACCAGACAGCGACTCCACCTGATTCTACAAATCATCGATTTTGGCGTTCTGTTCTGGATCAGTCAAAGTGTACCCTTGTGCTTATGGTAGGCCCTCTACAACTATTGAGTGAGGTCTTGTTCCCTGCGTCTGCACTCGGACTGGTACTCCTTGAACAGGCGTTCTGTGTCTTTGTTGGTGCGCTGGGTGGGGTGGGAGTTACTTCGATGGCTTGGCGTTCTCGGACGAGCTGCTGGTTGTCGTGTTATAGATGTTTGGTCCTGCCGGTGAGTTCTTCGTAGTCTTTGACGGTTTACTCGAGTTGGCGCTTGATGAGTCGGTACTCTCCGTCTTTGCGGGCGATGAGCTGCGTTTTCTCGGAGAGTTCGAGTTTGAGGGAAGAGTACTTCTGCTGGTAGATCTGGTATTTTTCGATGAGGGCCTTGAGCGAGTCGATCTCCTGGTCCTTCTTGGCGATGGTGGCCTGCACGCGGGTGATGAGCTGGCGCTGCTACTTGATTTTGGCGATGTCGTGCTGGTCGTGCTCGAGTTCGAGGAGGAGGGGCAGTTCCTGGGAGAGTTTGCGCATGTCGGTTGGGTTCAAATTATAATAGGGTTAAGGCGGTACAACTATTGCATTATTGATTAGGTCGGTTTAATCACGACCCACTCGAATATAATTGCTATGACCACCCACCACTAGTTCCTCCACAAGCTCAACCTCATCCCTGCCCAGGCCGACAAAATGCTCAGGGACATCCGCTAGCTGGACCAGCAGGTCGAGGCCGCCCGCCTCGTTCTCGACCCTCTCCGGGCCCAGCTCCTGCAGAAGCTGGCCAGTCCGCACGAACGCAAGACGGCCAGGAGCAGGCACGAGCTGGAACAGGACTACAGGGCCATCAGCCGCATCTAGAAATAGATCCAGGGCAAGGCCATGGAGAAGATAGGCATCGCCGAGAAGCTATACAACCTGATCCACGAACCCACCGAGCTGCTGGAGAAGGAGCTGCAGTCGCGCGGAATCGAGAAGGGGGAGGAGGAGGGGGGGAAGCGGAAGAGGGGCAAGAAGATGGCCAGGAAGGCTGTCGGGAAGGGCGACTGGGAGTATGACCCGAAGTAGCCCAAGTACTGCTACTGCCAGCGCCCGTCCTTCGGCGAGATGGTGATGTGCGACAACACCTTCTGCGAACTCGAGTGGTTCCACCTGGAGTGCATAGACTAGAAGAAGCTGCCCGAGAAGTGGTTCTGCCGCAAATGCAGAGAGAACACGCTGCACTCCCCCTCGCAGACCAAGAGGCAAGGCAGGTTCAAGTGAGCAGTGATTTTCGAGTCATCATGGCAACTACCATAAAACCACCCACCCAAACTATCAAACGCCTGCATCTCTTGGCCAAATTACCAGCACCACTTGATCAACCAGCAGCACTTTACCACCAGCAATGCATTTGCTCAACAGGAGTAGGAACGGCACAGATCGTATCTTAGGTAGTGATTGACTAGGATGGCATGGTGGGGGGATCACAACAAAATTTTGAGCAGAGGGTCGTTGGCTGCCAGCTGGTTTATCTTGAACTTGTTCTTCAGTGCCCGCTCCTCGAAGTTGATCTTGGCCTAGGGAGTCTCAAAGGAAAAGCCGATGAGGCACTGGCCTGCGGAGGAGTTGTACTTTTTGGCCGAGTTGATGAAGAGGATGTCCTGCTCTTCAGGGTTGACCAGTTTCTCGACCATGATGCGGATGTTGACTGGATAGGGGGGTGGTTACGGAGTGAGGGGTAGCTGAGGATGTAGTAGGCCTACTTGCACTCGTAGATGCGACTCCTGATGCGCACCTCGGGCAGCCGGCTGATGTCGTTGTTGGACCCACTCAGGATGCAGATGACGTTCTTGCCCACGATCTCGTCTTTCTTGACCTCCAGGCCAGCCACTCCCAAGGTGCCTGCTGGCTCCAGAATGATCGCCTCCTCGTTGTACATCTCCAGCATGGTCTTGGCCACTAGTCCTTATGGCACCAGGTGGATCTAGAAGTTCAGTTCGTGCAGGATTTACTGGGTTAGGGGTCAAGTACGAAAGGGATCTTCCCCGTCTTCTTCATCGATGCGCCGTCCACGAATGTCTACAGACTGTCCAGGGCGATCGGGTGGCCGGCTTTGAGAGAGTTGTACATGGAGGGGGAGCCCAGTGGTTAAAAGCCGATGAGTTTGATGTCTGGAGCCATCTGGCTGAGGTAGGAGCCTAGTCCTGAGGCCAACCCCCCTCCGCCCACGCAGGTGAAGACATAGTCCAGGGGTTAAGAGGAGTTCCATTCCTCTAGAATTTCAGCAGCGAGTCCTCCCTGCCCCTCGATAACCTGGATGTTGTCGAAGGCGTGGATGAAGACTGAGTTGTTTTCGTCTCTGAACTTCATGGCGGCTGTGACGGCGTCGTCGAAGGTAGTGCCTATGAGGACGATGTCGAGCCACTCGCCGCCGTGGTGCTTGACATAGGTGAATTTGAGTTTGGGGGTGGTTGCGGGCATGAAGATGGTGCCTTTGATTTGTAGTTTTTTGCAGCAGTAGGCTATGCCCTGGGCATGGTTGCCGGCACTTGCTGTGACCACTCCCCTTTTGCGCTCCTCTTCAGTGAGGTACCTGAAAGCGGTGGCTGCCCCCCTGATTTTGAAACTTCGTATGGCCTGCAAATCCTCCCTTTTGAGGTAGACATTGGCGCAGTACTTCTTGGAGAGGTAGGCTGATTTTTCAAGGCGAGTGTGTGCGACTATCTCCTTGTTCTTGCGGTAGGATTGGTATATTTTGGTGGCGGGAACCACACTGGAGACTCTCTTGCTTTAGCTCATCTCAATTATAACTCATAACTGCACCCACGAAATATCTTATCTTAATATGCTCATTTAAGTAACCTGATATTCCCCACCTCCCGATCTCTCAGCACTCATCAGCTCCACCCAGCCGTGGCTTCAACTGGCAGCAGCACTACCGACAGCCACTGGTTGGAGGTAGATTGAGGGTTAGATGCTGGATTATGGTCTAGGAAAATAGAGATATTGTATCAACTGCCCAAGTTGCGTCCCTTGGGGCCTATCATCATCCCAAAAGAAACGTTGACTGCCATCTTGCCGTTGCGCTCGGAATGTACTGAGCCCTCGAATGCCGTCCGCTCGATGTTCTACAGCTGAAACTCCTCATTCTTGAACTCAGGCGTGTTCTAGTGGAATTGAGGCAACTTCTTGATCTCCCCTTCTTCGTACTTCACCCTCAGCTCCGATATAAAATCATCAATAATCCCCACACTTTTGGGGTACCTTTTTTTCATGCGCACCACGAACTCTTCGTCGTAGTGATGTGCTAGTGAGGTGGTTAGCAGCTAGCCCACCACACAGGCAGTCTAGACGTGCAAACGGGCATTGAGGAGCTTGAGCGAGAGTTGGGCGAAATCGGGCTTATTGATGACTGGGTCCTTGGCTGCCAGCTCTTCGCTGAGGAAGATGGCTAGAGAGCTGTTTTCAATTTTGAGGAACTCCCCTGAGCTAGAGATGTAGAGGATGTTGGCTATGCACTTGTTGATCACCATGATCTTCTACACTTCAAAGATGAAGTAGTCTCTGTAGATCAGAAAGAGCCCGTGGTAGTCTATTGCCTACACTTCTGCCTCAATCATGAAAATGAAGTGCTCCACTTTTTTGAAATTCGTAGCTAAGGCTTCTTCGATCCTTTTGAAGCTATTGCCTTTCAGGTTGAATGCCATTGCTTGCAAACTCTTTGGCTTTCTTTTGGAAGAACTGGCTGCCAAAATATTTTAAACAGACAAAGAGGCACTTTTTTAATCTCTGAGGACCCGAATGCCCAAATCCACGCTTTTCACAGTTTTATCGGAAAAGTCTCCGTCAAAACTTACAGTCCCCAGCCCTGCTATTCTCGTGATTAAGTGGTCTTGGATTTGCGCGTTGAGAGCCTGCTACCCTGCGAACTATTACACAATCAAGTTTTTTCTGGAGAGTTTGAGGAGAGCCCGGTCCAGCAAAAAGGTCATCCGTTTGGTTGGTTTGATGCTTGATCGTCGGGACTTCTCGGTTGAAGTGGGTCTTCGGGGGAGAGTGCCGGGTTCGTACTCTACGCCGATGCAAAGACTATTGACGTAGTTGAGAAACTTGTCGCCAAGGGTTTTTGAAGATTTTTATTGATTCATTTATATTGGGCGAAAGTAATCCCTAGGTTATTTACGGGAATTATTTGTTCTTTTAGAGATGATGAACAATCAACAAAAAGTTTGGAATTAGGAGAGATAACTTTTGGGGTACTGCTTCTCACAGCTGTTGCAGGCCACCTTTTACTTTTCCCCTCGGTTTGTGGCAAAAGTCTCCTAGAATTTGACCATTTTGGCCTATTTCTATTGCCTTTTGAGCACTTCTCTGTAGTTGATCTGCTCCTTGACTTCCTTAATATACTCACTCATGCGATTTTACCTCATCCTAGCCATTAGCAGTCTCCTTTCGTCTTCATTTCTCTCCTTCTGTGCGATTTACTCTCTAACTCTGATATCTTCCAGCTCCTTTTCCTTCCTTTTGTTCGCCAGCTCCCTTTCCTTCAGCTTGCCTTCCTCCAACAGTAATCTTTTCTTGTCTTACTACTGCTTCTTTAGCTTGTTCTGTCTGTCTTCCACCCGGTCTAACAAAAAATCAAAAGTTATGTCTTGCTTTCTACGCTACTAATCTTTGGCCTCTTTTTTGAGCTGATTCGCTTTTATTTGCTATTAGAGTTCTTTTTTATAGTTGACACTAAGGTAATTACGTCTGCTTCTTACTAAATCACTAAGGATGTTCTCTTTTTATGTCGAACGATCTCTCATTTTCGTCTGTGTTTCCCTCTGTTTCTGCTCTTATTTTACTGCCATTTGCTATTTTAGGTCTTGGAACCACTTTTCTTTGAGTAATCTTTCTCTTTTGGCCCGATTTTAGCTTTCTCTGAGCAACTTTTGCCTTTAGATTTCATGATTCCTTTTTTCCTCCAATTTTTTCTCCTTCTCAATCTCTTTTTGCCCTGAATGTATTCTGACTATCTGAGCATTGTATTATGTCATCATTCGATAGCTTTAATTGGCTTTCCTCTTTCTGATTTCTAACTAGTTTTGACCAAACTGATTCTAGTGCTGGATTAATTTGCTAGCTGAGTGGTTCTACTGCTATTTTTCAGAGGTATTCTTGGTTGTTTTCTGCTTAAAAAGATTCTTGTTGACGCAATTGACGCAAAGTAGGTTGCGCTTGGCAGAATCAAACCTTTGTTATTTGTTCGCTGAAAGCTATGCTCTTTCAGAAAGCCGTGAATCCCTCAACTGCCCAAATTAACGAACTCTTTACATATATAATAATAAAAAACCAGAACTTAAGCAAAAGTGAAAACTATATCTTCGTTTTGGGGTAGCAACTAGCAATTATTTTGGGCAAGGAGTGGGTCGGGGTATGAAGAGGGTAGGAGGTGACGTAGATCTGGAGAGAGTGAGTAATAAAATAATTGCATTCAGTGCGTTTGTAATAAGTTGTTTGCGGTGTTAATAAAGGGCAAGTTTATGGTGATTAGTTTTATTGATATAATTGTAACTTGAGCGACAGATGAACTCTAGCACTGTTGGAGGCGTGATCAGCATTGAGTCGCACACCAAACAGATCAAACTTCTCAACGACTACATCCTCTCCCTCGAAAAGAAGGTGGCGGAGAAGAAGGAAGAAAATGTCAGCAAGCACAACTTCTCTGACGAGATTCGCAAGATCAATGAGGAAAACAATAAACTCAGGAACTAGAATGCTCAACTCAGGTATAACATCTATAAGTACGAGGAAACTGGCAAGAAGGTTGTCGTTTCTGACCAGGAGGCCTTCGGACTCAAGGCTTTGCTTGAAAAGGAAAGGAAAGATAAAAACTAGATAATTGCTCAAAATCAGCTCATTGCCCAACATTTGCAAAACTGTGAGGCCCATTTGCAGGCTGCGGAGGGGGAAATACTAAACAGGACCTAAGTCTTCTAAAGAGATATGAAACTATTGAATGCAGAGCTCTAAGGGCTTAGAAACTAGCTTTCAAAACTTAGCACCCAGCTCACTACCCTGAGAGAGGAGAAAATCTACTTCGAAGTAAAGTTGAGGGAAACAGAAGTCAATTTGAGCGAAGCAATAAAATCAAAAAACTAGGCAATTCTCAAACTAAATCAAACCCACTAATAACTAAAAGCCAAGCTAAGCGAGTAAGTTACTTTTTCTAACAATAAAAAAGATAACCACAATGGCCAGGTGCGAGATTTAGTCAACCAGCTGAACTAAAGCCGAGGCGAGATGGTCAACGCAAAGAAATAAGTCTATGAGTTGAAGGCTTTACTATAGAACAAAGTTGAAGAATTACAAGCCGTATATTCGAAGTTGGGCTACAAGACTCAGGAACTATAGAATTCAGTCAGAGTGAACAACTAATAAAAATCAAACCTGATTCGCCTCATAAAGAGGCTATAATAGTAAAAGAAGATTTTGTAGTCAGTGAACAACACAGTCAAGGGAGATGTGAATGAGCAGGCAAAGCTGAGGGAGTAGCTAATAAAAAGAAACGAAGCGTTGTCTTACGATCTCACTTAGGTATCTAAGCAGTTGGCCTAAGTTAGAGGTCAATTCCAGAATATGTTCTATCTCAAACAGCAAATAGAGCTCAAAATGTAAACTCTCAACAATGAGTTTATTAATATGAGACTAACCAAAGATGAAACTTAGGTTAAGAGAAAAGAAATGTAATAAACCAACCAGGCTTTGCTGAAAGACTTCTTCAGCCAGAAAAACTATTTTTAATTCTCCATCAAAACTCTTTAGTAAGCCCTCGAAAAAAAGAATAAGCAAATCATTGAACTTTAGGAAAAGCTCAATCAACTCTAAAACCAATTGCTTCTCTTTAGAAACACTTCAGACACTTCTTCCAAATAATTCTTAAATTATAGAAATGCGAAAGAGTCATAAATCTTACACCTCAACGCAAAGATCAACGAATCTGCTAAGCAGCAATCAATAATAAGTGAAGCATTAGAGGCTCTGAGACAATAGTTACAAATTTCTCAGAAAAGGAAAGAAGGAGAGCTATTAGAATCAAGCAATCGCTTCAAAGAGCTACAGAAAGAGCACTTGAATCTTAAAGATAGTTATGAGGTTTTAACGAGGGAGTATTACACTTTTCAAAAAAAAACCGAAGCTGACATTTATACTCTCAATTAGAGGATCAAGGAGCAGAGTAAGAAAATAGAGAAAAAAGACTCAAAAATAGCATAACTCTAAGCAGAAATAAAGTAGATTGAGAGGCTTAGTCATAGTAGCAGAAAAAATTTAGACGAGAGTCAAAGATAAGAGATGGAACGTATCAGAATTAGGTTTTAAAGGTAGAATACCTCACTTAATCAGTTCTTTAATGAAGAGAAGGCTCGTTCAGAGCAGCTGGCGGCCTAGAAAAAGCTTGGATTGATTCAAATCTAGCAGCTTTAAGCTCAGATTAAGTCCTTCAAGGAGGAATTCAAAGCAAAAGAAAAAACATTGAGCTAATCAATAAAATATTTGGAAAGAGAACGTGATGATCTGCTGTAGCAAGTGAAAGCATTAAGCTTCTCAGTAACTTTAACTAGTCAATCAAAAAGCAGTCAAGAATTATAAATATAGGTTATCAAAAGGAACATAATCCATTTATAAGGCTATTCCAATTAACAAAGAAAAAACATTGATTCATTGAACAAACTGCTCTCTGAGAAACAGCTAGAAATCTAGTCTTTGGAAAATAGCAATGCAATGCTTCGAAAGCAGGTGATTGCCAGCATCAATAATGAGGAAGTTAGCAGAAAAGAAGTACTTGAAGTACGAAGCAAAAGTAAAGCGACAAGTGGAGTAAGTGGAATAGCAACGAGCAGAGTCAGAGGAAGCCACTCACGAAAAACAACTTTTTCACAACTTCCGCCAAAACAAAGCGCTAGATTCGCTGAATCACAAGTGGCCGTTGTATAAACGCGAAAGAATTCGTTTTAAAGGAAGAAGAGTAACAATTCTGGAGTGATGATAGACGAAATGAGTCTTTTGAGCTCTACATAAGCAAGAGGATATGATACATTTTCGATGCAGACAAGATAGATATGATAGAATGACATGTATCTTTGAATTGCTTAAATTGAGGCAGGTGTAATAATTAATGATCAAAAATACGTATTAAATTCAAAAAAGATACGATTAATAAGGCGATTATGCTCCTTATGCAAATTTTCTAATTCTCACTATATACAATCTAAATCTTTTTATATTGATCAAAGTGTCTCTGAGCCAAGTTTCTTTCACCTTAAACGAAGTTTGTTGGTATATATTTTCCTATTCAGCATATTCTTAAATTCCTAGAAAGGCTTCCCTTTTTTGCTCATATCTTTGATCATACTAGCCTTTACTTTCTCAATCTTCTCCAGAGTCTTCGATTTGGTCTTTGTGACCCCCACTTCTTGTAATGAAATCTTCCTCTACTTTGTTGGTTCTGTAGCTTTTAAGCTGCAGCTCACAGTTGATTGAATCATTTGTTAATCTTGAGCCTGCTATTGAAATCTTTCTTAGTCTTTGCTGCACATTTAGTTCCGTGGCCTGTTTAAAGCTATATATCTGTTTTCTTTCTCTTCAGACTTTGTACTTTTTGCAGCGATTTTTTCCTCAAAAATTTTGAGCTGTTTTCTAAAGCCCGAATTAGGATTAACAATGTTTCTTCTCGCTTAGAGCCTTGTTATGGCTTATTATGCTGTGATGAAGTTTTTATAATGAGATAGGCTGCAACTATGGTGGCACTTCTGCTGATTCCTGCAATGCAATGCACCAAAACATTCCCATTGGTCCGGGCCTTCTCAATAAACTCAAAGGTCTCTTGGAAGTGCTGAGTTATGTCGTAGATGGGGGTATCCTTTGCTGGGAGAAGGAGATGGCTTTGAATGTGGGGGATGGAGAGAGAAAGGTCTGCCCCTTTTGCGGCTGAGATGATTGAGTGTATATTATGGGCTGCTTATTTAGAGGGTTACTTTTGAGAAATAGGGGAGACTGGGCTGCGCGAAGGTTGGAGATGTAAATGGCTCCTTGGGATGGCTATGCGTCGACTACGCAAGAAAAGTCGTTATTCATATAAAATTCTATCGCAAATACAAAAAGCAAACTAACAAATTCTATGCTTACATAACAACCCTGGGACGGTAATGTATTTAGGAACACAGTAGATCTTCATTGATCTTGCATTTGCGTATTAGTTGCTTGTTCCAAGTGATAATCATAATTGGCAAAACTATTTTTAGGGATAAAATAAAAAATGATGGTTTAATGCCACTCTTTCCATCCTATAACAGCCCAACATCTCAAAAATGGCACTCTGATGGATTTTGAGATGTTTTTGTGACACATGATTTACATCAAGGTTCCAGGCTCTACATCCTTTTTTTACCACTTTGAGTGGTGTCCTATGGAGCTAGTTTAGATTGTATCCTTGCCTGCTAGTGTTTGTTCTGGCCGGGGGATGGATATGTTTCAAAACGGCTTTTCTTCCATGGAAGAAAATAATGGGTTGAATTAAAATAGCACGACCGCAAAAAGTTGCCAAACATATTTTTAGCACTCAAAAACTCAAAACGATGCCCTAATCAACAAACTCTAAAAAATTGGCAGAATCTTTTATATTGAGTGTTCATCCCAGCTGCTCTATAAACGAAAATTTCATTGTCCCATTATTATAATTAAAGGCTAAGTCATGCAAGCGAAGAAAGCAACTGTAGGCAATGGCAAACTCTCCGAGGGCTCTGCTAACAGTATGGCTGATACTCAGTACCAACTGTAAACTTCCTCTACTCCCCAATCCCGTGGCCGTGAGTTGCAAGCACACAATCTGAGCATCCCTTCTCTCAAATCTGCTCCCTCGAGGTCCGCCAGCAGAGGCAGGAAGAATTCCAAGAACAAACTCTTCGAGAAAGCCCACTTGGCTGCGGCTGGCGAAACTTACTTGAAGGACACCAAGAACCAATATTCTTCCTAAAACGGACAAAACGCCAACAAACTCAAAACTCCCAAAACCCCCACTGAAAAAAATGCAGTCCTCACTTTGCGCAAGGAGTTGGACTTGAAAATAAACGGAGTTAGCAGCGACTAACAAAGTTCATTCTCAAGGTTAGTAATGGAGTTGGGGTGCTAGGAAAGGGTTATTGATACAGATCTGAGCAGTATCCGTGAAGACGGGTACTAGACAGGATCAGATATTTCTTACAGCTAAAGCTTTCTTAAGGGCATTTCCGCCAATTCATGATTTATATACTTTTTTTAGTATTTATCCTATATCACTTTAACTAGGAGTCCTTTCCGTGGCCAGAAATCACAGGCTAACGGCAGCAGTTCATGGCTATCAAGGTTGCACATGCTGTGAGGAGATAGGAAGTGTGGAATTGTTGAGATTTATGTTAAACAAAAGATGGGTGTTTTTGATAGTTAATTTGTTTGTATGGCTGTTTTTGGCCTTATTTAGGGCTGTTCTTGGTTATCAGGGGTAGTTGCTAACTGGCTGCGTTTTTACAATTTTAGAAGAAATTTACATTTGTGTATAGGCTACTGTGTATTCAATTTAAGCATAATCTACAATTTCATTTCCCCAACCCTGCAAAGCAACATCCAAACCATCCAATCACTCCCATTGTGCAAGTACCAAAAGGCCAGACTCTGAAAAGGGTGCGCCTAGGGATTTGCGCGTTTTTGTGTAGTAGCTGTTGGATGTGATGAATAAGAGTTGGAGTTGGTGATGAACAAGAGTTCGAGTTTTTACAGCTAGGCATACTACGAGAAGGCCAGGAAGCAGGCCTACAAGAAGAAGGCAGTCTACCGAGAGAGGCACAAGGAACTGTACGACCAGCAGCAAGAGCTCGAAATCCACCACTACTACCACAACCCCGCCCAGCGCTGCGCCATGCTCACCTACTACACCCGACTCAGCCAGCTCTACACCCAGATGAGCCAGCAGGTCATCAAGAACAACGAAGCCTACACCATCTGCGTCGAGCAGTTCATCGAAGACGTCAAGAAGAGCATGCAGTACTTCCACGAGCACCTAATGCCCCGGCCCTGCCTCACCAGGCAGTAATACATCGCACTCGGCCTGCACAGCATGGAACAACTTCACGAGTATTGGCTGAAGTAGAACTAGAAGCAGGAATTGGGGTCTAGGATGGAGGTAAAAAGGGAAGAGGACAACAGACTGATGACTTGTAATCTCTGCCCCATCTTCATCGAGGAGTTTGAGTTCAATTTCGAAAAAACGCTCAACCTGATTACCAGAAGCTACGAATATTGGGACCAACTGAACGGCCATCAGAAGATATCCAAATACCGCTCCTATGTCTAACAAAATCTAAACGTTTTGAAGCACTAGCTGCAAAACAAGTGCTAGTATGCCAGAAGCAGCCCCACCAATACTACTTATCAAAATCCTCGGCATAAGCATAGGTGATTGTTGATTGACTCTTTCTAAAGCATTTAATTTTACTTCAGCAACTGATCATTTAATTTTACTTCAGCAACTCTGATCATTTCCGAGCTGGCTGGGATGATAGAGCTCTATAATGAGGGGATAGGGGTGGATAGTGGGATGGTTGGTTGGGATTGGTCAGATTCGGATGGATCTGGCGGTTCAAATTATTCTAAGTTTGTGGGAGTTTATAATATTTAAGTATGGAGTGTCCGAAGTGTAGGAGTTTCTCAGTGCGGCTCTAGAAAGGGGCCCGCGTCTGCGGAATCAAGAACTGCACTTTCATCGACGTCCATCCCATCAGCTACGATAATGACGTCATGCACTACGAGGGGGAAGACAAAAAGGAAAACCGTTTCACTGCTATCTACTCATCCAGTCTGGCAGGAGGCGGCATCTAGCTGGAGAAGGAAGCCAACTTCGACAAGAACTTCAAGAAGGGGCGGAAGTTCATAGGGGACTGCTGCTTCGTGCTGAAGCTGAACCAGAACATCATCGACACAGCCACTGCGCGTTTCCTCACCATCCTCAAGATCATGAAGAAGCACGAGGAGAAGGTGGAGAGCGAGAAGGAGGTGGTGGAGTAGAAGTCGGAGGTGGAGGAGGAAAACGGGGAGGAGAAGAAGATCAAGAGGGAGCGGCACAAGAACATCCTCTCCCTCAAGAACATGGCCGCCTACTCCATCTACAGTGCGTGCTTCCAGAAGGAGAGCTACTTCGAGGAGTTCTACCTGAGCAAGATGCTGGGCATGAACATCAAGGTCTGGAAGGACCTGGTTAAAGAGATGAACGCCGTGCTCAAGGGCAGGATCGACTTCGTCCCCATCGTCAAGCCCAAGCACCTCATCATGCGAGTCTGCGCCCGCCGCAAGATCCGCAAGTTCGAGGAACTCGCCATGATCGAGATGTGCGAGAACATCGCCAACAACGCCACTCCCGACACCCGCATCAACACCATCGCCGCCCTCGCCTTCTGGAAGGTCACCGAGTACAGCGCCACCTACCAGGGCAAGCTCAACCTCACGGACTTCTGCAAAATCCATGAGAAGATGCAGGACGAGGAAAACGCCCCCATCTCCGAAATCCAGAAGTACTTCGACGTCACTCCCGACAACGTCCGCAAAGTCTTCAAGGAACACATAAAGGCGGAAGTCTACACCAAGTTCCTGCCCAACTGGGAAGGCAGGATCGCCGTACCCGAACTCACAGCCCTCTACGACTAGAACTGATTATACCTAACCTAATAGATTGGATACAGCTGACTTGAGATTGGCTAGCTATAGGCCATTGCCTGTGTGATTGGCTAAACCTGGATCATTGCTCTATGATTGATTAGGAGTAGTTGTCCAATAATAGGAGGGTAGATCTGGCTTATCCCTGCTGTCCATTCCATGATGGCCTTCCCATCAACTACTACTCATGCATACAACACATCTGATTCAAGCGGGTATTACCTCATCACTCAGTATTCATCTATCTATACATTTAAGTCAATCACCAGTAAATAGCACAGGCGCAGAAATAAATCAGCAAATCAATTACCAACACCCTCAAAACCTCTTGGATGAAGGTTGCCTCTGCCCTTTCAGGTCTTTCTAAGTGGTCTTGGCAGGTCCATAGGGGTTCTCCATATTCTTGAGCATAAATTTGAGCTTGTTCACCATACTCTTCTCAACTTTGCTCAGCTCGCACTCCTCACGCTCCAACTCCTCCAGCACCGAACTTATCGCAGAACGACTGAACGCCTCAGGGTTTTTGTCCACCCTTCTTAGCCTCACTCTGCAATTGTCCCTTACAGCCAGGCTGTCACTGCTTTCGCACTCCCAGTCCTATTTGTAGGCAGCTGGCTTGCCAGTGGGCTGTAGTGGGTTAACGTGGATTGAAATCTTGGGCCCCAAGGGTTGTTTTCTGAAAACAGCGGTTCTGTCGAGATGCCTTTTGGTGCTGCTTTTGAGGGAGCTCTCAGGGGATCTGATGTTTTTGTTGGAGGGGATGTTTTCTTTGTTGTGTCCTTAGCTCTAGTCGATGGGGTTGTTGTATTTGTTGTGCCTGTGGTTGTGGTTGTTTTAATGGTTGTGCGTATGGTTGTTTTATTGGTTGTGCCTGTGGTTGTAGTCTGTGGGGTTCTGGCTGAGGCTGTAGTCTGTGAGGTTGCTGTGCCTCTGGTTCTCCTCTATCTTGATGCATCTGATTTTGTTTTTGCTGTGCTTTTTGGCCAGTCCCAGGTCGATCTCGATGTTCCTCATCAAGCTGCTTGAAGTATTTGCCGATTGCAGTATGGGGGTTGCGTGATGTGGGGTGCTGTTCTATCGGGACTCCTCAGTGCGCACCACATCTCTACTCTAGGGGCCAACGAGTGCGCTCTTTTTGTGCTTCTGAAGCATGAACTCTTTGCCTGTGCTCTAATTCCTGTATTTTTTATGCTAGCTAGCAGGCTAGTGCAAGATGTGGTGATTGCTGCCTATTCTGTTCTAGTGAATGGGGAGGTGGGTGCTTGCTTTGGGCTGTTGAATGATCATCTGGTGTATGTTGGTTGTGAACTGGTGTATTTCTTCTTAGAGTTCGCCAGCCAGTGCGGCCAGCTTGTGCTGTAGCTCGCCTATCAGCTTACTGACCTCTTTGATATGCTGCTTGCAGACCTAGGGTTGAACTGTCTGCAGCAAAGCCCTTTAGTTCTAATACAAACAAACTTCCAGTTCTTCCTTGACCCTTTCCATCTCACACTTCTTCTTGAGGATGGATTCCATGCTGTTGACAAAGCAATAGATCGTCTCCTCCTGCTGCAGGCTCAGCGAACCCAGGGGAGCGTATGTCTAGTTGGTGGGAGTGGGTGCCCATCTGGCAGTCTCATTGGCCTTGAGTATGTTCTCATGATCCTTGAGCAGTTTATTCTCATTATTCTTGAGTAGTGTGGTCTAGTGAGTCTTGAGTAGTATGTTGTCATGGGTCTTGGGTAGTATGTTGTCATGGGTCTTGGGTAGTATGGTCTTGGGGTTGGGCTTGAGGGAGTTCTTGATGCGTTTGGCCTTGGAGCTGTACTTGAGGGTGTTGAGGGTCTCTTCGTAGTGGGCCAGGTCGGAGGAGATGCAGGCTATCATGACGGTTTTGGAGCTGCCGCCGAGGGAGTCCTTGAGTATGCGGGTGAGTTTGGAGTCTCTGAAGGGGATGAAGGCAGGCCTGCGGTGTTCGGAGAGGATGTTGATGCACTTGCCGAGGGTGAGCAGACTCTTGTTGATGTTGACGCCCTCGATGAAGCGCTTGGTCTCGTTCTGGCCGGTCTTCTCGTTGCCCGCGAGGTCGATCATGAACAGCTTGGACTCCTGCAGGAGGGTCTGGCTGCCCGGCTGCCTCGAGTACTGCTTGTAGTTGAGCTGCAGGATGGCGTGCGAGCGAGAGGAGACCAGGTTGCTCTTGGTGGAGTTGATGGCCCGCTTCTCCAGCCCCTCCTGGATCACCGACCTGGCCTCGGCCTAGCTGCCCACCACGACTTGCGCCAGGTCGTTGATGAAGACTCCCCTGTTGGGGTCCTAGAGCACGCTCAGCGTCTGCGCGCTCTCACTCAGCAGGTCCCTGATGTTCTAGTTGTATATCTCGTAGAACGACACCCCTATTGAATAGCTGCTCTGAGGCTGCTGCGACGCCTCTCTGAACAGCCGGGTGATCGTTTGTCCAACCAGCCCCACGTCCTGCTAATCCTACCCATATTCCACATCTTCATGATCTTCAAAGGGCTTTGAGTGCTGTGCGGCTTCAGTGGGTCGAGGGTGGGGGGTGTACTGGGGGTGGTTGAAGATGGGGGGTGACTGGGGATGGTTGAACATGAGCTGGTTGAACATGGTGTAGGACTTGCCGGCGCCGGTCATGCCGTAGATGAAGACGGTGGAGTTGAAGCCGGCGAGCAGGTTGTGGATGGGTTCGAGCATGGTGCTGTGGAAGAGCTGGAGGTTGGTGCCAGTGCCCGGGAAGACGCGCTCGTAGTTGAACACCCTGTCCAGGTCAGGGGGGTAGTTGGGAGTGATTATCTCGATCTGCTTGTCGTTGAGGAGGCGCACTGACTCTTGAGTGTTGGTTTTGAGGAGGGGCTTGACCCTGACGTAGGTCTTGATGGGCTCCTCCCTGCGGGTCTAGGGCTCCCCCTTGGGACTCAGCCAACCCTGCGCCCGCTCTATCTTGGACTCTTGCCATACTTTGTGCGCTTTCATTTGAATTTAACGTTAACAACTCCACGATTATAACTAGGCAGGCTACAGGTAGTTGTGGATTATAAGTTAGGTCTAGATTATAACGAAAGCTCATGCTCAAGCGCTTCCACAACAGGCACACCCAGCCCAGCTAGCATACCAACACCTACGCCCAGATCAAGAGGAATAAGCTCAACAAACAAAACAACTACTACCAGCGCCACCACCAGCCCACCACCTACCCACACTCCGACCCCCCCACCACTCTCGAATGCATCAAAACTGAACACTACCTCTTCCAGGGTCTCATGAAGGGGCATAAGAAAGTGGGGGAAGGCGTGATGATTACCAAAAACGGCACAGTGGTGGTGGGCAAGTGGCGAGAGGGGCTGCTGCACGGCCGAGCTGTGGCCTTTACTCCCTTCGGGGGCCGCATCCTGGGGAACTTCTGCAACGGCAAGCTGAACGGGTGGGTGCTTTCGTTCTACCTGAACCAGGTGATCAGGTGCACGGTCTACTACGAGAACCAGATAGATGGGGAGCGGCTGACCTTCGAGGAAAGGGAGAAGATGTGGGTGGCCTCCCGCTGCGCGCCCGACGGCAGAATCCTCTCCATCATCCACGCAGAGCGCGGCACCAGCGCAGAACTGCCCTCCTTCGTCCACTCCGAAGAACTCAAGGAACTCCTTGAGCGCTACGTCCTCAACAGAGAAAAGTACCTGCACAGCGAGCTCGTTGAGGAAATCGACATCACCCTCACGACCAGCTACCTAGGATTCGTGGACGAAGAGCGCAAACCCTGCGGGCTGGGCTGTGTCTACGGCAACAAGGAACTCTACTGCGGCAACTTCTTCGAAGGCGTCCTGGAACACTACGGCCGCATGCTGTTCTAGTCCGGCGACATCTACCATGGCGAGCTGGGGGGAGGAGCGTTCTGGGGAAGGGGGACCTACTACTCTCCCGTGAAGAACGCCACTTCCATCATTTTCTCAGACGAAAACGAACAAGTGATTGAGGATGAGTTCGCAGGGTACGTACTCATAGACATGATTCCTCAGATCGGGAGTCTGAGCTAGGACAAGTAGAGTGGGATCAAAGGCGACGCTTTCAAAAGGGCGGTTGAGGACCTCTAACCCTACTACCTCAAAGAGTTCGGGGCCTACAAGAAGGACAACAGGCAGGTTTCAATGACTTCGCTCTACGGCCACTCTGAAGACTTCAACATCGAAGTCAAGGAGCAGAAGGAGCAGAAGGAGTCCAAGCACGGCAAGGACAAAGGGCTGGAGCACAAATAGAACTCGCATAACATACCCCCTTCTTCACGCAACTCCAACTAATCAGTCCCTCTGCCTTAAAAATGGCTCAACTTTCCACCCAACGAACAGAGCGATCTGCAGCTGAGGAAAACTTACTCCCTCGATAAGAAAGAAGCAGCCGCCAGGAAGAAGCTAGGGGTTGAGGTCAACGTTGATACCCAGAAACTAAAAGCTGGGTAATATGAGAGTGTGCAGATAAAAGAAAACTTCAACGAAGTTGAGAGCGAAGGCTATCACAAAAACCTGCCCATGAAGACCAAACTAATGCAGGAAATCCCATTCGGCAAATCTTAAGAAAGGAGTCTCGGAGTTGAACACCTCAGCAACTTAAGGCACAATCAAGAGAATGAAGCTAAAGCTAAAGATATTTAGACAAAGTTGGCCTAAAACTACGAGCAGTCTTAAAATTCAAGTGCGGTTTCAGATGGTTCCAAAAGGGTTCAGATGATTTTGGATAAAACGAAATCGAATAGAAAAAAGATATTTTATTGATATTTAATAGCTTGCGAAATAACTGATTGGATGATAATAGACGATTTTTAATAATTGTCAGTATTTTAATACTTTCTTAGGAGTTGAGGACGTACTAGGGGTGACCCAACCAATCAATACCCATCACTAGTAGCCTCAAAATAAAAAATTGTTTCTCATAGACTATGGCGGGAAATTTTAAACCCCAATTAATATATGTAGCTTAATAATC
>Ga0316217_10002865_pt1 | contig 20359 bp, 15 predicted proteins | sample 1anoAmetaG_FD_203633 | JGI IMG/M metagenome (GOLD analysis project Ga0316217, IMG submission 203633) | Freshwater microbial communities from Trout Bog Lake, Wisconsin, USA - 1anoA | ecosystem: Environmental > Aquatic > Freshwater > Lake > Hypolimnion/Profundal zone | place: USA: Wisconsin...
GCCAGCGTCAGCGCAACCAAACCACCGGATACAGCAATCGACAAAGCCGTATTGTGCGCCGTGTCTATGGGCGACATCCCCGCCGCGCTCACAAACGAACCCGCCCCAGTTCCCAGAATTGGCGCGCGCGCAAATGCATGCCAGCCCGCGTTCCATATATTCAACCGCTGATTCAGGTCGCCGCCTTGAATTTGCTCGCTGATGGTAGCCAGCCGCTCAAACGTCCCGCTTGGAATAATGAACCAGATAAGAATCGCAATCAGTGGCAAGGCCAGCGCGCCGGTCAGCACTCGTTTGGGGTACCCATAAGCCAACAACACTGCGCTGCCGCCCAACGCCACCACCGCCGCCACAAATCCTCCGCGGGATGCCGTAAGCAAGACTGCGACGAGTCCCAGCGGCAGGTAGCCCGCAGCCGCCAGCCTCCACAGCCAACTTCGCTCACTGTTCACCAGCAACGCCGCCAGCGGAAATCCCAGGTTCAGATAGCGCGCCACATCGTTTGGGTCCTGCCCCTCGGCCGCAAATCTGATCTGGTTGGCAACCGCATCCGCTGTTACAAAATTTGCAATCGTCAATAGCGCCAGCACCCAACTCCCTGCCACAGTGGCTCTCAACAGCGCGCGCAAATCGCCCGCGTTCTCGGCAAACTCCCACACCAGCCAGACCACCATCATCTCCTGAAAGTAACCGCGCATTCTGGCCTGCGTGGCCAGCGGATCAATTGTCCAGAAGTATGTGCAGCAAAACCATAAATAAAATGCCAGCACCAGCCACTGCATTGGTCCGGGTGCGCGCAACCGCCCAGCCTGCAACACAGCAGGAATCGCCACCAGGAGCAGCAGTAATCCGGCAATGCGCGCTACGTTGCCCAGCGGCTCGCCCAAATCCAGGGAGTACTCCCATGGAATCGCAAATGCGAACACCAGCAACAATACCCAGGCAATGCGGCGCATCAGTTCAAGCCTTTCAAAAATCCGCATCCTCCGGGAAGAATTTCGCAAAGTTGGATTCCCGCCGGGCCAAAACCACTGGAATCTGGAGAATCAGAAACAAAACAATCGCATACGTAAATTTGCTATATTTGAGCGCCATCAGCAGCAGACAGGGAGTGAGGACAATCGTGCAGTAGTCCAATGCCCAACTCAACCGGCCAAGCGCCGCAAGCCTTCCGCGCAAGCAAAATACCCACACCACGCAAAGAAAAGCCGAGCCGCCATCCAACGCGTACTTCAGCGCATGAGAGTGTTCCATGCCGCTCGCGTCGCTGCGCAACAGATGCATCACGTGCCATAACCCGGCAATCAGCAATACATAAACTGCAAATTCAAATGCCTCCAGCGGAGTAGTCCGTGGAGCCCGTTTGACCATATGCGATTGCGGCTCTGCGCCGTCCGCCGCTCTCCTGCTCCGCAAAAATACTGTCGGAATCTGGAGAATTACAAATAATGCCATCGTTTCCGGGCCATCCGTTACCTTCAGCACGTGCGCCCCGGCACATGCGCCAAGAACGAAAAGAAAATACGGCCAGAAATACCAGCGCGGCAATCCTGCATCCATCAGCCGCCGCTCCAGGCTCCTGAGCCAGAAAACACCGAGCATGACAAATCCAAACTCAACAAGGAGGTGCGCGCGATGACTGTCGTTATGCGCCTGCAACAGCACTAGAGCCTCGCCGCACAATAGGGCCACTATCAACGACAACAGCAAAAACGTCAGCCGCCCGATTTTTCTGTACAAATAGGATTCAGCCAACCTCGGTCTCCTTCCTGCTCCTTAAGTCAGCCTAAACCAACAAACCGCTCAGAATCGCTGCGAATAAACCAGACCGGCATAAATCGTGACCCCAATCGCCGATTGAATGGCCGATTCCATCGTACGGTTCCATAGGTTTTTCGCCGTCGAATCCGGCACATAAAGAATGTCGCGGTCGCGCACCTGCTGGTCCGGCTCCTGCCCATGCAACATGCGTCTCAAATTGAGGCTGGTCAGCGTGCGCCCGCCCTTTTGCTCGCGAATCAGCAACGCTTTGCCCATCGCCGCATTTTGCGTTGGCCCCCAGGCTAGCGAGATTGCCTGCACCACGGTCAGCCCCTGTGAGGGATCAACCGGAAATCCGCCCGGCCGCAGCACATCCCCCACCACATAAACCAGCCCCGCGCGACTCACCTGAACAGTGTCGCCTGGAGCCAGTTCCGGATTATGATCTTGAGCCGTGTCGGTTCCGCTAGGGTCCAGCACCACTGCGTGCGGCGTTCTGGCGTCGTCACGATGAAAGACATTCACCAGTCTTCCCGCGCTGGGAGACAAACCGGAAGCAGCCGAGATCAAATCCAGCAGCCGATGATGCATCGCAAACGGATAAACTCCAGGATGAATCACCTCGCCCAGCACGCTCACGTCCTGGCTGGCGTAGCTCATCACCAGCACGGAGACCAGCGGATGCAGCAACATTCCCTGCTCCATCAGCGCCGCCTCAATCGCCCGCGCCGCGCCCTGCTCGTCCAGTCCGCTAATCTGCACCTCATGAACCATCGGCAGCGTCACCGTGCCCGTAACGGAAACCCGCACCGCGGAATGAAACTCCGCAGTATGTACTTCGCTGATATCGAGAAAATCCCCAGCTGCAATCGGCGCCGCCATCGGCCGCGAAGGCTGCGCCCCACTTGTCGGCGGCAATCCAGATTGCCCCGTTCCATCCCAAATCGCAGGCGCTTCCTTTGCATTGGGAAGAATCTGCGGCCGCTGAGAGCCGGGTATGCGAACCACCCCGGTGGGCAGTCCCGAAGTACTGGGCGTCGGTGCCTGGGCATGAATGGTTACACCAGCCAGAGATACCGCAAGCAGCACCCCAACAGCGCGTCGCGTCGATAAAAGTGCAGAAGGCTGTATCGACTCCATCAGAAATGCGCCTCCAATCGCCAGCCAGATTCCGGCAAATAGCGTGATAGCCATATACAGCGGCAAATCTGGCGTCACCGGCTTGTCCGGTTGCAGCGCATAGTCCACCACGGAGATATTCGAACCCTGAATGCCGGCTGCCAGTCCCGCCTCCTCAACTTTTGCCAGTACTCGCACATACAACTCATGGCTCGCATTGGCCTCCTCGCGCATTGCGGCATATTGCGTCGCCGCTTCATTAGCCTTCATGCCTTCGCCGGTCAGTTCCGCCAGATGATTCCGCACCAGTTGCTCCCGGTCCGCAGCCGTTTGCCATGCGCTGCGGAATCGCTCCACAAGTTTTGCGGCTTCGGCCTTCTTCTGCTCGTCCAGGTTCTGCAACAGCCCGCGAATCTCCACCACGCGCGGAAAATTGGGGCCATGTTCAATACTGAGTTGAGCCTGCTCCTGCTCCAGTTCGCTGTGATGAGCATGAATCTGCTGCAACAATGCGGTAGCAAAGTTGCCGCTCTCAGCCTGCAAACGCGGGTCCGATGCAATCACCAGCTCCGGATCTCCTTGCTGAGCCGCGTGATACTGCGCCTCGCGCAATATCCGGTCGGTGGAAGCCGCCACCAGCTGCCTTCCCAACTCGTCGATCTCCAACACCGTCGATGTATGCTGCGTCTCGCCCTGTCTTCCATTCGCCAGAGTCTCGGGCGTAGTCAGCAATCCGTGCTCCCGCTGGAACGACGCCAGCCGCTCCTGATCTTGATCCACCTGGATCTTCAATCCCTTGAGCTGGCCCTCCAGCCACTTCGAGCCCTGTGCCGTGGCCTGTACACGCGCACTGCTCTCCTGCTCGCCATACGCGCGAATCAGCGCATTCACCACGTTCGCCGAAAGAGCGGCATCTCCCGAGCGAAATCGTATCTGAATCAGCATGGTGCGTGGCAATGTCTGCACGTAAAGCCGCCACTGGAACCGGTCCAGCAGCCAGGCCTGTGCGGCAGGAGACGGCGTCTCCGGCTTGAAATCCGGAAACTTGCTCGCAAATCTGCCCTTGAACCCCGGAGCCTGATAGAGCTTGAGTTCAGTGATGACTTTCCACGCCAGTTGATCGCTGCGGAATACATTCGCCAGCGTCTCCTGTTGCACCGGTGCCGATAGCAAGGAAGCACTGCCAAACGGCTCAGGCGCCTCCAGGCTCAGTGAAGAGGCCGGGGAGGTCCGCAATGCGACCTTTGCGCTGGCCTCATATTGATTGGGTGCAATCAGGCAATACAGCAGGCAGGCCAGCAGCAACCCTCCCACCACCCAGCCGACCAGCCGCCGGCGGCGGCCCAGCACCTGCCAAACCTCGTGAATTGTCCGCGTCGAAGGTTGCACGCCTGCGCTGAACCGCGCATCGCGCCACTGGCCAGACCCCCTGGCGGGATCATTGGGCTTATCCGTAGGAACGGCGTCATCTTCCGTCACTGGTTGAGAACCTCCAAACCTTCATCTCGCAGGTGGAGGCAAATCTGGGAATCAAAACAAAAAATGCTGCAAAGGTAATCTCCGACAGTGTGCTTGATTCAAATCATTCCGTCAATAGATTCATTACTCCAGACAACGGAAGAATTCAAGTCATCTTTGCAATCCTCTTACATCGCTCCACCGCCGCCCCGGTACCACTCGACAGTACGCCGCAATCCCTCGCGAAAATCTACAATCGGCCCGTATCCTAGCAACTCCGTCGCCAGGCGTATATCGGCCAGCGAATCGCGAATGTCGCCCGCGCGTGCTTCTGCGTAAGCCGGTTTGCCCTCGTACCCAGTCAGCTCCTGCAAAATCGCAAAAGTATCGTTCAGCGTAATCCGCTTGCCGGTCGCCAAATTCATCACCCGGCCTGAAACCTTCTCCGCCGCGGCAGATGCGGCCAGCAGGTTCGCGTGTACCACGTTGTCAATGTATGTAAAGTCGCGGCTCTGTTCGCCGTTCCCGAAAATCGTTGGCTGCTTGCCGGCCAGCATCCTGCGGCAAAAAATGGCCAACACTCCGGAGTAATGCGAAGTCGGGTCCTGGTACGGCCCAAAAACATTAAAGTAGCGCAGCACCACCGTCTCCAACCCGTAAACCCGCGTAAATGCTCCCATGTAGTGCTCGCCGGCCAGCTTTGCCACCGCATAAGGAGAAATGGGGTGCGGCAGCATCTCTTCATGCTTGGGCAGCGTCGGCGTATCCCCGTATGCCGACGACGACCCTGCATAAACCACCCGCCGCACACCCGCAGTCTTGGCAGCCACCAGCACATTCAGCGTTGCGTCCACACAGTTTCGGTTCGTTCCCGCCGGGTCTTGCACCGATCGCGGCACCGAGGCCAGCGCCGCCTCGTGGAATATAACCTCAATCCCGGCACACGCCTTCGCGCACACTGCCGGATCGGCAAGATCGCCTTCAATAAACTCCATCCCTTCCAGCCCAGCCAGGTTGGAGCGCTTCCCAGTGATAAAGCTGTCAATGCCGCGCACCGTCTCGCCGCTCGACAAGAGCGCCGCCGCAATCGAGCGCCCAATAAATCCTGCCGCTCCGGTCACTAGATACTTAGGCAAAAATTACCCCCCTTTTTGGCTCTTATCGGCAAAAAATTCCTCCGCTATCTTCTATGGAAAGAATACTACTTCCAGGGAGAGAACAAAGATTCCAGAACAGCAGGAGGAACCGCCTCCGGGTTTGCCTTACAATGAGAAATATGACCACTGCGACCGAAGGCCGTTTGGCCCAACTCAAGAAAAAATTAGATTCCCGCGAAGCCCGCATCGGCATTGTCGGGATGGGATACGTCGGACTGCCGCTTGCCTTGCTCTTCAGCGGTGAAAAGTTCCGGGTAACTGGTTTCGATGTCGTGCAGAGCAGGGTGGACAAGCTCAACGCCGGCGACTCCTACATCGTGCGCATTCTTCCCGATGAAATCCGGGCTGCGCAAAAAGCAGGCTTCCGCGCTACCGCCGATTATTCCCATATCGCGGAGATGGACGCGGTCATCATCTGCGTGCCTACCCCCCTCAATGAAAATCACGAGCCCGATCTGAGCTTTGTCACCGACACGGTCAAGTCACTCGCTCCCTGGCTCCACGAGGGGCAACTCATAGTTTTAGAAAGCACTACCTATCCCGGCACCACCGAAGAAGTTGTTGTTCCCCTGCTCGAATCCGGAAACCGGAGCAGCCTCAAAGTCTCCCGTTCCATCGACGAGCCCGGCATCCACGTCGCCTTTTCACCCGAACGTGAAGACCCCGGCAATACGGACGTTGCGCGTCACGACATTCCCAAAGTAGTCGGCGGCTGCGGCCCGGGAGCAACACAACTCGCTTCGGCGATGTACGGCTCAATCTTCCGCCGCGTAGTGCCTGTCAGCAGCCCGGCTGCCGCCGAAATGACCAAGCTGCTCGAAAACATCTACCGCTGCGTCAATATCGCCCTGGTCAACGAACTGAAACGACTTTGCATGCGCATGGGCATCGATATTCACGAGGTCATCGACGCCGCCAAAACCAAGCCTTTCGGCTTTCAGGCCTTTTATCCCGGCCCCGGCCTCGGCGGCCACTGCATTCCCATCGATCCTTTCTATCTCTCCTGGAAAGCCAAGCAATTCGACTTCCGCACCCGCTTTATCGAGTTGGCAGGCTCAATCAACACGGACATGCCCTACTTCGTGATCGACCATGTTATTGCCGGTCTCAACGGGCAAAAAAAATGCCTCAATGGTTCCAGGGTTCTGGTGCTGGGTCTGGCATACAAACGCGACATCGACGATCTGCGCGAGTCGCCTTCGCTCACCATCATCGAGTTGCTGCGTGCCAAGGGCGCTGTCGTCTCCTACAACGACCCCTTCTTTGCCAGCGTGGGCCACGGCCGCCACTACGCCCTCAACATGACCAACACTCCCCTCGACAATCTCGGCCAATACGACGCTGTAGTCATCGTCACTGACCACTCCTCTTATGACTACAAAGCCATCGTCGAGCAATCTCAATTGGTCATAGACACCCGCAACGCCACCAAGGGCATCCTTTCGCCCAAAATCGTGCGCTGCTAAGAACAAGCGAAAATTGTTGGATCGGGTGCCCCAGGTCTCGATTTTGAGACCTGGGTTCAAAGCAAACTCTCAATAATTTAGAGACTCGTGCCTCCTCCGCGACAGCCCCCCTCCCGATCATGTATCGTTATCTGTTCCGCTTATGCTGCTACTCAACGCAACTCTATCTGAACCTCAGCACTTCTCCCTGGTGGAGAAACTGCTCCTCGTCCTGTTCGTCGCCGCCTCTGCCGCCGGTTTCTGGCTCCGTTTTCGCGTCGTCCTCGACAAAATCCTCAAATCCAAAAAAGACGCCAACTTCCATCTCTTCCCCATCGGCAAACGCATCTGGGATTTCATTTGGGAAGTTGCCCTCCAGGCCAAAGTCATCCGCCAGCGTCCTCTCCCCGGCCTTGCCCATGCCCTGGTCTTCTGGGGATTCTGTGCCTTTGTCCTGGTCACCACCAACCACTTCGCCGTCGGACTCGGACTCGGCTTTCTCAATCCCGCAGGCGTCTTTGGCCGCTTCTACACATATTTCGCCGCTGTCTTCGCTCTCGGTTGCGCGGTGGGTATCTTCGGCCTCTTCGTTCGCCGTTTTCTCGTCCGCCCTCGCTGGTTCGGCAAAAAGCTCTCATGGGAGTCCGGCTTCATCGCCTTCCTGATCTTCCTGCTGATGGTTACCTACCTTGCGTCGTTCTTCGTCGCCGACGCCGACCCGGCTGCACGGGTTCTCTGGTGGGTCCACACGCTGGCTCTGCTGACCTTTCTGCCCATCATTCCCCACACCAAGCACCTGCACCTGGTTCTGAGCCCGTTTACCGTCTTTTTCTCTCGCGGCGGCTTCAGCCAAATCCCTGCCCTGGTGGGCGACGAAGACTTCGGCCTGATCGCCGGCACGGACCTCACCCGCCTGGTCAGCCTGCAAGCCTACTCCTGCGTGGAGTGCGGCCGCTGCACCGAGCACTGCCCCGCGGCGAACACCGGCAAGCTGCTGAATCCTAAAGAGATTATCCTTGGACTGCGCGGCTACTTGAACGATCTTGGCCCAGCCTCGGAAGAGCCACTGCTCGGCAAATACAACCCTCAGGAAGCTCCCTTCCAGTGCACCACCTGCGGCTCCTGCGAATTTCAATGCCCGGTCGGCATCGAGCACCTGCCCATCCTCGTCGGCCTGCGCCGCGGCGCTGTCAACACCGGCGCCTGGGAAGACGAGTACGGCTCCAAGCTCTTCCTTGCTCTCGAGCGCGGCGCCAACGCCCACGGCATCGCCGCCTCCGAGCGCGATAAGTTCGTCGAGAAAGCCGGATTACCCATCTTCGACGGCACACAGGAGTATTGTTTGTGGCTCGGCTGCATGGGCGGCTACGACCCCAAAGGCCGCGAAATCATCACCGATTTCGCCCGCATCATGCGCTACCTGGGCACAAGCTTCGGTGTACTGCGCAAGGAAAAGTGCTGCGGCGACCCCGTCCGCCGCCTCGGCAACGACTTAGTCTTCCAGCAACTTGCCGAATCCAACCTCGAAGCCTTCGAGCAAAGCAAAGTCAAGAAGGTCGTCTCCATCTGTCCCCACTGCGTCCGCACCCTCCAGGAGGACTGGAAGGAGTTCGGCACGCCGCCCCCGGTCGAGCATCACTCCGAATTCCTCGCCCGATTTGCCGGCAAACTCCCCTCGCGGTCAGCCGTGCAATCGTCGGAGGGAGCCGGGGGTTTCAACCCTCGGAATACGGCAGACGGACACGCTGGGCCTTTAGCCCCTGCGAGCCCAGAAACAATCGTCTATCACGACCCCTGCTATCTCGGCCGTTATCGCAACGTCTACGATGAGCCCCGCACCGTGATCCAGCTTTCCGGCCAACTCGTCGAAGCCCCGCGCTCTCATGCCCGCAGCTTCTGTTGCGGCGCCGGCGGCGGCCTGGTCTTCCTCGGCGAAGAAACCGGCGAGCGTGTCAGCAAAGTCCGCGCCGCCGAGCTAGTCGCCACTGGAGCCACCACCATCGGAACCGCTTGCCCCTTCTGCAACAGCATGTTCCGCGACGCGCTGGCCGAAATCGGCGACTCCGCCCCGCAACTGCTCGACATTGCCCAGCTAACCGCGCGAGCATTGCCGAAGAACGATGTTGGTTAATAATTCTGGCATTCCAAATCTCAAAAGTTACTTGGGATGCCCAGCTAAAATGAACGTGAGAACAAAAATATGAAAATCATTGTTGCCATCAAACAGGTCCCGGAGCGCGATGCCCAAATCCGCATCGACACTGCCGGCAAGTGGATTGAAGAATCCGGACTCCAGTACGCACTCAACGAATCCGATGCCTACGCCCTCGAAGAAGCCCTCCAACTCAAGGAGAAGCACGGCGGCGAAGTCGTCGTGCTCACCGCCGGCCCGGAGCGCGTCGGCCCCACCATCCGCGAGGCCCTCGCCAAGGGCGCCGACCGCGCCATCCACATCGATTGCGCCGATCTCGGCTCTCGCGACGCTCTCGGCGTAGCCCGCCTTCTGGCCGCCGCCCTCAAGCCCGAAGCCCCCGACCTCGTCCTCACCGGCCTCCAATCCGATGACCTCGGCCAGGGACAAACCGGCGTCATTCTCGCCGAACTCCTCGGCCTGCCCCACTCCTCGCTCATTTTGCACGTGGACAAAACCGACTCCGGCCTGACCGTCAAGCGCGAACTCGAAGAAGGCTGGTTCCAGAACATCGATCTGCCCACCCCCGCCGTACTCACCATCCAATCCGGCGGCAACAAGCTTCGCTACGCCACACTCATGGGCATAAAGCGTGCCAAGACCAAGGAAGTCCGCACCGTTCCAGCCTCTGAACTGGCCGTGGACTCGACGCTCGTCGCGGTTCTGGAGCGCGTTTCTCTGCCGCAAAAACAAAAATCCACCCAGATTCTCCCCGGCAATCCCAAGGAAGCTGCGGCAGCTCTAGTAGAAAAACTGAAATTTGAAGCGAGGGTCCTATGAGCGGCATATATGTAGTTATCGAAGAACGGGACGGTCGCGCCAGCCGCATCAGTTGGGAAGCCGTCGCCGCCGGTCAAAAGCTGGCCACGCTCGCCGGCCAGACCGTAAACGCCATCGTCCTCGGCGCGCAAACCGAAGCCATCGCCGCAGAAGTCGCCGCCAAGGCCTTTGCCAAAGTCGTCCGCATCGAACATCCGTTGCTCGCTGCTTATACAGCAGATGGCTTTACGCTCGCACTGCAACAATTCATCGAAAGCGATAAGCCTGATTACGTGGTCTTCCCGCACACCTATCAGGTCCGCGACTACGCCCCCAAGCTCGCCGCGCGCCTCGGCCAGGTGCTCATTGGCGACGTCACCGGCTTCGGCGACGGCCCCGTCTTCACCCGCCAGCTCATGCAAGGCCGCCTCAACGGCTCTTATCGGCCCACCGGCAACGGTCCCTGCTTTGTCTCCGTGCAGGCCGGAGCCTTCCGCGCCGACGAGACTCAACCCGGAGCAGCCGCAATCTCAACCTTCACGCCCACCATCGAGCCCGCCCAGATTCGCACCAAACCCAGCGAGCGTTTCCGCGGCGCGGCGCAAACCGTCGATCTCGGCTCCGCGCAGTTGATTGTCGGCGTAGGCCGCGGCATCAAGGACGCGGCAAACATTCCTATCGCTCAAGACCTTGCGACCGCCCTCGGCGCAGAATTAGGCGCGTCCCGCCCCATCTGCGACAACGGCTGGTTGCCCATGGAGCGTCAAATCGGCAGCTCCGGCCAAACCATCTCGCCCAAACTCTACATCGCGGTGGGAATCTCCGGCGCCATCCAGCACCTGGTCGGCATCAAAGGCTCACAGTGCGTGGTCGCCATCAACAAAGACGCCGATGCTCCCATCTTCGAAGCCGCCGATTACGGCATCGTCGGCGACCTGATGGAAGTTGTCCCCGCGCTCACCGAGGCGGTAAAGGCGGCTCAGTAGCAAAAACAATGGAGCATCCGTTGTACCGGTAGCGCCGGCCTCCCGGCCGGCTGTAGCGTGGACCTCCCGGTCCACGCCGCACTCCATACAAATTTCGAAAATGCTCTAACGGCTGACCGAGTCATTCTCGGTCACCCCGCCCGCCACTTCCCTTCCCGCAACAAACACCCGCGGCCTCATCGGCGCAGCAACGTAATACGCCAGTTCGCGATAATCCTCGAACTCATGTATCAAAAAATCCGCCTGCTTCCCGCGTTCCAGCGACCCCACCCGCTCGCCAAGCCCCAGGCTCCATGCCGGATTGATCGTCGTCGCCGTCAGCGCCTCGGCCGGTGTGAGTTTCATCTCCAGGCACGCCAGAGACATCACAAACGGCATCGAAGCAATCGGCGACGACCCCGGATTGAAATCTGTAGCCACCACAATCGCCAGCCCCATCTCCACCATTTTGCGAGCCGGCGGATAGTTCCTCCGTCCCAGCGCAAACACCGACCCCGGCAGCAGCACAGGTTGCACCCCAGCCGCCTGCAACTGCCGCAGCGTCTCCTCGTTTACCGTCTCCAAATGGTCAGCCGTCGCCGCGCCCAGCTCAGCCGCCAGCGCCGCGCCTGTCCCTGTTCTGAACTGCTCTGCATGAACCCGCAATCGCAGGCCATGCCTCTTCGCAGCCATCAGCACCGTGCGCGTCTCGTCCACAGTGAATGCGTGATCGTCGCAAAACGCATCGCAAAATTGCGCCAGCCCCGCCGCCGCAACCTCAGGAATCAGTTCCTCCGCAAGCCACCGCACATACTCCCCGCGCCGCCCCGCAAATTCAGGAGGCACCGTATGCGCCGCCAGCAGTGTCGGCACAATTCGCGCCAGCCCTTCCTCGCCAAGCCGTTTCAGCACGCGCAGCATCTTCAACTCCGCCTCGCGCTCCAGCCCATAGCCGGATTTTGCCTCAATCGTCGTCGTGCCCCCGCGCACCATCCAATCGCGATGCCTGCGCGTCTCCGCCAGCAACTCGTCCTCGTTCGCCGCGCGGGTCTGCTGTACGGTGCGCAGAATTCCGCCGCCCGCCGCCGCAATCTCCTGATAGCTCGCCCCCGCAATCCGCTGCTCAAACTCCGCCGCCCGATTCCCCGCGAAAACCAAATGCGTGTGCGCGTCCACAAACCCCGGCGTCACGCAGCAGCCCCCGGCGTCAATCACTTCTGAATCCGCCGGAATCGCGGAGCGCAAATCAGCATAAGCTCCAGCCGCCTCAATGCGCCCATCTTTCACCAGCAGCGCGGCATCGGAAATGATTCCCAGCTCGCGCAACTCCGCGCCTACCCGCGCCCGTGCCGGTCCCGCAAGAGTCGCCAACTGCCCGATGTTTACGACCGCAAGAACCTCGGCCATAGCTATATCCAATGTTCCTCGAAAGTCTGACTACCAAACAAAGGTGGCCTGCCAAACAAAGGTGGCCTGCCAAACAAAGTCAGACTACCAAACAAAATCTGCCTGCCAAACACTGTCATCCTGAGCGGAGTCTGGCGCGTTCTTTGCGCCAGACAGAGTCGAAGGACCTCCGGTTGCTTTCCCACCCTCGCGATTCCTGAGTCCCCTGGTCCTTTGGTCCCTTGGTCCCTTGCTCCCTACCTCTCATCCATCGGAATCCTAATCCCCCGCTCCCGCGCCGTCTGTTTCGCCAGCTCATAACCCGCATCCGCGTGCCGCACCACTCCCAGCCCCGGATCGTTATTCAATACCCGCGCAATTTTTTGCGCCGCCATCTCCGTTCCATCGGCCACCGTCACCTGCCCGGCATGAAGGCTATACCCCATCCCCACGCCACCGCCATGATGAAAGCTCACCCACGTCGCCCCTGATGCAGTATTCAGCAGCGCATTCAGAATCGGCCAGTCGGCCACCGCGTCCGACCCATCCAGCATCTTCTCCGTCTCGCGATATGGACTCGCCACCGATCCCGCGTCCAGATGATCGCGTCCCATCGCAATCGGCGCAGAAATCTCGCCTTTGCGCACCAGTTCGTTAATTGCGAGGCCCATCTTAGCCCGCTCCCCATACCCCAGCCAGCAAATCCGCGCCGGCAGCCCCTGAAACGCAAACCGCCCCCGCGCCAGCTTGAACCAGCGAGTCAAAATCTCGTTCTCCGGAAACAACTCCAGCGCCAGCTCGTCGGTGCGGTCAATGTCCTTCGGATCTCCCGACAACGCCACCCAGCGGAACGGCCCCGTCCCGCTGCAGAACAGCGGACGAATGTACTCCGGTACAAACCCCGGAATCAAAAACGCATCCGCGCATCCCGCATCAAACGCAAACCGGCGAATATTATTCCCATAGTCAAACGCCACAGCCCCTGCCCGTTGCAGCGCCAGCATGGCATTTACATGCACCACCATCGACGCCGTTGACCGCCGCACATACTCCTCAGGCTCACGCTTGCGCAGTTCCGCCGCCTCGGCCAGCGTCAGCCCCTGCGGGACATACCCATTCAGCGGGTCGTGCGCGCTCGTCTGGTCCGTCACCACGTCCACCTTCACTCCGCGCCGCACAATCTCCGGGAGCACTTCGGCGCAGTTGCCCACCAGGCCGACGCTCAGCGCCCGTCCCTCCTTCACCGCCGCCTCGCATAATTTCAGCGCCTCGTCCAAATCCTCCGTCACCACGTCGCAATAGCGCGTTGCCACGCGCTTCTCAATCCGGCTCCGGTCCACGTCAATGGCCAGCACCACGCCGTCGTTCAGCGTCACGCTCAGCGGCTGCGCCCCGCCCATTCCGCCCACGCCGCCCGTCACCACCAGCTTGCCCTTCAGCGAGCCGCCATAATGCCTCTCCGCCAGCGCCGCAAATGTCTGAAAAGTCCCCTGCAAAATCCCCTGAGTGCCGATATAAATCCAACTCCCCGCCGTCATCTGCCCATACATCATCAGGCCCTTGCGGTCCAGTTCGTTGAAGTGCTCCCAATTGGCCCACTTGCCCACCAAATTGGAGTTGGCAAGAATCACCCGCGGCGCACCCTCGTGCGTCGGAAACACGGCTACGGGTTTTCCGCTCTGCACCAGCAGAGTCTCCTCGCCGCCCAGCCGCTCCAGCTCCCGCACAATCCCGTGATAGCACTCCCAGTTCCGCGCCGCCTTGCCAATCCCGCCATACACTACAAGGTCCGCAGGCCGCTCAGCCACCTCCGGGTCCAGGTTATTCATCAGGCAGCGCAGCGCCGCCTCCTGCTGCCATCCCTTGCAGCTCAACTTGTTTCCGCGTGGCGCACGAATCGTAGGAGCAAAAGTGTTCATGACCAATCCTCTACCCGTAACATTCTAGTGCGGATACTACTCTCTCGTTCATATTTTTTGAAGCTGCAATCGCAGCCGCTTCCTATCTGCAAAGGCTGATTAATCTCTGCAAATGTACGGATGGCGTTGATTCAACTATAAAATCTCAACTTTGCCATTCATTTCATGCCAGATTATTCCCCTGGGCGATGACCGGTTGCCGAGTTGAACCATGGCTCGTTATCCTTCTTGCCATGTCCAGCACTCTTGTCGAATGTGTTCCCAATTTTTCTGAAGGCCGCGACCCCGCCAAAGTCGACGCCATCGTTGCAGCAATGAAGATCCCCGGCGTCTACCTCCTCGACCGCGAGATGGACTCCGACCACAACCGCTGCGTCATCACCCTCGTCGGCGAACGCGAGGCTATTCAGGAAGCCGCCATTCGCGGCGTCGGCAAAGCGGCCGAGTTGATCGACCTCACGCAGCACACCGGCGCGCATCCCCGCATGGGCGCCTCCGATGTCATTCCCTTCATCCCCATCGACGGCGTCACCCTGGAAGACTGCGTCGCCATGGCCCGCCACGTCGGCTGAAATCTGGAAACGTTTTCAAATCCCCGTCTATCTCTACGAGGCCGCCGCCACCACACCCGAGCGGCAAAATCTCGAAAATATCCGCCGCGGCCAGTTTGAAGGCATCCGCGACGAGATCGCCACCAACCCCGCCCGTAAGCCCGACTTCGGCGAGCCGCGCGTCCATCCAACCGCCGGAGCTACCGTCGTCGGCGCGCGCAAATTCCTTGTCGCTTACAACATTTTTCTCAACACCACCGACGTCGCCATCGCCAAGAAAATCGCAAAGGCCGTACGCTTTTCCACCGGCGGCCTGCGCTTCGTGAAAGCTGCCGGATTCCTGGTGCGCGGCATGGCCCAGGTCTCCATGAACCTCACCGACTTCGAGCAGACGCCCATCCACCGCGTCTTCGAATTCGTCAAGCGCGAAGCCGAACGCTACGGCGTAGTTCCGGTCTCCAGCGAAATCGTTGGCCTCATCCCCAAACTCGCTCTGGAGCAAGCCGCCGAGTGGTTCCTTCAGGTGGAGAACTTCGACTCCTCGCTGATTCTTGAAAACCGCCTTGCAGCGGTGATGGGCGGCAAAATGGCCGTTGGCGGCCTGCGTGCTGGAGTCGAGCCATTCATCGAGCAACTGGCAGCGCCCACCGCAACACCCGGCGGAGGCAGCGCAGCAGCAGCCAGTGGAGCGATGGCCGCCGCACTCGCAGTCATGGTAGCCACCATGTGCCGCGGCAAAAAGGCTTACTTGCAATACGAAAGCCAGTACAGCGCAGCCATCGCCCGGCTCACACCGCTGCGTGAAGAGTTGAAGGCCGCCATCGACGCCGATTCCGACTCCTACAACGTCGTCATGAAGGCATACAAGGCAGCGAAAGAGGCCGCTGACGGTGGCGGCAAAGCCATCAACGACGCACTGCGCGAGGCTGCCGGAGTGCCTCTTGGCGTCGCAGAAAAATCCGCCGAAGTTGCGCAGATCGCCGCCACATTGCAGCCCATCACCAACCCCAACATGGCATCCGACCTCATCACCGCCATCGCTCTCTCCAGAGCCGCTCTTGAAGGCGCGCTGGCCAACGTCGCCATCAACCTCGACTCCATCAAACCCGAGTCGCCCGAGGACGAAGCCTTTGTAACCGAAACGCTGAAGCGCGCCGCAACGCTGAAGGTATAAGAAGATCAGCAAGTTCTTGCGATTATGCAATCCAAGTGCCCCATCCTTTCGCGCTCTTTGCGAAAGGATGGGAACCCACAAAATTCTTAGTTCAATAAACTAACTCACGCGCTTCACGCTGCGAATCGTCTCTTTGCGCACGGTGAGCCGCTCCACCAAATCACTTCGCACCTCGTACGCGCGGCCCGGCGCATCCGAAATCGCAATCTCGCCAGCAGATGAAACCTTGACCTCTGGTTCAATGATGTCTTCGGCCCAGTACCGCGCCGAAGCGGAAACATCGCCGGGCAACGAAAAGTTCTCCAGCGTCGAAAGCGCAATATTATGCGACCGCCCCACGCCCGACTCCAGCATTCCGCCGCACCAAACCGGAATGCCGCGCTCATGCGTTGCATTGTGCACCGCAATTGCCTCGCTGAATCCGCCCACGCGCCCCAGCTTGATATTGATAATCCGGCACGACTCCATCTCGATGGCCGCCAGCGCATCTCTCCGGTTGTGAATCGATTCGTCCAGGCAGATCGCAGTCTTCAGCCGCTTTTGCAGCATCGAGTGGTAGTAGAAATCGTCATGCCACATCGGCTGCTCAATCATCAGCAGGTCAAAGGCGTCAAAGCTCACCAGGTGGTCCGCATCCTTCAGCCGATATGCCGAATTGGCGTCGCAGCTCAGCGTGATCGCCGGCCAGCGGTTGCGCACCTTTTCAAAAACATCCACGTCCCAGCCCGGCTTGCACTTCAGCTTGATGCGCTGATAACCCGCCGCCAGCTCCCTCTCAATCACCGCCATCAGCTCCGGAATCGTCGGCTGAATCCCCAGCGAAACGCCGCACGGAATCTTCTTGCGCACTCCGCCTATCAGCCTTGACAGCGAAATCCCATCGCGCTGCGCATCCAGATCCCAAATGGCATTCTCCAGCGTTGCCTTGGCCATTCGGTTGCCGCGCACCGCTCTCATGATTCCCGGGCAATCGCCGCCGTGCTCCGGAGACTGCGCCGCCAGCAGCGGCCCTAGCTCGCCAACAATCACCTGCCAGGCGCTGTCGGTCGATTCCTCGGAGTAGTACGGATGCTCGCCCACAGTGCACTCGCCCCACCCGGTCAGCCCTTCGGAGTGAATCTCGGCCAGCAAAATCCTCCGCTCGCGGGTGACGCCAAAGCTGGTTTCGAATGGGCGCACCAACGGCAGGTGCACCTCCCGCAGAATAATAGCGTCGATTTTCATATTTCCTCAGTGTTGCAAACAATTTGCATTGCTTCAGGGTTTAATGCCACAGTTCGTGAAAAAACAACTCCGCAGTGGTTTTGTGTCAGGGCACGACTTCAGTCGTGCCGAAAGCGCTTCAAAAATGTGCGGGCTTTAGCCCCTGTGTGAACTCACCGGATTTCTTGCCAGCCTCAGACTACTGTTGCGATCCAAGCTCGTACACTCCGTTACCTTCTGCGTCAAGGGAAAACCCCAATACTGCCAATCCATTCGCAAATGCCTGCTGAAACCGCCGGCGATTCTCCATCTGCACCGCCAACGCGCGTTCCCGGTCAGCCTCTGAAGCCTTCCACGCATAGATGGCGGCGGGAACCACAATCCGTGTTTCTATAACCCGACCCGCATCCGGACCGCCTTGCAGCGCTCTCTCAACCCGCGGCGAATCGAGCTCCCACTGAGCCACCAGACGATCGGTCGGCAATCCGCCCTGAAGCCGCGATGACGAATCACCATAGAAATTCTCCTCATACCGGCAGGCAATCGCGCCAAGTTTATGAAGATTGAGGTAGGCGTTTTTAATCTCCAGCGGATCGAAGGTCCACTCCATGTGCCGTATGCCGCGCCCAAGCGCCTCTCTGCGTTGCTCCAGCTTCAGCCGCGCTCCCAAGCCGCGATTTCTGTACTCCTCCCGCACCGCCAGCATATGCGAGTGCAAATAGGCTCGCGGCCCGCTCCCGCCGGTCTTCACCCCCGGCCATGCCAACGCAAACCCTACCAGCGACTCCGAATCAAACGCGCCCAGAACCTGGCCGCCAATCTTCTGCGCCACCACAAAAGACTTGCGCGGCATCACGTCGTTTGCGTCGTAACCCCAGGTTTCAACCTCCAACTGGACGCACGCCTCCAGTTCATCAAAACCCGAGCAGGACCGGATCTCAATCATGACTTCTCTCCGAACCATCCTTTGCTAAACTCCGCTTCGCCTCTGCCCACAGCGCCTCCAGTTCATCCGGAGTAAGCTCTTCCAGTGGCCGCTCTGAAGCCAACTCCATCGCATGAAACCGCTGCCGAAATCGCCTGTTGCAGCCGCGCAGCGCCATCTCCGCATCCACGCCCAGATGCCGCCCCAAGTTCACCACGGTAAACAGCAGGTCGCCCAACTCCGCCTCAACTGCGGGCTTGCGCTCCGGATCGTCCGAGGCAGCCTCAACCTCCAACTCTGCGGTCTCCTCCGCCAGCTTGGGCAGCAGATCGCGCCAGTCAGGCCAATCGAAGCCCGCCTTGCGCGCCTTGGCGCCCAGCTTGGCAGCCTCGGCCAGTGCCGGCATCGCACGCTGCACGGAATCCAGTCTCGACTCAGACGGTTTTTGCGAAGAGCTTGCGTCCGCCGCATGCAATGCTGCCGAAGACGCGTTTGCCGCATGAGATGCCTTTTCCGCAGCCTTGATCTCGTCCCAGTTGCGCAGCACAGCTGCCGACGAGCCTTCCACCGCTGCATCCACATCGGCCCTGTTCCCCGCTGCCCTTGAAGCCTCCTCGCCAAAAACATGCGGATGCCGCCGCACCAGCTTGTTATTCAAGTGCTCAAGCACATCGGCAATCGTAAAGTGCCCGTCGTTGGCCGCCATCTCGGCATAAAACAGCACCTGAAGCATCAGATCGCCTAACTCCTCGGCCAGGTGCGGCCAGTCGCGCCGCTCAATCGCGTCGAAGACCTCGTAAGTCTCCTCCAGCGTGTATTTGCGAATGGTATCGAAGTCTTGTTCGCGGTCCCACGGGCACCCATCCGGTGCACGCAGCCGAGCCATAATGGCCACCGACTGCCCAAACAATGCCGCCGCCCGTGCGGTGTCGGATCTTGTTGCTTCGTCCGGTGCAGGCCGCGTCCCGGATGCCTGCTTCGATGCATTTTCAGCCGGAAGGTTCATGCACTTCAGTCTACTTCGCGCCCCATCCATCCTGTCACCCTCATCAATGACGTCACCCCCATCGATACTGTCATCCTGAGCGACCCTAAGCGAAGAGAAGGGGAGTCGAATCACCTGCGGTTGCTTTGCGACCGTTGCACACGCCAGACCTCGCCTAAGGAACCCGCGAACCCAACCCACTCCGTCAAAAAACAGCGATATACTCAACCTCGACATGATTCGCATTCTGGGAACGATCTTCGCCGGCCTGCTCGGCCTCGCCTTCGGCAGCTTTCTGAACGTCTGCCTCAGCCGCTGGCCCGCAGGCGAAAGCATAGTCAAGCCGCGCTCCCATTGCCGTCAATGCGGCCGCACACTCGCCTGGTGGGAGAATGTGCCGCTCCTCAGTTGGCTCGCCCTCCGCGGCCGCTGCCGCACCTGCCGCGCCTGGATCGGCTGGCGCTACCCGCTGGTGGAAGTGGCCATTGGGCTGTTGTGGAGCCTTGTCGGGTGGAGCTTTTTCAGCCAGTTCCAAGCTATGGATGTTGCTCTTAGCCCTAGTCTCGGCCTTCCTCAAGTTGGATTTCTTCCAGCTATCGCTGCCCTGTTTTTTCTCTGGATACTCGTCGGAATCGCCGTCCTTGATGCTGAGCATTTTTGGATTGCGGATGCCCTCACATTGCCGGGAATTGCGTTAGGTCTTGCCCTCCAGGTTCTTTTCGTGTCACTACTGCGGATGCCTTTGCAAGTGCAATCGGCCTTTTGGATTCGTCTCGGTGAGCGATTATTGGAGATCCTCGCCGCCGCCGCTCTCATCCTCCTCATCCGCTGGCTCTACTGGCTCATTCGCCGCCGCGAAGGCATCGGCCTCGGCGACGCCAAACTCATGGCTCTGCTGGCCGCGTGGCTCGGCCTTCCGCTGGCGCTGCTCTCTTTTGGTCTCGGAGTCGTACTCGGCGCACTGGTCGCTCTCGTTTTGCTCGTGATTCCCTCAGCGCGGCGAGATTCAGAGCGCTGGTCGCTCAGCAAACTTCCGCTGGGCACATTCCTCTGCATCGGCGGCATCGTCAGCAGCCTCTGGGGACAGCCAATCCTCGCCGCCTATCTCCGCTGGGCGGGATTCTAGGGTCCCTGGGGAATCTTGCCCGATGGTAGAGAGTGGATCTCCTGCCTGGCCCCAAGTTTGCCCGTCTCTGAAATAAAAGGTAGCGCCGGCCTCCCGGCAATGAGTAGCGCCGGACCCCCGGCGATGAGTAGCGCCGGACTCCAGGCGATGAGTAGCGCCGGACTCCAGGCAATGAGTAGCGCCGGACTCCAGGCAATGAGTAGCGCCGGCCTCCTGGCCGGCTGTTGCGTGGACC